>WNGR01010272.1_pt2 | contig 12658 bp, 10 predicted proteins | sample 5407581 | NCBI WGS metagenome assembly WNGR01 (sample SAMN13153383, study PRJNA577476) | soil metagenome | isolation source: 80 cm soil or saprolite under Garry oak tree replicate 2 | place: USA:California | collected 2016-06-15 | reverse complement strand
TTCCGCCAGCGCCTTGATCAAAGCCGGCTCATCGACGACCGAGCCGCGGGCCATATTGATGAGGATGCCGTTTGGCCCGAGTGCGTCCAGCACTTCAGCATTGATCATGTTCGCGGTCGCGGCACCGCCCGGCACGATCACCATAAGCGTGTCGACGTCGCGCGCCATGCCGAGAAGCCTGGGATAATAGCGATGACCGGCCTCGTGCCGCTGGCGGCGGGCATGATAGACGACGGGAACGCCGAACGCATCGAGCCGCCGCGCAATTGCTTTCCCAATGGCGCCCATGCCGACGATGCCGACCGTGCGGTTGCGCAGCGTCGCCTTGGTCAGCGGATACGGCTTGTGCAGCCATTTGCCGGCACGCAAGTAGCGTTCGGCCTGTGGAAATTCGCGCACCGTACACAGCAGCAAGGCAATCGCCGTGTCGGCCACTTCCTCGGTCAATACTTCGGGCGTGTTGGTCACGATGACGCCGCGCGCCGCCGCCGTTTTGGCATCGATATGGTCGTAGCCGACGCCGAAGCTCGAAATGATTTGCAATTGCGGAAAGCGTTTCATGAACGGCTCGCCGAGCAGTTCGGTCGTGGCGCTGCAGGCGATCGCCCGGACATTGGCATGCGCGGCATAGAAAACATCGGCATCTCTCGCTTCCGCCGTTTTGTGCACGGTGCCGACCGCGTCGAGTCCTTTGACGATAAGTGGCTTCAACGGGCCGATAAGAATGATTTCGCGATTATGAGCGTTCATTATAATCCTCACACCAGCATCGTGACCGGTGCCTCGATCAATCGCTTGATCGCGGCCAAAAGCTCTGCCCCTAACGCGCCATCCACCACGCGATGATCGCATGACAGCGTCAGGCTCAGCATGCTTGCGAAGGCGATGCCGCCATCGTTTGTCTCGACTGCCTGCCGTCGCGCCGCTCCCACGGCAAGGATCGTCGCTTGCGGCGGATTGATGATCGCCGAGAATTCCCGCACCCCATACATGCCGAGATTGGAAATCGCCGCCGCACCGCCCTGATATTCGGCAGGCTTCAGCTTCTTGGCGCGGGCGCACGCCGTGAGGTCCTTCATCTCAGCCGAGATCGCGCTGAGCGGCTTGGTTTCGGCGTGGCGGATAACCGGTGTTATGAGACCACCCTCGAGGGCAACCGCCACGCCGATATCGGAGTGCGAAAAGCGCAGGATCCGATCGCCGGCCCATACCGCGTTGGCGGCCGGCACAGCCTGCAAAGCGAGCGCGAGCGCGCGGATGATAAAATCATTGACCGAAAGCTTGAACGCCGGATTGCCATCGCGGTCTTTGGCCGCGGCATTATTCGCTTCCTCGCGTAGCGCGATGAGACGGCCGATATCGACGTCCGCGGTGAGATAGAAGTGTGGAATTGTTTGCGCCTGCGTCAATCGCGCCGCGATCGTGCGGCGCATGCCATCAAGCGGCACTTCCTGATAGCTTCTCGGTTCGTAAAGCGCCTTGATCTCAGTTGCTCCCGCACCTCCGGCCGGCGGTTCATGCCGCGCGTGCGGTGCGCCGGCAATATCGCGCGCCACGATCCGGCCGCGCGGCCCCGAGCCGCGAAGCTGCGATAGATCGATGCCAGCTTCGCCGGCCAAGCGACGCGCCAACGGCGTGACCGTCGCGCCGCCCGGCAATCGCGCCGGCCCGTAATTGCGCTCCGGCGTGCGCACTTCGAGAAACGGATCGAGCGCAACCCGCGATGGCTCGGGCTCACCAATGGCGGCCGACGCTGCGCTGTGCGAGATCGGCAGGGATTTCGGTAGAGAATTTGGCAAATCAGCAGATCGACTCGCTGCCGCCTTTGGCGGAGTTGCGGTTCCGCCAGCGCGGTCGGCGATCACGCCAACAACGGCGCCGACCAGCGCCACCTCGCCCGCCGGCACGCGGATTTCGGCGAGCACGCCCGCCGTGGTCGACGGCACTTCCATCGAGACTTTATCGGTTTCGATCTCGAACAGGTTGTCGCCGGGCTGCACTTGTTCGCCAGCGGACTTGAACCATTTGATGATCTTGCCCTCAGCGACGGTTTCGCCGAGTTGCGGCATCAAGACTTCCATCACTTGATCCGTTCCCAAGTGACTTTGAGCGTCGAATTTGGTGCGCGCAATACCAGCCGGTCGTCGATGAATTCATAGCGCCGCACCAGGTCGCCGGTGTCGCCGGGCTGCAGACTGTCCTGACGATGATGGGTGACGGTGCCGGACTGTTCGTCCACCGAGTAGGTGCCGAAATATGCAATGTAATCTTTTACTGCGGTAAATGCCTCTTGCGGCGTCATGACCGCGCCGGCGCGCGGGCGCTTGACGTCCGGCGCGATCTGCACCGCCATCTCGCCGTGCGGCCCGTAATAGATCATGCCCTTTGGATTGGCGCCGCGATCCCAACTGCTGCCATTGATCCGCGTGCCGATGTAACGCCACGCCCCGAGCAGCTTGTTGGCCGCCTTAGCTTCGGTCATCGTGCGTTCGCCCGCCTCACCACGTCACCGAAATGTATTGCGTCTCCGTGAACTCCATGAGCCCTTCATGCGCCCCTTCGCGGCCGAGGCCGGATTGCTTGACACCGCCGAACGGCGCCGCGGGATCGGAGACGAGTCCACGATTGAGCCCGACCATGCCGAAGTCGAGTTTTTCCGACACGCGCAAGCCGCGGCTTAAGTCCTTGGTGTAGAGATAAGCGACGAGACCGTATTCGGTGTTGTTGGCGCGCGTGATCACTTCGTCCTCCGATTTGAAGGACTGGATCGAAGCGACCGGCCCAAAGATCTCCTCGTTGAGCATTTTCGCATCGTCGGAGACATTCGCCAGTACCGTTGCCGGGTAGAAATAACCGGACCCGCCCGGCGCCTTACCGCCGATGAGCACTTTGGCGCCCTTTTTCACCGCGTCGTCGACCAACTCGATCACCTTGTCGAGGCCGTCTTTATTGACCAGCGGTCCAAGCGCGGTCCCGTCGTCGAGCCCATTGCCCATTTTCAGGCCGCCCATCTTCGCGGTCAGCTTCCGGGCAAACTCGTCATGCACTTTTTCATGCACGTAGAAACGATTGGCGGCGGTGCAGGCTTCGCCCATATTACGCATCTTGGCGATCATGGCGCCGTCGATGGCCGCTTCGATGTCGGCGTCGTCGAAGACGATAAAGGGCGCATTGCCGCCGAGCTCCATCGCCGGCTTGACGACGCAGTCGGCAGCTTCGTGCAGCAGCTTGCGGCCGACCTCAGTCGAGCCGGTAAACGACACCACCCGGACGCGCGGATCGTGCAGCATGGCGCTAACCACTCTACCGGATGAGCGCGAGGGAATGACGTTGACGACGCCGGCGGGCACGCCGGCTTCTTCGAGGATCGGCATCAGCGCCAGCATGGTCAACGGCGTGTCGGAGGCCGGCTTGAGCACTACGGTGCAGCCGGCGGCCAGCGCCGGGCCGATCTTGCGGGTGGCCATCGCCGCCGGGAAATTCCACGGCGTGACCAGCACGGCTACGCCCGCCGGCTTGTGATGGACGAAAATGCGCGCGCCGGACGACGGTGCGACCGAATTCTGGCCGACATTGCGCACCGCTTCCTCGGCATACCAGCGGAAGAATTCGGCGGCATAGGCGACTTCGCCGCGCGAATCGGACAGCGCTTTGCCGTTCTCGATGGTGATGAGTTTCGCCAGCCGCTCGGCGTCGCGCATGATCAGTTCATAAGACTTGCGCAACACTTCGGCGCGTTCGCGCGGCTTCTTGCCGGCCCAGGCGGCAAACGCGCCGCTTGCCGCATCAAGCGCGGCCATGGCGTCTTCGACCGTCGCGCTAGCAACCGAAGCGACCTTGTTCTCCGTTGCCGGGTCGATGACGTCGAAGCGCCCGCCATCCGAAGATTTGCGCCACTTGCCGCCGATCCACAGATCGGTCGGGACGTTGGCGAGAAGATTGTCGTACATGGCCATGGCTTTGCCCTTCCGCACATTTCCCGGACGCCGCACAGCGCAAGACGGCGCGCTGCAGACCGGGATGGTTTAAGTTTCTAAAGGTCCCGGGTCAGCGGTGCAGCGCTACGCGTTGCGCCGCATTCCGAGAGAGGTACTTTCAGCTTTCCATCGCGCTTTTTACGCGCTCAACGATCCGCCCGACCGTCGGCAGCGCAAGGTCCTCCAGAAAGTCGGCGGCAGGCAGCGGAATATGCGGCGTAGTGATCCGCACCGGCGGCCCGTCGAGTTCGTAGAACGCCTCGTCGGCGACGATCGAAACGATTTCCGCGCCCCAGCCGCACAACCGTGGATTCTCCTCGACGGTGAACAGCCGATGCGTGCGCGCCACCGAGCCGAGGATAGTCCGGGTATCGAGCGGGACCAGCGAGCGCACGTCGATGACTTCGCAGTCGATGCCGTGCTCGGATTTAAGCTTGTCGGCTGCCGCAAGCGCCCGCGGCACCATCAGCGCCAATGCGACGATGGTGGCGTCCTTGCCCGGCCGCACGATACTGGCGGTGCCCAGGCGATCGACGATCTCGCCGTCCGGCACGTCGCCTTTGACCGGATAAAGCGATTTGTGCTCGAGAAAAATCACCGGATCGGGGTCGCGCACCGCCGCGGCCATTAAGCCGATCACATCGCGCGGCGTGGAAGGCGCCACCACTTTCAGCCCGGGAATCATCATGCACCAGTTCTCTACGCTTTGCGAATGCTGCGCGCCGAATCGCGAGCCGGCGCCGTTGCCGGTGCGCACCACCAGCGGGCATTTGACCTGGCCGTTGGACATGTAGCGGCTCTTGGCGAATTCGTTGGCGATGTAATCGAAGCAGACCGCGAAGAAATCTGAAAACATAATTTCCGCAATCGGCTTCAATCCGGTCATCGCCGCGCCCATGGCGGCGCCGAGGATGGCCTGCTCCGAAATCGGCGTGTCGCGCACGCGCAATGGTCCAAATTGTTCGTATAGGCCGACGGTCGCCTTGAACACGCCGCCGGCCTTGCCGATATCCTCGCCGATAAAGACCACGTCGGGATCGCGCGCCATCTCCTGGGCGATGCCGCGGGCCACGGCTTCGCGGTAGGTCAATTCCGCCATGCGAAGCCTCCATTGGCATAGACGTCGGTCGTGAGAATTTCGACCGCCGGCGGCGGAGCCGCCTTGCATTTTTCGGTCGCCTCATCGACGCGGCGCCGCGCATAGGTTTCGATAGCGTCGATGATGTCCTCGCTGACGCCGAATTGCTTTAACCGCTCACGATAGATTTTTATAGGATCGCGCTCTTTCCATTTTTCCAGCTCGCCTTCGGGTCGGTACTTGGCCGGATCGGCGCGAGAATGTCCGCTGTACCGGTAGGTGAGGCACTCAATCAGCGACGGGCCGCCTCCGGCGCGCGCCTTCTCATAAGCCGCCGCTGCGGTGCGATAGACAATGTCGGCGTCATTGCCGTCGATCACGATGCGCGGCAGGCCGTAGGCGGCGGCCCGATCGGCCGCAGGATGCGGCACGGCAGTGACATCGCCGATCGGCGTGTATTCCATGTACAGGTTGTTTTCGCAGACGAAGATCACCGGCAGTTTCCACACCGCCGCGAAGTTAAGTGCTTCATGAAAAGCGCCGATGTTCGTCGTGCCGTCGCCGAAGAAGCAAACCGATACGTCCTTCTGTCCTTTATATTGGGCGCGCCAAGCCGCGCCGCAGGCGATCGGCAAATGCGCGCCAACGATCGCGTAGGAGCCCATCACGCCGTGGTCAACGGAGGTGAGATGCATGGAGCCGCCTTTGCCGCGCATGAGGCCGTTGTCGCGCTGCATCAGTTCTCCCAGCACTTTCTCGATCGGAACGCCGCGCGCCAGCGTATGCGCATGACCACGGTAGGTGCAGAACGAAAGGTCGCCGGGTTTCATGGCCGCCGCGCAGCCGGCGGCGACTGCTTCTTGGCCGAGCGAAAGGTGGCTCGTACCCTTGACCAGATTCTGCAGAAACAGATCGTACGCCCGCTGCTCAGCCTCGCGAATTTCCACTTGCATGCGGTACAAGCGAAGCCGCGTCTCCTCGCCGATATCGTCATTGAGGCTCGCATTCGGGGCGAGCGCGCGGTCTTCAATCTTGGCCATGAAAGTCCTCGGAACGCGCTATAGATAAAGAGCGGGACGCAACTTAGCGCCAGTGGTGAAGGTGAGGCAATGCATGGCCAATGCCGGCGCACGGCTCGCCAGGCGCGGCTTGCGGCAGGCTCAGCGAAGGCTTAATTGATCCTCGGGAGGGTTCGATGACTCAATCGCTGGATTCGCGGACATCCCAGCCCTTCATTTACCGTTTCTTTGGCGGCCCGCCCTTGGCGGTGATCGGCCGGCTGATCCTGCTTTCGATCCTAGTCGGCGTCATACTGGCGGCAATCGGGCTCGATCCCTGGAATGTCATCGAGTCCGTGGAGCGCCTAATCGAACACATCTGGAACATGGGTTTCGATGCAGTGCGCTGGCTGTGGCGCTATTTTCTGCTCGGCGCCGTAATAGTCCTGCCGATTTGGCTTTTAGCGCGCTTGGCCAAGGCGCCGCGTGGATTGTAGCGGTCAAAAAAGGCCGGGCTGATGCCCGGCCGTTTTTCTCCTTCGATCTGGTTACTCGTCGCCGGAAGGCGAGCCAGACGGTGGTCCATCATCATCGCCCTGGACCGAATGATCCATGGTTTGATGATCGCGCGGTCCGCCGCCACGATGGCGCCGCCGCCGCCGGTGCAGCGGAAAGCGATCTGCCGGCCCGTCATAGCCGTTCGGCCCATTTTGCCCGTTCGGGGCATTACCGCCCTGGCTGCCTTGGTTACCCTGGTCATGCTGCGGCGGCTGCTGCGGCTGACCGCCGGTAATGAATGATGGCAGCCGATCGACGCCGCCTTCGTTTTCCGAAGCCGAATGCTGGGGACGCGGCTGAAACTGCTGCGAGTGCGGCTGCTGCTGCGGGTGATAGTTCTGCTGCTGATTGTGGGGGTGTTGCTCGCGCGGATAATACTGCTGCGGCTCGCGCGGGGCGAATGGCTCGCCATCGACATGCGGTTGCTCGTTGTCAGCCTCGTCATAACCCTCATCGGCGCCGCGGAGCTCGCCAGGCTGCTGCTGCTGTTGGTAGTACGGCTGACTCTGCCGAAGCTGCTCCTGGGCCGTGGCGATCAGCCGAAAATAATGCTCAGCGTGCTGGTAATAGTTTTCCGCTGCAATCGGATCGCCCGAGCTTTGCGCGTCGCGCGCCAGTTGGAGATATTTTTCCCCAATGTGGGATGCCGTTCCGCGAATTTTTACGTCCGGTCCATTGGACTCGTACGTTCGGGATAATGGATTTTGATGATGATGATGGTGCCCACCTTTGCGGTTACGACCGCGCATACGTTTGTTTTGACCGTTTCTCATGGTTTGCTGTTCCGCCAACCCCTTTTACCTGCAACGGCACGTTTGCCGCCGCTTCTTTTCCATTCACCGGAAGTCCATCACATCGGCTGAGCGCCGCACCAAATTTCTCGTCTCAATGCTCAGTCTCGATGCTCAGTCTCGATGCTCAGTCTCGATGCTCAGTCTCGATGCTCAGTCTCGATGCTCAGTCTCGATGCTCAGTCTCGATGCTCAGTTTCGATGCTCAGTCTCGATTCCTGCTCTCGTCGTCACGAGTTGGCAAAGCGCACCTTCACCGGCAGTTTTGGCCGCGGCGTTCAAAACTCTTCGTGGCGCGCCACGATTGCTTACGCGCCGAACCCATGAAACGTCACGATCTGAGCACGATCTGAATTTGGCGATCCTGTATGCCGTCCAATCCGGCTTTCGCTATTCAGCTTCGCTTTTTTATGCCTGACCTGCGCTGCCGACCTCTTGGAGCCGACCATTATGGAGCCGACTATTATGCTCCGGGCGTTCAAGGCAACGCGGCACCCTCATCCAAGGGCGATTCCGTGAGGCGCAAGCTAGTCGGTTCCGGCCGATATTCCAAGCGTTTTTTTATCGCCGCCGCTGTATTGCCCAGGCTGTAATGTTGTGCGTCATAGGTCGTGCACACGACGTTCGGCCACCAAAGCGCGCAGGACACCATTAAGATCGGGGTGCAAGCCGCCCGGTGCAAGACTGGCCGCGGCAAATATTGCGGCGACGCGTTCCGCTTGATCCTTGCCAAGTTCAACAACCATGATTCCATTCTGCGTCAGTAACCGCGTCCCGGTCGCGGCAAGCAGCCGATACCAATGAAGCCCATCGGAGCCGCCATCAAGTGCGGCCCGCGGATCGAACAGGCGCACCTCCGGCGGCAGCTGATCGATATCGCCGGTGGCGACATAGGGCGGATTCGAGACAATAAGATCGAAGGGTCCTGCCAGCGCGGACGCCATGTCGCACACTAAAAAAGCCGCGCGGGCCACGCCCGCACGCTTGGCATTGTCGCGGGCGATCGCGAGCGCGGCTGCACTGATATCGGTGCCGATGCCGAAGGCGTTGGGTAATTCACTCAGAAGCGCCAGCAGGATCGCGCCGCAGCCGGTACCGAGATCGGCGATGCGCCAGGAGCGCGACCGCTGACCGCGTTTATCAAGCGCCGCCAGCGCCGCCTCGACGACGGTTTCGGTCTCCGGTCGAGGCACCAGCGTGACCTCGTTGACGCGAAGCCGTAGCGTCCAAAATTCCTTGGTTCCGGTAATCCGCGCCACCGGTTCATCGCCAAGTCGGCGGCGTGCCAGCGCGGCAATCGCGCTTTGTTGTTGTGGCGTCAGCACCTGCCCCGCGCGCGCCGCCAGTGCCGCGTGGTCGAGACCCAGCGCGTGGCCGACGAGCACCCGCGCATCGAGTTCGGCCGTGTCGATGCCGGCGGCACGGAATTCCGTCGCCCACACGCGCCGCGAATCCGCAACCGTAAGATGTCTCCCTGCAGCGGGAACAGCGATCTGTCGCATGTTCAGTGGATCTGAATTCAAGCGCCCCCCACCAACCTCATCCCCGCCTCAAGCATCCTGCGCCGCAAGTTGCGCCGCTTGGTTCTCGGCCACCAGCGCGTCGATGATTTCGCCGAGCGCTTCGCCCTCGAGGATCTGCGGCAGCTTATAAAGCGTCAGGTTGATCCGATGGTCGGAAACGCGTGCTCGCGGGTAGTTGTAGGTACGGATGCGTTCGGAACGGTCGCCGGTTCCGACTTGGCCGCGCCGTTCTGCGGCGCGCGCTGCGTCCTGCTTCTGGCGTTGCAGATCGTACAGCCGCGTCCGCAGCACGGCGAGTGCCTTGGCGCGATTGCGATGCTGCGAACGGTCCTCCTGCATCATCACAATGATACCTGAAGGAATATGCGTCACCCGCACTGCCGATTCGGTCTTGTTGACATGCTGTCCGCCGGCGCCGCTCGAACGCAGCGTATCGATCTTGAGATCGGTATCGTTGATAGCGACATCGACGTCCTCTGCTTCCGGCAGGACCGCAACCGTGGCGGTTGAGGTGTGGATGCGGCCCGAGGCTTCGGTGTCGGGCACGCGCTGTACGCGGTGAACGCCGGATTCATATTTCAGCTTGGCAAAAGCCCCGCGGCCGCGGATTTCGGCAACGATTTCCTTATAGCCGCCCATCGAGCCCTCGCTCGCGGCGACGATTTCGACTTTCCAGCCTTGCTTGGCGGAAACAAAGCGGCCTCATCGCCGCCGGTGCCGGCACGAATTTCGAGAATGACGTTACGCTCGTCCATCGCATCCTTGGGCACGAGCGCGAGTCGCAATTGGCGTTCGAGCTCCACTCGCCGCGCTTCCACCTGCGGCCTTTCCGCTTCGGCGAGCGAGCGCATTTCCGGATCGGTTGCCGGATCGGCGATCAGGCTCGTCAAGTCGTCCAATTCGCGCTGCGCGGCGCGATAGGATCGGACCGCTTCGACCACGGGAGCAAGCTCGGCAAATTCCCGCGACAGCTTCACATAAGTCTCGGCCGGCAAGGCGGCGGCGAGATCGCGTTCTAGTGCGGTGTGCCGTGTGACAAGGGCATCGAGTTTCTGGTCGGGCAACATTTCGGTCTAGCCACGCCTGGGATCTGCAAAATACTTGTACATCATCAGTTCTAGGTAAAAGACGCGCTGCCCCGGCACAATGCCCGCGCCCAAATTAACGTAGCTTTATCGCGGCCTGCATCGCGGCCCGGACTGTGGCGGCTTTAAACCTGCAAGCCGTTTTCGGCGGCGAACTTTTCCAATTGCGCGCGAATTGGAATGCCGCCGGACGATTTCTCAATCAAGGGTGAAAGGAAGGTCGCCGCCTTGCCGCAATGGAGATCGAGCAGCATCGCCTTGACCGGCCCGACCGCCGAAGGCGTCAGCGACAATGAGCGGTAGCCGATGGCGACGAGCGCGAGCGCGCCGATCGGCTCCGACGCCAGCTCTCCGCAAACCGTGGCCGGCTTGCCATGGGTACGAGCTTTGTCGGCAATGTCCTTCAATGCACGCAGGACCGGCGCTGACAACGCATCGAAGCGGCCGGAGACGCGCGGATTGCCGCGGTCGATGGCATAAAGGAATTGCACCAAATCGTTTGAGCCGATCGAGAGAAAGTCGGCGCGCTCGAGCAGTTCGTCGAGCTGATAAAGCAACGAGGGAACTTCGACCATGCTGCCCACTTCGACTTCGTCGGGCAATTTGTGGCCGTGGCGGCGAAGGTGCGTCAGTTCGCGCTCGACGAGCTCCTTGGCCTGATCGAATTCCTGCACGACCGAGATCATGGGAAACATGATTTTCAGAGCACGCCCGCTGCCGGCCCGAAGCAGCGCCCGCAATTGAGTGCGCAGCAAGCCGGGGCGGTCGAGCCCGAGCCGGATGGCGCGCCAGCCCAGTGCCGGATTCTCCTCTTCAAGGTTGCGCATGTAAGGCAGCAGCTTATCGCCGCCGATATCGAGCGTGCGGAAGGTCACAGGCTTGCTGCCGGCGGCGTCCAGAACCGCGCGGTACAGCGCATATTGTTCGCTGTTTCGTGGAAAACTTGGCGCGACCATGAACTGCAATTCGGTACGGAAGAGACCGATACCGCACGCGCCGGTATCGTCAATATGCGGCAGGTCGACGCTCAACCCGGCATTAAGCAGCAAGGCTATTTCCTCGCCGTCCTTGGTTATGCACGGTTTGTCGCGCAGTGCGGCATATTGCTGTTGCCGCCGCGCGCGCAAGCGGACGCGCTCGACATAGGCCGCTTCCATGTCAGGCAACGGCCGGATCTGTAAATCGCCGGTGGAACCGTCGACGATGATGGCATCGCCGGGATCGACAATGCCGGTGGCATTCTCGATCTCGCCGACGGCAGGAATACCAAGTGCTCGCGCTACGATAGCGACATGCGAATGCGGACCGCCTTCCTCGAGCACGAGGCCGCGCAACCGTTTGCGGTCATAATCGAGCAGTGCCGCCGGCCCCATCGAGCGGGCGACCAGGATGGCATTTTCCGGCAGGCTCTCGCGCGACGGCGCGTGATCGCGGCCGGTAAGCTGGCGCATCAACCGGTTGGCGAGGTCGTCGAGATCGTGCAATCGCTCGCGCAGAAATGGATCGGTCTGCCGCAACATGCGCGCCCGTGTGTCGGATTGCACGCGCTCTACCGCGGCTTCAGCGGTGAGCCCGGTTAGCACAGCTTCTTCCAGCTTGTGCGCCCAGCCGCGGTCGTACGCGAACATCCGATAGGCTTCCAGCACGTCACGGTGCTCGCCGCCGTCGACCACGTCGCCGTGTTCGAGCATTTCATCGAGGTTGGTGCGCAGGCTCTCCACTGCCGATGCCAGGCGCGCCACTTCCTTCTGCACGTCCTCGGCGATGAAATTGGTGACGACCACACGCGGCTCGTGCAGCACGACGTGTCCGAGCGCGATGCCTTCGCTCAACGGCGAGCCCTTGAGATGGACAGAACGCCGGGCGGCAGGCTCGGCGCCTGGCAGCGCCAGCGCGGACAGCTCGCCCGAGGCGATCATTTCCGCCAGCACCATCGCAGTGGTTTGCAGCGCCTCCACTTCTTCCTCGGAATAGGTGCGGCGTGCGCGATTCTGCACGACCAGCACGCCAAGAGTGTTGCCGGCGCGCAAGATCGGCACCCCGAGGAATGAGTGGTAAATTTCCTCACCGGTTTCCGGCCGGTACGAGAAGGCCGGATGCGCCTGCGCGTTCGACAGGTTGATCGCGCTTGCTTGGCTGGCAACCAAGCCGACCAAGCCCTCGTCGGAGCGCATTACCGTGCGGTGTACAGCGTCGCGATTGAGGCCTTCGGTTGCATAGAGCTCGAGCGTGGAATCGACGCGCAGCACATAAACCGAGCAGACCTCCGCAACCATGTTGGCGGCGATCAGCACCACAATCTTGTCGAGGCGTTCCTGCGCGCTGACCGGCTCCGCCATCACTTCGCGAAGCCGACGTAACAGCACGCGCGGACCGCCAAGCGCGCCACGCATGGCGTGAGGTCCCTCGGCCTGGCTATGACCGGAGCGGAGCCCGCGCCTCGCGCCCGGTCGTGATCAAGAGAAATTCGCCCGGATTGCGGCCCGCAGCGAATGTCCTAAAGCCTATATCGAATGCGGCATGCAAACCGCAAGCCAAGACAGCGATATGACGATGCAGGACTATTGTGCGCCGCAACCCAAAGGTCGCGGCTCACGCCGCCTTATCGAGACCATACAGCGAATGCAGCGTGCGCACCGCAAGTTCGG
>WNGR01007700.1_pt1 | contig 12658 bp, 11 predicted proteins | sample 5407581 | NCBI WGS metagenome assembly WNGR01 (sample SAMN13153383, study PRJNA577476) | soil metagenome | isolation source: 80 cm soil or saprolite under Garry oak tree replicate 2 | place: USA:California | collected 2016-06-15 | reverse complement strand
CTGCTCAAGCAGCATTCGTACAGGGAGCCATCATTGACCCGGCAACGGGCAACATCTCTATCTATGACCCGCTTGTAATTGACAAGGGCACACAGCCAGCAGTGAAGCCCGTTGTGCCGACGCTCCCACAGGGAGCAGTTGTTGGGCTGTGGTTCGGCTCCAACGGAAATACCCTGACTATTCAGGATTCGCATGGCAGCTTACAACAGGGCATGTGTGTGAATGGGGTCGACGGCTCGATCTTTGGGCAGTTCTCCTACTGTAATGCCCCGGCCTTCTTCCAGGGAGCGAATTCGGCAATACAGGCAGGCAAGCTCAAGGTTCCGCCTATAGGCAGAGCAAAAGATGGAATGCAATGCCCGACCACGCGTGATTTTTCAATCGTTGACCAGGATCAGAGCGATAACGTGACCACAACCTATCTCGTTAACGGGACGGGTCAGACCGCGCAGGATACGGCAGCCAACGCCACTGCTATGCAGGGACTGGTACAGAAAAATGGCAGCGATGAACGCCTCCTTACGCTCGTTGACAAAGCTATAGGCTGTACTCCCTGGATGGCGCCCGACCTGGCAAACCCTGGGAATATGCTGCCCGCTCTTCCCTTGAACGAATTGCAGGCCGCGGCATCTCAAGTAGCGCCGGTGGCATTGGTACCCGGTCGTGACCCTATGGTGTTGTTGAATAACAAGACCGATCTCAACAAACTCAACGCGTATCGTGTGGGTGTGGATCAGCCAAGCTTGCAGAATCTGAATGCTGCCAATACGCGCCTCTACTGCCAGAACGTGCTTGATGTTGCGCCACCGCGCCTCCAGATCGATTCACGCTTCACGAAGCAAGCGGCTTCGCCTGATCCAGCCGCCGCCAATACGCTCTTCACCTTCCTGGCACAGCGCTTTGTCACCACATTTGAGAACAACGGCCTCAACTGCGCAAAGTTACTGGGAGTTCCTGATCCTATTATGGTCAAAACAGATGGCAATGGGGTAGTGGTTAATGCAACCATCAATGGTAAGACGATCTTCACGCCATTTAATTGCTCGGTCAACGGTAACGTGATGATAGGATGCACAGGCACAACGACAATCAATGGGCAGCCATGCAGTTTCACGTGGGATAGCAATGCTCACCAGTTGAACGTTACGTGTCCACCAGCCCAGCCGCAGCCCTAAGCTGAAAGGTTGGAAATTACGAACTACCAGGGCGGGGACAAGCCCACGCCCGTACCCTATACGACTTCGCAAACCATACGCTTCCGCGACGGCGACAGCTTCTTTGGTGGCGTTCAATGAGGGGCGACCGGGAAATTCGGTATAGATGTTGACGCAGCGGTTCGTGCGCGAATGGTGGCCGAACTTGACGTAGCCATCGATGAGCGCGAACAGGGTATGGTCACGACCTACACCAACGTTGTCTCCAGGTTTGATTTTGGTGCCGCGCTGGCGGACAATAATGCTGCCGGCGGTTACCAGTTGGCCGTCGAAGCGTTTCACGCCGAGCATCTTAGGGTTGCTATCGCGACCATTGCGAGAGCTACCCACGCCTTTTTTATGTGCCATGTCTTATTCCTCTTCCTCGGGTTCTGTATCGTCAGCTTTTCTCACGCGGCGGCGGCGAGATGCCTTTTCCTCAGGCTCAGCTTCGGGTTCTGTATCACCGGTTTCTGATTCCTGCGCCTTGCTTTCGTCGGCGGGGGTTTCAGTCTCGGCCTCGCTCTCGACGACTGGCTCCTCTTCTTCCTCTTCCTGGAAATTGGGAGCTTCGCCCGTGAGTAGACTCTTACCATCAGCGACGATATCGTCAATGGTAAAGATGGTCAGTTCCTGGCGGTGACCCCGGCGATGCCGGTAGCGCTTCTTAGATTTGTACTTGAAAACAATCAACTTCTCGCCGCGACCATGCTCGGTAGCTGTTGCCAGTACCATCGCATTCTCCACCAGGGGCGTTCCAACCATCGTGTTGCCCGCATCCGAAATAAGCAGCACTTCTTCGAATTGCACCTGTTTGCCTACTTCGACTGGCAGCCGGTTGACTTCGAGCCTCTGGCCGACGGACACCTTGTATTGTCTTCCACCACTTTTAATAACTGCAAACATTTTTTCTCCTTATTACATCTCCGCACATGGACGCGATACATGTAGGGACGGGATTTACCTCGTCCGCTACCGGATACGTGGAAGGCGCGGGTGGAGGGCCTTCGGCACAGTTCCATTTTATTCTATCCCAGTCATGGACGCGATAAATCGCGTCCCTACAAAGTGGGAGTCGCGTCTTGTCTATCAATGATGCGGAGGGGTTCCCCTGGGGGAAGCTTTAGCCATCAGAGTCCATGAGGGACACGATGAATCGCGTCCCTACGCAGCGATATCATAGCAATGATTGCCTGGGTTGTCAAGTCTAACATCCGCAAGGCGAACACAAGGACAGGAAGGTGGCGTCCTGGCTCATTGTTGTAACTTCCATTGCGCCTGCGCCTGTTGCAATGAGAGCAACTCGCGTTCAAGTTGCATGATATGCTGCTGCAATTGCTGCTTCTGCTGCTGTGGCCCCAGCAAGCGGAAATCCTCTAATCCTTTATAGCCCCACTTGAGCAGGCCCCTCGGCACAAACGCAGATGTTTCAAAGTACTGCGAACGCGTATTAGCCATCTGGGTCGTGATCTGCTTGAGGTCCAGCTTCAACTCGCGAATTTGTAGTTTGAGTTGCGCAATTTGATCTTTGTAGGGGTCCTGCGGTTTGCTCGCGGCAGTGCGACGAGCAGCTTTCGGTTGCGCGGGCGAGGGTGATGGCGAATTATAAGGTTGCTGCGCAACGCCGCCAGGTGCCTGTAGGGGAGCGCCGCAATTGTTGCAGAAGTGATCTCCATCATGCGCGTGTGCGCCGCAATTTGAGCAGAACATGACATACTCTCCTTCGTATCTACGTGTTGGTTAATTATTTTATAGCAGACGTGCAATAGATAGCAAGGAGAGTTGGGATGCCTGGATAAAAGCGGTAGTACCAGGACGCGATAATGTTGCCTGTGATATAGTGAACGAAATTCTATGTGATATGCAACAGGAGGTTCTATGCAAGCTGTTCTCTCGGACGTGGTGGTCGTCGATCTTTCGCGTGTGCTGGCAGGTCCATACTGTACGATGATACTGGGGGACCTGGGAGCAACGGTGATTAAAGTTGAGCAGCCGGGACGCGGGGACGATACACGGCAATTTGGTCCACCGTACATAGCTGGCGAAAGCGCTTATTACCTGGGGTTGAATCGCAACAAATACAGCATTCTGCTCGACTTCAGCACCCCGGAAGGGAAACAACGATTACTTGAGCTGATACGCACAGCGACGGTGCTGGTGGAAAATTTTCGTCCGGGAACGCTGCAACGGCAGGGATTAGACTATGAAACGCTCAAAGCCATCAATCCTGGCCTGATCTACTGCTCGATCAGCGGCTATGGTCAAACAGGCCCTTATGCATCGCGCCCAGGCTACGATTTCGTAGCCCAGGCTGAATCGGGCATCATGGCGGTGACCGGGGAGATCGATGGTGATCCGCAGCGCGTGGGTTCTCCGGTGGGAGATGTTTCGGCGGGCATGTTCGCGTGCACGGCTATCCTGGCGGCGCTGCGCGTGCGTGATCGCACAGGTCAGGGGCAGCATATCGATATTGCACTGATCGAGACTACCATGTCGCTGTTGAGCAATGTGGCCTCCAATTATTTGATTTCAGGCGAGGAAGCTTCACGCTTTGGCAACGGCCATCCCAACATTGTGCCATACCAGGCCTTTCACACACGCGATGGGCATGTGGTGGTCTCTTGCGGCAATGATCGCCTTTATCAATCGCTCTGCCGCCTGTTAGGCCGTGAAGACCTGGCGAGCGACCCTCGTTTTGCTACGAACCCACAGCGAGTGCGTAACCGGAACGAGCTGGTGCCTGTATTGCAGGAAGCGTTCCTCGCGCGCACGACCGATGAATGGCTGCCAGAGCTGCGTGCTGCCGGTATCCCCTGTGGTCCCATCAATAGTGTGAGCCAGATTTTCAACGACCCGCATATCCAGGCACGCGGCTATGTCTGGGAATGCGACCATCCAACGGCAGGAAAAATCAAGCTGGCGGGGTCTCCTATGCACTTTTCGGAGACCCCGACCAGGCTGTACAAGGCGCCTCCGTTGCTGGGCGAGGATGATGAGAAGGTGTGACAGCGTAGGCATATCACCGCATTTCATGCAACCCGAAAGAATAGGAAAACAGGGAGAGCAATAGGCCAATAGGATACCAGGTTCGGTTCTATACTGTAGGGGATAATAATCGCGTTGCCAGGGCGACCGCGAGGGTCGCCCGTACAATACTAATTTGCCTGTTTTACACGTCAACGTGTATTGTACGGGCGACCCTCGCGGTCGCCCTGGCAGTCAAATCGTATTCCCAGCGATCATTCACAAACCCTGATTGCGTCCCTACGGTTGGTTTACAGCTTCGAGAAATTCCTGTATACTAGCCGAAACAACATAATAGCGATTCTTGATATTCAGCCTGCCAACGGACTGCGTCCTAGTTATGCTCAGGCAGGCTGATAGGAACGATTGCTCTTTGGTAGGTCTGGAGGAAGATACGCTGTGAAAATTACCTGTAAGCAACAAGATTTGAGCCGGGGACTCTCAGCCGTGAGCCACGCGGTTTCAAGTCGTAGCACGCTGCCTATTCTCTCAAATATTTTGCTGGCTACCGATCATGACCGTTTGAAGCTCTCTGCAACCAACCTGGAGATTGGTATCAACTGCTGGGTAGACGCGCAGATTCATGAAGAGGGAAGCACCACGGTTCCCGCGAAACTGCTCACCGACCTGGTGAGTAGATTGCCCCAGGCGCCCGTTGACCTGGCGGTAGCAGAAGATTCACACACCCTCAACGTCAAGGGTCAGGGCAGCAACGCCAATATTAAGGGCATGGATGCCTCTGAATTTCCGCTCATTCCCAGCGCCGAAGGTGGCGAGCCTCCCGTCTTGCTGGATGCGGTGATGCTGAAAGAGATGATTGAGGAAGTGGCCTTCGCCGCCGCCGATGATGACTCGCGGCCCGTACTGACGGGTGTGCTGGTGCAGGTGAGCGACGAGCGGCTGACCTTCGCCGCCGCCGATGCCTTCCGCCTGGCGGTGCGCGTGTCGCCCCTACCCGGCGATGATCACCCACGCGGCGACATTCTTATTCCGGGGCGCACGCTGACGGAGCTGGCGCGCATCCTACCTGCCGAGGGGCCGGTTGAGATGATCGTCACGCCCAATCGCAGCCAGGTATTGTTCCACTCGCCGAATCTCGACCTGGTGTCGCGCCTGATCGAAGGCACCTTCCCGAATTTCCGCCAGATTATTCCCAAAGAGCATACGACGCGCGCTGTGGTAGAAACGAAGACATTCGCGGAAGCCGCCAAACGCGCCGAGTTGTTTGCGCGTGACAGTTCCAATATCACTCGCGTCAAGATCAATCCTGGAGCCAATGACGGCCTGGAGCCTGGCTTTGTGACCGTTGAGGCAACGGCGGAGGACCTGGGTGATAATACGAGCATCATCAACGCTGCCGTCGATGGGCCTGAACTGCAGATCATTTTTAACGTCAAGTATCTCTCGGATGTGCTGGCGGTCATCGGTACGCCAGAAGTCGCGCTTGAGGCCAACTCATCCACCAAGCCAGGGGTGATTCGACCGGTTGGCGCTGACGATTATACCTATGTGATTATGCCGATGCATATCAACCGCTAGGGGGTGCAGGGCGGGGGCAAGCCCAGCCCGTACCCTATACGGGTCGGCATCGTGCTTCGTATAGGGTACGGGCTGGGCTTGCCCCCGCCCTGGCTTTATTGCCTATTCACTCGGACTTTTCTATGTACCTTTCTCACCTCGTATTGCATGACTTCCGCAACTTCAAGCAGCTTGATTTACCCCTGGGACGCGGGCTTTCGCTTTTTTATGGTGAGAACGCGCAGGGCAAAACGAACCTGCTTGAAGCTGTTGCCATGCTCGCCACCTCCAACTCCTTTCATGCCACCTCTGACCGTGAAGTGGTCAACTGGGACGCGCCAGACCGTATTGCGCGCATGACTGCCGAAGTCGAGCGCAGCGAGAACGAGGTCAAAATCGAGATCGTCATCATCGACTCCACACCATCCAATTCGTCTGTAGGGGCGCAATATATGGCGCCCAACTCCCCGGAAAGACAGCGCAAACGCATCAAGATCAATGGCGTGCCAAAGAAGGCGGTTGATTTGATCGGGCAGGTGACGATAGTGCTGTTTGCACCAACTGATTTACGCCTGGTCGATGGCTCTCCTGAAGATCGGCGGCGTTTTCTTGACCGCGCGCTTTGCCAGATACGGCCTCACTATTGCCAGGCGTTGATGAGGTATCGTAAGGTGATTACGCAGCGTTCGGCCTTGCTCAAACGCATTCGCGATCACCAGGAAGATCCGCGCTCGATGGAATATCTGGATGAGAAATTGACCGAGTGGGCCAACCTGATCATCTATGAACGCAGGCGTATGGTAGACGCGCTAAACCAGCATGTTGATGCGCTGCAAGGAATTATCAGCGGTGGGCGCGAACACCTGCAGATTGTGTATCGCCCTTCATTCTCTGTTGACGCCAACTGGAATACTATGGAGGCACTTGAACACTACCGCCAGCAACTGCGCGACGTGTGGCGCAAGGAGATGAACCAGGGAGTGTGCCTGTTAGGCCCGCACCGCGATGACCTGGAATTTGTAGTGAATGATGTCAATATGCTGACATACGGTTCGCGTGGTCAGCAGCGCACGGCGGCCCTCTCCGCTAAATTCGCGGAGCTGGCCTTTATGCGCGCGGCCACCGGCGAGGAGCCGATCCTGCTGCTCGATGATGTGTTCAGCGAACTGGACGCTTCACGGCGCGAATACCTGCTGCGCCAGGTGCTTGAGCATGAGCAGACGTTGATTACGGCCACAGATTATAGTAGTTTTCCAGAGGAGATTCTGGCGCAGGCGCACCGTTACGAAGTCATCGCGGGAGAAATTAATCACACCCACTTCTGATCCAGCTCGCTCCATGTTCCCTGTATGGATGCCACGTCACCGGCATCTGGTAAGATGGCCCCATAGCGTACTCTGGCGTAGGCTTCGGTAATCACTTCCAATTGCGGCTCCACTATGGGCGCTTTTTCGTCCAGGCGCTGCCGCAATTCGTTGGGAGTCTCATCCTTCTTGCGCGCATACCCGCGCGCGGTGGCTTTCTTCAGAAACGCACGATAGATTTCGCGAATGTTTCGCGCCGCAGGGTCGCCGCGAATTTCTGCCGGTATGACTATCGTTTCTTCCTTCACTACCCTCCGGGGGAAGAAGCGCCCAAAGAACGCGCGCAAGAGCGATTTTACCTGACCCCAGAAGAGCGACCATGACCACAGGCTTTCGTGGATATCTTCTTTCTGCAGGTTTTTGGCGATGCTGGTACGTTTTCGCCGCCGCAATAAGCGCCGGATAATCAGGATCATCAGCAGGATGAACAGTACCGCCAATAAAGCGCTGACATAGGGGAAAATAGATTGAACAAACATTACCGCGGGCGGAATCTGTGGCTTCGTTTTGGTAGGAGGGGGGGCCAGATTACGAATAGTTTGGGGATGCTCGCTGGGATGTATAAAAGAGATCAGCCAGAAGATGGGGGTGACGATTAAGACCATGACCCAGGCCAGCGCCCCCGTCAACCAGCCATAGATGATGCCGACGAAAGACAATCCCTGTTCCACACTGGCTAAAAATGCAGGGCTGGCGAAAAGGCCTACTGCCACGGTTACGAGCAATAACACCAGGCCAAGCGATGCTATGATGGTGATCACCGCACGTTCCTGCGCGACTATACTTCCCTGCAACCCCGTTGGATGCGTGTGCCGGACAAAGGTGATGCGCGCCAGAGCATGGGCCGCGAGCGATAAAAACAGGAAGATGGGGATCAGCAACAGCAGGTTTACGTCATCAGCAAACGAGGCCTTATAACTCTCCAGAGAAGCTCGCAGGAGGATAACGGCGAGGATCACACCTAAACCTATACATAACACACGAAAGACGTCGGAAGGCTCGACCACCCGGCTGGAAAGGCGCAGGCCGCGCCAGCATAAATAGGCCGAAAGCCCGGTGATAAAGAGCGCCTGGTAGAAATGGGTGTTGAAGAACAAGATATCGCTGACGAGTGTACTTAACCACCTGAGGTCGAATATGGGCATGGTTTGTGCATATACCTGCAGCCAGATAATGTACAGGCAGAACGCGCCCATTATCACAAAGAGCAAAGAAGCACCAGGAATTGAGTTTTTAACATGCCCTTCTTCATTTCCAGGGCGACCGCCAGGATCGCCCCTACCATGCGCGGTGGTTCCAGGGCGACCGCCAGGGTCGCCCCTACCATTGTCCTCTTCTGCTTCTTGGGAGCGCGCGCTTCCATCACGTCTATCAACGTAATGGAGGAGCCATTGGGAACCAATGATGAAGACAAAGGGCGTCCACAGCGGCAATAACGGCACGGAAGACCCCAGCAGGGCGGCGCTTGCCAGGCCAATCAGCACGGCATCTACCCAGCACGCCTCCATTGCTCCCAGCAAGGTGGGCAACAGAAATTCACCCAGGCTATTGACGGAGGTATCCTGGGGAGCCAGCACGCGCCGTGTCAGCCATTGTGATGCTGTCAGAACGCTGCCTTGCTTTTCTGGCGGTGTTGGTTGTGATGGTGAGGGATCCATGCCAGACAGCTTCCTTCTACTGGTACTCATCGTAGGTAGTTCACCAAGATCATACCATATTTCCGCCTGCCGTGATGGAGTAGGTATTTCATTGAATATACACCTCTCAGGTTCTCCATTCTTTTCCAGCAAGCAGGAGAGTCCGATAGAGAGAAATGATAAGCAAGGAGATATAAAGAAGGATGAGCCAGCAGAACCCACCCATTGAGCCGAAACTCAGGCTCAGTCTCAGTGACCTGGCGGTGCTACGCAGTGTGATCTGCGGCTACCTGGCTTATGTGCGCAGAACGGTTCGCCCAGCACAGCAACCACGTGTCCAACTGCATCTATTAGATAGCCTGTACCAGCGACTGAGCGGCATTCCGCCCAACGCGCTGGAAGTGCAGATTCCCTTACATGTGCCGGAAATCCGCGCCCTGGAGAGCGCGCTGTTGGGATTTGCTGCCTTTGTACGGCAAAAGGTCCCACCATCGAAGGATCGTGATGAGACCTTGCAGGATTTAGAACGTTTCCGCCAGCAACTGGTAGCGATGCTGCCTATGGAGTGAGCCGCGCCAGGTCACGCGGAAAGGTTGTCGCCAGGCGTATGTTAGGAACGCCGGTGAGCTGCATGAGCAGCCGTTCCAGGCCAATGGCGAAGCCGCCGTGTGGAGGCATGCCATAGCGGAACGCTTCCAGGTAGGCCTCAAATGGCTCAACCGGCAGGTGCGCCTTTTCGAGAGCCGCCAGGTAGTCCGCGTACCGGTGCAGTCGCTGGCCGCCAGTCACCAGCTCGGTACCCCTGAACAGCAGGTCGAAGGAGTTTGAAAACTCCGGCCTGGCCGGGTCGGGATGCGTATAGAATGGACGTTTGCGCATGGGAAAGCCCGTCACGAACAGGAAATCGCTGCCGAACTCCTGCTGCGCCCACTCGCCCAGCCAGCGTTCGTCCTGCGGCGATAGATCAGGCTCGCCCCGCACATCTACGCCATGACGCCGGTAGATGAGTTCCTGCGCCTCCGCAAAATGGATATGCGGTATCTCAGTAGGGACACCAGGCATTTCTACGTGCAATAATTGTAATTCGGCAGCATACTGCTCCGAAAATGCTGTCAGGATGCCAGCAATCACATCGCGCAAAAGCGTCATCACCGTAAAGTGGTTCTCAATGAAGCCAAACTCGGCATCCAGGCTGACGTATTCGTTGATGTGGCGCGTGGTGTCGTGCGGCTCAGCGCGAAAGACCGGGCCGACCTCGAAAACACGCTCGAATACACCCACCATGATTTGCTTGTAGAATTGCGGACTCTGCGCCAGGTACCCTGGTCGTCCAAAGTAGTCCAGCTTGAAGACGGTGGCCCCGCTTTCTGTGGCCGCGGCCACGATCTTGGGCGTCTGTATTTCGGTGAAATCTTTCGCTGTAAGTACGGCGCGAAACGCCGCCATCGCGCCTGCCGAGAGCCGCAGGATGGCACGGCGCGCCGGGTGACGGTTGGTGACAGCAGCATGATCGAGCAGCGTGGTGATGTTCGCAGTCAACTTCGGCTTGTTCAGAGGGACGACGGGCGCCTCGCTAACAGGCGTAATGATCTCGATAGACAGGTTGTGCAGTTCGACGCCGCCCGGCGCCTGCGGCATGCTCACCACGTCTCCCTCAACGGCCAGGACGCTTTCAACCCCCGCTCCGCTTTCTAGAAGCGGGGCGATTTCGGCTTCGGTCTCGGCCACAGCCTGAAGCGTTCCCCAGCCGTCGCGGATCACCAGGAAGTTGATGCCTCCCATTTGTCGCAGTGAATGTAACCAGCCCGCCACGCCGACACGTTCGCCTATATGCGAACGAACTTCGATAGTACGTATGCGTTGCAAAGCAAAACTCCTTTTCCCTTTCTGTGCTCGCGCCTCTGCACAATAAAAAACCCTCATCCTACAGGAGGACGAGGGCTGATTGTATGCAAAAGCCTGTCGTGGTACCACCACCTTTTATCCCATACGGCTGGGACCTCAATCGGTTCGATTCCCTAATTGGGAGTAAAACCACCGCGCTAGAACGGGCGCGTCCCGAAACCGGCTACTATGTCCCTAAAAAAGGAGGGTTCACCGGTTGGCTCCAGGGTGTCTATGGGAGAATCGACAGCGGCGCTCTCAGCATGTGTGCCGCTCTCTGATCGTCGGTGGGGTTCCCATTCTGTCCCCGTCATGGCCGTTTTGTTTTTCGCTTATGAGGACTATATCATAGTGGATGGAAAAGATCAATCGCATCGAATTACAATTGACCGGCGATTGCCCACAAGTAGAAAGAGGAAGTTTAAAACCTGGCAACTACAATCACCCAAAGAGGGTGATGGTCTTCTTCTCCCAGATCGGCTCCTCCAGAACATCCTGCGGCAGGGTACCCGTTTGCTGCTTCCAGCGTTCTGTCTCGATCACTTCGTCTCGACAGACAGATGGGAGGAGCATCCCGATGGAAGCACCATAGATGAGGTGTCCCAGAAAACTCAGACTCAAGGTCGTAAGTGTCAGTTTGAACAACATCGCTTCGCCATGTGGAGCAAGGATGAGCGTTGCTAACAGACAGAGCCAGATGGCGATCCCGAATCCCAGAGCAGCCGTCCGAACTCCCACACGCGGCTTTAGTGCACCATAGGCTACGGTAAACGCCATGCCCATAAAGCCCCCATCACCCAGGTATCGCCACACGTACCCTATGATCCAGTCGGGTTGCGAGGTATTGAACAGCCAGGCGCCAATTTTCGGAATGAAGTCTCCCCAGATTCCCAACAGAATGAAAGGGACACGCATACAATCGTAGAGAAACACTGCAATCAGACCGATGAGCAGACCTTTAAGGGCAAGCTTGCCATAGTTGGGAAACATAAAGGCCAGGCCGATACCTAGCACCACAGAGGGCACCACCATGACGAGTGCAGCGACATACAGAGGGAAAAAACCGATGATAGCTATCGCCAGTGCAGTGATGGGAGAGAAGCCAATCGCAAAAAAGGCTAAACTCATGAATACATCTAGACGCTTCCCGCTTATCCAATGAGTATCCAACGCAGGAATTCGCCGACTTCTGTTTAGCCTGGCTCTACTGAGTGGTCTTAAAACAGGATGAATATGTATCGATTCTAGTAGTAACATGGGAGGCTCCTGCATAACATAGCTGTTTACATAAGTTTTTGTATTTTCAAATGTTTTTTCAGTATTGGTGAGAGTATGCACGCTTTTGCTTCGGATTACTATGAGCAGATGCATGAAATACAAATGGCGTACTTCACATCTGGTGACCAGCCCTTCGGCCAGTTTGAAGAAGCCGGTTGCTTCCATCTCAAGTTTGGATTAGTCTTGCAGATTCGCAAGCCCGCAATAGAAGTGTTAAACTAACCCGAAAAGTAAAATAGCTGTATACGACGCAAATTTCGATACGTGATAGCATAATAGAGACACGTACTTCACAAGGAAGAGCAGTATGATGGAGAAAAAACCACAGGAAAATAGAGCATCGCTCAGCAAAATCTTTCTGTTATTTGGCTTGCCGGGGCTGGCGCGTAGATCGAATCGCAATGTACCCGCTAAAGAACCGGGGCTAGAATCGTCGAACCGTTTTCTTTTGCAGGTGGTACAACCTGGCCTGGCGGGCCTGATGGATGGGTCGGTTTCGACGCTCGCGCCTATCTTTGCGGCCGCGTTTGCGACGCACCGACCACTCACCGCCTTCCTGGTTGGTATGGCGGCGGCTACGGGCGCGGGGATCAGCATGGCATTCTCGGAGGCCTTATCAGATGACGGCGTATTGACGGGGCGTGGCAATCCCATAGCGCGCGGCTCCATTACAGGTCTGATGACCTTCCTGGGAGGATCAGGACATACCCTGCCGTTTCTTGTACCAGACCTGCACCTCGCCTTGATTATTGCTTATGTG
>WNGR01006639.1_pt1 | contig 12658 bp, 10 predicted proteins | sample 5407581 | NCBI WGS metagenome assembly WNGR01 (sample SAMN13153383, study PRJNA577476) | soil metagenome | isolation source: 80 cm soil or saprolite under Garry oak tree replicate 2 | place: USA:California | collected 2016-06-15 | reverse complement strand
CAGAGGCCGACGCACCAAAGAATGGACTGCGTCGACAGTATTCTCCTCCCCTTGTCGGCGTAGGGACACAGATGATTCGTGCAGGAGTTTGCCAAAGCGCTGTCGTAGAGCCAAATAGTACCGAGCACGTGGGTCTTGAGGGTCTGAGATTGCGAAGCCTGAACTGAGTGGTTCTATGGAGGCTATCATTTCTGGGATCTCATTCCTGAATCAAAAGTGAGGGAACATCCTAGAGCGGCAAGAAAAAGAACTCACAAGATATCGCTTGTCTCCAGACCATATCGTTGGTCCTCCTTGGTGAACACCTCCTTGACGAATGTGCGCAGCCGGGTCTCGAAAACAAAATCCCTAACACTGACCGACAGAAGTCATTCCGCCATATACTATCTCTGGGGATGTCTGACTCATTATTGGGGTTAATTGAGTACGCGAAACAGCCGTTACCGATACGTGCCTGGTCCCAAAAGTTTTTCCAATGTGTTCAACGTTGGCTCTACAATTTCTTTGAATACCTCCAGAGCAAAATCCAACTCTTCCCCGTCCGGGACGTGCCACGACACCTATCACAAATGATATGCGAAGCCACGACAGGTCGCATGCGTACGTACTGTGACATCCTCGGCCGTATAGAGTTTTCCCCAGTATTTGTGATGGTTGAAACGGAATTCTGAACAGACGTCCAGCTACAACACACGATAAAACGAGTTGTGCTTACCTTCACTGTCCCATTCCTCACGGTTTACGAACTTATCCTCCAGAGGATAGGTATGGGTCAGGGTCAGAAGTAGGCTGGAAAGAAGTTTGCCGCTCCAAGAAAACCCGCGTTTGGAAAACGTCTTGTCACGAAGGCGCTTGAGCAGAGATATGAACTGATCCTTGTGCTTCAAGATCTGCACTAGCCGTGTCAATGTACATCATCTCGAGTTTGTCCAACGTACTGCTTTGCCATCACTGTTCTCCCTGTAAGATGTCTTTAGACGCGCCTTAACCAAAAGACTTACTTAAACATGGCACCCCGTAGCACTGCCAAATCTGAAAGGCAAATGAATACGAACAAACATGAAAGAGAGTATCCGTACTCCAATGGAAAGTAGCATCTGAAGGCAGTGGTGTTGAAAACGTAGAGGTGGTTCGGGTTGAGCTCGCTCCATTCTCGAGTTCTACCTCGATGTTTTTTATACAAAAAGGAACAAATTTAGCTAAGGTTTTAGCCGGATGGGCGTTTGCAACACATTCCACTAGCTGGTGAACAGCTCGGACCGCATTGGGTCTAACGTTGGTACTGGCGTAATCGAAGATCATATTGAGAACAAGATCAAAGAGAGGATCCGACAGGTGGATGCAGATTTGACTGCACGCATTTGTGACTGCATCCACTAACTGCACTGAAAACAAGGTGATGTTTTAACTGACACGTAGTGAAATACTCGCTACTGACCTTCCGTTGCCCCGCCCGCCTCCTCTGGAAGATTATCAAAGAGAAGGATGACTCTCCGAATGAAGCTGGCAATCCAATCTGTGAAATCTGCCGTCGATTCACGCAGCAACGCATCTTCCTCGTGTTTAGACAAGGAAAGGCCATCGCTTAGCTCGATATCGATGTGGACTTCACCTAGAGAAGTCAAGGAGAACCCGTTTGGGATGTCGACGTTAGCAGGTGTGCAAGAATCTACGTCGGCCGACATCGTGATGCTTCTTGATGTTAAATCTCCGAATTTGATGTATTGTGAAACCTCTATAAGGAAGGTTGTCGTGCAAAGCTGTATAACAAAATCGTCTCTGTCAAGACGTGAAATGCACGCGCGAAGCGGCACATCTTACCGTCTTCGATGGATCGTTCTATCGTGCCCGTTAGCATACCACGTCATGAGGATCGTTCGTCGGCTACCTACGAGATCGATACCCGGTATTAATAGCTGTAAAATCGGAACTAGGTGCTTCGCCCCTGGATAGTAGACCTCCCGGGACACGAGTGCTGGAGCGATGGCACCCAGGGCTTTGATTACGGCTATGGTACGCTGTGTCTGTGCTCGGGGGAGTCTGTGAATGACCGTTAATCGGTTTCAGAACACACTTACCTCAACTAAAGCTTCCAGGGAGGGCACAGCTCTCTCTAGTATTGGATACAGTATGAGGTCGGGCTCCATGAGACTCATCCACTTCAAGCAGCTGGAAATGTTATTGGAGGTAGTCGAATCTTCGGAGAACATAGCCAGCAGGGCAACAGTTCTGAAGCTCTTAACGAGCTCGCGTTTCATTGCCCGTGTAAGACGCCGGTACTGGGAAACGAATCAAGGTGATGTCAATAAACCATAGTAGCGAGTGTTAGCAGACCATCGGGATTTTGCAGTCAGGTCGTTGTTCTTCGTGCCACCCTAAGGACGCATGATAAGCTGCTAACTTTGGCAGAAAAGGGCGAGTTACGTTTGTTGAATTCATAAGCAACATACTTGATAAATGCTGTCAACTGTGCGTTTTCGCATCAGCGCTCAGCTGGCTCAATGCCTCAAGCAGAAAAGAGCTCAACATGAGATGTAAGGTGTTAGACATACATCAGCGGTCCAGGCCCCGGAGTTCGAGGGATGGAAAAAGCTTTCGGTAGAAGCAATTAACTTCGCCAGTGAGTCGAGAGCTTTAGAACCACCAATATAGCTCTTGAGACTCATGAAGGAAATCTTGCCCAGAGGAGCCGTCAAGTAGTCGCCTATAGAACCGCCCTGATGCCGAGGGGTGTTCATCCCAGATGCGAGAGGTGTCCCTAAAGGGGTGGGGGCACTGGACGGCGCAGTAGGAAGTCCATCTGGTGTCATGGAATAGACGATGATACGCGCCAGTGATGCTTGGGCAAATCAGGACCCTAGGGTTATGCATGGGCTCAAAACTGACTAACCAATCCGCCAAGTTGGTTTAGGAAGGCGACCAATCTCGAAACCCGCCTGGTTATCTGCAGATGGCCCCGTGGTAAGAGATCCTGAGTCCGCCAGTGGAATTTCTGCGCGTGGGCTCCTTCAATAAACTGTATATTTAGTGGAAAAAGAGAGGAACACCAACCCATAGATGCTAAGCATTTGCACATGATGAAATGCCAGTCATAATCAGTAAATATACCAACATCCTTGTAAATTCCGCCCCAAAGGCCACTGCTGCCCAGATCGTTTTTGTTCCAGTTTGGTCGGCCTTCATTCTCCGACCTCGCGTCATCGGGTATCCCGTCAATTCGTTTAGGGTCACTGATTGAGGGGTCCACGTGCATTTCTGTTAATTGGGCGAGGAAATGAAGCATGCGCTCATCAAACATGTACGAGTTGACAGACTCCCAGAGGCGGAAAACCATGGGTAGATAGGACTGTGGATGGCTCTGAGGGAGAAATGTCAACATAAAGAATTGAGAAGATAAGAGACTCTGTAATCCACATTTAGTATGAGAGTTGGCTACGAAGGCACTCGGCAGTATAATTCGAACATACATTCAGATTAGTCCCATTAATCAGTGGCACAAATGTTTCAAGCATTTGATCAGCAGCCGAGGGATGGAAAAACCTCTGCACCGTGCTAGCAATCATCCCCATATAGTAAGACGTTTGGCTTGTGTGGGGTCAGTCAGCGAACCATTATAACACGGACTCCGAGTATCACACAAACCTAACTTCAAATTGGCGTCTGGTAAGAAACAAGTCGTGTCTTAAGATATCGAATATAGGCATCCAAGGAAGTCTGATATCTTGGATACTTATTTTATTTTTCGATCTTGTCAGGATTTCCAAAGCATCGGAGCAAGTGGCGACAACATGGAGTGGCATGCCAGGCATGGTGCACATGCTATAGTATAGATCTACCAGCAGAATTCGCTTTTCTTTGGGAATGGGATACTTCAGGTATGACCAACTAGCGAACACTTTTGAGTTTCTGATCTAGGCGAGAATACCGCAGAGCGCACTAAGTCAACATGCTGTCCCACTGTAAGAAACCAGGATCATAGTCTCTAGCTTGTACAGTCTGCACAATACGCATGCAGATGAAGTCGAGCAGTCCTTGCATCTTCGAATTTGAGTCGATGGAATAGGGCAGTGCCCTTGCGTACGACTTTAGTTTGAGTAAGTAACGATCAGAGGTGTCCTGTATGTCGTGCTCTATGGGCGGGGGTCCTGGATCATGCGCGGATATAGAAGACCCGTTGAGACTCATCTCGCGAAAGGAGTAGGCTGTGAAAAGGTCAAGATGGAAGAAAGTAAGGGATGACAAGAAGTACAGTAAGTAGGACGAGGTACAGCGCCTTGTATTGTATTATGAAACCGTTGGACCCCCACTAAGTTAGGGCGTTTGCACGGGCCGTTCCTGGCACCGACTACTGGACTGCAGATCCACCGGCCATCCTCTGCAGTTCCTGTAGTGAATTTGCCCTCACCATGGTCCAAACCTCATCACGCTGTGCCCGGAGATCGCCCAAGCTTTCCCTGATTTCCTCTAAACGCTCCACATACTCCCGAACGTCGTCTTGGAGTTCGCGTAGTGTCGAAAGTGATTTCTCTAGGTTCTCTCGTTGCATGTCTGGGTGGACAAAGTGGGAGGGATCAAAAACCGGAGATCCTCCATTTGGGTAGGACACTATAAACAGCTTTTGAGTAGGGGGAGCGAGGTCTGGGGCTCGTGCAAGCCTCCCCTCTCTCTCGCCTTCTGCATTCGTTCCTTCGCTCTCATCCTCCTGTTTTGGGATGACTACGTCTTTTGGGCGAACCTGATCGGGGTCCTTTGAAAGGACTTCCCAGAGTCGGCCAAATGAACGTTTCATGCCCGCTTCCCCTTCGATAAGACCATTTGTGGCACGCTCCAAGTCTTCAAGCATCGGGGAACGAAAAGAATGCGTGACACTTCTATCCATAACGAATGAAGTATAGTTGAGATGCTGAGTCGGAAGTGCCACGTATGGCGCAATAAGAGGAGGAGAGGGTGACCGTAGATGGGGTAATACGGGGGGTGATGGGGAGCGATTGTCAGGGGGAAGTAGAGACCTGATTCGCTTTCGAGCCCGCTCGTCTGCCTGAAACACCACCTTAAACACCATCTCAGAAGAAAAAAAGTCAATGCACACCTCCCATTCCTCCATGCCGGGACCCCACGCAGCTAGTTTCCCCTTTCTAAGCCATCTAGCACCTTTGGTTGCCTTCCGTCCCCAATTTCCCTTCACCACATCAGTAGGTTCCTCCTCATCGCCAGATGCGCCTTCGAGAGAGGGGTGGTACCAGGAATTGCTATCCTTTGTGGGAGTAGGAAAACTGTCCAAGGGATCAGTTAAAATTCCGCACTAAAGACTATGGGATCACTCCTCACTTCAAGTTGTCACGATCTTCAAACATGGACGAAGGTCGCTTGTGCGAAGTGAGATAAGGGGGGTGTTGGTGACCGGTAGAAGGGCGAGACGAGGGTCGGCTGATACTCGAAATATTTTGCGGGTGATCCGTAGTCATATTGATTGACATCCTATAGCGTCGTCGTGAAGCTTGACATATAGGCCGATTCTGGCTTTGCAGCCGAGTACGAGTTGCCGAGTACGAGTTGACGGCATACGCGGTCACGTGCACTTTGAACAAGCTGGCATGGCTTCGAGTCCTACATCATCATGTTGTACCATGGCGAAGAAATTCTATTACGCCGTAAAGAAAGGAAGAGATGGTCCAAAGGTCTATGACTCATGGGAAGAGGTATGATCCTATTGATTGATTCTGTCAACTCAAGTCATGACTAAACTGGACACCGAACCCTACTTTAGTGTCGAATGACCGTACGTCTAACTGCCACACCCTGAAGATATGTGTGCTCAACGTTCGACAACTACGTTATGGACAGGTGACGAGATACTCGAGAGCTGAATTCAAAAAATTTAGATCACTTGCGGCTGCGGAGGCCTGGATTTTGCCTGGATTAATGTGTACGGCATCAAGTGTGTCTTGGAGTCCCTTGCCTGACGGCTTGTTTCTATTTAGCTCTCTGTCCGCCGACCGAGAAATCAACCCAAGAACCAGCGCAACCGATATCTGCTGAATTTGGGCCGTTGAATGCAGCTACCTCCTGTGGAGGGGACATACTCGGCGTCAATACAACAGTGGACGAGGCCACCAAACCACCAGCCATAGTTCTATCAGCAGAGCAAACCAATATTTTGGAGAAGGTGGAGAAAAGTGGCAATGTCTTTTTCACAGGTCCGGCAGGTTAGTATTCCCACAAGAACCGTCCCATCTTCTTGCGTTAAATCTCGTCGACCCGAATTTCAGGGACCGGGAAGACGGTTTTGCTTCGTGAGATTATACGATTTTTGAGGTCTACAGGCAGTAGAGTTGCTGTCACGGCCTCGACCGGAATTGCATCCATCAACATAGGCGGCACTACGTTACATTCTTGGGCTGGTATTGGTTTGGGGAAAGACACTGCAGAGCGCCTCTCTGGTAAAATTCTGGGGACAGATTATTTGAGAGAGCGTTGGTGGGATGTGGACAGCCTGATAATAGATGAAAGTAAGATCTTTTCATTGTGAGTTGACCTCATGCCAAGCGAAGAACTAGTATCCATGATCGACGGTGTACTATTTGACAAGCTGGTAGGTCTTTAGGCACTCTCTTTTTACATGATGTTGATGCCCTCTAGGAGGAGATCGCACGAACGGTTAGATCTGATGAAGAACCTAATCAGAAACCGTTTGGGGGCATTCAGGTCAAATTCAAGCCACCTTGATTGTCGTGGCGCTCCTGACAATATTTTAATGTCAGCTTATTGTCACCGGGGACTTCTGCCAGTTGCCACCAGTCCCAGATCTTCGCGACGGAATACCTATTCCGTCAACGTTCGCCTTCGACGCAGAATCCTGGTCAAGATGTATAGGTGCCCCTATAATGCTAAGCCACGTGTTCCGCCAAAGAGACCAAGGTAAGGTCGGCAATGCGGAGATTCCATTTTAACTTAGATCCAAGCCAGCTTTCGTCGATATACTTAATGACATGAGATGGGGGCAAATGAGCACAGAGTTCATCTCCAAGCTTCACCAACTTTCTAGGGAAATCGTGTATGAAGATGACATTGAACCTACAGAACTGTGGGTGAGATACTCACGGCAAAAAAGGGACCGCAGCTGAAGTAACACACAGGTATCCCACGCGGATTGAAGTTGAAGACGCCAACGACACCCGGTTGGCGCAGATCACGGAGAATCCCGTTTACTTTTATGCGGTGGATCTCCCAGGTTTTGACGAGAAAGGGAATCCTGTGTCTCTCCAGAAGATGGGACGGCTCCTAAACCGGCTTGTCGCTCTCCCGACTGTGGTTCTGAAGGTCATTCGAGTGACCTGCTGCTGTTGCGCTTGCTTAATTTCTCCTAGACCGGCGCACAAGTCATGCTCATCAAGGCACGTACTCTGTTTTGATGACCGCGCAAAGCTACAACCCCGACTTTAGAACCTTGAGCAAGGCCATTTGGTCAATGGATCCACTGGTAAGGTGATCGGTTTCCTCACACGCCTTGAGGCCGCTCGCCGTAGATTACTTCTCGCAGGCCGCGATAAACCAGAAGACCAAAACCTTGGGGCTGTCAAACGATGCAGCACATGGTGGCCCCTGGTCAGGTTTACGAACGGCTCCCAACGCCTTTGTGTTCGGGAAGAATTTACTGTCGATGGCGCTCGAGGGAATGTCGAAGCATATCGGACACAAGTACGTGAGCATAATACTGCTACTGGTATTACTGACTTTGGTTAGGTACCACTCATTCTCGCTTGGGCGCTCAGCGTGCACAAATCTCAGGGCCAGACACTGGAGCGGGTCAGAGTCGACCTTCGCAAGACTTTTGAAAAGGGTCAAGGTATTGACACGACTTAGATTTATGATCCCGCTGAATCCCTATGTCACAGCTTATGTCGCTCTCTCCCGCGCGACAAGTTTGGATTCGTTGGAAGTCCGGAATTTTGAACCACTAAAGCAGGGATTCCCCTCTTTCTCCGAAATTGATTCTCATCATTGTTTTCCCCAGGGTCATGGCACACCCCCGCGTCATCGAGTGGTACGAAGAACTGAACAAGGGACCGAACAAGGAACTGACAGACTCAGACGAATACGACCGGTATTTAACTGACGAAGCATACGGCTATTCAAATTCCCAATGACCCAAATCCCCGAGCGAGTGAACATGCTGTAGTTGGCACTCGGCTCGACGCACTTATGCCACCTCGCGATATGGGATACATCGGCTCGAGGCTTCCCATTCTCACCGTTCAAGCGCGTCTAGTAAACGCTCCCCAATCATGTACTTCAGTCACCTGTTCGTAATCCTGCCCCCCCCTCCCCACACACACCCCACCCCCACCACACACACACATACGGAAACCCCTGGACCTATACAGGTACGATACAGGGACCCCTCCATCATATATTGTCAATATGTTCTATTTAATCCTAGTTAAGACGGCACCATATACTACCTATTATATGTGACCCTTAAGATCAAGATACTGCGACGTAAGGCCTTAGTAAAGATAAAGACACCGGGACTTGTCTCATGTACCGATCTCAAAAGCCAGCCTTCTCGGGGCCTTTCTTGTCGTGGACCGTGGACCGTGGACGGCAACCTCCTTCCAAAAAAGGCAGTCTTATGGGGCCCAACTCTCTTTCTAAAAATGGTATACGGATAGGTGGACCTGGGACCTTGGGACAGCATTATCAGGCCTGCTGGCACGACTCGTGTCGTACTCATGTTGTGCCATGGCGAAGACATTCTATTACGCCTTCAGGAAGGAAAGGAATGGCCCAAAGATCTATGATTCATGGGGAGCGGTATGAACCTATTAATCGATTCTGTCAGCTCAAGTCATGACTAAACTGGACTACTTTAGTGTCGAATGGCCGTACGTGTAATTGCCACACCTTGAAGATATGTGTGCTCAGCGTTCAACAACCGCGTTACGGACAGGTGACGAGATACTCAAGGGTCGAATACAAAAAATTTAGATCACTTGCGGCTGCGGAGGCCTGGATTTTGCCTGCATTGATGTGTACTGCAACAAGTGTACCTTGGGATCCCTTTCCTGACGGCTTGATTCTATTTAGCTCTCCCTCCACCGACCGAGAAATCGACCCAAGAACCGATATCTGCTGAACCCGGGCCGTTGAATACAGCCACCTCCTGTGGAGAGAACAAACTCGGCGTCGATACAACACTGGACGAGGCCACCGAACCGCCAGTTCTATCAGCAGAGCAAACCAAAATTTTGGAAAAGGTGAAGAAAGGTGGCAATGTCTTTTTCACGGGCTCGGCAGGTTCGTATTCACATAAGAACCATCCCATCGTCTTGCATTACATCTCGTCAACACGAATTTCAGGGACTGGGAAGACGGTTTTGCTTCGTGAGATTATACGATTTTTGAGGTCCACAGGCCATAGAGTTGCTATCACGGCTTCGACCGGAATTGCATCCATCAACATAGGCGGCACTACGTTACATTCTTGGGCTGGTATTGGTTTGGGGGAAGGGACTGCAGAGCGCCTCTCTGGTAAAATTCTGGGGACAGAGCATTTGAGAAAGCGTTGGTGGGAAGCGGACAGCCTGATAATAGATGAAAGTAAGATCTTTTCATTGTGAGTTGACCTCATGCCAAACAAAGGACTAGTATCCATGATCGACGGCGTATTATTTGACAAGCTGGTAAGTCTCCACGCAATTTTTTTTTGTATGATGTTGACGCCCTCTAGGAGGAGATCGCACGGACGGTTAGATCTAATGAAGATGAAGAACCTAATCAGGACCCGTTTGGTGGCATTCAGGTCAAATTCAAGCTACCTTGATCGTCGTGGCGCTCCTTACAATATTTTAACATCAGCTCATTATCACCGGGGACTTCTGCCAGTTGCCACCAGTTCCCAATCGTCACCGCGGAATAGCCATTCCATCAACGTTTGCCTTTGACGCAAAATCCTGGTCAAGGTGTATAGATGCCCCTATGACACTGAAACGCGTGTTCCGCCAACAAGACCAAGGTAAGGTGGGCAATGCAGAGATTCTATCTTAGCTTAGACACGAGTCAGCTTTCATCGACATGCTCAATGACATGAGACGGGGGCAGATAAGCAAACAGTTTATCCCCAAGTTTCACCAACTCTCTAGGGCAATCGTGTATGAAGATGGCATCGGACCTACTGAACTGTGGGTGAGATACTCACGGCAAAAAAAAACTGCATTTAAAGTAGCACACAGGTATCCTACGCGAAGTGAAGTCGAAAAGGCAAACAACACCCACTTGGCGCAGATCAAAGGGAATGCTGTTCACTTTTATGCAGTGGATCGCCCAGGTTTAGACGAGAAAGGGGAACCATGTGTGACTTTCCAGGAGATGGAACGGCTTCTAGACCGCCTTGTCGCTCTCCCAACTGTGGTCCTAAAGGTTATTCGGGCGACCTGCTGCTGTTGCATTTACTTAATTCTCCTAGACCGGTGCACAAGTAATGCTCATCAAGGCACGTCCTCAGTTTTGGTGCCAGTGAAAGCTGCAACTCCGGTTTTAGAACCTTGAGCAAGGCCATCTGGTTAATGGATCCACTGGTAGGGTGATCGGTTTCGACACACACCATGAGGCCACTCTCCGGGATAGTAAATCACATCTCAGAGGTGGCGACAAAGGACTGGGGTTTGTCGGACAATGCGGCACACAGTGGCCTCTGGTCAGGTTTACGAACGGTTCCCAACGCCTCTGTGTCCCGGAGGAATTTACTGTCAACAATGCTTTCGGGAGGGTCGAAGCATCCCGGACTCAGGTACGTGAGCATAATACTGTTACTGGTATTACTGACTTTGGTTAGGTACCACTCATACTCGCTTGGGCACTCAGTGTGCACAAGTCCCAGGGCCAGACACTGGAGCGGGTCAGAGTCGACCTTCGCAATACTTTTGAGAAGGGTCAAGGTATTCTCATGACTGAGATTTCTGATCCCCGCTAAATCCCTATGCTGTAGCTTATGTCGCTCTCTCCCGCGCAACAAGTTTGGAAACATTGGAGGTCGGGAATTTTGATCCACTAAAGCAAGGATTTCCTCCTTCCTCAGAAATCGATTCTCATTGTTTCCCCAGAGTTATGGCACACCCCCGGGTCATCGAGTGGTACGAGAAATCGAACAAGGAACCGAACAAGGAACCGACAGATTCGGACAAATACGACCAGTATTTACAGCTGACGAGGAAACGATAGACTCAAATCCACTCGAGCGCCACATCTTTTTAATTTACTTTTGGAGCGGGACAGACAACGGGCCGAACTTGTTTTGCACAGCTGGGAAGGTCTCTTACAGTACTGTCGGTTGTACATCTCCCTTACAATATGACATGCCGACACATCCACAAAGCTGTTAAAGAGCAGCTCATGGTCAGTCAGGACACTCGATCAAATCCACGTTGTTCTCCATGCTTTGGATAAAATCAAGCCCGAAATTTCAGAATATACCCAATGGCAGTACAGCACGGTGAACACCTTGCTACAGTACTGGTCTAAACCGGAATGGTACAGGTAACACAAGCAGTCATGCGACACAAGCAGCTATTGTTTTCCTTGTTTGTCCCGCTCTCCAAAAGTGTTTGCGCCTCTCGCTAGCTGTAACTGACGTCGGAAGCATACGCTTATTCAAGTCGACCCAAATTCCCCGAACGAGTAAACGTGCCATAGTTTTGGAGTAGCGATGTGTTAGGTAGCAAAAAACAGTAACTAAGTTACCTAACAGTTCTACCTAACGCGCTGATGCGAACCTCGGAGGCTCGAGAACGAGGAAAAATGCGTTTACGCACACCCAGGATATGGGTAGTGTGGGGCTCAAGTGCTTAGGATTTATCCATAGGAACCTACTACCCACTAAAAAACCACGTTTCGATTGATCCAGTCTTCTGGGAGGCCGCGGTGCCTCTTGTTAAGGACTCTGTCCCACGTGTTTGTCGCAAGGTCTAAGTAATATTTCTTTCTCAGCACTTTCGTCGCTGTCGTTTTGTCTTCGGATGATCTTCTGTTGATCAATTTGAGTTGTCTCGTGTGGCGTCTTCCTCTTTGGTTACCTAACAGCGGGCCGCGAGGCCCGGAGGGGACGGAGGGAATTGAGGGGTCGCCCTCTTTGTATCCGCAGGGGGTCCTTTGTATGTGAGGGGGGTGTCCTCTAGGTATGCACGAGGGGGGTGGCCTCTAGGTATGCGTGAGGGGGTTACCTTCTAGGTATGCATGCGGGGGTGCCCTCTTGATACGCGGGGGGGTGCCCTGGTGTAGGAAAAACCGGCCATGGTGGTTGCAGTTCTAAACGTGCCCATAGTTAGCACTCGGCTCGACGCACTTACTGCCGGCCCGGGTGGGCAAGTGGCCAAAATTTTTTTTTTTTGGAAAGCGCTTTTATTTATTGTATCTAGCCTCATTTTGTCTTTTAGACGTCTAGATACTCCTAAATAAGTGCTACATAGCAGGAGATTTACATCAGCCCTATATAGCGCGCGAGAAGCCGGACCGGGGTCCGAAGTGAGGGAAAAATGCGTTTACGCACACCCCCTGGTGTGGGGGGTAGTGTGGGACTCAGACACGTAGGTAACCGTGATGGATGCTGCGTGTTCTCCTACCCACTAAAACCTCACGGGAGTGGAGCCAGTTTGGTTGTCGC
>WNGR01006312.1_pt1 | contig 12658 bp, 12 predicted proteins | sample 5407581 | NCBI WGS metagenome assembly WNGR01 (sample SAMN13153383, study PRJNA577476) | soil metagenome | isolation source: 80 cm soil or saprolite under Garry oak tree replicate 2 | place: USA:California | collected 2016-06-15 | reverse complement strand
CGGGATCGCGCGGATCCTGCGTGGATTCAGTCCCCGCACCTGGGTGGGATGGTTGGGGAAAAGGCCTGCTGTCCAGGGCGGTCATCTGCTGATCCTCGGTCGTGCCGATGCTGGCGTCTACTCCGATCAGGCCGTGGTGAACACGAGTGCGACGTTGTGCCCGCCGAAGCCGAACGAGTCGTTCACCGCGGCGGTCAGTTTCACCTTCCGTGCCTCGCCGGACACCACGTCCAGCGTTACACCGGGATCCAGGTTCTCCAGGTTCGCGGTGGGTGGGATCAGGCCCTCGTGCAGCGCGAGCACCGTGGCGATGGACTCCACCGCGCCGGACGCGCCGAGCAGGTGGCCGAGCGATCCCTTGGGCGCGGTCAGGATCGGGTGGTCGCCGATGGACTTGCGCACCGCGACCGTCTCCGGCACGTCACCCACCGGAGTGGACGTGGCGTGTGCGTTGACGTGCCCGATGTCCTTCGGGTCGATCCCGCTGTTGCGCACCGCGGCCGCGATCGCGCGGGCCTGGCCGATGGCCTCCGGGTCGGGGGCCGTGATGTGGTAGGCGTCCGACGACGTGCCGACACCGGCGAGCCGGGCATACACCCGGGCGCCACGCGCCGCCGCGTGCTCGGTGCGTTCCAGCACCACGATCCCGGCGCCCTCGCCGAGCACGAAACCGTCCCGCCCCATGTCCCACGGGCGGGATGCGTGCGCCGGGTCGTCGTTGCGGGTGCTCATCGTGCGGGCCTGCGCGAAGCCGGCCATGGTGATCGGCACGATGCACGCCTCGGCGCCACCGGCCACCACGACGTCCGCCTCACCGGCGCGGATCATCCGCAGCCCCCAGCCGATCGCCTCCGCGCCGGACGCGCACGCCGACACCGGCGCGTGCACCCCGGCCCGCGCCCCCAGCGCGATACCGACGTGCGCGGCGGGGCCGTTGGGCATGAGCATCGGCACGGTCAGCGGCGAAACCTTGCGCATCCCGTGTTCGCGCAGCAGCGCGTCCTGGTTGAGCAAAGTGGACACACCACCGATGCCGGTGCCGACGATGACCGCCAGCCGGTCCGGGTCGACCGAGTCCGTGCCCAGCTTGGCGTCCTCCCACGCCTGCTGCGCCGCCACCAGGGCGACCTGCTCGGACCGGTCCAGGCGGCGAGCCTCCACCCTGGGCAGGATCTCGGTGGGCTCCACGGCCAGCGGCGCCCCGAACGTGACCGGGATGCCCAACCGCTCGATCCACTCGAAGCCCAACGTCCGCACGCCACTGCGGCCGGCCAGTAGTCCGTCCCAGGTGGTGGCGACGTCCCCGCCCAGCGGGGTCGTCGCGCCCAACCCGGTGACGACGACGTCATTACCACTCATGTCGTCTCCGCACCGATGCGACCATGATCACTGTTCGCAGTGATCTACTGCTTGCTTGCGATGTAGTTCACCGCGTCGCCGACCGTCTTGAGGTTGGCCAGCTCGTCATCCGGGATCTTCACGCCGAACTTGTCCTCGGCCTGCACCGCGATCTCGACCATGGACAGCGAGTCGATGTCCAGGTCATCCACAAAGGACTTCTCCGGCGTCACGTCGGCAGCCGCGACACCGGCGATCTCCTCGACGATCTCGGCGAGTTCCTTCTCGATTTCCTCGTTCGCCACCTGAACGTTTCCTTCCTTGCGTTAATCCCGCTGGCCACTCGGCCAGGGAGTCAGTGGTCGGAGTCAGGGACTGATCACGACCTGCGCGGCGTAGGACAGCCCCGCACCGAAACCGACGAAGAGTAGTACATCACCAGCGCGCACCCGGCCCGCGGCGCGCATGTGGTCCAGTGCCATCGGGATGGACGCGGACGACGTGTTACCGGAGTACATGATGTCGTCGGCGACCACCATGTCCTCCCGTGCGCCTTCGGCCCGCAGCTTCTTGGCGATGGCGTGCACGATCCGCAGGTTCGCCTGGTGCGGGATCAGCACGTCCACATCGGACGGCTTGAGCCCGGTGAGTTCCAGTGCCCGCAACGCGATCGGCGCGACCTGGGTGGTCGCCCAGCGGAAGACCGCCTGGCCCTCCTGGTAGATCCACTTGTCGTCGCGCATGTAGATCAGGTCGGCGAGGTCGCCGGCGCTGCCCCAGGAGACCGGGCCGATCGCGGCCTCCGCCGATGGTCCGACCACCGCGGCGCCCGCGCCGTCGGCGAAGATGATCGCGTTGGACCGGTCGGTCGGCTCGACCCAGTCGGCGAACCGCTCCGCGCCGACCACGAGCACCCGCTTCGCCGATCCGCCGCGCACCAGGTCCGACGCGGTGCCCAGCGCGTAGCAGAAGCCGGCGCACGCCGCATTGAGGTCGAACGCGCCGGCACCCTTGATGCCCACCAGGTCGGCCACCCGCGCGGACGCGTTCGGGATCTGCGTCGGCATGGTGCAGGTGGCGACGATCACAGTGTCGATATCGGACGGTGCCAGCCCGGAGTCCGCGACGGCACGGCTGCCGGCGGTGGCGGCGAAGTCGACGAGGTGCTCGTCGGCGCCGGCGGCCCGCCGCTCGATGATGCCGACCCGGTCGCGGATCCACTCGTCGCTGGTGTCCATGATCTTGGCAAGGTCGTCGTTGGTGACGACCCGCTCCGGCTGGCAGCTGCCGGTGCCCATGATGCGCGTGGCCCGCGGCCCGTTGTGGACGGTCAGTGCGGTGAGTCCGGTCACCGGTCACCCCCGGGCTGCTCGGCCAGCAGGGCGACGACCTTGTCCAGATCGGCGGGGGACTTCAACGGCACGGTTGCTGTTCCCTTCAGTTCGCGCTTGACCAGCCCCGACAGCGCGCCGGCCGGCGGCAGTTCCACGGCGGACGTGACGCCCAGTGCCGCCAGCGTGGCCATGCAGCGATCCCAGCGGACCGGCTTGGTGACCTGCGCGACCAGGCGGTTCAGTTCCTCGGTGCCGTCGGTCACGACGGTGCCGTCCGCATTGGACAGCAGCGGGAGGCTCGGATTCCGGGCGGCGATGCCGGCAGCGTGCTCGCGCAGCGCGGCCTCGGCGGACGCCATGTACCGGGTGTGGAACGCGCCGGCGACCTTCAACGCGATCACCTTGGTGCCCGGCCGCGCGGCCCCGGCCAGCTTCTCCAGCGCGGTCCGCGAACCAGCGGCGACCACCTGGCCCGCCCCGTTGATGTTCGCGCCGACCAGGTCGAACTCGGCCAGCCACGAGATGATCTCGTCCGGCTCGCCACCCATCACGGCCGCCATGCCGGTCGGTTCCTCGGCACACGCGGCGGCCATCTGCCGGCCACGCACCGCGGCCAGCGCCACGGCGTCGTCCGCGTCGAACACTCCGGCCATCGCCGCGGCGGCCAGTTCACCGACCGAGTGGCCGGCTATCGGCGTGCTCGCCGGCAGGTCCACCCGCCGACGCAGCTCGCCGAACGCGATCAGGCTCAACGCCACCACGAGCGGCTGGGTGATCGCGGTGTCCTGGATCTCCTCGGCCGTCGCCGTGGTGCCCAGCCGGGCCAGGTCCAGCCCGGTCGCCTCGGACCACGAGGCCACCCGCTCGGCCACGCCGTCCAACTCCAACCACGGACCGAACATGCCTGGTTTCTGGGCGCCCTGCCCGGGCGCAAGGAGTGCGATCACAGTCCTACTGAACACGGTGCGACCGGCAAATGGTGATGCCGGCAGCGACCAACTCAGGCCGCTCACTTTGTAGGATACCTACAAAGTGGCCATCGGTCGGCAACTCTGCAACCTGAAAGTCTTATCGTTTGCATGCCCGTGACGTTGTGGTTGTCCGCTACCACAGCCCGCGTGCGCGGGCCAACCGGCCAACGGTCAGTGCGACCCGGATCACCAGTGCGTCACGCGGATCGCCGGGGTTGCGCTCGGTGATCTCGCTCACCCTGCGCAGTCGGTAGCGGACCGTGTTTGGATGCACGAACAGCTGCCGGGCGCAGCCCTCCAGCGTGCCGCCGGCTTCCAGGTAGGCGTCCACGGTCTCCAGCAGCGACCCGCCCGCTTCCTCCAGCGGCCGGGCCACCCGGTCGATGAGCTGCCGTTCCGCCTCCGGGTCACCCGCCAAGGCCCGTTCCGGCAACAGGTCGGCGGACCACACCGGTCGGGGCGCACCTGGCCACCCGACCACCGCGCGCAGCCCGGACAGCGCGTCGGACGCGCTGCGGTGCGCCTCGCCCAGGTCGGCCACGGTCGGCCCGGCCACCACGGGGCCCGCGCCGAACGAGTTCGCGAGCCTGGTCAGCAAGTCGTGGTCAGCGGGTCGGTCCGTCCGGCCGCCCAGGACCACGACCAGCCGGGTGCCCTGCACGGAGAGCAGCACCGGCCGCCCGATCCGGGCCGCCCTGCTGCGCACCCCGTAGACCACGGTCGGCGGGTCGTCCGCGGAGGGCCGGCCGACCAGCACGGTCGCCTCGCCGCCCGGATCCCAGCCCAGCGCGGCGGCCCGGGACAGTAGCGATTCCTCGGCGTCGCCACGCACGATGCCGTCCACGACCAGCGCTTCCAGCCGAGCGTCCCACGCGCCCCGCGCCTCGGCCGCCGCCGCGTAGGACGTGGCCGCGGTGAACGCGATCTCCCGGCCGTAGCGCAGCACGGCTTCGGTGAGTACGGCACGTTCGCCCGCGTCCCCGGCCAGGTCGGGCAGGCGCTGTTCGAACACCTCCAGCGCCAGTCGGACCAGTTCGACCGTGTGCCGCAGGCTCACCCAGTGGTACATGTCCCGCGGCGCGGACCGGAACGCGTCCGCGGACAGTTGGAAGGCGCTCTTCGGGTCGTGGAACCACTCCACGAAACCGGCGACCCCGGTCTGCGCGATCAGCAGCACGTTGGCCCGCTGGTCGGCGGGCAGCCGGGCGAACCAGGGCAGCCGCTGCTCCATCGCGGTCACGCTGGCCGCGGCCAGTTCGCCGGACGCCCGCTCGATGCTGCGCAGTGTCCTGCCGGACACCTCGCCTGCGTCGGACACCGGTTCACGGCTCGGGGCGGCGGTCATGTCGCCCAGAATCGCACGGATCAGGGGATCAGCAGCACTTTGCCGGTCGTCCGGCGGCCGTGCAGGTCCTCGTGCGCCTGTGCCGCGTCGGCCAGCTGGTAGCGGCCGCCGATCCGGAGGTCCAGGTTGCCGGCGGCGATCTCGGCGAACACGCCGCCGGCCCGCCAGAGCAGGTCCTCGCGGTCCGCGATGTGGTGCGCCAGCGTCGGCCGGGTGACGAACAACGAGCCGGCCGAGTTGAGCCGTTGCAGGTCGAACGGTGGTACCGCGCCACTGGACGCGCCGAACAGCGCGAGCATGCCGCGTCGCCGCAGGCTGGCCAGGCTCGCCTCGAACGTGTCCTTGCCGACCCCGTCGTAGACGACGTGCACGCCGACGCCGTCGGTCAGCCTGCGTACCTCCTGCGCCACGTCCTGCGCGGTGTACCGGATGACCTCGTCGGCGCCCGCCGCCCTGGCCAATTCCCCCTTGGCCTGCGTGGACACGGTCCCGATGACACGCGCGCCCAGGTTCGTCGCCCACTGGGTGAGCAACAGGCCCATCCCACCGGCGGCCGCGTGCACGAGGACGACGTCGCCCGCCTTGACCGGATACGTCGAGTGCAGCAGGTAGTGCGCGGTCATGCCCTGCAACATCGCGGCGGCGGCCGTCTCGTCGTCCACACCGTCGGGCACCGCGACCGCAGCCGTGGCCGGCACCGCGACCTGCTCGGCGTAGCTGTCCGGGACATGGGCCCAGGCAACCCGGTCACCAACGGCGAACTCGGTGACGTCCTCGCCGACCGCGCGCACCGTGCCGGCGCCCTCCAGACCGGGCACGAACGGTGGTGTGGTCGGGTATGCGCCGGACCGGTGGTAGGTGTCGATGTAGTTCACGCCAGCCGCGGCCACGTCGACGAGCAGGTCGGCCGCACCGGGCGTGGGCGGATCGATGTCGACTTCCCGCAGGACTTCCGGACCGCCGTGTTCCTTGATCTGGATCGCGCGCACCGAGTGCCTCCTTGCCATGACGTGTTGTCACGACAATAACGAAGGCGCACGGGGGTCCGGGGGCGGAGCCCCGCCGGCCGGGGTCTGGGGCTTGGCCCCAGAAAGACACTGATGAGCCGATCCGGCGAAGGACGCAGTCCGAGCAGGATCGGCCCAATCGGCGAAGGCCCTCCTGGTGGACGACGTGGCACGTCCGCCAGGAGGGCCTTTCTCCCCGGTCCCCACCGGTAATTCCACTCTGGACGGTCGGAGCTCCGGGCGCTACCTGGACGATCTTTTATCGCCCGATCGTGGCTGATCGGAACACGTCCAGCGTCGCCTGATGCCCACTGAGCGCGGCATTGGCAAGCAACACCACTCCCGCGGTCCACGTGGTGCGCTCGACCGGCCAGTGAACCCGATTCGCGTACTGCCAACCGGTCCAATAGGCGCCGTCCGGTGTGCGCAACCGGTCCAGGCACGTGAAGAGTTCGGCCGCCTGCGTGCCCCGGCCGTGGGCGGCGAGCGTGAGCACCAACTCGGCTGTCTCGCCGCCGGTCACCCACGGCTGATCCGACACACAGCGCACGCCCAGGCCGGGCACCACGAACTCATTCCAGCGCGTGTCCAGGTGCGCGGCGGGCACGACGCCGGCCAGGACCGGGTAGTACCAGTCCATCGAGTGTGGTTTGGGCTCGAACAGGTCGGGCCGGGTGCGAATGGCGTCGGCGAGCTTGGCGCTGGCCACCGCCCAGTCCGGCCGGGACTCGTCGGCCAGGAGTTCGGCGGCACGCAATGACAGGTGGATGCTGGCGCAACCGGCGAGCAGCGCCATCGGGTCGTCTCGCCAGCGGCACTGGCCGGTCGGCTCCTGGCGGGTCAGCACGAAGTCCATGGCAGGTATCACGGCCGGCCAGCAGTCCAGCTCACCTGTGCACAGCGCGTGGTGTCGGACGCCGACCGCCAGGTAGGCCGTGAAGTTGGTGTCTGACTCTGGACCGAGCGAGCCGTCCGGATGCTGCTGTGCCGCGAGCCAGCGATAGGCCGACGCGGCCCGCTCGTGCGCGCCGGCCGCGTCCAGGCCCATCGCTGCCTCGACGTGGTTCCACGGGTCGATCGGGCCGCCCGGCCAGTGGGGGATCGCGCCGTCCGGCCGTTGCGCGGCCACGATCGTGTTCGCGGTCGCCGCGATCTCGGCCGGTGTCAGCACGGTTTGCGCGCGTAGAGCACCAGACTCTTGCCCAGCACCGGGTTCAGCAGTCGGTCGGCCAGGCGGGTCGATCTCGGTCGGGCGGTCAGGTCCCAGCACAGGAACCGGTGGTACGCCTGCGCGGCCCGGTGGTCGTCGCCGAGTACGCAGATCAGCCACCACCACGGCACGTGCAGGGCGTGCGCGTGGTGCGACCGGCCCGGCACCAGGCCCGCGTCGGCGATCCGCTCGCGTAGCGCGTGCCGCCGGTAGATCCGCACGTGGCCGCCCTCCACCTCGTGGTACTTCGCCGACAGCGCCCAGCAGATCCGCTCCGGCCACCAGCGCGGCACGGTCACCGCGAGTCGGCCACCCGGCGCCAGCACCCGGCCGATCTCGGCCAGCACGGCGCGGTCGTTCGGCACGTGTTCCAGCATCTCGGCCGCGATCACCCGGTCGAACGCGCCGTCCGGGAACGGCATCGCCGCGGCGTTCCCGGATACGGCCAGCGCGCTCGCGGTCGCCGGTGCCTCGCCGACGGCCGCCATCGCGGCGAACATGTCCCGCACGTCCTTGAGCACGGTCCCGTCGGTGTCCAGCGCCACCACGTCGGCACCCAGCCGGTAGGCGGCGAACGCGTGCCGGCCGGTGCCAGCGCCCACATCGAGCACCCGATTGCCCGGACCGACCGGGAACCGGCGGAAGTCGACGGTCAACATGCCGACACCATGTGGTAGCCGGCGATCGTGGCCTCGGCGCAGCGCCGCCAGGTGAACCCGGCTGCCCGCCGGACGCCCGCCGCGGCCAGGTCCGCCCGCAGGTCCGGCTCGGTGAGCAGGCGGCCCAGCGCATCGGCCAGCCGGTCCGGATCGTCCGGCGGTACGAGCAGTCCCGCACTGCCGATCACCTCCGGCAGCGCGCCGGCCGTGGTGGCCACCAGCGGCGTGCCACACGCCATCGCCTCGAGCGCGGGTAGCGAGAAACCTTCGTAGCGCGAGGGTACACAGGCGATCTCCGCGCTGCGCAACAGATCCGCCAGCTCCACATCGGACAGACCGGTCCGGAACGACACCGTCTTGTCCCTGACCCGTGGCTTGCCGACCACGACCAGTTCGAACCGGTGGCCTCCGGCCCGCAGCCGTTGCCCTGCCGCGATCAGCGTGTCCAGCCCTTTGATCGGCACGTCCGCGCTGGCCGTGCACACGATCCGGCCGGGCACCCGCGCACCACCGGGCCGGAACACGGTGTGATCGACGCCGACCGGCACCACGTCGACCCGGTCGCCGGGCACCCGCAGGTGCCGGGTGATCGCCTGTTTCGCGGCCATTGACGGCGTGATGATCCGGTGCAGCCGCATGGCGACCCGTTGCTGCATCGCTACGAACCGGTACCAGCGCAGGATCGCCGTGTGCCGCTCGGCCGCGCCGTGCGCCACCTCCAGGTCGCGGTCGATCACCACCGGATGGTGCACCGTGGCCAGCATCGGCAGGCCGAGCGCCGGCACGCCTAGTAGCCCGTAGCCAAGACATTGGTTGTCGTGCACGACGTCGAACTCGCGCCGACGTCGGGCCAGCATCGCCAAGGCACGCAACGAGAACGCCAGCGGCTCCGGGAAACCGCCGAGTCGCATACCGGCGAACTCCACCCAGTCCGGGAGACCGCGCAGTTCGCGCAACGCGGGCGTGCGGAACGGATTCGGCTCGGCGAACAGGTCCAGCCCGCGCAACCGAGTCAACCGGATGCCGTCATCGAGCACCGGATACGGCGGCCCAGCGATCACCTCGACATCGTGGCCGAGAGTTCTCAACTCTCTGCTCAACTGCCGGACATAGACGCCCTGGCCGCCGGATCGCGGATTGCCCCGGTAACTGAGCAGCGCGATGCGCAGCCGGTCACCGTGCATCGTCAGGCCAACTGTGCGGCGATCTTGCGCGTCTGCTCGTGGTGCTCGCCGAGCATCCTGGCCGAGATCGGCAGCAGCGCGGCGAATTCGGCGCGCGCACCGTCCACATCGGAGGCTCTGAGATACAGGGCGCCATGGTAGCGCCACATGATGCCGTTGAGGTCATCGTTCATCGCCCGCCCGGCGTCCAGGAGTCGCCGGATGAGCGCCAAGGCGTCCGGGGGGGTGCCCGATTTCTTGGCCCCAGAACAGGAGATTGTCTACGATCTTGATCGTGGTCGGGTGGTCGTCGCCGAGTTCCCGTTCGCACTCCGGCAGCAGCGCGGCCAGCCGTTCGTAGGCGGGTTCGACGTCCTCGTTCTTCGCCATCGCCCATGCGGCCAGCAACCGGGCCTCCAGCACGTCCTCGGGTTCGGTGAACGTGGTCGCCAGCCGGTCGAACTCCTCGGCCGCCCAACCGGGCTGGCCGGTTTCGGCGGACCAGTAGGCCAGGTTGTGCCGCAGGCTCAGCGTTTCCGGATCAGTCAGGCCCAGTTCGCGCTCGAACTCTTCACGCAGCTCGGCGAACCTGGCCAGCGCGGTGGTCGGGTCACCGGCCTTGGCGGTCCACGTGGCCTGCCGAGCGGCCGTCACCAGGCGCAGGCGATGGGTCACCGCCTTGTCGTGCCAGAACGCCCAGCGATTCCGGTTCTCCACCGGTACGGGCGAGGGCCGCGCGTCCAGGCTGCGGATGATCTCGTCGTAGCGCCGCGCGTTCCAGAGGTGGAGCGCTTCGGCGCGCTCGGCGTAGGCGTGTTCGGGGGTTCCGCGATCGTGCTCGGCCATCGGCGCGATCTCGGCGATGGCGTCGGCCAGCGCGCTGTTCGTTTCGGAAACGTAGCTGGGGAACCCCGGCGCGGCCAGCGCGACCCGTTCGGCGTCGGTCCCCGCGCCGTCTCGGATCACCTTGTAACTCAACTGGGCCAACAGATCCCGGACGAGGCTCTCCCGGTCCGGCCCACCGAGCCGCCCCGACGCCGAGACCAGCAAGGTCAGCGGCAGTTTCAGCCCCGCCGGCACCTGGCGCAACACATCGAGCACCAACTCGTCCGGTTCTGGCAGCCCGACCGAGTGCTCGATGTCGTAGTCCCAGTCCTGCGGCGGAACCACCGTGCTGAACGACACGATCGGCACGTCGGCCGGGAGCGCTGTCAACGTGTCGGCTGTAGTGATCACCTGCACACCGTCCGGGAAATCGGCCGTGGCGTGGTCGATCGCGGCCCGGACCGTGGGCGTCGTGGACCACAGGTCCATCGCGATCCGAACCCGGCGCGCGGCAGCTGCCCGCAACGGCAGCGTGACGTGGTAACCGAACTCGTCCATGTCGGCGGTGGGCTCGATGCCGCGTGCCGCATCGGCGAATCCAGGCACCGTCCGGGCCAGTTGGCCGGCCAGTTGCTCCGCCAGCTCACCGGGTGTCGACCTCTCGGTCGCCAGCACGAGCCCGTGCAGGAACCGCTGCGGCACGTACTCGGCGGCCGCCGTCGGATGGGCCAGCGCGGCCAGCGACGTGGCCAGTTCCCACTCATCCACACCGACCAGCGCCACGGCCCGCGCCCCGCCCAGCACCGCCGCGACGACCTCGCTGAGCCGGTCGTCCGGCCGCCAACCCCTGGCCAGCCGCTCGATGTCGTCCGCGACCGTCGTGCCGGCGAAAGGCCAGTCATGCCACGGCCCGGCCGGATTCCGCCCCAGCCACAACCCCTGATCGCCTGCGGACACCGTCCGTTGGCCGTCGAACGCCAGGTACTGGGCGGTCTGCCGGCGGCAGGTCTCGGTCAACACCGGTTTGAGGTCCGCGCACCGGACATACCGGCCGAACTGCGTCGACCCGTCCCGCATTGCCTTGGCCAGCGTGCGGGTGAAGCAGCCGTCGGCGGCCGTGCGGTCGTCGGACGCGGTGAGCACCTCGAACCGCCGCCCGGCCTGACCCACGATCTGCACCCAGCGCTGCGCGGCCTGCGTCGCGGCCATCCCGGCGTGGCAGGTGTCCAGCAGGAGGACGAGGCCGTCCACCAGCGAATGTTGCGCCAGCAGCTCCTTGATCCGCTGGGCGAGCAGGAACGACCCTCGGCTGGTCGGCGGGTGCTCGGTGTCGCTGGCCAGCACGTAGAAGTCGTCGCCGACGAAGTCGCCGTGCCCGACCAGCGCGAGGAACAACGTGGCCTCGGCCTGGGACGCCAGCGCGAACGCCGCACTGACCGCGTCGTCCAGTTCGACGGCGGTCGGGTCGATCAGCAGCGCACGACCGGGCAGTGCCGGTTCGCAGCCCCCGACCTCCGGATCCAGGAGCGCAGCGGCCATCTCCTGCGCGGCGGCCGGGAGAAAGGACAGCAGGTTGTAGGAGCGGCATTGTGAGCCGACCACCAGCGCCCGTCGCCCACCCATAGGGGTAAGCCTACGGTTTGCGCATGGCGCAAGTAGTTCTGGTGCACGGCATCGGCCAGGAACGAGAGTCGGCGGACTCACTGGAGGCCAAGTGGCTGCCCAGCCTGGCCGGCGGCATCCGATCAGCGGGTTACGGTTCCCTGGCGGACGCCCTGCGGCGCGATCCCCTGACGGTCAGAATGGCCTTCTACGGCGACCTGTTCCGCACGCGGGATCAGCAAGGAATCGAGGACGTCGAGCTGACCCCCGAGCAGTGGGCGGTGGCCAAGCCGCTGGCCAGGGAGTGGCTGGACCGCCTGGCCGCACGCGGCACCCGGGCGACCGACCGCCAACTGGCCGACCAGGAACGCGAGCTGCTCGACCAGCCCGGCGAGACCCAAGGTATGCGAGCCGCGTTGCGCCCGGTCCTGCGCGCACTGGTGCGGATGCGCCCGTTCGCCCGTTTGGGGGTTGGCTTCGCCGAACGGTTCCTGGTCCGGGCGCTGCGCCAGGTCAGCCTGTACCTGACGGATGACTCGATCCGCGAGAAGGCCCTGGCCAGGGTGCTCGATTTGATCGACAAGGACACGAAGGTGCTGCTCGGCCACTCGCTCGGCTCGGTGGTGGCGTACGAGGCGGCACACCGGCTGGCCCACCCGCTGCCGTTGCTGGTGACGGTCGGCTCACCGTTGGGTCTGCGCACGGTGGTCTACGAGTGCCTGCGCCCGCAGCCACCCGGCGTGCCGCCGTCACTGCGGCGCTGGGTGAACCTGGTGGACCCGGACGACCTGGTCGCCGCCGAACCAGACCTGGCGACCGGGTTCCCCGGCCCAGCCGGCATCCTGAACAGCGGCTACACGGTGGACAACGGAGCCACTCCGCACGAGGCGACGTTCTACCTCACGGCAAGCGAAACCGGCCGCCCCATCGCCGAGGCATTGACCGCCGCAACTCTGGGTCGATGAGCGGCGACCAACGGCCACCGCTCATCGACCAAAGTCATGCCACTCCGGCGTCCGACGTCTGTGGGCCGGCCGCTTGTACGTCGTCGATCTTGTAGCGGGTCGCCGCCTCGACCACCTTCGCCCTGTCGATTTCGCCCCGACGGGCCAGTGCTGCCAGAACGCCGACCGCGATCGATGGCGCGTCGACCAGGAAGTAGCGGCGGGCCGCCGGCCTGGTGTCGGAGAAGCCGAAGCCGTCC
>WNGR01020232.1_pt1 | contig 12660 bp, 11 predicted proteins | sample 5407581 | NCBI WGS metagenome assembly WNGR01 (sample SAMN13153383, study PRJNA577476) | soil metagenome | isolation source: 80 cm soil or saprolite under Garry oak tree replicate 2 | place: USA:California | collected 2016-06-15 | reverse complement strand
CTGCCCGGAATAGGAACAGTTGAACGACTTGTTGCAGAGCGGGAAGTCGGCGACGATGTTGCCTTCAATGGCGGCTTCGAGCAGGGGCCATTGAAACCAGGATGGATCGCGAAGATGGCAGCGCTCGACCCGGTCGCCGTCGAGCCGGAGCCAAACCATGACGTCGCCCCTGAAACCCTCGACCAGCGCCATGCCCTCGCGCGGTCCCGCTTCGGCAACGAGCGGCGCGCGCAGCGGGCCGTCGGGAAGCCGGTCCAGAATCTGGTCCGCCAGGGAAAGGCTCTGCTCGACCTCCCGAATCCGAATCCAGCCGCGGGCGTTCACGTCACCTTCGTCGAGCACCGGTACTTCGAAGCGCAGATCGTCATACAGGGGATATCCCGGAGCCCGGCGGGCATCAAACACGCGCCCGGACGCGCGCCCGACAAAGCCGCCCGCGCCGTACTGTTTTGCTAGGGAAGCAGTGACGATGCCGGTGCCGACGGTGCGATCCTGCAGCGACGCGGTGTTGTCGTAAAGTTCGATCAGTTCGGGAAAGCGAACCCGGATCTTATCGAGTACCGCACGAATGGCTGCTTGCCCCTTTGCGTCGAGATCGCGAGCTAACCCGCCGGGCACGATAACGTCTCGCATCAGGCGGTGACCGAAGGCCGTGTTCGCGGCGCGGAGCATGTCCTCACGCAGCACGTTGCAGTGGGCCTGCATCAAGCCGAATGACGCGTCGTTGCAGATCGCACCGATGTCGCCGAGGTGATTGGCAAGCCGCTCAAGTTCGGTCAGCAGCACCCGCAGCCAGACCGCGCGGCCCGGCACTTCCAGTTGCAGGGCGGCCTCGGCGGCCTTCGAAAACGCATAGGCATAGGCGACGGTGCTGTCGCCCGATACACGTCCGGCGAGTTGCGCGGCGCGCCCGATACTGGCATCTCGCATCAGCCCTTCAATACCCTTGTTGGTGTATCCCAGCCGCTGTTCCAGCCGGACCACGGTTTCGCCGCTGGCGGTGAACCGGAAATGTCCGGGTTCGATAATGCCGGCGTGCACCGGACCGACCGCAATCTGGTGCAGGCCATCGCCTTCCGCCGGCAGGAAGCGGTACGACGAAGTCGTCGCCGGCGCGTTAATTTGATTTCCCAACGGGAAGCGCACGCCCCAGCGGTTGTGGTCAAGCCAGGGGCGGGCATCGGGCAAGCCTTGCGCCGACAGTCCGAACAGATCGTTGATCGTGCGCTCCAGCCGGAGCGCCGGCGGGTGGTACTTGCCGACGGAAGGGTAAACGCCATCGGGGCAATCCAGGCTGACGACCGCGATATCAGTCGTATCCCGGTCCATGATCGCCATGTGTACGGTCGACGGTTCCCCCCAGAGGCCAATAAGGGTCCAGCGTCCCTGTGCCAGTTCGCTCGCTGCAAATTGCCAGACGGAAGCATCGATCACGACGCGCGGCCATGGATGATGCTGCTGGATCTTGCGGCCTTCCAGCATCAGGTCAATCAGCGATGGCATGTCGCATTTATTCCTTCGCTATCCAAGGAGACGAGCCACGTTCTGGAACCAGGCGACGAGCGGCGCGGGCAGATAGATCCCCGCGCCCAGAACCAGTGAAAGATGCGCAAACATCGGTACGTAGGAAGCTTCCGCTGGCGCCGTGCTGCCGCGAGGCTCGCCGAACGCGACGCTGGTCAGGCGCAGCGTCAATGCGCCAAATGCCAGCAGCAGCCCGAACACCAGCACGATTGCGAGCAGCGGCTGCCGTGCGAAGGTCGAACTCACGACGAGGAATTCGCTCATGAAGATACCGAGCGGCGGCAGCCCGGCGATCGCGACCACACCCACCACGAAACCCCAGCCAAGCGCGGGATGGGTGACCGTCAAGCCGCGGATCCTGTTGATCCGCTGCGTGCCCTTGATCTGCGAGATGTGGCCGACGGCGTAGAAGATAGCCGACTTGGTCAGGCTGTGCATCACCATGTGCAAGAGCCCGGCGAAATTTGCGAGCGGGCCGCCCATTCCGAACGCAAACACGATGATGCCCATGTGTTCGATTGACGAGTAGGCAAACAGCCGTTTGATGTCGCGGCGGCGGTAGAGCATGAACGCCGCGAAAACCAGCGATACCAGTCCCATCATCACCATCAACGGCCCCGGAGCGATCGCACTGGGATTGGCGGCGAGCATGATCTTGAAGCGCAGCAGCGCATAGAGTGCGACGTTCAGGAGCAGGCCCGACAGCACGGCCGATATCGGGGTCGGACCTTCGGCGTGGGCGTCGGGCAGCCAGGCGTGCAGCGGCGCGAGCCCAACCTTGGTTCCGTAGCCAAGAAATAGGAATATGAAAGCAACATTGAGGAGGGCGGGATCGAAGGCGGCGGCATGCTGGATCAACAGGGTCCAGACCATGCCGTCCTGGCCTTCGCCGACGATCGGCCGCGCTGCCATGTAGACGAGGATCGTACCAAACAGGGCGAACGCAATTCCGACGCTGCCCAGGATAAAGTATTTCCACGCCGCCTCCAGGGCGGCGTGCGTGCGATAGATCCCGACCATCAGCACGGTGGTTAGCGTCGCGATTTCCACCGCGACCCACATAAGACCGATATTGTTCGACACGAAAGCGAGATTCATGCCGAACATCATGGTCTGATACATGGCGTGGTAAAAACGCAGGTACACCGGCGTCAACCGGCCGGCCTCGAGTTCGTGGGCGATGTAGCTCGCGCTGAAGATGCTGGTCGTGAAACCGACAAAAGTATTGAGCACGATGAAGACGATGTTGAGATCGTCGACCAGCACGTACGGGCCGGGCTGCGGTCGTTCGATGACGAAGAGGGAAAGCGCCGAAAGAAATGTCGCGAAACTTGCAATGACATTCAGTCGTGCCGTCAGCCCATAGCCGGGCAGCACAGCCAGCAACGCCGCCGAGCCGATTGGGATCAGCAGGACGGCCGCCACGGCATCGAAGGAAGCCGTGCTCATCGCCGCTCGCCCCGGTAGTCGTCGAGGGCGGAGACATCAACGGAGTCGAAGCGTTCACGGATCCGGAACAGGAAGATGCCGATGACGATGAAGGCGATCAGGATCGAGAAGGCAACGCTGATCTCGACGACCAGCGGCATGCCTTTGGCGCCGGTCGCTGCCAACACCAGTCCGTTCTCGAGCGACATGAACCCCACGACCTGACTGACGGCATTGCGCCGCGTCACCATGACCAGAAGTCCTAGCAGCACGACCGACAGGGCGAAGGCGAGATCCTCGCGCGCCAGCGGATCGGCCTCGGCGGTGACCCGCAGCATCAGCACCATGGAGAGCGCGACCAATGCCATTCCGGCCAGCATGGTCGGGCCGATACCGACGGCCGACTCGATGTCGCGATGAATTCCAAGCTGCGTGACGATGCGGTGCAGCGCCACCGGAATGACGATCGCCTTGAAGACGAGGGCGATGGCCGCCGTGATGTAGAGATGAGGCGCGTCCTGGACGTAGGCCTGCCATGCGACCGAAAGTGCAAGCACGACGGCGTGGAGTGCAAAGACGTTGAGCAGCGAATAAAGCCGGTCCTGGTACAGCATCATGAAGCTGATCAGGACGAGACCGCCGGCCAGCGTGTGCGAGATGTCGAAGGCGAGGCTGTGCATCTGCATCAGAAACTCCTCGACACGAACAGCAGCAGCGTACCGAGCAAGCCCAGCATGAGCGCGGCTCCAAGAAATTGCGGAATGCGGAAAACCCTCATTTTAGCGGTGGCGGTCTCGAACAGCGCGAGTAGGAAGCCGGCGAGCGCCAGTTTGACGACATAGGCTCCGGCGCCGATGGCGTACGCCAGCGAGCCGGTGCCGAACAGCGCGATCTTCCAGGGCAAGAACACGCAGGCGATCAGCGAGATGTAGAGCAGGAGCTTGAGAAACGCGCCGAATTCGATCATCGCCAGATGGCGGCCGGAATATTCGAGAACCATCGCCTCATGCACCATGGTGAGTTCCAGATGCGTGGTCGGGTTGTCGACCGGGATGCGGGCGTTCTCGGCGAGCGCCACCATGATCAGTGCGATGATCGCCATGCCCAGCGACACGCGCAGTCCGACGTAGGACGAGCCCATGAAATTGGCCACCGTTGAAAGCTGGGTCGAGCCGGCGACCAGCGCCATGCAAAAGAAGATCAAGAGCATCGCTGGTTCCGCAAGTGCGGCGATCATGACCTCGCGGCTGGAGCCGATGCCGCCAAAGCTGGTGCCGATGTCCATTCCGGCAAGCGCCAGAAAGAAGCGCGCGCTTCCGAGCAGCGCAACGATGGCAATCAGATCGGCGGTCCAGTTGAACAGAAGGCCTGTCGCGAAGGTAGGCACCAGGGCAGCGGCAACCCAGATCGCCGCAAAGGTCACGTAGGGTGTCACGCGGAACAGCCACGAGGCGTTGTCGGCCAGCACCACCTCCTTGCGGAGCAAGCGCAGGAGATCGCGATACGGCTGAAAGACCGACGCTCCCTGACGACGCACCAGCCGCGCCTTGATCTTGCGCACGAAGCCGGTCAGCAGCGGCGCAAGCACCAGGACCAGCAGCATCTGCACACCCTGTACGACGATGTCTGACATCACGACCATATCGCGAGCACCAACAGCAACGTGACGAGGGTGGCAAAGACGAGGCTGAGATATCGCCGGATGGTCAGGAACTGCAGGCGGTTGAGCCGATCGGCGGAAAAACCGACCGCGCCCGCGATTGGCTGGTACATTCCCTCCCAAACCAGGTCATGCAATTCGATCCGCAGCCGCGCCGGCCTGGTATCTCCGGGTGCTGGCATGTCGACATGGTCGCGGGCGTGGAACACTAGCGTGCCAAAAACACGGCGAATCGGCTGTGCGAAGCTTGCAGCCGAATACTGGGCCTTGGGCGTTGGGTCGGAGAAGCCGCAGCCCCAGGCGGGTCCCCGCCGCAGCGCATGCGAGGCGAAGCGATGGATAACGACGACGGCAAGGGAAGCGGATATCGTGATGAATAGCATCACCAGCAATCCGTTGTACGAACTGCGGCTCTCCGCAATTGGCACGATCGAAAGCCAGGGTTCATTGACCTGGATCGGCATGCGGCCACCGAGGATCTCGGTCGTGATCGGCGAAAGCGCATCGATCACCAGTCCCGGCAGGATTCCGGCCAGCAAGCAGAGTGCGGCAAGGACGAACATGGCGGCGAGCGAGTAACGGTCGATCTCGTGGGCGGTTTCCGCGGCCGTGCTGCGTGGTCGCCCGAGAAACGTCACGCCAAACGCCTTGACGAAGCACGCCGCGGCCAACGCAGCCGCCAGGGCCAATAGCGCGCCGACCGCGGGTACCGTGATCTTCAGCGCCCATTGCGGCAGCTCCGGACTTTGCAGCACGGCCTGAAACATCAGCCATTCTGAAACGAAGCCGTTGAAAGGCGGCAGTGCCGAGATAGCGACGCAGCCAACGAGAACGACGAAGCTGGTGAGTGGCATGCGATGAATGAGACCACCCAGCCTGTCCATGTCCCGCTCGCCCGTCGACATCAGGACCGCGCCGGCTCCGAAAAACAGCAGACTCTTGAAAAACGAATGATTGAGAACGTGAAACAGCGCCGCCGTGAAGGCCAACGCCGCCGCGAGCTTCAGCCCGTTGGCCTGGAACGCCAGGGCGAGGCCGAGGCTGGCGAAGATGACGCCGACGTTTTCAATCGTACTGTACGCGAGCAGGCGCTTCAGATCCTTTTCCATCATGGCGTAGAGGATCCCCATGACGGCGGTGATGCCACCGAGGATCAGCACGACCACACTTGCCCACCAGATCGGTTGCCCAAGGAGGTCGAAGATGACGCGAATAAAGCCGTAGATCGCGACCTTGGTCATGACGCCGCTCATCAGCGCCGAAACGTGGCTTGGCGCGGCTGGATGCGCGAGCGGCAGCCACACATGCAATGGCACGGGCGGCGCGGATGGCTGCGAATCCGTAATCTCCCGCCGGTCCCGCCAGCAGCCCGAAAGCCAACAGCAATGCGAGCGTGCCGAAGCTTGCCATCACGAGGTAAACGTAACCCGCCTTCGCGTTGCCCGGTTCACGGTGGTGCGCCATGACCAGCGCCCATGAAGCGAGCGACATGAATTCCCAGCATAGCAAATAGGAAAACGCGTCGTCCGCCAGGACCACCAGATTCATCGCGGCCAGAAAGGCGGGGAAGAAGGGAAGCACGCGGTGCGGCGCCGGATCGTGGTGGCCATAGCCGAGACCGTAAAGGCTCGCTGCTGCCCCACCCAGATTGACCACAACAAGAAAAAACGACGCGAGCGCATCCAGGCGGAAATGGACGCCAAGCCACGGTAGTCCGATCGGCAAGGTCAGGTCGGTGGCGTTCGCCACGCCGCCAAGCAGCCAGCGGATGGACCCGGCCATTGCGGCCAAGCAAATCGCCAATGTCGCGCCATAGATTACCTCGGTGGCGCTCTTGGTGCGGCTCAGTGCGACCGCGAGAACGGCGATTCCCAGCAATCCCGCGACGCAAGATATTTGCAAGACGACGGCAGAGACAACAGGAATCATGTGCGCTCCCGGGTGCCGCTCGATGCCTTGTTGTCCGATCGAGCGCCCCGAAGGACTTTGGCCGAACCTGAATTGCTTTTCAGCCGTACCCCACGCCCCAGCGAATGACTGACGGCCCCCTCGTCGATCATTTCGATCCCGACCGCGTCGAATGCGGAGATCAGCTTGACCAGTGAATCGACGTTGCCTCGAACCATCGTTTCACTTGCCTCCATGCGTTGAATGGTCGGCACCGAAAGCCCGGACAATTCCGCGAGCTGGCGCTGATCGATGCCGAGCAGCACCCTGGCAGCTCGCAATTGAGCTGCTGTGATCATTGACCTGCCTCACTGTCGGGACCCCAGCCGGTATCAAACATCATCTTTGCATGATAACTAATGATGTTAAAGTGTCAATAAATGATATTTCAGATATCTAATCTAAGGGATGCATTTCAGGCGCCGGAATGCGCGTTTGCAGGGGCCGGCACATCGATCACCGTGCGAGACATTCTGCTCGCGCAGCAAACGAGCGTGCCCCGGTGTTTCTCAGGGCTGGTTGGAGCGCGAGAGGCATGCCAACAATTTCGTTCAGGCCAGCTTGCTGATTGCCGGCCTCGGCTCGGATCAGCAAGAAACACTCTCATATTCTCAAAGACCGCCGACCGAGGACCAATGACGCTTCAAACGGCCACGATCAGCGAATGTCGGTATCGGTGGCTGCGCCTCCCCGCAACCACTTTCATTATAACTCACTCACCGTCCCGGTCTAAGTGCCGGGACGGGGTAGCTTTTCAAAAGAATGCAGGGGGTCATCGTTCGCGCTTGCCCGGATGGTCGCGTTGCAGGATGGCCCGTCGAATGCGACGCGTAAGTTGACCACGGGTTCCGGCATCCTTCGAGCAGGAACGAGTGATCTTGGGAGTTCTTGGTCCTCAGCAATCGGTGATCTTATCCCCGAGAGCCAAGCCCACTGACCGGCCGACATTTTGCCCCAATGCCCGGCGGAAGGCTTCAAGCGGCCTCAGATGCCACCCGCACTGAGGCCGCTGCCATGGTCGAGGCAAAGGTGCTCACGGGTGCGAAAATGACTTGACGAACCGTCTGAGGAAGATCGCCAGCAGCCTATCCCATGACTAGCGGATCAGGTTGTGCTGGGAGCCGTCACCGGCTTGTCCTTGCTGGTCCCAGCGAATGAAGGACCAGGCCCTTTCGTGAAGATAGTAGAGGATCATTTTCGTGATCGCCTCCGCGCCGGCGATCGAGCCTGCCACCTTGACGCTACCGGTGAAGACGAAACTCAGCACGAAGGTGTCGACGCTACCGGTGCCCCTCCAACTGACGGCCTTGACGATCGAGCGGGAATGGGAATCGCGCACTCGAATGAACATCAGCTCCTTTCGCCTCCCTCTCTGCGCTCGATCATGTCGGCCACCTTCGCAAAGGCCGATAGTCGAACTCGCTGCAGCTGACATTCCTCGCGGGACGGGGAGTTGAAAATGTAGTCGCACTATCCTCCTCGAGCGGCTTGGCGGGCACGACCGAAGTCTGTTTGGCGGGGGTTTTTTCGCAACATTCTCGTGGTGCAGACTCAAGTCAGCCTACGAAATGCCGGCGGCAAAGCCTCTCGCACGAGCTCACTTAGATCTAAAGATTCGCCGCTTTCGGTGACGTCCGAGAACAGCACCTCGACATAAGGATGCTGGCGGTTGAGTGCGGCGCCGCGCTGGTATTTCGCGTTCACGATCCGCTCGATCGCCGCAAGATTGCGCTTGCCCAACGCGTTGTACTGATCGCGGAACAGACTCCGTCGTCCTCCCCGGTGCTCGATGGATTCGACCCAGACGTCCATCACCTTGCGGCCTATGAATGCTTCGACCCGTTCAGTTCCGTCCCGCGCGAGAAGCCGCAGCCCGTCCATGTTGTGTGGGCTGTCATCGATGCCGAATTTTGTAAGTGACAAGTTTTTACGTGACATGGAGAATCCTCCTGTTGCCGACGTTGGTTCACCTCGGCAGTCCGTCGGGGACTGCGCCTCCCTCATCGTCCCATCGCGATAACGCCACAGCGCGTGATTTTGCGTCGCGATGCGCATCCTCCGTCGAAGCCTTCTTGCGGCCGGCATCATTCTTATGCTTGTGCAGAAAGCGGGCGATCTGCCCGCGAAGCGCCGCCGTCTCCAATAACTCTCCGACCGATGCGGCGGTGTCGAAGATCTCACGTTGCATAGTCTTCGGCAGCGCGCTCCATTGCATGATGATGGCTGCGCCGAGACATCGCAAGACGTGCTCCTCTTCGGCCGCAAGGGCCAGGCCGCGAGCGCGATCCTGTTCCGCTGCGTTCACGGCGCTGTCGTAGTTATCAGACAGTCCCTGCTCGCTATCGGCGAGCGCTGAGTGGCGATCCCTTAGTTTCTGAAGTCCGTCGTTTTCGCCCTGATCGCTCGAATGCTTGATCAGTTCGCCATATGCGGCGGCCTTTTCGCGGTGCTGCTGAGATTTAAACATGCCGCGTCCTCTCGTTGGAAGTCTCCGCGCGTTCCGACCGATCCCGATGGTTGATGAGGATCGAGCTTCATATGGGGATCAAGGGGTCGAATAACGAGTACCGGTGACAAATCACCACGTCATCTCGCTGCGCAGAAAGCTGTTCCTGACCGACCGTAGCAGTCCGAACGAATGCAGGTTGCGATTTGGCTTCCGCAATGCCCGAATACGGGCTTATGCCGCCGCCGACGTCAGAGAAGCCATCGGCACGTCGAATGTGTAGACGAACCCGGTTCGCTCATAGGTTAACTGCACGTCGCCTCGGAGCTGCCTGCCAAGCGTCTCGATCAGCCGTGTCCCGAAGCTGCGCTTTTCGGGCGGGCGGACGGCCGCACCATTCTTCTCGGTCCATATGAGGTGCAGGCGCTGCGTCTGTTGATCCAGCGCCCAGCGGATGTCGACGCGCCCTTGCGGGACCGACAGGGCGCCAAACTTCGTGGTGTTGGTGCAAAGCTCGTTGAGCGTCATCCCGATGGCGATGACGGCGCCCGATACCATCCGGATATCGGGTCCCGAAATCGAGAATTTTGGTTGATCGGGATTGTCGAAGGCTTCGGTGGCGCTGCGGACGATCGTGCCAAGGTTCGCGCTGCTCCATCTTGCCTGCAAAAGGAGGTCGTGCGCGCGTCCAAGCGCGAGCAGGCGCCCCTCGATGGCGTGCTGCGCTTGCTCGGCACCGGGCAGGCCGCGCAGGCTCTGCGAAACGATGGCGCCCACGGTCGCGAGCGTATTCTTGATACGGTGGTGCAGTTCCTCGAGGATCAGCTTCTGCAGCTTGTCGGACGCCTCGCGCTCCCTGGCGTCGATGCCGGCCGTTGTAAGCAAACTCTGTGCATCAATCTCGGCCTGCGCGAGCAGAAGCCGCAGGCTGACGTTCTCTTCCGCCAGATCGTCCTGGTGCTGTGCTGCGCTGCTTGCGGGACGCGGGTCCGTTCGGAGATCGGCTTCAGACATCGCCGATTGTATCATCATAGGCTGGGTACCGCACTGATCTTCGGTGGCTGGGTTTCTGCCGTAATCACGCAATTTAGGTCGTATTTGGCGTGAAATCCGCCGGCGTCTCAGGCGTAGCCGATCATGTCGCGCATTTCGGCTATCACTTCCACAGCATTGAGCGGCTTGCCGAGAAACCTGCTGCGGGGAGGAAGATCGAGGTGCGGCAGGTTCAATTGCCCCGATACCACGATGATCCTGATCCTCGGCCAACGCTCATGCACGGCATGGGCAAGTCCGAGGCCGTCCATTTGGCCGGGCATCTGGATATCGGTGCACATCAGCGCGACGTCGGATCGGGATTCCAGGATGGCGACGGCTTCGGCGGCATCCAGCGCCTCAAGCGGCGTGTATCCGGCGTCTTCCACCATGTCGACCACGCGCATGCGCAGCACCATCTCGTCCTCGACAATGAGAACGACGGCGGGAATGCATGGATGATCAAGTATCACCATAAGGGAGCTCGCGGGGAACGGCGATCGACTTGGATAGGTGTTCATCTGGGACAAGCATCTCGCTGTCCAAATGATCCCCGCCGACTCAACAATGACGCAATAAAGTTGCCGCCAACAGAATAGGCTCGCAGCCAGCGGAATGCGCTCGCCGGATGCGAGCGGTGGATTGCTTGCTCCTGCGTGTCACTCGCTTGGCGGGTCTCACACCAGCGTTCTCATCACAGGTTCGGTGCGCCGCACTTGCGGCCGAGAAGTTGGTGAATCTCCGCGGCATTTCGAAAGACCATTGCTTTCTGAATCGCCTCGGTGCGCTCATCCCCCGGCGGCATCTCGCGAGCTCTCGTCCAGGGCGGCGACCGCCCCGGCGCTCAGATCGTGAGCCAGCGTCGATGGGGTTTCTTTCTGCCGTGAAATTCCGTGACCCCGGGTCACCATTGGATAACCATCGCAGCGGCGACCAGCAGCACAAGAAAGATCGGCATCAAGACCGGGGGTACCAGCCACTCACGAAGATCGAATCTGGAATTTGGCATTTGACCGCCTTTGGGTTTAGGCGGGAGCGCAAAGCTCTCAGTCACCGATAACAGCCAGGGGGCGCGCGATGATATCGACCATATAGTGATCGTCTGCCTAATAGCGAGAAGAATCGTAATTTGTTTCGGCGCAGGACCGGACAAGCCTTGTAATGCGACACCAAGTAGCCACTTCAAAGACAGCGCCATCGTATTGCTTCAGCATCGCCTTTGCGGCAGCGCGAAGCTTAGCCACGCCAAATCTTGTCAACGACATTGACCAACCGCACGTCGCTTCAATGTGCGTCACCGGTCGGGACTACCCATGGGCATCGAGTATGCCTCGGTGCAAGTCGTGCGAAAGCCGGCACGCGCGTGGTTCGCCGGCGAGAACCTGATTGGCGCCAAATCCATGATTGAGTTTCCAAATCATAGCCGTTCGTATGACCAAACCCGGCGAGCCGTGCGGTTCTGGGGGCACGACAGCGCGCTGGAAGCGACATTCTTCATAGACGAGGGCGCATTGAGGCGAATTCAACCAGATGCTCGCCCCGACGAGTCCGGTTTCCTGAACGCGTTCGATGGTAACCGTGATATGATATGCGCGGCGGCTGCGAAGGTTTACGTCCGTGGAAGCCGGGGCTCCTACGATCTGGTCGCCGCAAATTTTTGAAACGAACACTTTTGATCTGATCAGCCGAGACGACGTGGCAGATCGGGCGCAGCTGATCGTTCGTCGTGATTTGGTATTGAGTTGCTTTCCTAACTTATGGGGCGCATAGCTTCAATTATCATCGTTCCGTCTTCGGCTTCGATCGGTGACTGTGGATTCGGTAACGCTCGCGCCTAATCCGTCTGTGAGCATCATGCTTAAAAATGCAAGATCCTCAATTTGTTGGGTCCACAAGCCACACTTTGTCAAATCCTATTCGCCATGCTGACCGCAGGAATGGTTAGTGCGCGCCCATATGAAGCTCTTATCGAAAATCCTATTCCTAAGCCCCGCTTCCGTTGCCGACAACGCCTGCGCATCTGTAGCAGCCCATTCACTGACTCATGCAGAGGCCGAGATGCTCCCGTACATCAAGCCCTGCGGCGAAAACCCGAACAGGATCGTGTGTGAGGAAACGATCCGCATAATGAAGGCGGCCGATCCCAGAAGAAGCACTTACGGGCTGACTTGCATAAGGAGCCCGTGAGGCGGCCCTTTATCTTCAGATGATTTTGCGTAAGCGCGCGCGGGCAAAGCATTGTGCCGCCTCATGTCTCCGCCCGAGTGAGTCACGGACCTATTACTTTCGGCAAGCTAACTGATTTAATCGAATTACGAAGAGCGCTCCAAAGGGCCGAAGAGACCGTAGCCACAGGAAAGTGACCGGACCTCGGGTGTTTGACCCGCGGACGATGATCGAAACATCGGGCTCGGGCCTGACCACGATTGGAGTTCGCACGCCGCGGACGGGTTCCTGCTGGCGATCAACTACGAGGCGCCGTACATGCCGGCGCCGCGCCTGTTATTCCAGCTCCGACACCTGGCAAAGCGCATAACTGCCTACTATGGCGCGCTCGCGACAATATCTACTTCTGGTTCAAAGCGGACATTCGTCAAATGAGCGACGTCCGCTAGGTGCCCAA
>WNGR01006311.1_pt1 | contig 12661 bp, 13 predicted proteins | sample 5407581 | NCBI WGS metagenome assembly WNGR01 (sample SAMN13153383, study PRJNA577476) | soil metagenome | isolation source: 80 cm soil or saprolite under Garry oak tree replicate 2 | place: USA:California | collected 2016-06-15 | reverse complement strand
GCGACATAGGCGACCCCCGCGCCAATCACTCGGTTCGGCCGGCGTCGGGTCACCCGGTTCGGAACGAACCTGCAAAGACGAGGCGCGCGGCACTCGATGCGACCGCCCCGGCTACGTCGGACTACCCGACGCCCTCGGCGCTCTAGCCGATCCAGGAACGAAAGACATCCCATGCCCACGGTTATCGTCGGCCAGGAGAACTCGGCCGACATCGAGATCCACTACTCCGACCATGACGCCGGCCAGCTGGGCTTCATCCGCAGCTGACACCCTGAGGAGTCATCATGTCCAACCACTTCAGCGCCGACAACCTCAAGTTCCCCGGCGACGATCGCCGCCTGGACCTCACCGACGTGTTCGCCTTCACCGCGCCGCACGACCCGGACACGACGGTTCTGATCATCGACTCGAACCCGACCAGCGCCCCGCCCCCGATACCCGCGCCGGTGACCAGCCCGGAGTTCTACCCTGGCGCGGTCTACCGGATCAACATCGACACCGACGGCGACGCCCACGCCGACGTCGCGTTCACGTTCGTATTCTCCGAGTACAAGGACGGCCGACAAACCGGGACCGCCTGGTACGCCACCGGACCCGAGGCCCGCCAGCCCGGGCCCGTCGGCGAGGTGCTCGCCCAGGGCATCCCGGTCAGCTTCGACGGCACCGCCCGCCCCGTTCTGGTCGGCCGTGTCCGGCTGTTCACCGGGCTGCGCAGCGACCCGTTCTTCGCCGACGTCGAGGGTGCCCTGCACGGGTTCCAGTGGACCGAGCACGACGACTTCGCCGACAACAACGTCGACTCCATCGCGCTGGAGGTGCCCAGAGGCATGTTCGACTGCTACACCAACGGCCGCCCGGAGGATTTCGACGAGGTCGTCGCGCCCTACCGGGTCACCTTCACCGAGGAGGACTTGCGCACTGGTATCGCGCAGGCCGAGTACCAGGTCGTCGTGGAGGTCGACCAGGTCGATCCGGAAGCGCACGAGGGGTGGGTGGTGCTAGTGCGGGGCACGGCGCATCACGTGGATACCGAGGCCGAGCGTGCGTCGATCAGCAACGTTGGCCTTCAGTCGTGGGTAGAGGCCGAACCCGAGCACTTCATCCGGGTGGTTCCCATCAGCATCGCGGGCCAGCGCCTCCGCTCGGCATGATGCCGGCAGCGGTGACTTCCGAAAACGAGGCTGAGAATAGCCAGCACTCAAGTGCAGCGACCACCTCAATTCAGCCGGAAGGCCCAGCCGCTCCGCGGCATCCATGCATCGAGCATGGTCAGGGTCATGAACTCCCAGAAGAAGGTCTGGCGTATAGCCCCGTCTCCGCTCGCGCCGCCAGCTCACCCACAGGCCGGCCAGCAGGGCGATCACCACGGCGCTGACCGCGGCCAGCAGGATGATCCGGGTCGTCGCGTTCCTGGTCACCGTCTGGTCTCCGCGCCTTCGATCCACCGGGCGTAGACAGGCAGCTTGCCACCTTTGCGGATGAACTGGTAAACGAGCTCGTAGACCTCCCCGAGGTCGTAGGGAACCTGCTGCAGGCGGTCCAGCGCGGCCTGTAGCCGCTGCGCGAGCGGGTCCAGGACCTCGGCGGCGGCCTCGCACAGCCGGATCCGCTGCAGCGCGCTGAGGATCGCGGCTTCCTTGATGCCGTGACAGCCGTCGCATGGGTCCTTGACGGGCATCGCATAGGCGGCTTAGAGCGCCGCCTGCGCGACGTCCATCGCGGTGATCCGCTCGCGCGGCTCGTCGAGGAGATTGGTCTTGCCGCCCCCGGTCATGCTGTAGATGCCGATCGCCTTGCCGCCCTCCTCGTCCCACTGGATCAGCTCCATCGGCTCGCCGGTCTCGGGGATCGCCCCGATCGGGACCGGATCGCGGATGCTGGCCGGCTCGGGGAACCAATGTTCGGCGTGCCGCCCAGCCGCCACGCACCCGCCCTCCGCGGGGAAACCCTGCCGGTGCAGGGCTGAGATCAGCCGCCACCCGCAGGCAGGACATCCCAGCCAGAAGCGACCGTTCAGGGATCACGCTTCATCTCGACCTCTCACACCCTCCTCGTCAGTAGTCGGTGCCCCGGCCGACCCGGTTAGGCACAACAAGATTGTGTGGGGACCCTTAACAGCGGGGTCGAATCTTTGCTTGCAGACAAACCGTTACCGAACTGGCTAATCTGTGCTCGGCACCGCCGAACTTCTGGCGGCGGAGAGCAGTCAATAATCGTTATGCGTACTCTTACTCTTTGCCGCTACTGGTCCCGGCTTGCCTACTCCTCGATGGCCCCGCCGATCTGCCGCAAATGCCGCCGGAAGGTGTATGACGGTTCGGCTGCGCGCCGCGCCAGGTACTCCCCGAAGGTCGTCTGCTGGCGCAGGGTCTGACCCGCCTGGATCTTGCGAGCCTGGCCCCGTTCGGCCTGGGCGATCTGGCGGGCTGTGGCCAGGACTTCTCCCGCCTGATCGGACGCGATGAACACGACGCCGTCGTCGTCGCCTAGCACGATGTCGGTGCCGGTGACCAGGCATGACCCGAACCGTGCGCTGGCTAGCGCGGATGGCTCCTGCTCATCGAGGCGGACCGGCCCGGCCGGGCAGCGGCCGTAGCTGAACACCGGCAGGCCGATCTGGGTCACTTCCGGCGTGTCGCGGTGCAGCCCCCATACCACCACCCCGCCCAGGCCCGCCGCCTGTGCCTCCAGCACGACCAGGTCGCCGACGCAGGCCTCATCTGCCCGCCCGCCGTTGTCGACGACCAGCACGTCGCCGTATCCGGCGCTGCTGAACGCCTCCAAGAACACATCGACGCTCCCGTAGTGGCGGGCCGGCAGCGCACGACCGGCGATCTGCCGTCCGGGGATGACTGCGCCGATGCCAGGCGGCGCGACGCGCAGCGGCACTTTCCGGCGGATGCAGGCGTCGGCTACCAGCGGCGTGGACAGGCCAGCGAATTCGGTCAGCATCCCTGCTCGTCCTGGCTCGATTCCAGTCACCCGCCAGACGCTACCCGCGGCCACGGGAACCATCTTGAACGCTCGTGCGGCCCCGTGGTTCCCGGCCCCACGCACTCCCGGACGACTCCGTCTCAGGCACTCCGGAACCGCCGTTGGGTGCTGGTCCGGCAACCTCGGCGTTCGTCAACTTGAGCGCACAGAATGGGCCGATGTCGCGCTATGGAGTTGCGGCCTCGGTGCGGCGGAAGCTTCCGCCGAGGGTCACTGGATGCCAGGGTGGGCCGTACCGGTCAGCCCATCATCATCGGGGGCGCGGCGTGCAGGCCCGGAGCCAGTCCCGGAAGCCAGATCACGGCTATCGCCAAGCCCAGCGCGGCGACGCCGGCTGCCCTCCCCGCCACCGGGCCTCGGCTCCAGGTCTTCTCGATCAGTACCACGGCGGCCAGGCCGATCATCGCGGCGATGTTCATCACGCCCACCGCGACCAGGATCACCATCAGGCCCCGGCAGCAGCCCAGGCAGTATGCACCGTTATGGGCGCCAGCCCGCATGTCGCGGAACCTGCCCCGGTAGGAGCCGTAGTGCAGGAGCAGCGCCAGCGGGGAGCGGCAGTGTGCCAGGCAGCGGTCCTTGAGCCGGCTCAGCTGGTACGCGCCGCACGCGGCGAAGACCGTCACGGCCAGCACGTGCGCCGCGGCGGGATGCTTCCCGGTGAGCCAGCCCGCGAGCCAGGCCAGGCCGAAAGCGGGCACGCCGGCTGCTGCCCAGACGGCAAGGTAGCCCGCCACCAGCGCGGCGATCCGGACCGTCCGGTTGCTTCGCACGGTCTTGGCGTACAAGGAGGCCGTCGGCGCCACGGACGGCAGCATCATGGCCGTCATCATCAGCGTCCATACCGCTACGAACACGGCCAGGCCCAGCCCCATCGTGCCGGTCATCCCGGCCATCCCGCGGGCCAGGGCCACAGTCGCAGCCCAGGCCCCGGCGGCCGCAATCAGCACCAGGCCGGCTTCACGCGTGACGAAACCCGCCCGTGCCTGGGCCCGACCCGCAGGCCCCGAAGGATCGGTAGGCCCGCCGGATCCGCTCAGCCCGACCATGAGAACGGCGCGGAAAAGCCGCTCTGCCCCTCACGCCCCCAGTCGATCCCGAAGGTCGACAGGTGCGCCGCATTGGCCGGAGCAACCGTCAGCGTCGTATTCGACGGATGGAACACGTTCGTCAGCCGGACCGGCTCCTGGCCTTCCAGCGCCACGAAGTCCTCGACCCCGACGTCGATGCCCTCGCCGATCCGGACATGATGGCCGCGGCCGTCTTCGCTATAGGTGATCTGCGTCTTCTCCACGCCGAGCATCTCGCCGATGAGCGGCGCGAGCATCGCGGGCGGCCCGCCTGCCTGCCCGGACAGGACCGGCCCGAGCTGTTCGGTCTGGCTGTCAGTCGCGGTGTCATCCAGGTACACGCCCACCCGCCAGTCGCCTTGGCTCATGACCGGCGGCGTGTCCAGGAACAGGGCGAAGTTCAGGCCGCTGACGTCAACATCGTTGATCTGGCCCGACTCGACGTGATAGGCCAGCAGCGCCCGGCAGCGGTCAAGCGTGGCCTTGGCCGTCAGCGCCGACCAGGTGCACGGGCAGACCGCGTCGCATGAGCACGACTCGAAATACGTCCCTGTTAGTTGCCAGGCCATAGTCACTCCCTCGCGACGCAACCATTACCTTAAGCCTCCCGCGTACCGCCGTGGTCGTCAACGCCTGCAGAGAAGGGACTCCCCAAGCCTCAGGCGATCACCCAGCCTGCTACGCCAAGGCGTCCAGCAGCTCCCGGCAGGCGCGCTCGCAGCGCCGGCAGGCCTCGGCGCAGACCCGGCAGTGCGGCATGTGGGCGTGCCGCTCGCACTCATCGCCGCAGCTCTTGCAGATGGCCGCGCAGGCCTGCAGCAGCGGCCTGGTGGTACCGGGGTCGTATTCGGCCAGGCGGCTGATGACTCCGGCGGTGGCGGTACAGATATCGGTGCAGTTCAGGCACAACCGGATGCACGTGACCATTTCGGCCAGGTTCTGCTCGCTCAGGTCAGCGTCGGTGTCGGCGGTGCAGGCCTGGGCGCAGTCGCTGACCGCGTCGATGGTGGCGGCCAGCAGGTCAGCGTCGACGGTCACGGTGACCGGGTAGGCATCCAGCATCTGCCTGGCATAGCTCATGCGGACTCCCTCGGACGGTGGCTGAAGGCGAGGCAGAACAGCTCTCAGATGCCAGTATTGCGTGCGAGCTGCCCACGGGACAGGAAGGCAGCATCGCTACCCGCCCTGTGGCCCGCGGCCCGGCACACCCCGAGCCGGGCCCGGATGAATCGCGATCAGCCGGCGAACTGGCGTGCTACCAGCGCTATGCCCCGCCCTCAGGCCGAGAGCTGGCCAGCGGCGAGATAGGAGGATCCGCCAGCGGTATGGTCGGCCATTAGGCTGGCGAGGAATCGCTCACGGCCCTGCGGGTCGATCAAGTACATGACCGAGGAGTGGATCACGTCGGTGACCGGGCCCGCGTTCGCCCCGGTAGATACTGCTGCGGGTACCCGTCAGCACGCTGACACGTAATCCGTTGATCTGCGCTCAGCCGCACTGCGCGACACTGCAAGTGCGAGCCGATCCTAATCGATCTGGCTCTATGCCTCTATGTGAAAAGGTTGCGCAGCAATTGCCGCTGCGACGTAAGCGCACTGGCCGAATCATGGAGGGTTATGCAAAACCCCGGTATTACTGGTTAACGGATCGCTGTCCGAAATGTATAGAGACCTGGCGACACGCCGCGCAAGATAATAAGCAACGGCTTCTCAGGACGATAGAAAGGAGGTTCTCACGCCAAACCTTTCACGCCGGAGAAGCCGTTGCGATTCGATCGTATGTCGGGACTTGACTCAGCGCAACTCGATGAGCTGGAGCAGATGGTCAGGGAACTCCTCGAAGAACCCTGGGATAAAAGGGAAGGACGCCCGCGCGAACTGACCCTGCGGGAGGCGCTGATCGTTACGTGCGGATATCTGCGGCAGAACATCATCGAGGATGTATGGGCCGAAATCTTCGGCATCGCCCAGTCCACAATATCGCGGTACATCACGTTCCTCACGCCATTTGTTGAGAAAGCGACAGAAGAGGACCGGCCGGTGGCAGAGGATGCGGCCGAGACTACCAGGGGATCGATCGCGCTGGTAGATGGCACGCTGTGGCCGTGCTGGTCCTGGGATGGCGAACGAGAGCTGTGGTCCGGGAAATACAAGACCACGGGACATGGCTCACTGATAGTCGTGGATCTTCAAGGCCGCATAACCTTCGTTTCCGAAGCCGTTACCGGCAACCAGCACGACATGGCGAAACTGAAGGGATCAGCCGTCGAGAAGATTCTGAAAAAGGCAGGCGGCGTGTTCGGCGACAAGGGATTCATCGGGACTGACTACATCACGACCCCTATCCGCAAGCCGGAATGCCGTGAGCTATTGCAATGGGAACACGAGTGGAACAATCAGGTGAGTTCGTTCCGCGCGCCGGTGGAGCGAGCCGTCGCCACCTTGAAGACGTGGCGGATTCTCTTCACCGACTACCGTCGGCCGCTGAAGACCTTCAAGTCATCATTCCGCGCGGCAATCGGACTTTACTTCTTCAAAGAGAGTTTCGCATAACCCTCATGGAAGATTATGCATTCTTATGCATATATGCGTCCAGGTGCAACGCCCTCAATTCGGCAGATGAGCATGCCCAAACCAGTGGGCCCGAACATGGCGGCCGCCACTCCCTCGGCCCGCCGGGAACCCAGACGTCGCAGAAGCAGAAGCAGCACGCGGGGTTGCTCAAGCTGGACGCGCAGCCATCCGCCGTCAGCATCCGTCTTCCCTGAGGGCGCAGCGCGGAAGGTCTCTACCTCGGTGCGGCGAGCTCACATTCGGGACACCTACGCGGCATCGGGCCCCGGACCAGGAACCTGGAAGGATCCTGATCCCCGGCGACGGAGCAGCCGGGGATCAAGGGGGCTCAGGCTAGGCCTGTCTGCCCGGCAATGGCGGCTACGCGAAGCCTGCGGCCTGTCTCGTCTCAACCATTTCCTGGCGCTATGGTCTCAGGCGTACATGCCGTCTTGTCACCGGCGGGTCACATCGACCTCGATCCACATGGCCAGACCAGGCCCGGCTAGCGCTCCTCGCGGTCACGCACCGCTATACGCGGACACGTTGTCTTTGGCTCGAACAATTTCAGATCGCCGATTACGAGCGGTCAACTGTCACGGCGACTGCATTAGCATAGGTCCTCAGATCGGCCAGTTCTGCGCTTCGCCGGCAACTCCCGCCGCGGCCTCCCGGTGGCTAGGGCCCGGGAGAGCCTGATGTGCGTGTGCTGGTGATGTGGTTCGATGACGCGCATGGCCCATGACCTGGTCCGCCCTCCCAAGGCGCGTCGCGGTGAGCGCATAGCCGTTCTCTCGCCGTCGTTCGCAGCGGCCGGGGCCTTCCCGGCGGTGCACGAGCAGGCCATGTGTCGGCTCACCGAGGTGACCGGCCTCATCCCTGTCGAGTACCCGACGACGCGCAAGGTGGGAGCCACATCGCTGGAGCGTGCCGCCGACATCAACGCCGCCTTCGCTGACCCGGCGATCCGCGGTATCCTCGCGGTGGTCGGGGGGGAGGACCAGATCACGGTCATCCCGCACCTGGATGCCGGGCTCGCCCGTCGTGACCCCAAGCCCTTCCTGGGGACGAGCGACAACACCAACATTCACCACTGGCTGTGGGCGAACGGCATCGCGAGCTTTTACGGCGGCTCCTCCCAGGTGCATCTCGGCCCCGGGCCCGGCGTCGACGACATCCACGCCCGGTCGCTGCAGGCCGCTGTCCTGACCGGCGAAACGCTCGAGGTCACCGACCCTGGCAGTCGGAAGATGTCGGGGTGGACTGGGGTGACCCGCGCGCCCTGGACCGCTTCGGTGAGCGCGAGCCTACCGAGCCGTGGAGCTGGTACGGGCCGGCCCGTTCGGTCACCGGCCGCACCTGGGGCGGCTGCCTTGAGGTCTTCGAGTGGATCCTCACCGCAGGCCGGTTCCCTTTCGCTCCGGAGGCCCTGGACGGCGGCGTTCTCCTCATCGAAACCTCAGAAGAACTCCTCCCCGCGCGCAGCGTCGGGTGGATCGTCCGCTCGCTGGGGGAACGTGGCATCCTCCGGGCAGTTGGCGCGGTACTCGTGGCCCGCCCGCCAGTGTCCGACTTCACCCGCCGCCCGCCTGCCGGGGAACGCGCCCGGCTGCGTGCCGAGCAGCGTGATGTCGTCGCCGGGCTCATCGGCCGGTACAACCCCGAAGCCGTTGTGTGCGCCGGCATTCCGTTCGGCCATACGCGCCCGCAGTGGATCCTCCCGCACGGCGGCGCGATCACCGTCGACGGCACCGTGTGCCGGGTCGTCGCCGACTACTCATAGCTAGGCAGGTCGCGCCTGGAGCCAGGTGCGCTCCGGCCCTTCAGCTGTACGTCCACGATCGCGGGATCGGTGACCATGCCCGCGGATGACGGCGTCTCAGCCGCCGCCGGTCCGGCTCCGGATGCGGGGCATCCAGGGCAGGTCCTCGGGTGCGGCGGCTGGGCAGGCGCCAGGTGTGGATGGGCTGGCGGTGGCGGTATCGCCCGGGTGTCCGCTGGGTGCGGCGCGGCCCGGCTTGTCGCAGCCGGGCTGTACGCCCGTTGGGCTGGCGGTTAGGGTGTCGGCGTGGGGGTGTCCGCGGCGGAAACCGCGGCCGGTGGCGCGCATGGTTTCCCGGCCGCGCTGACGAGTTTCATCGGCCGGGACGGGCCGGTGCGCGAGGTCGCGGGCCTGCTGGAGCGGCACCGGCTGGTGACGCTGACCGGGCCGGGCGGGGTGGGCAAGACCCGGCTGGCCGCCGAGGTGGCCCGGCGGGTGGCGGGCCGATTCGCCGACGGGGCGTGGCTGGCTGAGCTGGCGCCTGTGCAGGATCCGGCGCAGGTCCCGGCGGTGGTGGCCGTAGCCCTGGGAGTGCGCGAGCAGCCGGGAGTCTCGCCAGCCGAGGTGCTGGCCCGGGTGCTGGCCCAGCACCAGCAGCAGCTGCTGCTGGTGCTGGATAACTGCGAGCACGTCATCGACGCGGCTACCCAGCTCTGCGTCACCCTGCTGGCCGCCTGTGACGACCTGCGCGTGCTGGTCACCAGCCGGGAGCCGCTGCGAGTTGCCGGTGAGGCGCGCTACCGGCTGGGACCGCTGGCTTTGCCCGGTGACCCAGGCGCCGGATCGGAAGCGGTGACCCTGTTCGCGGACCGCGCCCGCCAGATGGATGCGCGGTTCGTGCTGGACGATGTGACGGGACTGGCGGCGGGGCGGCTGGTGACGCGCCTTGACGGCATGCCGCTGGCCATCGAGCTGGCCGCGGCGCGGGTGGAGGCGCTTGGCGTGGCGCAGCTGCTGGATCGGCTGGATGACCGGTTCGCGCTGCTGAGCGCGGGAGACCGGCTGGCTGCCGGGCGGCACCGGTCGCTGGCCGCGACCGTGGAGTGGAGCTACCAGCTGCTGGAAAAAGACGAACAGCGGGTCTTCCGCGCGCTGTCGGTGTTCCCCGGGCCGTTCACCCTGGAAGCCGCCGAGGCCGTCGCCGGGCCGGGCGCGGGCCTGGCGGTGCTGCACCTGGTGGATTGCTCGCTGCTGGTCCCGCCGCGGGAAGGACCCGATGGCCGGTCCCGGTACGGCATGCTGGAGACGCTGCGCGTCTACGGCGCCGGGTTGCTGGCCGAGGCCGGGGAGCAGGACGGTGCCGCTGCCGCGCTGGCCGGGTGGACGATGGAAGTGGCCGAGCAGGCCGCGGCAGGACTGTGGACTGTGGAGGGGGAGGCGGCCGCGGCCCGGTGGCTGGATGCCGAGGACGCTGCCACGCGGCAGGTCCTGGCCTGGGCGATGGAGAACGACCCGGCGGCCGCGCTGCGGCTGGCGGCCGCGCTGGCATGGTGGTGGGTTCTGCGGGGCCGGTGGGCGGGCAACACCTCGCTGGTGCGGGAGGCCGCCGGGCGCGCCGTGCCAGGCAGCGGCCAGTGGTGCGCCGCAATGGCCTGGCTCGGCTACACGGCGCAGTGGAGGGGGGATCTGGCTGCCTCGCTGAGCGACTTCACCGTGCTGCGGGATGCGGTTACGGACCGGGGGCCGTACCGGGCGCTGGCCGAGGCCCTGACCGGCCGGGCGGCAGCATTGAACAACATGGGCCGGTATGGCGAGGGGGCTGAGGAGGGCCGCCTCGCACTGGCCGCGGCCCGGCAGGCCGGCTACCCGGCCGGGGAGGCAGAAGCCCTGAGAATTCTCAGCTTCGCCGCCATCGGCGCCGGCGACCACGGCAGTGCCGTGCGGCTGGCGCGGCAGGCCGGGCAGCTCACAGCGGGCATTGGCGGCAGGACTGTCCGGATGAGCGGTTACGCCCTGACCTGGGCGCTGATCGCGGCCGGGGACCTGGCCGCCGCCGATCCCGTCTGCGCCGCGACCTTGGCCCGGTGCCGCGAGGCCGGCGACCTGTGGACCGTGGCGGTCCTGCTGCCAGGGATGGTGCTCTTGGACCTGGAGGCGGGCCGCATCCGGGACGCTGCGGCGCACGTTCGGGAGGCGGTTGAACTCGATACGCGCAGCGGCAGCTGGCTCGGGCTGTACGAGGCCCTGGACAGCTGCGGGCACCTGTGCGCCGCCACAGGCCGGTTCGCCGAGGCCGTCACGATATGGGCCGCGTTCGCCGCGCTCAAACGGCACGACAACGTCGCGGACGACCCGCTAGACGCCCGCCACCGGGACGGGCCGCTGCGCCAGGCGCGGCAGGCGCTGGGGCCCCGGCCGCAGCCGGGCCGCGGAGGACCGCGGCGCGGCGATGAGCATGGCCACGGCGGCCGAGTACGCCCTCATGCTGACCGAACCCGGCCCGCTGCCGCCCGCCGCGGCGGGGCCGGGAAGGCTCAGCGCCCGGGAGCGGGAACTGGTCACCCTGGTCGCCCAGGGCCGCACCGACGCCCAGATCGCCGCCGAGCTGTACATCAGCATCCGCACCGTCCGCTCGCACCTGGACCGGATCCGGGACAAGACCGGCTGCCGCCGCCGCGCCGACCTGACCCGCCTGGCCCTCACCACCGGACTCGTCTGACCGGCCATCCGGGCCGGCCCCCGGTGCCGGCTGTGAATACTCCTACCCCGGACGGCGTGGCCGGGTGAAAAGGGGTAACCCGGCCTCTGCCCCGGCACGGCCCCGCTGGGCGAACCTGCCGGTGGCCGGGCTAGCCGGCCCGACCCTGAACAGGCAGGAGGCCATCATGTCCGCACACCTTCCGCACCGGGAAACCCATCCGGGCGCCGCCACACACGCTGCCGTGCGCCTGCGTCGCATCACCGCGGCCCTGGCCGCGGTCACCTACACCCTGCTGGCCTCGGCGGCCATCATGCCGACCGCCTGGGCGGCGGTGAACTATATCCAAAACGACAGCCCGGATCAGGCGCCGGCCGGCGCCGTGGTCCCCGCCGGCGGCATGCCCGGCTGGCAGATCACCCTGATCGCCCTCGGTGCCGCCCTGGTCGCGGCCACCGCGGCCGTCCTGCTGGACCGGGCTCGGACCGCCCGCCGGGCCGCCTCCGCAGCCACCACGTGAGGCACCCGTCCGGCCACCAAGACAGCGGCCGCGCCTGGACCCGGGTCAGAGCCCAGGCGCGGCACCCGTCCAGGCACCTCCAGCAGCGGGACGTTACGTACCCGGCCGTACCAGATAACCAGTTCGGTTCGGGTTCACGGCAGACAGGCATCGCGAGCGCCGACGCACCGATCGGCGGATCCGGACGTCGAGGAGCGTCACAGAGTGCAAACTGCGCTGCCGGTGGGCCTCGGGTGCCGGGCAGCGCTGCCATCTGTGATAGCAGACGCGAACGGGCAGGAGGCCGGCCGGAACGCCAGCCCGCAGAACCGTCCGGTTCGCGGCCCGCCCGCGGCAGCCTGCGTCCTGCCGGGAACCCGGGCGAGAGGTATCAGCCAGCCCGGGCCACGGTCAGGGCTGCCTGATTGCGGCCGGCCTGGACCGCCGCGCCGGCCATCGGCTTCGGCTGTTGGAATCGGACGGTGCGTCAGCTCCGTCACGGCGCAGCGTGCCGAGCAGCGCCATGCCTGCCGAGTTCAACCGGGCCATGCCGAGCTGCGCAAGCTCAGGCGCGCCCGCCATGCCAGCGAATGCTACCTACCTCCCGCTAGACCCGGCGCACCCGGATCGCAGGGCAAACGTGACCTGCTACGGCACTAGTATCCCACGCCTGAAATTCGTGCTATATATCTTGCCAGTGAGTCGAGGATCTCGTCGGCGGTCTGGGTCCAGGCGAATGGCCGCGGGTTGGCGTTCCAGTGCTTGATCCAGGCGCGGATGTCGGCTTCGAGGGCCTGCACGCTCTTGTGCACGCCGCGGCGGATCATCTGATCGGTCAAGAAGCCGAACCACCGCTCGACCTGGTTGATCCAGGACGATCCGGTGGGCGTGAAGTGCAGGCGGAACCGGGGGTGGCGGGCCAGCCAGGCCTGGATGACGGGGGTCTTGTGGGTGGCGAGGTTGTCGCATAAGTCCGATGTCGGACTTATGCGACTAATCCCGACCCCGGGATTATCCCGACATGTCCGTGCCGTGGGAGGAGGGGCCCTTGTGAGGGCGGGCCTTTCGTGCGTGACGGCGCCGTCG
>WNGR01006615.1_pt1 | contig 12662 bp, 17 predicted proteins | sample 5407581 | NCBI WGS metagenome assembly WNGR01 (sample SAMN13153383, study PRJNA577476) | soil metagenome | isolation source: 80 cm soil or saprolite under Garry oak tree replicate 2 | place: USA:California | collected 2016-06-15 | reverse complement strand
CTCGAGCTCTTCGAGCGCCACGACAAGGCCGAGGTCCTCGCGCGCGCGACCCGCAAATACGTCCCCCTCGACCGCTACGGCCGTTCGTACACCGTCGGCAAGCGCAAGGAGAGCGCCGCGCGCGTCTGGATGATCCCCGTCCGCGAGCAGCAGCAACAGCAGCAGCAACACCAACAACCGCCGCCGGCCCACTCGGCGGCTGCGGTGGAGGATGATATCCTCGCGCCGGTAGTGGACGACGCATTTGCGCCGTCTCCGGACGCGCCACACGTGCCTGTGACGACCACGACGATCCTCGTCAACAACGTGCCGCTCAACCGGTTCTTCGCCACGCCCACCGACCGCGAGTGCGTCGTGCGTCCGCTCAAGCTCGCGGGCGTCCTCGGCGCATTCAACGTGTTTGCCATCGTCCGCGGCGGCGGCACGACCGGCCAGGCTGGCGCGCTCGCCCACGGAATTGCTCAGGGCATCGTAGCGCACGTCCCGGAGGTCGACCCCATCCTTCGAAAAGGTGAGCTAGTTTTTTCCCGCCTCAACGGTACCCTTATGTACGCCCTTCAGCGAAACTCATGAAACGTGATCCCCGCATGGTGGAGAGGAAAAAGACTGGCATGGCCAAGGCGCGCAAGCGGGTGAGCCTCCTTGTTTCCTTAACGTATTTTCTCAGATCGCTCACTGCCTTTCTTAGTATACTTGGGTCAAACGTTGACCCTCGACCCGCTCCCTATCTCTCTTTTTCCCCTTCCCGTAGTGGCATTTGTCTTTTTCGAATAATAGTACCCCGTTGCACTTCGTTTGCCAGAGAAGTGGTGACATTATGACATTACGTGCAGATAACAGTTCATCTTGCTCATAATGAAAAAGGGATAATGTATGAAACCAGACACGGCGCAGCACAAGGATTCAGCCCATGAGAACATGAGGTCCAAAACACCTAATATAATCTAGCCGTGGATGCAAGGTTCATTGAAAATACAACTGTTGCGCATCCGACTGAGCAAATTGGAGGTTGCATGCGGGACATTTCCGCTGCCGCGTTGAAATGCGCATGTCAATACACGACTTGCAGAATGCTATCCCCCAACACCACCTTAGTGCCGATCAAAGAATGGAGGGGAAAGAATGATGAAACGCACTATGAAGGCACTTCGTTAACACCGTCGAGCGCATGTTCTGCTTGCATGTTGAACACTTAAGAATGCTCTGCAAATAATTCATTGGTCAGCACGCAACGCGCATGGTCTGATTACGCCGCCGGGTACGCACCATGCACTTGTCTACCTCTCTCTGAAGCTGTGCCTCTTTCTGCGACGACGGAGTTGCTTTGATATCTCCTCCCTTTCTCTGACGCTCAATATTGAAGTTCGCTACCGTGAGTGCCTCTTGCGTTTTCCTGAGCTCTGACATGAGATCAGAAATATCCTTCCTTTTGTCCTCCGCGATTTTCCGCGCCTGCAGGCGAACGTTGAGTTGTTACTCGAGCCCCAGAGGTAACAACGTACATTCTCGGCTGCTGTGTCAACTTCCGCGCGTGCTACGCGAATGCCATAGATGTCATTTTCCAGACCCTCAACGCGGGTCTTATATGCTCCCACTTTCGCATTTGCAGCGGTCACGGATTGTTCCATCACGGTCTGCCAGTCAGGTGAGTCCTAGCTCGGCATATGTTCACGTTAGCGCTTACGAGTCGGTTTGTGTTCGCCTTATCAACATCCGTTAAATTAGAGATGTGTTTAAGAAGCTTTTCGTTAGTCCGTGCGAGATGCTTGTGCTCATTCTCGACGGCTTCCTTTTCGCGCATAGCCGCAAAAAATTTGTTATCCGCCTTGGCTTTCTGAGTTTCGAAAAGGTGATTGATGAACGACGAAGGAAGGTCGGAGGATCGGACTCACATCAAGATTGACCCTCATGATTCTCTCCTCTGCAGCCGCCAGATCGAACACCTTGCTAGTTACTTGGGCTTGCAAGGACTCCCATGCTGTTGATAACTTTCCGATCTCGTCGTACAGAGTAGCCTCTGCGTCTGCGTGCTGAGCGTCTTGCAATCGAAGGGACTTCACCTCCTCCTCTTTCAGCCTTAGTCGCTCCGCAAGTTGTCGAGCATCGGGGGGTAGTCGGGAAGGTTCACCATAGCTCGAGCGGAATTGGGTGAGAAGTTCATTTGCCGCGGCTAGTTGTCGCTGAACTTCTGTTTCAGCGCGTATGTATTTGGAAGTGTCGGGCTGCTGCTCGGAGAGCGCAGCCACCTGCTTCTCAAGGTCAGAGACGTGCTCTTCGGAAGCTCTGAGGAGCTGACGTCACGACACAGGTTCGGACCTGAGAAGAACAAAGACTTACACGAGACGTTTCCTCAATTCTGCTACATCTCCAGACCTTTCCGTTCGAAGAAATTTGAGAAGATCTTCGTCCCCTGCTTTAGCAGCGAGCAATAGCTTGAGCCGGGATACTTCCGACTGGTAAACTTCTATTCGATTCTGTCCCAACCAATTATTAGCGCTCCGTCCCACGAATTAGCAAGCACACTTACGGTACACGAGGTGACTAGAGTCTTAAACTCTTCCAGAGACTGCCGCTTGATGAGCTGCGCCTTGACTTCGTTCAGCTCGGCAGTCAGTTGCTCGCGTTGTTTGCGCAACCGGCTGCCTTCTTGAATGCGCTTTTCCTCTGCGGCACGCCGCTCCTTCTCTCTCTGTAGAGCAGGTTTAACTACAAAGCACACAACAAGGAGGCTCAACACACCAGTTCCTCGTCATTGGACTCGGAAATTGGTAGGACCTTCGACTCCTCCGGAGAGGGGACTTTGGCTTGAGCTTCCTTCTCCTTCAGGGTATATTCAAGGCGGGCAATCCTCTCAGTCAGGATCTTGTATATTTCTGTGCTTGCGATGACATCACTCGAGGGAGCACTCTATTTGCAAAGGATCAGTCTAAATGCCTCCAAAACGCGAGAACGACATACGACAGTAAGCACACGAATTTCATGCCGTAAGTTCTCGTTGCTCGATTCGAGTTCCCTTATCTTATCTTCGCGAGCTTTGGCGATGTCCTGCCACTCTTGCAATTCACTGAAGGAAGGGGTCGGGGGAGCGGGCACAGATGTTGGCTGGTTCGGAGTCAGATGAAAGAGTGAAAATATGATCAGAAACGCTCCCACCGATAAATTGGCCACTCACTGCAGGAGAGGACGACGTTCGCTCTTCTTCCTTCACATCACATTCCTTCACATCGCCTTCCTCCTTGTCGGCTAACTCTTCATCTTTCGCAGGTGCCTCTAACGGAGAGGTTGCGCGACCGTAAACCGCCTGGACTGTGCGACTTTGTAGTCGATCTAGTCGTATTTCTGTAGCAGCGAGGTTGGACCAGTACAAATCGCGTTGCGCCAGACAGTCCTTCAGTTTTGCCTTCATCAATTCGAGCTCTGAACGTAGTGCCGTGCACTTGGAGAATACGTTAAGATGCCTGATGCTTTCACGGAGAAGGACGGACAGCACACCTCCGTTTGAGAACGCTGATACCGCCTATATATCTCATCCTTCAGAGGGTTCGCTCCACTCAACTGTACGAACGCAGCGACGAGTTTGTGCGTAGATCGTGCCTTTTCCTCAAACGCTGCGGCGAGGGTAGGGCTATCTTCTGATGATATGCGCTTGGAGAGGCAGAATAGGTCTGAGAGAATTGAACACGGGTTACACTGAGAACTATGCGTATGGCATACCTTCATCTTCATCGTTCAGAGGTGGTGAGATGTCAGGTTTTACGTGAGCTCTTATTGTGTCAACCAGCTTGGAAGAGGTATTAGTGCACTCAGTTGGAGAAATGGAAAGACCGACCGACCTGAGTCCAACAAGCCCCCATAACTGCAAGGCTAGCCTCGTAAGTACTCTTAAGACGCTCTAGCTCGGTGATTCTCGCTTGGCTCCGCTCATTTTCTCGCGAGTAATGTCTCATGCGGCGGAAAATGGCCTCCTTGCGGAATTGCTTTGGAAGAAAGCACAAAATACATGAGAAATACAAAACAGGGGACCAAAGCTAGAGAGATGGACTGAGCTTGCTTGCTCACCTCCAAGCTGTCCTGATCCCTTGGCTCCTCGTCTACTGGAGGGGTTGAATGTACATCGCCATTGACGAGGATAGTTGTGCTATTGACTGACACTGCACGTTTCTTTGAGGGAAGAGGGTCAGAGTCACCTATGTGAGGACGCTTTCTTGATTCAACTTCCTGCATGAGCGACGGTAAGGTATGAGATGGTTGAAGAGTCAAGCAGGAGAGGTCGTCAGTCACACCCGCCGGCACTGAGCTAATTTGGCACTCCGACCGACTCATTTCTAATTCTGGTAAGTACATTCTGGGTCTCCGCCTACAGCTGAATCTCTACTCTCACACTTGACCCTTCTCTAAACTCTATGACTTCGCAGTCCGCAGCGTCACCGTCGCCTATCTGCATTTCTACACAAGCCAGGTCCATGGGCTATGGACATTATAGTTAGAAATTTCGGGTTCTCAAACACTGAGGAGCACTGACCCCGTCTATTACCGTCATTGGTTGGTCTGCACGGGTCATTGAGCTTAAGCGCGCGTGATATGAGAGAAATTCCACTCACGCCAAACACTCGTGTTGTACACAATCCCTTGGTCCGATCGTGCAGCGAACGCGCGCAAGCTCCCGATATCCGGTCGATCGTCCAACCCGTTCTTGGCAACCACAACGAGATACGTCTTGTCTTTATCATGTCCCATGGGGAGGAATGCCTGGTTCGTGTATGGGTGCCTCTCCAATGCATGCAGCCTAATTGCCCTCCTTGCCCCATGCTCCACAATTTTCGCGGGCTGGCACCTGTATACAGATATTCCCGTAGTAGCACCTGATTCGGCTGGGTAACTACTTTCAAGCAGGGAAAGCTTGTGGTACTTGGTGGCTGTGCCAAAGTTCGCCGATGTGACCTTTACAGAGCGTGGGGCGGAGGTAATGTCCTCGTATGACTGGATCACCTGGCCAAACAGTGCAAACGCCTCATGTGTGAGGGGGAGTGCCGGTATTCTTCGCCAACTTGAGTCAACTTCCTCAGTCACCACGCCGCCGAGAGTGCTATGGATGGTCTCTGCCCCCTCAAAGCTATCTATGAGCAGCTCTTGGCCAGAGGTTGCTTTTTTGCTGCCGAACATGCGTACGCGCTTGACCCCTCCATCCGGAAATATCGTCAGCCGTACGTGTGTAAATGTACCCTTCCCGTGGCTCTCTAGTTGGAAGAAGTGCTCGCGATGCGGGCCAAGGTCTACTCGTGGAAGTATTGATGTCCATTCATCTTCCTTCGTAGTCGGAGCTCCACGCTCTGAGGAGGGATAACAAGTCGGCGGGGGAGAATGTGATGCGGGATGAGGAGGTATGTCCGAGTTGCTGTTGATGGCGTGAAGTTCACAGGACTGAGGAAAATTGCCCTTGAAATGCGCTGTGTCAACAACGACATGTGACAAATAGCAGGCTTCCCCCCTGGAGTGATGAAGTGTGAGGTGAGAGTGGCAACCGGAATTTGCGAACGCATACAGCCTAATAATTGCCCAATCCTTATGCGCGGGCTGCCTGCTCCGCTTGGTCTCCCATCCATCACCCATGTCCTTCCCTGTGAAATATGAGGCGTGGGCATCGTTCTATGTCATCACAAACCAACCTCGACCGGGGAGTATTAGGTTTGACCCCACACCAAAGTGCTGGTCCGACGTGAAAACCACCTTGCCTCCCGCAAACACGTGCGCCAAATCAAACACATCCGGAGATTTGGGGTGGATGGGTACAACGTTACCATACACGCGAAATCGGGCCTGTTGGAGACAATGTTGAGGGTAAAAAAACATGCATCACTTCCGTGACTACTCACAATACCGCCGTCAGGATACATGTTCAACTTTACATAGTTAACGGGCTGTGTTTCGGGTACTGTGAAAAAGTGCCTCGCCGAAGGGCCTAAGGGTGACCTCGGGAGAACTTGTAGCCACTAGAAATAGGATCAGTGGCGTCTCATTGACAGTAGCATTGACATGGCCGCACGCGTGCATCGTTGGCTGGGGGCAACTCTTCTCCTTCTGGAATATGCAAAACTTGTACAGATGCTGCGGGGGCTTCGTTGCCTTTTGAGAAACGTATCAGGAGGTTTATCCTTTGATCCTTAGCGGACATACCGTTGAAGTGACTCGTATCTATATCAAAACCTTTGACTGACCCTGTCGTGCCTAATTTGATGATCGCCCTGTGACAACGGAGTTGGGCAACTTGTGGATCCAGGCATGGTAAAACCCTTACCAATCATGGGCTGGGTTGTGTCGACGGGTTTCCCAACCATCATAGAGGGCACCGTTGGGGCCGAACTGCCCCTTCAGACTCCGCGCGGGCTGTGCGAGGCAGAAATGCAAGATCCGTACGGGAGAAGGGCACGTGTCCACCGCTTACCTCTGTGAGTAAAAGGTGGGAAACCTCCGCAAAGAAGTCATCAGATACGGAAACGACAGAACCACCGAGCGAAACGCTGGACAACTCTAAAGGGAAGAGACGACGTGTACATGTTTGTTTGATCAAGAATAGGTGTAGGATTACCTGTCTCAGTGGTGAACGGAAATGTGATTTGTGGGGTGACTGACATGATGATCGATGAAACAGAGATGAAACGAGGATTGGGCCGACCAGACGGCTCCGCCCGTGCAGCACGTGTCACGAAGTCTACGTAGTGGCGAGAAATCACATGAAAACGACAGACTGGTAAAGTACTTGACCTGCCATGCCTCAACTCAACTCTGCACGCTATCAAACTATCATCCTTCTTTTCTTCTCTGTACCATTAGCATACATTCACAACCGTCATGATTGATCACATCGTCGGCACTCCCAGTCCTTCCTGGAAACGCACTCAAGTGAGCCTTCTTCATATCTCCTCCCATGCGTCACCCATCGTTCATCCGTACTTCCCAGGTTTTTCTAGTTATCTTCTTTTGGCTATGGAGGATTACATGGGGCGACGCACGAGGGCCCCGCATTCTTTGGATACGATCTTTGAACAGGAGACTTGGTATGGTGCAAGGCCCGGATACATCGTCCTCCCAACCTCTTACCCCTTCTTAGATGACTTCACGCCGTGGCAAATCATTGTCAGCACCTTGACTGCGGTGTATGCCATGCGTAATGCTGATAAGCTAATTGGACTCGGTGGTGAGTTCCCACATCCGATTCGGAAGCCTCGCAAGGCTCAACTTTCCTCTCCGATAGCCCCCGAGCCCTTGGCACGCCTCGTGTGTTCATCTCGCCTCTTCCTACCTCTTCCTGTTTGTAACTATTCCTGCAGTATGCTCCATCATATTATCGCGCAACTTGGATCAACACTGGCCTGGACGCAGGCTTTGCAACCGCTATGCATATTCGCCAGAAGTGGCTACGAGACATCTGCTCAATCATTTTTTCTGTATATTATATTATTTTCGCTAATGAGGCCGACGAGAAGGTGCGTTGATCGTCGTGTCCTCGCTTGCGATGCTAAGCACCACAACCAACAGCTTCGTAAATTCCGGACAGCTCCTACTGTTGAAATGCTTCGTGTGACATGGGAGAAGACGAGCAACCCTTTCGTAAGAACATTTATCGCAGCCCTCTAGTCACCTAAGAACTCGTTTATTAGCTTCAACTTATCAGTCACAAGAAGCCCGTCGCCCTGTATCGCAAGATCCTTTTGCCGCGCCCACACTCGTCTCCGTACACGCGCCCCATCACAACTTGCCTTTACTACGCCCCGCGTCAAGAGCTCAACTCATCCAAAGATCCTCTGATCGCTCTTTCCTCCGAACGCGACTTGATTTTCGATGTCCCGGGAGGTGGGTTTATCTCGATGGGTCCCGGGCACCACGAAGAGCGTCTTCGGTCCTGGGCCGTAAAAACTGGCAAGCCAGTGATCTCCCTCGAGTATGGCAAGGCCCCAGAATGTTGGTTTCTCACCCCTCATCCATCTGTCACGCTTCCTTTTTATTGAATGAACTCACAGATCCGTATCCCTTTGCGATTGATGAGGTCTTTGACGCGTATCGGATCATCGTCGAATCGAAGGGAAAGGCCATTGGCATGGCTGGCGAAGACGTCAATATTGTTCTTTCAGGAGATTCTGCGTACGTACAACGTTCACCACCGGTAGTTGCCTGTTTGTCTAACCTTGGCCTAGCGGAGGTTGCCTGGCCACGGGATGCGTTGTTAAGATCATCGAGCACAATTTCCTCTTGTCGGATTCCTCATCGCCATACCCGCCACCGACATCCCGTCCATCCGCACCTCTCCCCCTCCCTGTGGCTGTCATGCTGAGCTACCCTGCGTTGGACTTTAACTTCACGTCATGGATGACGCCTTCCCATTTGAAGGTTCTTCGTGAAGAAACTGAAGCCGACGAACTTAGGCAGCATTTGAAGTCCCCGTCACTAATACGGAGGCGGTCCTCCAGCCTCTTCTACTCGTCTGACGATGATGGCGGCAGTGAAGGTTGGGCAAAGGAGCTTCGTGGTGCTAAAGATCATCTTTCTCATGTCAATCCTTTGTCTATGGTGGGCAAAGAGCGAAGGTCTACCTCCCCGGTTCACACGAAGAGTTGGCGAGAGACTTTTAGGATGGGCTTGACTTCGATAACTGGATCCTCATCGATTACGAAACGGCCTAAGTTGCGGCAGTCGCGTTCTCAACTGCACCTCCAGTCACACGAGACCACCACAGGCTCTTTTGGGTTCACCGATTCATCGAGCGAAGAGGAAGAGGAAGAGTACGAGCCCGAAGAGCATCGCCCTATTGAAGCTCGTATCCGGTGGCACCATTCTCATGTTTCCAGCGATTTTACCTCGCCTTCGTCCCTCGACCGTGCACCGAATTTGCTGAACACAACGCATCTCAGAGAAAGCGGTGGACAAGGCATTTTGAATCTGGAAGCCCAAGCGCGGCTAGCTGCTGAGGTTCGTAAGGCAAACGTGGAAGTCGCAAAGAAGCGTAGACGCGCTGCATACGACCGGAAGAACGCGCCTATCGGTATGCGTCTAACTATGACTTCTCGATCTGGCTACTTCCAAGATCGCATCATTTCACCAACTATGGTATGTCGTTGTCTCATCACCTTGTGTGAACGGTCTGGAATTCAGCATTCTTAGATGCGTGCCATGGCTATCTTGTACATTGGTCCTCACCTCAATCCTGATTTCGCGTCGGATTACCACATCTCGCCCATCCTCACACCCTCGCACATTCTTGCAAAGTTTCCGCCTCTTCTGCTCCAATGCGGCGAGAAGGATCCGCTTGTAGACGATACGATTATCTTCGCGGGACGTGTTCGAGAGGCCAAACGGCAACGCCGTGAGGAGCTTCGCGCGGCGCTAGCGAAGGGACGTGGGAACATGGACAGCGCCGAATTGCAAAAGCTAGAGGACGAACTGGAGAGCCTCGAAGTCGAGGACGATGAAGACTGGTTACAGATGCAAATCTTCTCTGGTTGGAGCCACGGATATCTTCAGATGCCGTCGCTGATGCCAGAGGCACAAGTCGCTATTGATGATCTCGCAATCTGGATCGAAGGCGTGTTCGCGACAGTTTCGCCAGTGGACAGCCGCGCTCCATTGCACGTGTCGTCGTTGCAGACTTCAACCAGTGAGGTCGAGGGGACTGGCTCGCATTTGCTCTCGCACGTCTTTCCGTGGGCATTCCGCGACGGCGCTGCAGGGCCTGCCAGCAATGGTGACCCTGTCCGAGTGCGTCTGGACAGCGACACCGTTCCCTGCGTGCGTATCTTGGTGCCCGGTGCTGATGACACAGCATCTTCCCTCGGATGTGGCACGGAAGCGGATTTCGAAAAATGTGTCGAGTCCATTCCCAAGGTGCGCAGAGAACCGGTAATGGGAGGAGGCCCGGAGAAGCGCAAGGAAGACGAAGCCACGCGGCGGGAAAAGATGCGGAAAGGGATTGCAGCGTACAACGCAAGGAGTGAGTCGGGTGGTGACAGATCGGCGATGAACTCCGTTCCGACATTGGAGACGAATAAGTGGGTGCGGTCACCGCCTCGTACGCCGAAGGGATTCGAGAGTGTTGTAGGGGTTGGAGGACAGATCATAACTGAGAGCGAGTTGATGCGGCGACGGCGATTGTTAGATAGTGATATATTTGTAAGAGAGTAGACGATCAATGACACAGCCACCAGGGAATTGCGAGTCGAACCGAACCTCACCGAAATCTGCTGTTAAACTTGTTGCCGCAACATGTTCTTTCACTTGGCATAGCCTACCCTCCCCCTCCCCTCCCACTCCTGTCGTCCATGCACACAGCTCCTCAACCCTTCCGGGCGCACTCACCCCACGCCTTATGGGACACACCAGGCGCAAGCACCAGCGCCTCACCACAGCTTATTCCCTCCCCTGCTTCTCTTCCCTCTCACACTCACACTCCCTCTTCCTCTTCTTCATCTCATTCTTCTACTGCTGTCCCCACTCTCCCCCAGCTGCCCGGCGCAAGCTCTTCATCCTCTCCCTCTTCATCAGCTCCATTTATTCCGGCCTCTCCTCCCAAACTCTCCATCACTGTGTCTCAACAGGAAAGGAACACCAATTCTTCTCGCGTATTAGCTCGTTGTCCGGACCTAGACATGCCACCGACCGCTCATGTCCCGCCTCATGCATATCCATTTGGAGGGCTGGCCCCCGCTTCCGGGCACTATCCATTCCATGCCCCTCCGCTCCATATACCACCCATAGGCTCACATCTATCCCAACCGTCTCAACTGCCGCCTCTACCCCCATTGCGATCGCCCCATCCGCACGCCGCCAACCCACCTTACCCTTCTGCGCGCCGCGACGGCAAGCGGAGTCCTACAGATCCGGAAGCATATTACACCCCTTCGCCTGCTTCATTTTACAGTCACGCCCAGACCATCCCATCTTCTTCGCCTCCTCTCTCCGCAGTGAGCACCGTCTCGAGCCCCACCACTTCCCCGGCGACTCCGGGGACGGTATGCCGGCTCCCACCCATTTTTCAGGTCGAACGACAGCAGGTGACGACTTCTGCCACTCAAGCCGCCAGCGCGAGCCGGCGTCGGAACGAGGCAAACTTTCTCTGCCCTGTTCCGGGTTGCGGTAGCACGTTTACTAGACGGTTCAATCTGAGAGGTGCCCGGGACACTTTGTGCCCTACGAGCTCTGACTGACGTCTAAACCCGCATCAGGTCACCTGAGGTCGCACACGGAAGAGCGTCCGTACAAGTGCGAGTGGCCTGGGTGCAACAAGGGCTTCGCTCGACAACATGACTGCAAGTACGTGACGTGATTCGGGTATTTCTCTGTCGTATCCCCTTACGAGATGAGCACAGGCGACACCAAGCTCTACACTCGGCAAAGTCCCAGAATAACGCGTGCCAGGGCTGTGGAAAGACCTTTAGCCGCCTTGACGCTTTAAACGTGAGTTTATTCCATGCATAGCTTTGGCACGCATTGCTTATCGCCCCCATCCCCCCCCTTTTTTTTTTACCCTCTCACTGGTTCAGAGGCACCGTAAGTTTCCTTGTTCGTGTTAGTACTTTAATGGATCATATTGACACGAGGTTTCCGCGCAGTCCGCTCCGAAGGCGGTTCCGAATGTCGACAAGCATCCGCATCACCCAACGGTGTTTTGGAATCGGCTATCGGCTCAGAAGCGAGACCAATAAGTCCGGAGGCAAAGATCGAGCGCTCACCCACGCCACCACTTTCCGTTACACCCACAGAGGACAACAGATCCACCGATGGTGGTGCTGACTCTGCTGATTAATTATTCTGCCGTAGCTATTACATTCCTATTGTCAGTCCATCTGTTGCTCATTTATCTGTGGTTCCTCTTGTTCTAATCTTTTCTGGGTTGCGGACCCGTCGCGGCTTCGTAAGTATGTATGTATGTACGCTCTGCTCTCGCTGGGACGCCATCGCGTACTTTCATTATTTATTTAATCACACTCAGAGAACCACGCCCTCTCGTGTAACTAAAACCTGATTATCATTCCCCTATCTGTCAAGCCCCCCTAAAGTGCGAGCCTGCAGGCGACTATTCTTCCTCACTTTCGGCTCTTGTGCCGGCGTTTCCCAGCTCGAGCACCACTGGCGTGAGATCCTCCGCTTTGGCCGAGGTGTCTGAGTGGCTTGTTTGGTTAGTGCGTGCCCGCAGCTTCCCCTCGACTCGGACTCGTGTACTCAACGTGGCGCGGCTGTCACTTGCCAATACTAGTCGCCTGGCAGGCAGCAAGCATGCTACTAAGAGCCACCTGGCTGGTGAGTGATTTCGTGAAAGGTGTCGAAGGCACATCAGTGAAGCGTTGTCTGTCTGTCTTGTCAGACTCTGACTCTGCGGCGGCGGGCAAGTGGGCCCATGTCGTAAGCGACGATGACACTGTACTGTACTGGTGAACAACGACAACACACTCTCGATTGGGATGTTCTTTCCCGGACGATCGGATCCCCCAAATTTATAACGACTTAAGATCTTGATGACAGAAGTCCCCGTGCGCGTCGTATCTACGCACCCGTGGCCCGCGATTGAGGGCTACCGACCACTGCTGCCTCGTCTCGTCTCGTCTCATCTCGCCGCTCCGTTTCTGTTTGTCCGGTTCGCCCCACACTACTGGAGCCCCACATTCTCTCCCCTA
>WNGR01011903.1_pt1 | contig 12663 bp, 9 predicted proteins | sample 5407581 | NCBI WGS metagenome assembly WNGR01 (sample SAMN13153383, study PRJNA577476) | soil metagenome | isolation source: 80 cm soil or saprolite under Garry oak tree replicate 2 | place: USA:California | collected 2016-06-15 | reverse complement strand
GGCGCTTTCAGAACATCGAAGACATTCGGACCTGTCATATCCTGTTCGTCAGTCCGTCGGAAGGGAGTCGGCTAGACGACATTCTCGCCAATCTGAAGCACCGGGCCATCCTCACCGTGGGTGATGGCGCCGCGTTCGCCCAGCGCGGAGGGATGATCCGCTTCATATCGGAGAGGAACAAGATCCGGATGAGAATCAACGTCGCCGCGGCGCAAGCCGCGCAGCTGACGATCAGCTCCAAGTTGCTCCGGGCGGCCGAGATCGTGACGCCGGGGAAGCCTTAGAATGGCGCTTCGAGACAAGCCGATTCGGCAACAGCTGATGGCGATCCTCCTGCTGACGAGCGGAGTCGTGCTGGTGCTCACGTGCGCGGCATTTCTTGCGTACGAGTTCGTCACGTTCCGGCAGACCACGCTCAAGAATCTCTCCACTCTTGGCGGGATCATCGCGGCCAACAGTACCGCGTCCCTGGCGTTCCAAAACGAGGGCGACGCGCGGGAGATCCTGTCGGCGCTCCGAGCGGAGCCACATGTCGTCGCCGCCGCCCTGTACGACAAGGATGGGAAGCTGTTCGCTCGCTACCCTGCGGACCTGCCGGTCGCGGCATTTCCGGCCGCGCCGGACCGGGACGGGTACCGTTTCGAGCACTCGCACCTGGTGGGATTTGCGCCGGTGGCCCAGGCGAGCAACCCGCGACTGGGTACGCTGTACCTCCAATCCGATCTGACGGCGGTGTACGGCACGCTGCGGCTCGCGGGCGCCATCGCTGCCCTCGTGATGGCCGTGTCACTGCTCGTGGCGTACCTCCTCTCCGCCACACTCCAGGGCACGATTTCCCGGCCTATCCTGGCGCTCGCCGAGACCGCCAAGAGCGTCTCCGACCGTTCCGACTATTCGGTGCGAGCCCCGAAGCTCGGCGGGGATGAGCTGGGCCTGCTGACCGATGCGTTCAACCAGATGCTGAGTCGCATTGAAGACCAGGACCGGGCCCGTGGGCACCTCATCACGGAGCTGGAGCACAGCAACAGGGAGCTGGAGCAGTTCGCTTACGTCGCGTCGCACGACTTGCAGGAACCGCTCCGCATGGTGTCCAGCTACACGGAGCTGCTCGAGCGTCGCTACGGCGACAAGCTCGACGACAAGGCGCGCGAGTTCATAGGCTACGCGGTGGACGGCGCGGTCCGGATGCAGCGACTCATCAACGACCTCCTGGAGTTCTCGCGGGTCAGCACCCGCGGAAAGGCGCTGCAGCCCGTGGACGTGACTCGGGTCCTCGGCACGGTGCGGGCCAATCTGAGCGTCGCCATCCAGGACGCTGGCGCGCTCGTGACGAACGACGCCTTGCCCACGGTCATGGCCGACGAGACCCAGCTCGTCCAGCTCCTGCAAAATCTCATCGGTAACGCCATCAAGTTCCGCGGTCGCGAGCGACCCCATGTCCATGTCGGCGCGCAGGCGACCGCGACGGAATGGGTGTTCGCCGTTCGAGACAACGGCATCGGGATCGCGCCGGAGTACTTCGAGCGCATCTTCGTCATTTTTCAGCGGCTCCACGCCAGGGACGAGTATCCCGGGACGGGCATCGGTCTGGCTGTGTGCCGGCGGATCCTCGATCGGCACGGGGGCCGGATCTGGGTCGAGTCGGAGCCGGGCCACGGCTCGACCTTCTACTTCGCACTTCCCACTCGGAACGGAGAACAGGCGCCATGAGCGACACGGTCGGCGGGCAGTCCGTGGAAATCCTCCTCGTAGAGGACAACGCGGGTGACGTGGGGCTGGCGCGCGAGGGACTGCGCGAGTGCAAGATCAGCAACAACCTGCACGTCGTCGGCGATGGGGTGGAAGCGTCGGCCTTCCTTCACCGCAAAGGCCAGTATGCCTCGCGGCCACGACCCGACCTCATCATACTCGATCTCAACCTGCCCAAGCGCGACGGGCGTGAGCTGTTGCGAGAGATCAAGAGCGACGAGCAACTGAAGCAGATTCCCGTCGTCATCCTCACGACGTCCGCGGCCGAGGAAGACATCGTCCGGAGCTATTCGCTCCACGCCAACTGCTACGTGACCAAACCGCTCGGGATCGACCAGTTCCTCGAAGTGGTCCGTTCTATCGAAGACTTCTGGTTCACCATCGTCAAGCTGCCACCGAAGTAGGGAAGGAACGTGACGACAGGATCCCCGGTCAGAATCCTCTTGGTCGAAGACAACCCGGGCGATGCGCGCCTGATCCAGGAGACGCTCGCCGACAGCCGCGGCGCGGCGTTCGACCTGGAGACCGCCGACCGGCTCGCTACCGGGCTCGAGCGGCTTCGGGCGGGCGGCATCGACGTCGTGCTGCTCGACCTGACATTGCCGGACAGCGGGGGCGCGGCCACCTTCGGCGCCGTCAATCTCGCGGCCCCTGACATCCCCACCATCGTGCTCACCGGCCTGGGCGACGAAGCCTTGGCGCTGCAGGTCGTACGGGAGGGCGCGCAGGATTACCTGGTCAAAGGGCAGGCCGACGGCGAGATCCTGACGCGGGCTATCCGGTATGCCATCGAGCGCCAGCGCATACGGCTCGAGCTGAAGCGAGCGGAAGAGGCGCTGCGGCGACTCAACGACCAGCTCGAGCAGCGCGTCCGCCAGCGCACGGCGGAGCTGGAGGCAGCCAACCATGAGCTCGAGGCGTTCACGTACTCCGTCTCCCACGACCTGCGGGCCCCGCTCCGTCACGTGAACGGCTTCGTCCGCATTCTGGTGGACGAATTCCGCGACGACCTGAATGCCCAGGCGCAGCATTACCTCGAGCGCATCGAGGAAGGTGCCCGACGCATGGGGCGCCTCGTGGACGACCTCCTGAACCTGGCTCGGGTCGGACGCCAGCATCCCGAGCCTCGGGTGACCGCGCTCGGGCGCGTCGTCCGCGAAGTCATCAGCGACCTGGGGCCCGAGCTCGCGGGCCGGCAGATCGACTGGCGCGTCGCCGATCTACCCGAAGTACGGTGCGACCCCGGTCTCATGCACGTGGCCTTCACCAATCTCCTCTCGAACGCCGTGAAATACACGCGCCCGCGCTCCCGGCCAGTCATCGAGGTCGGCCAGACGACCCGCGACGGCGAGCGGGCGTTCTTCGTCAAGGACAACGGGGTCGGCTTCGACATGAAGTACGCGGACAAGCTGTTCGGCGTGTTCCAGCGGCTGCACCGAGCCGACGAATTCGAAGGGACGGGCGTCGGCCTCGCGACGGTGCAGCGCATCGTCCACAAGCATGGCGGGCGCATTTGGGCCGAGGCGGAGCCTGATAGGGGCGCCGCCTTTTACTTCACGCTCGCCGCCGACGGGGGGGCCGGATGAGCACGCGCGACGTCGAGGTCCTGCTGGTGGAGGACAACCCGGCGGATGTGGAGCTGACGATGCATTCGCTGGCCCGGCAGGGCGTCACCGCCCGGATTCACGTGGCGCGCGACGGCGTGGAAGCCCTGGACTTCCTGTTCTGTCGCGGCGCCTTCGCTGCACGCTCCGCCGCCGGCCCTCCCAAAATCGTGCTCCTCGACCTCAAGCTCCCCAAGATCGATGGGCTCGAGGTCCTGCGACAGCTGAAAGCGGACCCCCGCACGCGCGCGATCCCCGTGGTCATGCTCACCTCGTCCCGGATGGAGCTCGGTCTGTACTGGCTGGTCGCCAACGAGCCGTCACCACCGGATTCGGTCCCGAGCGAGGGCGGCTCGTGACGCCGCCGCGTCCCCCCCCCTCTGAAGCCCTTCGGGTCTTGATCATCGAGCACACCGAGGCGGACGCCGAGCTCGTCCGGCACGAGCTGGAGCGAGCGGGATTCCTCGTTCACGCGGATGTAGCCGCCACCCAGGCTGACGTCGTGGCGCGTCTCGACGCCGAGCGGTACGACATCGTGCTCTCGGACTACCGGCTCCCCGGCTGGACCGCGATGGACGCCCTGGCGATGCTGCGGGAGCGGGGCCACGACACCCCGTTGATCATCGTCACGGGGACCCTGGGCGACGAGCGTGCGGTTGACTGCGTCAAGCAGGGCGTGGCCGACTACGTGCTCAAGGAGCGGCTCGCCCGTCTCCCTATCGCCGTGCGGCGCGCGCTCGCAGAGCGCGCGTCCGAGGAGCGCTACCGCCTGCTGTTCGAGAGCACGCCCCTGCCCCTCTGGGTGTTCGATCTGGAGACACACGGCATCCTAGCCGTGAACGAGGCCGCGGTGCGCCACTACGGCTACAGCCGCGATGAATTCCTCAGATTGCGAGTCGAAGACCTGCGGCCGCCCGAGGACGTCCCGGCCCTGCTCGCCCAGCTTCGGACGGCCGAGGAGGGCCTGCACTCGTCCGGCACATGGCGGCATCGCAAGAAGGATGGCACGACGATCACCGTGGAGATCACGGCGCACGGGGTCACATGGCAAGGCCGGCGCGCGGAGCTGGTGGCGGCAAACGACATCACGGAGCGCCGGGTGCTCGAAGCCCAGTTGCGCCAGGCGCAGAAGATGGAGGCCATCGGCCGGCTCGCCGGCGGCGTGGCGCACGACTTCAACAACCTGCTGACCATCATCACCAGCTACGCCGACCTGCTGCTCGAGGATCTCGCCGTGGGAGACTCGCGCCGGGACGACGTCGAGGAGATCCGAAAAGCCGCCGCCGGGGCCGCGGGCTTGACGGGCCAGCTGCTGGCCTTCAGCCGGCGGCAGGTCATCGAGCCACGGGTGCTGAACCTGAACACGGTGGTCTCCACCGCCGACAAGATGTTGAAACGACTGATCGGGGAAGACGTCGAGCTGGTGACCGTGCTCGCGCCGGACGTCGGGTCGATCAAGGCGGACGCCGGACAGCTCGAGCAGGTGATCATGAACCTCGCGGTGAACGCGCGCGACGCAATGCCCCAGGGTGGCAAGCTCACGATCGAGACGGCGAACGTCGAGATGGACGAAGCGTATGTGCGGGGCCACGCCGCGGCTCGCGCCGGGAGCTGCGTGCTCCTTGCGGTTTCGGACACCGGCGTCGGCATGAACGAGCAGACCCAGGCCCGCATCTTCGAGCCGTTCTTCACAACGAAAGAGCAGGGCAAGGGAACGGGTCTGGGCCTGGCCACCGTCTACGGCATCGTGAAACAGGCCGACGGGTTCATCTGGGTCTACAGCGAGCTCGACCACGGCACGACGTTCAAGATCTATCTCCCGCGGATCGACGAGCCCGCCCAAGGCGCACCGGCGCGAGCCGCGGTCGGCGCCCCGCCGCGCGGCGCGGAAACGGTGCTGGTAGTCGAGGACGGTGCCGCCGTGCGCACGGTGACGCGACAGATCCTCGTGCGTCAGGGGTATGCCGTGCTCGAAGCCCCCGACCCAGAGACGGCGCTCCGCCTCGCGGCCGGCCACCAAGGCCCGATCCACCTTCTCGTCACCGACGTGGTGATGCCCAAGATGAACGGACGCGCGCTCGCCGACCGGCTGACGGCGCTGTACGGCGACGTGAAGGTGCTGTTCGTGTCCGGATACACCGACGACGCCATCGTGCGGCACGGCGTGCTCGAGCCGGGCATCATGTTCCTGCAGAAGCCGTTTACACCTGACGCTCTAGCGCGCAAAGTGCGCGAGGTGCTCGATCGCAAAGGCACCTAATGCCCTCGCTGCCGCAAAACTGCCCCCCGATGCCGCAAAAACGCCCTATGATGATTCGAGGCGCACAACCATAAGTGTATGTTATGCTTGAGACTACTGTGCGCACCCGCGATCCTGCTCGGCCCGGCTGACGTGGCCCCCCGCCCTGCGGCCGCCGCGTCCCCGCGCATCCTCATCGTCGAGGACGTCCCGAGCGACGCCGAGCTAGTGGAGCACGAGCTGCGGCGCGCCGGGGTCGCCGGGCCCACCCGGCGCGTCGACACGGCAGCCGATTTCTCTCGCGCCCTGCGCGAGTTCATCCCCGACCTGATCCTCTCGGACCATTCGCTCCCGACCTTCGGCGCCTCCGACGCGCTGCGAATCGCCGAGCGCGACGCCCCCGGCATCCCGGTGATCATCGTCACGGGGAGCCTCGACGAGGAAACTGCCGCGGACTACATCAAGGCCGGCGCAGCGGATTACATCGTGAAGCATCACCTCGAGCGTCTCGGCCCGGCGGTGCTGCGGGCGCTGGCGCTCAAGCACGCCCGCGAGGACCAGGCCCGGGCACAGGAGCAGCTGCGGCAGAGCGAGGAGCGTTTCCGCACGCTGATCGAGGGCGTCCGAGACGTGATCTTCTCCCTCGGACCAGACGGCACGATCGCCTCCCTAAACCCGGCGTTCGAAACCACCCTCGGTTGGCCGCGCGAGGAGTGGCTTGGCAAGCCGCTCGAGCAGCTCGTCCACCCCGACGACGTGCCGCTCGCGCTCGAGCTGCTCGGCGGCGTCATCCGCAGCGAGCCCCATGGCGTGCGCCTGCTGCGCGTACGCACCCGAAAGGGGGACTATCGGGTGGGCGAGTTCTCAGCCACGCCCCAGTTCCGCGATGGTAAGCTGGTCGGTGTCTTCGGCACCGCGCGCGACGTCACCGAGCGTATGAGCCTGGAGCAGCAGCTGCGCCAGGCGCAGAAGATGGAGGCCGTGGGGCGCCTGGCCGGCGGCGTGGCGCACGACTTCAACAACATTCTCACGGCGATCACCGGCTATGCCGACCTGCTGCTGGATGACCTGGGCGCCGCCGACGCGCGCCGAGAGGACGTCGCCGAGATCCGCAAGGCGGCCGACCGCGCGGCGGGGCTCACCCGCCAGCTGCTCGCCTTCAGCCGGCAGCAGGTCATGCAAGCGAAGGTGATCGACTTGAACAGCCTCGTGTCGGAGACGGAGAACATGCTGGGCCGGCTGCTGGGCGAGGACGTCGAGCTAGCCACACGGCTCGCGTCCGACCTCGCCCCCGTGCGGGCGGATCCCGGCCAGATCGAGCAGGTGATCATGAACCTCGCGGTCAACGCCCGTGACGCCATGCCGCAAGGCGGCAAGCTCACGATCGAGACCGCGAACGTCGACCTCGACGCGAGCTACGCCCACGAGCATTTCCCCGTGCGGCCGGGGCCGTACGTGATGCTCGCCGTGGGGGACACCGGTACCGGGATGGATGAGGCCACCCAGGCGCACCTGTTCGAGCCGTTCTTCACGACCAAAGAGAAGGGCAAAGGGACCGGCCTGGGGCTCGCCACCGTGTACGGGATCGTGAAACAGAGCGGCGGCTACGTCTGGGTGTACACCGAGCTGGGCCACGGGACGACGTTCAAGATCTACCTGCCTCGCGTCATGGAGTCGCTTGCCCCGCGCTCCTCGGAGGCGCGTCAGGCGCCGACCATCGGCGGGAGCGAGACCGTGCTGATCGCCGAAGACGAGGCGGCCGTCCGCGCGGTCGCGCGGCAGGCGCTCGAGCGCCAGGGCTATACGGTGCTCGAGGCGCCGAGCGCCGAGGCGGCGCTCGATCTGGCGCAGCGGCACTCGGGTCCCCTCCACTTGTTGCTCACGGACGTCGTCATGCCGGGGATGAGCGGGCGAGCGCTCGCATCACGGCTAGTGGAGCTGCGCCCGGAGCTGCGCGTCATCTACATGTCGGGTTATACCGACGAAGCCATCACTCGCCACGGCATGCTCGAGCCGGGACTCACCTACGTGCAGAAGCCCTTCACCCCGGACGCCTTGGCGCGGAAGGTGCGCGAGGTGTTGGACGGGGCGGCGTAATCTACTGGCGGTCGAGGATCTCCCGCACGCGCGCCAGCAGATCGGCCGCCGTCCACGGCTTGTGCAAGAGCGGCACGCCGAGGTCCGCCGGCGGGCTAGCACGCCCGTCGTTGGGCGAGTAGCCGCTCGCGAACAGGAACGGGGTCATCCGCCCCTCGCGCCGCGCCGCGTCATACAGCGCGCGGCCACCCAGCCGCGGCATGACGAGGTCTGACAGGACGAGGTGAATCGGGGCGGGTTGGCGCAGCACCTCGAGCGCCTCCTGCCCGTCCGCCGCCGCGAGAACCTGATAGCCGGCCTGCTGCAGGATCCGCGTCGCGGCGCGCCGCACGTCGTCTTCGTCTTCGACTACGAGGATCGTCTCGGTGCCGCCGACCATCGGATGCTCCCCCGAGTGACGCCCGTCGGTCTCCGCGCTGGAGGTCGCCAGCGCCGGGAGATAGACCCTTACCCGCGTGCCCTGCCCGAGGTTGCTGTCCACCTGGATCACCCCGCCGTGCTGCTTCACCAACCCATACACGGTGGCCATGCCAAGACCGGTGCCCTTGCCGCTCGGCTTCGTCGTGAAGAACGGCTCGAACATCCGCTGGCGGGTGGCATCGTCCATGCCCATGCCGGTATCGTCGACCGCGAGACACACCCAGTCCGCGGCGCTCGCCGCGCCCGCGGCGGCCCGCTGCTCCTCGGTGAGCTGCGCCCGCGTCGTTTCGATCCGCAGCACCCCACCGTGGGGCATCGCGTCGCGGGCGTTGGTCACGAGGTTGAAGACGATCTGCTCGACGGCGTGCAGGTCCGCGCGCGCCTCGGGGAGCGCTTCGTCGCCGCCCGTCAGGATCTCGATGTCGGCAGGGAGGATGCGGCGCAGCATCCCGCCCAGGTTCGCCACCACGGCCCCCAGGTCGAGCGCTTCCAGGTCGAGGCTCGAGCGCCGCGCGAAGCCCAGCAGCTCCTTCACCATGACCCGGCCCCGCAGCGCCGCCGAGATCAGGTCGCGCAGGTCGGCGTGCTCGTCGACGCGCTCCGGGCTCACGGCCCTCCGGATCAGCTCCGCGTTCGCCAGGATGATCGTCAGCAGGTTGTTGAAGTCGTGCGCGATCCCGCCCGTCAGCTGGCCCAGCGCTTCGATCTTCTGGGACTGGCGCAGCTGCTCCTCCAGGACGCGCCGCTCCGTGATGTCCTCCGCCACCGTCTCGAAGCTGTCGATCGTGCCGTCGGGCCGGCGTACCGCGCGCCCGCTGAGCCGCACGAGCAGGCGCTTGCCGTCCTTGCGCTGCCACTCCAGTTCCAGGCCCTGCACGCTGTCGGCGCCGCTGAACCCGGCCAGCGCCCGCGCCCGCGCCGCCGGGTCCGCGTACACCTGCTGTCCCAGGTCGAGCGCGAGCAGCTCGTCCTCCGAGTCGTACCCGAGCATCCGCACGAGCGCGGAGTTCACCGACAGGAATCGGCCGGCGGGCGTCGAGCGGTAGATGCCGTAGGTGGCGTGCTCCACCAGGGCCCGGTTGGTCTCCTCCGAGCGACGCAGCGCCTCCTCGGCGCGCCGCCGCTCGGTGATGTCGGTGGCGACGCCGATCACCCCGGAGACCGTGCCGTTGGCTTCGCGCAGCGGTGAATACCACGCCTCGAACACCAACCCGAAGACTTCCACCGTGGAGGAGAACGACTCGCCGGCGAGGGCGCGGCGCAGATCGGCGATCGCCTGGGGCAGATCGGCGTACACTTGCCACGCTGACTGCCCCACCAGCTGCGCCGGCCGCACACCCAGACCCTCCAGCCCCTTCCCCTCCACCAGGGTGAACACGCCGTTCTTGTCCAGGGCGAACAGCACCAGCGGCGCGCCCGCCACCACCGTCCGCAACCGCTCCTTGCTGGCACGCAGCGCCCGCTCCTGCGCCAAGCGCTCCGTGATGTCCCGCGAGTTGACGATGAAGGTGCCCGTGCCGTGCGCGTCCATGCGCGCCTGGCCGACGGACTCGAGCACTCGCCACGAGCCATCCCGGTGCCGGAAGCGAAACTCCGCCGACTGCGGCGTCCCCGGCGCCTGCATCCCGCGCCCCAGGGCGTCGGCGACCGCCATGAGGTCGTCGGCGTGCACGAACTCGAAGGCGTTGCGCTCGAGCAGATCGCTCGGAGCGTATCCCAGCAGCCGCTTCACCGAGGGGCTCGTGTAGCGGAAGATGCCGTCTTCGCTCAGGATGGTGACGATGTCGGAGGCGTTGTCGATGAGGGAGCGGAAGTGCTCCTCGCTCTTGCGAAGTGCATCCTCGGTGCGGGCGCGGTCAATCGCGGTCGCCAAGACGTTCGCCACCGCCTGCACGAAGTGCGCGTCGTGCACCGTGAACTCGCGCCGCTCTGCCGCATGGGCCCCCAGGATGCCGAAGGGGCGATCCTTGCCCTGCACCACGACGCTCAGCCCACTCACCACGTCGTGCTCGGCGAGGAGCGCCGCGCTCCCGAAGCGGCGGTCGGAGGCGAGATCGTCCACCACGACGGGCGTCGTGGACCGCAGCACATAGCTGGCGAGGGAGTCGCCGTCCGAAGGAAAGACGGTGTGGCCAACGCACCCGTCCTGCCATCCCACACCCGCCCGCAGCACCAGCGTGCGGCTCTCCGGCCGGAACTCGAGCAACCCCGCGTATTCCACATCGAGTCCACGAGCGACGAGGCCCACCGCGTCGTCCAGGAGGGCCGGCAGCGGCGCCCCCGCCAGAGCGAGCTGGCCGAGGTGCGCCACCGCTTCCTGCTGGCGGGCGGTAACGCGCAGCGCCTCCTCGGCGGCGTGCTGCCGCTCCGGATCCGCCTGCTCCGCCGGTCGCACCAGCTTGATGCGCCGGCTGGTCAACGCCGTCCTCTCACGCGCCACATCCTCCCATAAACCCGCGGAAAGCTCCGAGACCACATAAGGTTGGGCATAGTTCACTGAAACGCCATCGCGAGGGGCACCGCAGCACGGTGCTCCCTGTCACGAGGGGCGTACGCAAGGAGCAGGCCTGGCCGCTGCGTCAGCGTGACACGGATACCAAACGGATACCGAAATGTAAGCAGTTTCAAGCAAAATCATGAGAGTGCGTACTCGCTCCCAGAAGTAAGCCATTGCTGCAGCGAGTGATAGACCGGCGCAAGTCCCCCACACCTAGTCTCAACGCGTTACTCCCCAACGCCTTACGCCTTTGGCCGGGGGAGTGATGCCCCGACGCCACTAGATTCCCGCATGCCTTTACGCCCCCTGTATGGTCACGAGGGGATCCGCAACCGGCTGGTAGGCGCTGTCGCCTCCGGCCGGTTGCCGCAGGCATTGCTTTTTGAGGGTCCCTCGGGCGTCGGGAAACAACGGCTAGCGCTCTGGCTCGCTCAGACGATGCTGTGCGAAGGGGAAAGGGGAAAGGGGAATGTGGAAGGGTGTGGCGTATGCCAGCCCTGCAAGATGATCCTCAACCTCTCGCACCCGGATGTCCATTGGTTCGTGCCGGTGGAGATCACGCGCAAGGGCGCGGACGCCGACAAGCAGGTCGAGCTGGTGCAGGATGCCTTGGTTGAAGAGATGGCGGCGCGCCGGCAGCAGCCGTTGTACCAGGCGCCGTCAGGCCTAGCGAGCCATGGGATCGCCTCGGTGCGCCTGCTGGCGCGGCAGCTCTACCTCACGCCCGCCCTCGCCCGCCGCAAGGTGTTCATCATCGGCGACGCGGAGCGACTGGTACCACAACGGGCCAACCCGGAGGCCGCGAATGCGCTCTTGAAGGCCCTCGAGGAGCCGCCGCCCGATACCTGGTTCGTGCTGACGAGCTCGCAACCAGACGCCCTGCTGCCGACCATCGTGTCTCGCGTCGTGCGGGTTCGGGTCGCACGAATCCCAGACAGTGTCTTGACAGAATTCGTGCAGCGCGAGCTTGGTAACGCTGCACAAAGCGATGTGGCACAATTGATTACAGCATCAGGGGGGTGTGTTGGCAGACTCCTTGCACTAGCAGGGGCTGAGGGCCCTGGGAACGACGCGCCCGCCGAGGCGTTCTTGCAAGCAACCCGGGGGTCGGGGGCCGCACGCTATGCTGTGGCCCTGGCGCAACAGCCGTTCCAGGCACGGGGCGGGTTCACCGAGCTGCTGGACGGCCTGCTCACCCGGCTCAGGGCCGAGGCGCGGGCGGGGAAAGGGACGCAGGCGGTCGTCGCGGCGATCTCGCGGGTGCTGGACGCGCGCGCCATGGCCCAGGGCAACGTGAATCCCCAACTCCTCGCCGCCGTGCTGGCGGAGGACATGTGGTCCCGCGGATGAAGCTGTCGCATGTGAGCGAGGGAGGGGGGGAGGGCGGCCGGCCGCGCATGGTGGACGTGGCCGACAAGCCAGTGACGGCGCGGACCGCCGTGGCCGAGGGGGCGATCCGGATGTCGAGCGAGGCATTCCGGCTCGTGGCCGAGCAAGAGGTGGCCAAGGGGGACGTGCTCGCGGTGAGTGAGATCGCGGGGACCCTGGCCGCCAAGCGGACGGCGGAGCTGATCCCGCTGTGCCACCCGCTGGGGCTCGACCACGTGGAGGTCGCGGCCACGCTGGACGACGCGCTCCCCGGCATCCGGGTGCGCGCAGTGACCAAGGCGGTGGGGCGGACGGGCGTCGAGATGGAGGCGCTCACGGCGGTGTCTGTGGCGCTGCTCACGGCCTACGACATGGTGAAGGCAGTGGACCGGGGCATGGATATCCACGGCGTGCACCTGGTGGAGAAGACCGGCGGCGTGCGCGGTGATTGGCGTCGCGGCGCCACTGATGACGCTTGACCGATCACCGATGACACTTGACTGATCGTTGACGGGGTGTCGCTAGGCTTCACGAGATGGTACGACGTCTTTCATCTAGATGAGGAGACCGCAATGCAGACCAAGACCCGGCGACTGATGCTGCAGGGGGGATTCGTCCTCCTGGGCGCCCTCGTGGTGAGCAGCGTCGGTGGTTGGGCACGCCGTGCGACGGCCGGCGATCAGCCCGCG
>WNGR01006308.1_pt1 | contig 12663 bp, 12 predicted proteins | sample 5407581 | NCBI WGS metagenome assembly WNGR01 (sample SAMN13153383, study PRJNA577476) | soil metagenome | isolation source: 80 cm soil or saprolite under Garry oak tree replicate 2 | place: USA:California | collected 2016-06-15 | reverse complement strand
CCGCTCGGAAAGGAGGTCGTCGGTGATCGGCGCGCCCGGCGCCGCGAGCAGCACGGCCCGCTCGAGCTCGTTGGCGAGCTCGCGCACGTTGCCCGGGAACGGGTAGCGGGCGAGGAGCGCGAGCGTCTCCTCGCTCGGCTCGGGGACCGGCTTCTTCACCTGGCGCGCGAGGCGCCCGAGCAGGTGGCGCGTGAGCGCCGGGATGTCCTCGCGCCGCTCGCGCAGCGGCGGGAGCCGGATCGGGAAGACGCGCAGGCGATAGTAGAGGTCCTCGCGGAAGCGGCCGGTCTTCACCTCGTCCTCGAGGGTGCGGTTGGTGGCCACGATGACGCGCGCGTCGACCGTGCGGGGGCGGTTCTCGCCCACCGGACGGACCTCCCCCTCCTGCAGCACGCGGAGAAGCTTCGCCTGGAGCGCCGGGCTGGTCTCCGAGATCTCGTCGAGAAAGAGCGTGCCGCCGCTCGCCACCTCGAAGAGACCCTTGCGGTCCTCGGTGGCGCCCGTGAAGGCGCCGCGGCGGTGGCCGAAGAGCTCGCTCTCGAGCAGCCCCTCGGAGAGCGCGGCACAGTTGATGGCGACGAAGAGGTGGTCGCGGCGCGGTCCGGCGGCGTGAATGGCGCGCGCCACCAGCTCCTTGCCGGTGCCGGTCTCGCCCTCGAGGAGGACCGTGGCGCGCGAGCCGGCGACCCGGGCGATCAGCTCGAGCACGCTCCGCATCGCCTCGCTGGCGCCCACCAGCTCGGGTGGCCGCTCGACCTCGCGCAGGTAGGCGTTCTCGACCGCGAGCCGCTCGTTCGCGCGCCGGAGCTCCTCCACCAGCCGAACGTTCTCGCGCACCAGGTGGAAGGCCTCGACCGCGCGGCGGAGCGTGAGCCGCAGCTCCTCGCTCTCCCACGGCTTGGTCACGTAGCGGTAGATGCGGCTCTTGTTGATCGCCTGGATGATGGCGTCGATGTCGGTGTAGCCGGTCAGGATGATGCGCACGGCGTCGGGGCGGACCGCCATCGAGCGCTCGAGGAACTCGGTGCCGCTCATCGCCGGCATGCGCTGGTCGGCGACGATCACCGCCGGCTCGTGCGTCTCGAGGAGCGAGAGCCCCTGCGCGCCGCTCCCGGCGGTCAGCACCTCGAAGTCGTCGCCGTAGTTGAAGGTGAACGCGCGCAGGATGTCCGGCTCGTCGTCCACCAGCAGGACCGGGAACTGCCGGTAATCGACCTCCACCGGGTCCCCTATCGGGCGCCGCTCGCCGCCCTGTCAAGCGACGCGGCGGGCTGCGCCACGGGCAGGATGATGCGGAAGGTCGCCCCCCGGCCGGGGGCGCTCTCGACCTCGATCCGCCCGCCGTGCGCCGCGAGCACGCCCTGGCTGATGGCGAGCCCGAGCCCCGTCCCGCCGCCCACGTCCTTGGTGGTGAAGAACGGGTCGAAGATGCGGCCCACCACCTCGGGCGCCATGCCGACGCCGTCGTCCCGGATGGTGACGCGCACCCGGTCGCCCTCGGCGCGCGTCGTGAGCCACAGGTTCCCGCGCTCGGGGATCGCGTCGCAGGCGTTGGCGAGCACGTTCATGAACACCTGGTTCACCTGCCCGGGGTCGCACTCGACCGGCGGCAGCGTGCCGTAGTCGCGGTGGATCTCGATCCGGTCGCGCCAGCGCGACTCGAGCAGGCGGAGGCTCACCTCGAGCCCGTCCTGCAGGTCGACCCGCTTGCGCGTCGCCTCGTCCAGCCGCGAGAAGCTGCGCAGGTCCTTCACGATGGCCGCCGTGCGCTCCGCGCCGCGCGCCATGACGGCGACGATCTCGCGCGCGTCGGCGAGGAGCTCGGCGACCTCGGGCGACGCGTCGGCCGCCGCCGTCTCCAGCCGGCGACGGAGCGGCGCCACGCTGCTCGAGATGAACGCCACCGGATTATTGATCTCGTGCGCCACGCCGGCCACCAGGCGGCCGAGCGCGGCCATCTTCTCCGACTGCACGAGCTGGACCTCGGCGTTCTTGAGCTCGGCGTAGGCCTCGGCCAGCTCGCGGTTGGCGCCCTCGAGCTGCTCGGTCCGCTCGCGCACCCGCTCCTCGAGGCGCGCATTGAGGGCGACCAGCGCCTCGTACGAGCGCGCGTTCTCGAGCGCGATGGCGGCCTCGTGCGCGAGGGCGCGCAGGAACTCGACGTCGCCCGCGCTGTAGAGGAGCCCCGAGCGCTTGCGGCCGGCGGTGAGTACCCCCGCCAGCTCGCCGCGGAGCTCGAGCGGCACGGCGAGCTCGGCGCCGAGCGCGGCGAGGCCCTCGCGCGCGGCGGCGTCGCCGGCGGACAGGACCTCCCCCTTCGTGAGGCGCGGCAGGAGGGCGCTCGGGACGCCGGTCACGCCGCCCGCCTCGCCCGCCGCCCCCACCTGGAGCCGCGTCCCGGTGTTGGGGATCGCCTCGTCGACGGCGTCGCACACCAGGGCCACGATCCGCTCCCGCTTGAGCGTCGCCGCCAGCTCCGCGCCGACCGCGGCCAGGACCTGTGCGCCGTCGTAGCGGATGCGGAAGAAGGCCCGATCGACGATGGCCTGGAGCCGCGTGCGGAGCGGGTTGAAGAGGACGAGGACGGCGAGCGTGAAGAAGACGGGGAAGGCAGGCGAGTGGGCCTGGAGGACGACCTGGAAGAGCACGGCCGCGGCGAGGTACGCCGCGCCGACCGCGCCGGTCAGGAGGAGGTAGTAGGCGCCGCGCCGCACCGCGGCGCTGCCGGCGCGAGGGGCCGGCGCGCCCGAGGCAAGGCGCGCAGTCGGGACAGCGGTCTCCGCCATGGCCGGCACTCGAGAGCGAACTGTAGCGCAGCGGCCCCGCCCTGCGCCAATCGTGGAGCCGCCGCGGTGGCAACGCCGTGGCCGCCCGGGTAGGAGGGCAAGGCATGCGCCCGCTCCGCCTGCTCCTGGCCGCCGTCCTCCTCGCCTCCTGCGCCCGCCTCCCGCCCGCGGAGCTGGCCGCGACCACCCCCTTCGGCCTGGCGCGCACCCACGGCCGCTTCGTCGCGGTGGAGGGCCTCCGCGTCTTCGCCATCACGCTCGGGCAGGGCCCCGACGTCGTGCTGCTGCACGGGAACCCCGCCTCGACCTACTCCTGGCGCAAGGTGCTGGAGCCGCTCGCCGCCCGCCACCGGGTGCATGCCATCGACCTCCCCGGCTACGGCTTCAGCGACAAGCCCGCCGACGCGCCTTACGACCCGGCCTGGTTCGCGCGCGTCGTGGTCGGCTACCTGGACGCCGCGGGCGTCCGCCGCGCCGTGCTGGTCGGGAACTCGATGGGCGGGCACGTCGCCACCGAGACGGCGATCCTCTACCCCGAGCGGACGGCCGGCCTCGTCCTCCTCGGCGCGGCCGGGCTACCGGAGGCCGAGCGCGACGGGCGCCCGCTCTCGCTCCGCATGCTCACCTGGCCCGTGCTCGGTCCGCTGCTGCGCCAGCTCCCGGGGCGGGGCCGGGTGGGCGCCCGGCTCCGCCGGGCGGTCTACGACCCCGCCACGGTGAGCGAGGCCGACGTGGACGCGTACTACACGCCGCTCCGCACCGCGGGCGGCACCAACGCGCTCGTCGCGCGTCTCCGCCAGCCGACGCCGGCGGACCGCGCCGCGCGCGTCAGGACCATCCGCGCGCCGACGCTCGTCATCACGGGCGACACCGACCGGCTCGTCCCGCTCGAGACGGCACGCGCCTACCACGCGCTCATCGCGGGCAGCGAGCTCCTGGTCCTCGAGCGCACCGGCCACCTGCCGCAGGAGGAGCAGCCCGAGCGCGTCGTGGCGGAGATCACGCGCTGGGTGCGGGCGTCGGCCGCTCGGGACTGACCCGGCGCCCGCCGAAGCCGAAGATCGCGAGCGCCGCCGCGGCCATCCCCGCCGCGACCAGGAACATGACGCGATGCCCGAAGGTATGCGCCACCAGGCCGAGCGCCATCGAGCCGGCCGTCGTGCCCAGGTTGAAGGCGCCGTTGTAGAGCGTCTGGGTGCGGCCGAGCTGCCCGGGCTCCGCCAGGTCGATGGTGAAGGCGTTGAGCGTCGGGTAGACGAAGCCCTGCGCGGTGCCGAAGAGGAGCCCCGCCGTGGCGAGCGCCGGCGCGGAGCGGACGGTGGCGAGCAGCGCGATCGAGAGGGCGAGGAGCCCGAGCGCGGGCAGGACGACCGTCCGCCGGCCGAGCGAGTCGCCGAGCCCTCCCGCGCTGACGCGCGTCAGGACCGCGGCCGCCGTGTAGGACAGGAAGAAGGTCGCGACCGATCCGAGGGCCGCGTCCTGCACGAAGGTGGGGACGTAGGTGATGACGGCGCCGAACGCCACCCCGCAGCAGGCGACGGTCGCGATCGCCGTGGAGAGCTCCGCCGTGGCCCGCAGCGGCAGCGCGGCGTGGATGCGGGCCGGCGCGTCGTCCGGCAGCGGCCAGGCGACCGCCAGGCCGACGGCCGAGAACACGCTCGCCGCGACGAAGAGCGCGGGGAAGCCGCCCAGCCGGACGAGCTGCTCGCCGAGCGTCGGCGCGAGCGCGTGCGTGGCGAGGGTCGAGACGCCGAAGAGGCCGAGGGCGGCCGCCCGGCGCCCCTCGGGCGCGAACTCCGCCGCCAGCGTCGAGGCCGCGTTGAAGCCGGCCGCGAAGGCGAGCCCCTGCAGTGCGCGCAGCGCGAAGATCGCCGGCCCGATGCGGTCGACGAGGAGGAAGGCGCCCGCCGCGGCCGACATGGTGGCGATCCCGCCGAGCAGGAAGATGCGCCGCCCGAAGCGGTCGAGGAGCGCGCCCACGGCGAGCACACTCACCAGGCCCGCGAGGCCGCTCGTCCCCATCACGAGCCCGATCGTCCGCTCCGTGCCCCCGAGCGCGCGCACGTGCAGCGGCAGGAGGAAGAACGAGGCGAAGGTCAGGAAGAAGCAGAAGTTCGCCGCGGTCACGCGCGCGAAGCAGGCCGTGCGGGTGGAGGGCCTGGGCCGATCGGCGCGCCGCGGCTTGCCGCGGCGAGCCGCGCATTATACAGACCGCGCATGGCGACGGAACGACGGCGCGAGCTCCGCCGGCGCCGCAAGCGGCGCCGCGAGCGGCTGAAGGAGCGCCGCCACCAGCGGGCGAAAGAGCGCCGCCGCCAGCCGCGCGCGAAGACGTAGCCGGGTCGTGCGTGTGCGAGCGTCGGTGCGGCGTGGGCGGGGGCACCCGCCGGCGCTCCCGCGTCCTCGGCCACGCGCGCCGCGTCGGCCGAGACGTCCCCCCGAAGCTGCAGGCGCGCGCGGGCCTGCGGAGGTCGCGCCGGCACCCCCGCCCGCGCCCTCCCGCTCACGACGCTTGGGCATTGCGGTGCACCGTGGTGTGGACGTCCTTGAGCAGCCGCACGTGCTGCGGGCCCACCTGGATTTCCATGCCGCGGCCGCGCACGTCGAGCGTGCGTCCTCGGATGGTCACGTCGCCCGGCGAGGTGATTAGATCCTTCGCCCGGTCGTAGGTCGCCTCCGCGGTCTGGAGCTCCATGTCGTCGAGCTCGACCGCCACGCCGCCGCGCAGCGTGACCGCCTTCATCTCGTGGCCGTCGAGCGTGATCCGGCCCTCGGCGCCCTTCAGGTGCGCCTTGCGGCCCTCCTCCTTCATGAAGAACGTCACCCGCGGCTCGAGGACCACGATCTGGTTCTCCTGCTCGAAGAACTGCGCGTCTCGCGCCGTGATCTCCCACATCATCCGGCCGTGCTCCACCTTGATCCGACGAAAATTCTGGATGCGCTGCGCGACCTGGGGCAGGAAGTCCCGGCCGAGCTCCTCGAGCGGGTGGGCACGATGGGCGACCACGTTGCGGGAGACCAGGTACCCGATGCCTCCCAGGGCGGCGCCCACCACGATGAGCAACGCGGTGCGCAGCCGTGTCCTTCGCATGGCGACCCGTTCGCTCGGGCAGAGCTAGCACGCGTCTCCGAGAGAGTAAAGGCAAACGCCGCTCACGAGAGCGCCCGCTCTGCCGTCGCGGCCGGACGGCGCATCGCCGCCGCGGACGGCTGCTTGCGCCAGCGCTCGTGCCACCAGACCCACTCGGCGGGGCTGCGGCGGATCTGCGCCTCGATCGCCGCGGTGAGGCGCGCGGTGAGCTCGCGCACGCCCTCGCGCCCGCGCGGCAGCTCGGCCGGGACGGGCGCCACGCGCACCAGGTGCCCACCCTCGGGACGGCGCTCGATGAAGGCGGTCACCACCGGCACCCGCGCGCGGAGCGCGAGCAGCGCGGCGCCAGGCGGCGTGTGCGCCGGGCGACCGAAGAACGGGACGAAGACCCCGGCGCCGCGCGTGTCCTGGTCGATCAGCATGGCGACCACGCGGTTTCGGCGGAGCGCGTCGCCCACCGCGGCAACGAAGCGCGGGTCGTCGCGCACCAGGACCTCGACGCCGGCCGCCGCCCGGAAGCGAACGATGAGCGAGTGGAAGCGGAGGTCGTTCACGCGCCGCACGACCACCGTGATCGGGTAGCCGATGGCCGCCGCCCACGCCGCGAGGAGCTCCCAGTTGCCGACGTGACCCGTGACCGCGATGGCGCCCCGCCCCCGCGCCAGCGCCGTGTCGAGCGCCTCGACGCCCTCGAGGCGGACGTAGTCGGGACGGCGGAGGATCGTCTCGAACAGCGACAGCTCGGCGAACGCCTGCCCCGCGTGGCGGAAGGTCGCGCCCACCAGCCGCCGTCGCGTCGCGAGGTCGAGCTCCGGGAAGGCGAGGCCCATGTGGGCAACGGCGAGCCGGCGCGGCGTGGCGAGCAGCGCGTGCGCCGCCGTGCCGAGACCGCGGCCGACGGCGAGCGCCGCCGGCATCGGGAGGGCGCCCAGCGCGCGGCTGAAGCCGCCGATCGCGCGCGCGAGCGCGGCGTTGCGCGGGTCGCGCGTCGCACGACGGAGCCGGCGCCAGAGCGAGCGGCGGGCCATCAGCCGGACGGATCAGACGACGCCGGCGCGCAGCAGGTCGTGGAGATGGATCACGCCCGCCGGCCGGCGGCTGCCCTCGGCCAGGATGAAGAGGGACGTGATCGCGTGCCGCTCCATGATCGCGACGGCCTCGGCCGCGAGCGCCCCGCCGCCGATCGTCTTGGGCGCGGTCGTCATCAGGGCGCGCGCCGTGAGCCGGCGGAGATCGGCGGCCCGCTCGAGCCCGCGCCGGAGATCGCCGTCGGTGATGACCCCGACCAGCTCGCCGGCGCCGTTCACCACCCCGGTCACGCCGAGCCGCTTGGAGGTCATCTCCACCAACGTGTCCGTGAACGCCGCGCGCTCGGGTACGAGCGGCACGTCGCCCCCGCGGTGCATGAGCTCTTCGACGCGCAGCAGGCGGCGGCCGAGCGCGCCGGCGGGATGGAGGAGCGCGAAGTCCTCGGCCGAGAAGCCGCGCTCCTCGAGGAGCGCGATGGCGAGTGCGTCGCCGAGCGCCATGGTCGCGGTCGTGCTGGCCGTGGGCGCGAGACCGAGCGGGCAGGCCTCCTCCGGCACGCTCACGTCGAGGACGACGTCCGCGCTGCGCGCGAGAGTCGACTCGAGGTGGCCGCAGACGGCGATCAGCGGGAGGCCGAGGCGGCGCGCCAGCGGCAGGAGGCTCAGCACCTCGGCGCTCTCGCCGCTGTTCGAGACCGCGAGCAGCACGTCGCCGCGCACGAGCATGCCGAGATCGCCGTGGCTGCCCTCGCCGGCGTGCAGGAAGAAGGCGGGCGTGCCGGTCGAGGTGAGCGTGGCGGCGATCTTCCGGCACACGATGCCGGACTTGCCGACGCCGGTGACGATCACCCGCCCGCGGCAGGCGAGCAGGAGCTCGATGGCGCGCGCGAAGCGCCAGTCGAGGCCGTCGGCGAGCGCGCCCAGGGCCCGCCGCTCGACGTCGAGCACGCGCCGTGCGCGCGCGAGCCGCGCCTCGGTGGTCATCGGCCGCGCGCGCTCCCGCGCAGCGCGCGGTCGATGGCGACCAGCTCGCCCAAGAGCGCCGGCAGGTCGGCGAGCGGGACGCTGGTCGCCCCGTCGGAGCGCGCGCGGCTGGGGTCCTCGTGCACCTCCAGGAAGACCGCGTCGGCGCCGGCCGCGACCGCGGCGCGCGCGAGCGGCGCCACGAACCGCCGTTCTCCGCCCGAGGCCGTGCCGAGCCCGCCCGGCTGCTGCACGCTGTGCGTCGCATCGAACACGACCGGGCAGCCGGTCGCGGCCAGGATCGGGAGCGAGCGCATGTCGGCGACCAGGCTGTTGTACCCGAACGCGAAGCCCCGTTCCGTCACCAGCAGATCCTGGTTGCCCGTCGAGCGCGCCTTCTCCACCACCCGCTCCATCTCGCCGGGCGAGAGGAACTGCCCCTTCTTCAGGTTCACCGGCTTCCCCGCGGCGGCGACCGCCACGATGAAGTCGGTCTGCCGGCAGAGGAAAGCCGGGGTCTGCAGCACGTCGACGACGGCCGCGACCGCGGCGACCTGCTCCTTCTCGTGCACGTCGGTCAGCACCGCAAGCCCGGTCGCGCGCCGCACCTCGGCGAGGATGGCGAGGCCCTCCTCCATGCCGACGCCGCGGAAGCCGTCGAGCGAGGTGCGGTTCGCCTTGTCGAAGGAGGACTTGTACACGACCGGCAGCCCCGCCCGGGCCGCGATGTCGCGCACGCGCTCGGCGTGGCGGAGGGCCGCGTCGCGCGACTCGATGACGCACGGCCCGGCGATCAGCGCGAGCGGCGCGCCGCCACCGACGGTGACCGTCCCGACGCGCACGCCGCGCGTCGCCACTAGCGCTTGACCACCTTCAGGCCGCCCAGCAGCGGCGCCTCGCGCCGGCGGGCGCGGCTCTGGAGGGCCGCCTTGATGAAGCCCTTGAAGAGCGGGTGGCACTCCATCGGCCGCGACTTGAGCTCGGGGTGGAACTGGCTGGCGATGAACCAGGGATGGTCGCGGAGCTCGATCATCTCGACCAGCGTCCCGTCGGGCGAGACGCCGGAGAGCACGAGCCCGCCCTTCTCGAGCCGCTCGCGATAGGCGTTGTTCACCTCGTAGCGGTGGCGGTGGCGCTCGGAGATCTTCTGGCGATTGTAGAGCCTGCGCGCCAGCGAGCCTTCCTCGAGCACGCAGGGATAGGCTCCCAGGCGCATCGTCCCGCCCTTCTGCGTGAGGCCGCGCTGCGCACCCATGAGGTCGATCACCGGGTGCGGCGTCTTGGGATCCACCTCGGTCGAGTTGGCGCGCTCCAGACCGCACACGTGGCGCGCGTACTCGATGACCGCCATCTGCATGCCGAAGCAGATGCCGAGGAAGGGGATCTTGCTCTCGCGCGCGTGGCGCACCGCCTGGATCTTCCCCTCGGTGCCGCGCGGGCCGAAGCCCATCGGCACCAGGATCGCGTCGGCGCTCTTCACGCTCTCCGGCAGCCCCTCCTGCTCGATCTTCTCCGAGTCGACGTAGGTGACTTTGACGCGGCACTCGTTGGCGATCCCGCCGTGCGTGAGCGCCTCGTTCAGGCTCTTGTACGAATCGGTCAGATCGACGTACTTCCCGACCATCGCGATCTCGACCGTCTCCTTGGGGTTCTTGATGGCGGAGACGATACGCCGCCAGCGCGTCAGGTTGGGCGAGCCGGTGAAGATGTTGAGCTTCTCGACGACGCGCTCGTCGAGCCCCTCGGCGTGGAACACGAGCGGCACCTCGTAGATGGTCTCGACGTCGGGCGCGCTGATGACGCTCGCCTCCTCCACGTTGCAGAAGAGGGCGATCTTCGCCTTCACCTTCTTCTCGAGCGGCTTGGCGGCGCGACAGAGGAGCACGTCGGGCTGGATGCCGAGGCCCGTCAGCTCCTTCACGCTGTGCTGCGTGGGCTTGGTCTTGAGCTCGCCCGCCGTCGGGATGAAGGGCACGAGCGTCAGGTGGACGTAGAGCGTGTTCTGCCGCCCCAGGTCCCAGCCGAACTGGCGGATCGCCTCGATGAAGGGCAGGCTCTCGATGTCGCCGACCGTGCCGCCCACCTCGCCGATGCAGACGTTCGCGCCCTCCGCCGCCTCCTTGATCCGGCGCTTGATCTCGTCCGTGATGTGCGGGATCACCTGCACGGTCCCGCCCAGGTAGTCGCCGCGCCGCTCCTTCGTGATGACCGTGTCGTAGACCTGTCCGGTGGTGAAGTTGTTGCGCTTCGCCATCCGCGTCGAGACGTAGCGCTCGTAGTGGCCGAGATCCAGGTCGGTCTCCGCGCCGTCGTCGGTGACGAACACCTCGCCGTGCTGGAAGGGGCTCATCGTGCCCGGGTCGACATTGATGTAGGGGTCCATCTTGACCAGCGTGACCTTGAGTCCGCGCGCCTCGAGGAGGGCGCCGATCGAGGCCGAGGCCACGCCCTTGCCGAGCGAGGACACCACGCCGCCGGTCACGAAGATGAACTTCGTCTTCCCGTTCTTGCTCATGCCCGCCTCCCATCCACCGCCGCCCGCGCCCGCTCGAGGTCGGCCTCCGTGTCCACCTCGATCACGGGCTCGGCCGCCGTCCATTCGACCACCCCGATCGCGATCCCGTTCTCGAGCGCCCGCAGCTGCTCCAGCTGCTCCCGCCGCTCGAGCGGCGAGGGCGGGAGCGCGGCCAGGCGGAGGAGCACGTCCCGCCGGTACGCGTACATGCCGACGTGCCGCCAGCCGAAGGGCTCGCCCGGCGCGCGGCGGCCGTCGCGATCGAACGGGATCGGGCTGCGCGAGAAGTAGAGCGCGCGCCCGCCGGCGCCGACCACCGCCTTCACCACGTGCGGCGAGCGCCACTCGGCCTCGTCGCGCAGCGCGCAAACCAGCGTCGCCATCGGCAGCGCCGGCTCGGCCGCCAGGCGCGCGACCAGGCCCTCGACCATGGCGGGGTCGAGGAGCGGCAGGTCGCCCTGCACGTTGACGACGATCGCGGCCTCGAGCGAGCGCGCGACCTCGGCCAGGCGGTCCGTCCCGCTCGGATGGTCGGCGCGCGTGAGCACCGCCTCGGCGCCCGTCGCGGCGATCGCCTGCGCGATGCGCGCGTCGTCGGTCGCGACGATGACGCGCGCGAGGCCGCGCGCGCGCCGCGTGCGCTCGGCCACGTGGCACACCATCGGCCGCCCGCCGATCAGCGCCAGCGCCTTCCCCGGCAGCCGGGTGGAATGAAAGCGCGCGGGGATGATGGCGATGGCCGATTCCACAAAAAAACCGCAGCCGGGTCGCCGGCGCACGCGGACCTTTGCGACGCCAGACGGCGTCGCCGGACGGACCTCGCTCCCGGGACTGGCTACGGGCTTTCCTTATAGGAGAGCGCGTTCGGGGCGTCAATTCGAGAGGCCGGCGCGTATTCCGCTCCCAGGCATTGCCGCGGCTCGAGACGCGGCTGATCCTGCGCCGTCATGAGGTCTCCCCGCGAAACGCGCTCGGTGCGGCGCGGCTTATCCGGCTCCGAGCCGCATGGTATGGTCCCTTCCGTGACCGCCCCGCGCCGGCGCGCGACCTACGCCGACCTGCTCGAGGTGCCCGAGCACCTGGTCGCCGAGATCATCGACGGGGAGCTGCTCACCAGCCCGCGGCCCGCATCGCCGCACGCACTCGCCGCCTCGGCGATCGGGAGCGCGCTCTTCGATCGCTTCAACGGCCCGCCCGGGGGCGCCGACCGGCCCGGCGGCTGGTGGATCCTCTTCGAGCCGGAGCTGCACCTCGGCGACGACGTGCTCGTTCCGGATCTCGCCGGGTGGCGCCGGGAGCGGATGCCGGTGCTCCCGGACGTGGTCGGGTTCACGCTTGCGCCCGACTGGGTGTGCGAGGTGATCTCGCCCTCGACGGCGCGCATCGACCGCGGGCGGAAGCTCCGCGTGTACGCTCGCGAGCAGGTCGCGCACCTCTGGCTCGTCGACCCGCTCGCCCGCACGATCGAAGTCTATCGGCTCGAGGGCGAGCGCTGGGTCGTGGCGGGCACGTACGAGGGGGCGGGGATGCTTCGGCTCGAGCCTTTCGCGGCGGTCGAGCTCGACGTATCCCGCTGGTGGCGCGAGCCGTAGGCGCCGGTGGTGGTCGACTTCTGGGCGCCGTGGTGCGCTCCCTGCCGCGCGCTCGGGCCGTGCTGGAGCGCCTCGCTCACGAGCACGCCGGCGCCTTCGTGCTCGCCCGGGTGAGAGAGCGAAGGGAGGTGGACGAATGGATTCCCGTTTGTTGATGACCTTGCAGGTCGCAGTCGTCGGCGCACAGAAGATCGGCGCGGTGCCTCACGGTACCCGCGTCACCGCACCGATAGCGAGCGGCCACTTCGAGGGCCCGCGGCTGCGCGGAAAGGTGCTGCCCGGTGGCGGTGATTGGACGCTCCTCCGGGGAGACGGCGTCCTCGAGCTCGACCTGCGCCTCACACTCGAGACCGACGACGGCGCCCTCATCCACATGACGTCGTTCGGGCTTCGTCATGGGCCGCCCGAGGTGATCGCGGCGCTCGCGCGTGGCGAGAGAGTCGACCCCTCGACCTACTATTTCCGGACCACGCCGCGCTTCGAGACCGCGCACCCGAAGTACGCGTTCTTGAATCGCCTTCTCGCCGTATCGAGCGGCGATCGGCGCCCCGAGGGCCCCATCTACACGATCCACGAGATCCTTTGAGGCCCCGGTGGACAGTCGACGAAGAGACGTTCTCAAGCTTGCCGCGTTCGCGACGCTCGCTGGATGCGCGCACGTGCCCCTCGCGGCTGCCCCTCCACCACC
>WNGR01006296.1_pt1 | contig 12671 bp, 10 predicted proteins | sample 5407581 | NCBI WGS metagenome assembly WNGR01 (sample SAMN13153383, study PRJNA577476) | soil metagenome | isolation source: 80 cm soil or saprolite under Garry oak tree replicate 2 | place: USA:California | collected 2016-06-15 | reverse complement strand
CCAGCACTCGCGCGATACCCCCCAATTTTACCTCACGGCGCCGTCGCCGTGCCCCTATCTGCCGGGCCGGCATGAGCGCAAGGTGTTTACGCACCTCGTGGGTGAGCGTGCAGGCGACCTCAACGACCTCCTGACCCATGGCGGGTTCCGCCGCAGCCAATCGATCGCCTACCGGCCGGCCTGCGACCAGTGCCGCGCCTGCGTCTCGGTCCGAGTGGTCGCCAACGAGTTCCGCCCCTCCCGCAACTTCCGCAAGGTGATCGCGCGCAACGCCGACATCATCGGCGAACAGCGCAGCGCAGTGCCGACCTCCGAGCAATATTCGGTGTTCCGCGCCTATCTCGACTCCCGCCACCGCCACGGCGGCATGGCCGACATGACCGTGCTCGATTACGCCATGATGGTCGAGGACAGCCATGTCGAGACCCGCATCATCGAATACCGCAAGCGCGGCCCCGACAGCGGCATCACCGGCCGCGGCGAGGAGCTGATCGCGGTGGCGCTGACCGACGTGCTCAGCGACGGCCTCTCGATGGTCTATTCATTCTTCGAGCCGGGCCAGGTCAGCCGCTCGATGGGCACCTTCATGATCCTCGACCACATCGCTCGCGCCCGCCGCCAAGGCCTGCCCTACGTCTATCTCGGCTACTGGATCGAAGGCTCCAAGAAGATGGACTACAAGGCCCGCTTCCTGCCGCAGCAGCGCCTCGCGCCATCAGGCTGGCTGCGCATCGACGCGCAAGGGGATGCGGCGTCCGAGCCGCAGGATTAAGGGACGGTGGGTCGACGTCACGCGGCGAAAGGAGGCGCAATGGAAGGCGAGAATGAAGCTATTTCCTCTTCCGTTTTTCGGCACGCGTTACTTCAATCTCAACAGCGCGAATTTGCCGATTTTTTTTGATCGGTTTCTCAGTCTGATAAGGCGCTTGCGGATTATCGAGAGCAAAAAGCATTTCGGTTTGCCCGTCTGCTATCTTACGTCCTCGCTTGGGCTGAAAAGCTGGTGAGGAGGACACAACTTCAGGAGGGTCAATCATTCCGGGCAAGTCTACGGGATGACGACTGAACAGTTGATCCACTGTGATGATTTGAATTTTTTGAACTCTCCGGGACGACGGGCCAACGTCCCCCTCCGAAGAGGCTTCGCGTCGCATTGGCGTACCCGGATTGTTCAGACAAACAAGAATGCCTACTTCAGCCCCCTCGCGCTTGACGACGGACTTCAATTTGTGGATCGCATCAACGCCTACATTTTGGCCGCCTTTAACAGATACAACAGCGCGATTGGGCTGCTCAATTCCGACGCGATGATACCGAATGATGCCGTCAATCCCACCGTCCGCGCCGGGCCGGTCTTTGGGCAGGCCGCCCAACATAAAGACAGCCCATTTCTGAAATTCCAGCCAATCTCGGGCAGCAAGCGCGCGCGCATCGTCGGCATCTTTAGGACGGCCGAAAAGTTCGTAGGTGCTCTTGATAGATGTCCCGAACGCCTTGACCAGCCGGGCTTCGATTACGTGAATCGCTAGATACGTAACATCGATGCCGATCCATTTGCGTCCAAGCTTTTGGGCCGCCTCAACAGCGGTCCCACAACCGCAGAATGGATCTAAAATCGTGTCGCCATCGTTAGACGAAGCTTTGATGATTCGTTCGAGTAGAGCCAAGGGTTTCTGGGTCGAATAGCCCAAACGCTCGTTTCCAGATTTCTCCATGACGATATCAGTCCAAAGATTTTGAGCGGCGCGTCCTTTCTGCTCATCAAGATAATTTTTCACATAAACCATGCCGGTCTTCGAATAATAGAGCCTTTTCTCTTTTTCTAGTCGTTCCATCGTAGGGCGTTCAAAACGCCAACCATTCGGCGGGCTAGGATTACCCTTCCACTCGTACATCATATTTGGACGAGGACTCGGACTCGTTGCCGTATTGGGCCAAAACAAACGACCATCCGGGTCGCGATACCTATATCGCTCCGCAACGTACTCCGCTGCATAGGTTTGATACTGAGGATGAAATGCGTAGGCTGAGGTCTTGGAGTAGAGCAAAATACTGTCCGTGATGCGGCCGAACCTGCGGGCATCGTTATGAGCTCCAGTTCGCTGCCAAACGATTTCGTTTAGGAAACGTTCGGTGCCAAAAATCGCATCCAGTAAAACTCTGAGGTAGGAACTCGCCGTAGGATCGCAGTGGAGATAAAGCGAACCCGCAGGTCTTAGAACGCGCCTCATTTCTATGAGACGCACAGCCATCATTGCCAAGTACGCCAACATATTGCTGTTTGGAAAAACTCTCTGAAAAGAATCCAGGAGCGCGCCAGCTTCTAAATGCCTCTCGGCAGCCTGGTCTCTTGGGAAGGGCCACCGCGTGCAGTGCCGTAAATGACACCGTAGTCAGCCTTGGAATTGAATGGCGGGTCGAGATAAATCAGATCGACAGACTCCGCAGGCATCGCCCGCAGTACGTCCAAGTTGTCGCCGAAATACAAACGATTGCCGGCCGGCACGGAGCCGCCCCTTGCACTACTCGACTTGGACACGACACAACCCCCGGGCGCTTTTTGCGCTTCCGGGTTGCACCCTAGCGAATCAATTTCGCCCAGGAGCGCAAAACGATTGCCTGCAAGTAAAATTCCTAACGAATGGTTAACTGAACCATCCGTGGCCGTCTTTGGGACCGCACGGAGCCAAAGAAGGACGTGCCGAAAATGCCGCGCAAGGGGCGGATTGCACCTAGTTCGGAGAGCGAACCGTGGTTGATACGCATCTTGACACTTCGATGGATATACTTGATTTATCATGTATATCCAACGGAGGTTCATATGCAGGTCGCCAAATGGGGAAACAGCCTTGCAGTCCGCCTTCCCGCCACGGTCGTCGAGGCGCTTCAACTGAAGGAAGGCGATGAGATCGAAATTCACGTTGCTGGAGAGCGGGAGTTCGGCGTTGCGCGTAAGCCCGGCCGTGCCGAGTTGCTAAAGCGTCTTCGCGCCCTTCGGGGCAGCCTTCCAGTCGACTTCAAGTTCGACAGAGATGAAGCGAATGCCCGCTAGCTTCTTCGACACCAACGTCCTCGTCTATCTCGTGTCAGGCGATGCGACCAAGGCTGATCGCGCCGAGCAAGCTCTTTCGCGCGGGGGCGTGATCAGCGTGCAGGTGCTCAACGAACTTGCCAACGTAGCCCGCCGGAAAATGCAATTGTCGTGGCGGGAGACACACACCTTCCTGGACTCGTTACGCGGGCTACTTACGATTCATCCCGTCACGTTGGATATTCATGATACCGGCCTGAGCCTCGCCGAACGTTATGGAATGGCGACCTACGACGCGATGATCGCAGCCTCGGCGCTTCACGCTGGATGCCAGACATTGCTGTCCGAAGACTTCCAACATGGGATGGTATTGAAGGAAGGCCTTCGCATCACCAATCCCTTTAGGTGAAATCCACCGCTGGGCCGAACAGTCCCCGTAGCGCGCCTCACCCGAACAGCACATCCACCAGCAGCTTCACGTTCAAAACCAGGATCACGCCCGCAACGATCCATGCGACCGCGGCGACCGAAACCGGGATCGCGAACTTGCCCATCTTGCGGCGGTCGGAGACGAAGCGCACCAGCGGGATGACTGCGAAGGGCAGCTGCATCGACAACACGACCTGGCTGAACACCAGCAGATCAGCAGTGCCGCGCTCGCCATAGATCGCGGTGACGATGATCACCGGAACGATGGCGATGCCGCGCGTCAGCAGGCGGCGTGCCCAGCTCGGCAGGCGCAGGTCGAGAAAGCCCTCCATCACGATCTGGCCGGCGAGCGTCGCCGTGACAGTCGAGTTCAGGCCCGAGGCGAGCAGCGCAATCGCAAACAGCGTCGAGGCGATGCCGAGGCCGAGCAGCGGCGACAGCAGCTCGAAGGCATGGCCGATCTCGGCGACATCCGAGTGCCCGCTCTTGTGGAAGGTCGCGGCTGCGACCACGAGGATCGCGGCATTGATGAACAGCGCCAGCATCAGCGCGATGGTCGAGTCGGTCGTCGCCCATTTGATCGCCTCGCGCCGGCCCTCTTCGTTGCGCTCATAGGCGCGCGTCTGCACGATCGATGAGTGCAGATAGAGATTATGCGGCATCACCGTCGCGCCGATGATGCCGATCGCGATGTAGAGCATCTCGGGATTGGTGATGATCTCGCTCTTCGGCATAAAGCCGTGCAGGACGTCCGCCACCGGCGGCGCCGCGGCCACGATCTGGACCGCAAAGCAGACCGCGATCACCGCAAGCAGCGCCATCACGAAAGCTTCGAGGAAGCGGAAGCCGCGGTTCATCAGGAGCAGCAGCAGGAAGGCATCCAGTGCAGCAAGCAGGGCGCCGCCAATCAGGGGAATGCCGAACAACAGCTTTAGCGCGATCGCGGTGCCGATGACCTCGGCGAGATCGCAGGCGATGATCGCCGCCTCGCAGGCGAGCCAGAGCATGAAGTTCGTTGCCGGCGAATAGGTCGCGCGGCAGGCCTGCGCGAGGTCGCGGTCGGTGACGATGCCGAGCCGTGCTGCCAGCGCCTGCAACAGGATCGCCATCAAGTTCGAGAGCAGAATGACCGAGAGCAGCGTGTAGCCGAACTTCGATCCGCCGGCGAGATCGGTCGCCCAGTTGCCGGGGTCCATGTAGCCGACCGAGACCAGATAGCCCGGGCCGACGAAGGCAAGCAGCCGGCGCCACCAGACCCCCTCCGTCGGGATAGCGACGGAGGCATTCACCTCGGCCAGACTCTTGGTGGTCGGCGCGTCGGTGCGCCAGCCGGCGGCGTCTTGGGTCAGGTTCTGGGTCAGCTCGGGAGATCGGGCATCCATGCTGGCACAATACCGAAGTCAGACCTTATTGCAACTCATTTGCAACTGCATCTAGCCGCATTGGTTCCCGTCGCGATCCGGTTATGCCCAACCCTGTCGGGAAGCGGGTGGGTTTGGCCGTCCCCGGAAGCGGATATTGGCGTGAATTCGACTTTGCAGGAAATGAGCCATGTCAAATCCGTGCCGCCTCCCCGACACCTTCAACCGCCTCGCCTGGTCCAACCTCGCGGCACAGTCGGCCGAGCAGATCGCGCTGGCCGCAGCCCCGATCGTCGCCGTGCTGACGCTCGGCGTCGCCGAAGGCCAGACCGGCCTGCTACAGACCGCCCTCACTTTGCCGTTCGTACTGTTCGCCATTCCGGCTGGCCTGCTCGCCGACCGCATCTCGCGCCGCTCGCTGATGGCGGGCGCCGAAGCGTTGCGGGCCGCAGCGCTCGGGACAATCGTGCTGCTGCTCTGGCTCGGCGCGCTCAATCTGTCGCTGCTGGCGCTGCTCGGCTTCGCTGCTGTGTGCGGCACGGTCGTCTACAGTGTGGCCGCGCCGGCGCTGGTGCCCTCGCTGGTGAGCTCGGAGCTGTTGCCGGCTGCCAACGCACGCATCGAGCTTGCGCGCACTATCGCCTTTGCCAGCGGCCCTGCGGTCGGCGGCGCGCTGGTGGGTTGGTGGGGCGCGAGCCCAGCCTTCAGCTTCGCCGCCGCGCTCTCGGCCATCGCCGTGGTGCTGCTCTCCGGCATCTACGAGCCGGCGCGCGCGCCTTCGCCGCGCCGCCATCCGTTCCAGGACATCCGCGAGGGCGCGGCGTTCGTCTTCCACCACCCGCTGCTGCGGCCTGTGTTCATCACCCAGTTCATCTTCAACACCGGCTGGTTTTTGCAGATCGCGGTATTCGTGCCCTACGCCGTGCGCCATCTCGGTCTGACGGCGGCCGGGGTCGGCACCGTGCTGACGATGTACGGTGTCGGCATGGTGATCGGCGCGCTGTTCGCAACGCGCGTGATGAAACGCATCGCCTTCGGCACCGTGGTCGGCCTCGGCCCGGTCACCGGCTTCGTCGCCGCGGTGGTGATGGCGCTGACGGTACTGGTGCCATCGCCCTGGCTCGCCGGCCTCAGCTTCTTCCTGCTCGGCGTTGGGCCGATCCTGTGGGTGATCTCGACCACGACGCTGCGCCAGTCGGTGACGCCGCCGCGCCTGTTGGGGCGCGTTTCCGCCATCAATATCATGAGCTACGGTGCGCGCCCGCTCGGCTCGGCGCTCGGCGCAATCGTCGGCGGGTTTTACAGTGCGGAGGCGTGTCTCTATCTCGCCGCAGCCGTGTTCGGCGTGCAAGCGCTGGTAATTTGGCTCTCGCCTGCGGTGGCCTTGGATCGGCAGCCGGACATGGTGGGGGACGGCGCGGCGGCGCGCTGCTAACCCGCCAGATACCGCTCGTAACTCCCCGTCACCGGCTCGCTGCTATCGACCTCCGGATCGAGCGTGTAGAGATCCTGCGCACGGCCGATGCCGCGCAGTGCGTAGCGGCCGGTGGAGACGAGATAGCGGCGGCCGGCTGCGTCGAGGCCCTTGTAGAACTCGGCCGATGCCAGCAGCTCGCGGTCGACCGAGCGGCTCATCGAGGCGATGCGGCTGACCTCGTTGACGGTCGGGCCGACCACGGTGAAATCGAGCCGGTCCTCGCTGCCGATATTGCCGTAAAAGACCTCGCCGACATGCAGGCCGATATAGGCCGACGTGATCGGCCGCCCATCGGTCGTCCGGCGCGCGTTCAGCGCGACAACGTTTTTGCGGGACAGGTGCTCAGCGCGCAACGCGGCGCGCCGCGCGTGCGCCATGTCCTCGCCGGTGAACATCGCGAGAACGCCGTCGCCGATCAGTTTCAGCACGTCGCCGCCGGCGTCGTGGATCGCATCGATCACGGCCTGCGCATAGTCGTTCAGGAACGGGATGATCTCGTCGGGGCCGATGCTCTCGCTGATCCCGGTCGAGCCGCGCAAATCCGAATACCACAGCACGGCGTTGATGCGCTCGGTGACGCCGCGCGAGATGCGCCCGCCCAAAACCTGTTCGGAGGCATCGCGGCCGAGATAGACCCGGCCGAGCGTGCGCACGATGTCGACCTGTTGCGCCGACTTGATCGCGAGCCCCAGCACCGGCACGAGATCACGCAGCGCGACGAGCTCCGGTTCGCTGAAGCCGCTTTCACGGCGCGTGGTCCAGCAGGAGTAGAGGCAGTCCATCTGCCCGAGCGCGCCGGTCTCGCCGAAACGATGCACGAAAGCGAGGAAATGCCGGTGGCCTTTCTCCGCAAGTTCGCCGATCTGCGAGAAATCGAGCGACGGCGCGTCGGCGAGATCAATCACCATCTCGTCGTCGCCATGCTCGAGCAGATGAAAGAACACCGAGCGACGCCAGTTCTTGGCCGCGTCGCCCTCCGCGGTCGAGCCGTATTCGACCACGTCGCTCTCGTTGGTCGGCGTATCGCTCCAGCGGAAAGCGCGGCCCTCGTAGATCGGATGCAGCGTATCGATGACGACGAGCCCGCGCGAGAGTTCCAGCCCTTCGGCGCGGCAGCGCTCGCAGAAGCCGCGCAACAGATCGGTTTCGGGTAGGCCTGTAAGACCCTGGCCGGCCAGCCAGTTCATCAAGTCGAGGCGCGAGGTCAATTGCATACGCCATTATGGCGTGCATTCGTGACGAGCGAAAGGCCGCGCGCGGTCGTTGCGTAACCAAGGCTCCCGCTCGCAGCAGGTCGAATATGTCGCGGACGCTGTTGACGCGCGCGCGCTGCGGGCCGCAAATGCAACCGATGACACCGCCGACCAGAAACACTGGGATATGAGCCAGCGCCAGCTTCCGATCATCCTGGCGCTCGGCACCACGCAGACCCTGGCCTGGGCCTCCAGCTACTATCTGCCGGCGCTGCTCGCCGATCCCATGGCGCGTGATCTCGGCGTCTCCTCCAACTGGATCTTTGGCGCCTTCTCAGCCTCGCTCGTGATCTCCGCGCTGCTCGGCCCGCGGATCGGACGGCAGATCGATCTCGTCGGCGGCCGGCAGGTGCTGTCGGCCTCGAGCCTGACGATTGCCGCCGGCCTCGTGCTGCTCGGCGTCTCGCAATCGGTGACGGTGATGGCGATCGCCTGGCTCGTGCTCGGCATCGGCATGGCGATGGGGCTCTACGACGCCGCCTTCGCCGCGCTCGGCCGCATCTACGGCACCGAGGCGCGCGGCTCGATCACCGGCATCACGCTGATGGCGGGCTTTGCCTCGACCGTCGGCTGGCCGCTCACCGCCTGGGGACTCGCCCATATCGGCTGGCGCGACACCTGTTTCGCCTGGGCCGCCGCCAACATCCTGATCGGCCTGCCTCTCAACTTCTTCATGCTGCCGACGATCAAGGGCGGAAAGCAGGCGGCTTCGACGGCGGAAAAGCCGCACGTGCCGCTCGACCGCACCATGATCCTGCTCGCCTTCGTCTTTGCCGCGGTCTGGACCGTCACCGGCGCGATGGCCGTGCATTTCCCACGCATCCTGGAAACAATGGGCGCGACGCATGTCGAGGCGATCGCGGCCGGCGCACTGATCGGCCCGGCGCAAGTGGTCGCGCGCATTCTTGAAGCGAGCTTCCTGAGCCGCTTCCATCCGCTGTGGTCGACGCGCCTCGCCTGCCTCACCCACCCCCTCGGCGCGGCCGTCGTCGCCATCTTCGGTGCTCCCGCCGCGAGCGCCTTTGCGTTGCTCCACGGCTCGGGCAACGGCATTTTGACGATCGCGCGCGGCACGCTGCCGCTGTCGATCTTCGGCCCAAAGGATTTTGGCTACCGCCTCGGCATCATCGGCGCGCCGGCGCGGATGGCACAGGCCGTGGCGCCGCTGGCCTTCGGCTTGCTGATCGACGTCATGGGAACCAAGGTGCTGATGGTCTCGTCCGCGCTCAGCCTCTCGGCGCTGGCCGCTCTGTTCCTGATCCGCGCCGAGCCGCGGCCGGATTGACCGCGCGGCAGCTTTCGCGCACAAGCGAGCCATGACCGAAGACACAAGCCCGCCCCGCACGTTCAGAGGCCTCCTGCGCTGGGCGATGACGCCGCCGCAGGCCTGGGGCGTCTATCTCCTCGCCATCCTGCTGGTTTGGCTGGTCTCGTTCTATGCTGGCACGCTGAAGCCGAAGAAGACGCCCGAGGGCGGCCCGCCGCCAGTCATGGCGCCACGCTAAAGTCATCCCGCTTTAGGCGGCCCGGACTTCCTCGACAAAGCTGCCCACCTCGCTCGTCAGTTGCTCGGCCTGTCGCGACAGGCCGTCTGCCGCGCTCAGCACCTCGGTCGCCGCGACGCCCGTTTCCGTTGCCGCCTTGCTCACACCACCGATGGTCGCCGTCACGTCCTTCACCGATTGCGACGTCTGCTGAACGTTGCGGGCGATTTCCGCCGTTGCCACGCCTTGTGCCTCGACTGCCGTCGCGATCACATTCGAGATCGAGCTGACCTCTTCGATCGTCCCGGTAATTCCGCGGATCGCCTCGACAGCCTCCTTGGTGGCAGCCTGAATTTGCGCGATCTGGGCCCCGATATCCGCCGTCGCCGTCGCCGTCTGAGTCGCCAGCATCTTCACCTCGGAGGCGACCACGGCAAAGCCTCTCCCGGCATCCCCGGCCCGCGCCGCCTCGATCGTCGCATTCAAGGCCAGCAGGTTTGTTTGAGCGGCGATGGCCTGGATCAAAGTAACCACCGCGCCGATTTTCTCGGCCCCCTCGGCCAACGTCTGCACGATCTTGTCGGTCCGCTGCGCATCGGCCACCGCTCGGCCGGTGATCGTCGACGATTGTGCGACCTGGCGGCTGATCTCGCTGATCGATGCCGTCAATTCCTCGGCCGCAGAGGCAACCGTGCTCGCGCCCACGCTCGCTTCCTCGGCCGCCGCCGCAACCGTTGTCGCCTGCCCCTTGGTCTGCGTCGCGGTCGAGGACATCGATCGCGCTGTCGTCTCGAGCTCGGTAGCTCCCGACGCCAGCAGCGCCACCATCGCCCCCGCCTTGGCCTCGAAATCGCGAACCAGGCCTTCGAGACGGGCCGCGCGCTTCTCTTTGACGACCCGCTCGGCGGCCTGTTCTCCAGCCAGTCGATTGGTGGTGGCCATGGCCTCCTTGAATACCTGCACTGCGAGAGCCATGCCGCCGATCTCATCCTTGCGGGCGGCAAATGGCACCTCGGCTTCCTCGTTGCGGGCAAGCCGGGTCATCACCTCCGAAAGCTTTGAGATTGGCGTGAGCAAGTGGCGCACGAGCAGCACCGACGAAGCTGAAGCTAATCCCAGAACGACCAGAATAGCCGCGCCAGTGAACAAGATGCCCCACAGCCCGTTGGCTTCGTCCTGTTCGGCGACGGCCTGCGCATCGCGCAACGCCGCATCGCGAATTCCCAGAAGCGAGGCGTTCGCGCCGGTGGCTGACCTGCGCCAGTCGTCGACCGACACCTCGTAAGGGGCGCCGTTGAATGCGGCCTTCGTCAACCCGTCGCGCAGCGGCTTGTCCGAACCGAAGTAGCGATCCCTGGCCGCACCGACGCTGGCCCGCGTGCTCCTGGGCGCGTGAACGTCATCGCCGCGGTCGAGGATTTCAGCCCAAAGCCGCGTCATTTGGCCGTTCGCAGCGCTTAACTCGTCCCGCTCCGCCAATGTGGCCGGACGGCCGGCGGTCACAAGCCCCGAAATCAACAGCGAGACCTGGCCGGCTGTCTGCCGGATCACCCATCCCTTCTGCGCGACATCGAGCAGGTTTCCGGCCGTGGTGCTCAGCCGCATCGTCGCCTTGATGCCGGACTCCAGCAGCTCATTCAGGCTCGCCATGGCCTCGGCGTAGTCTCGCATGGCCTTGGCAGCGATGCCGCTGGGACGCTCGGTCAACGGCTTCTGCCAGTAGGAAGCCGCCTCCTCACGTGCCGCGGCGATCTTCGCTGCGGCCGCCTTGACCCGCTGCGTCAAGTCAGCATCGCCGCGGGCAAGCGTCTCCAGTTTCTCCAGTGCATCGTCGCTCGTTCGACGGTTGTCGGCAAACTCCTTGAGCACCGCATCATCCGCCGCGGATTTCCCGATCAGCGCCCGATTGACGGGACCACGCTCGACGGTCAGGCTGCCGACAGCATCGAAGCCGGCAGCCAGACGGGCCTCCAGGGCGTGCGCCGCGATGGCGTTCTGGTAAGCGCTCCAGCGCTCGCTCAGTTGAAGGCCTGACGTCAGAACGACGACGCCCGACATCAGCGCTGCGATGGCAATTCCCGACCGCTTTATGGACACGTCCTCACTCCTCATTCGCGCCAGAACCTAGGACGTGAGGGCCAGCACCCTCGCTCGAAGGCCACGCCTCATTTCAGTTCGAATTCGACAAGCTCGACGGTCGATTTCCCCGCGTTTCGCATCGTCCGTGTAGGGCCCGCATCTTGCCATGCGAAATCGCCATACTTCAGGTTGAGCCTGTGGTCCGGCTTGCCCTGCATGCCCTCGACCAGTTCGCCGCCCTGCACCACAATGCGCACGCCCGGCGCCGCCTGCTGCATCGGTGGCGCAGCCTCACCCGGCTGAAGGATCAACCGCCAGGCCTGGACACGGTGGTTATCCATGACCGAGACGTACGGTGCGGGACGTGCAAGCGGTGAAAAGCGGCCCGGCTGGGAGTCGAACATCTCAAACCCCATGATCCGGAAATCACTGGAGCCGACATTGACAACCTGATGCACCACCGGCTGCTTCGCATAATTGGTGAACAATACTTCCCCGACCTTGCGCGGCACCGTGACAGGCTTGCCTCCAAGCACCGTCCCCTCGGCATCCGAGACGGCCATGTACACCTGGGCAAAGTCCCTGGTGTGCCGGTGATAGGCGGCCATCTCTCCGGCCGGGATCGTGACATTCATGAACCGCAGATATTCGTTGCTGAACGTCTGATCGTGAAAGCTCGCAAACTCGATCGGAACGATCTCAGGATCGCCCGCGGCGCTCACTTGTCTCGGCAGCACCGCAGCTCCAAGCACCGCGCAACAACCGCACAAGAACTGACGCCGTCCTATCGAGTCACGCATAGCCTTGCCGTCCTGTTGAATTATGCACGCTTGCATGCATATCGGCCGACTCTTTAAAGTCCGCTTAAGTGATGGCCTCATCGCAGTTTCAGAGAACGCATGGCCCGTCGCTGCGAATGGCATGCCTGCTGGAGCCTGTTGGATCGTTGATGACAGCCCTGCCGAAACTATAGGCACGGCAATGACCGCACTCCATTTTCAACCCGTCGCGCTGCGCGGAGCTGATCAATTCGTCTTCGTTTCGCTGGTTGCGATCCAGATGCCGGCGAATACCGCGACCAGCCCAATCAGAAGATTTGGCGTGATCGGCTCGCCTATCAGCAGCGCCGCCAGCAAGGTGGCCGCGATCGGATTGACCGTCATGGTATTGGCGACGCGGGTCGGCGTCGCGCGCGCCAGCGCCATGACCCAGAGGATGAAGGCGAGTGCGCCGCCGCCGGCGCCGAGATAGATGCCAGCAATCCACTGCGCCGTCGTGAAGTGATCGAGCGCCGCAAAGCTGCCGTTCCAAACACCCGCGAGCACCAGCACCATGGCGCCGGCGCCCATGCCGACCTTGAGAAAGCCGAGCGCGCTGGAGCGCTGCATCAACGGCCGGGACAGCACGTTGTAGAACGCCATGCAGAAAACCGCGCCGGTCATGATGAGCTCGCCGCGCCATGCGCCGGGCGGGCTCTGCGCCAGGCCCGCCGCCAGCGCTGCCGCCACGCCGAGCATGGCGATGCCAACGCCAATGATCTTGCGCGCTGTCAGCCGC
>WNGR01006294.1_pt1 | contig 12673 bp, 7 predicted proteins | sample 5407581 | NCBI WGS metagenome assembly WNGR01 (sample SAMN13153383, study PRJNA577476) | soil metagenome | isolation source: 80 cm soil or saprolite under Garry oak tree replicate 2 | place: USA:California | collected 2016-06-15 | reverse complement strand
CAGCGTCAACGGCGCCGAGCAGCCGGCCATCCGCGTGCGAGTGAACCCGATCGCGCTCGCCTCGATGGGCCTTTCGATGGAGGACGTGCGCACCTCGATCGCCAACACCAATGCGGCGGGACCGCTGGGGGTGTTCGACGGCGAGGGCCGCGCGGTCACCATCGCCACCAACGATCAGCTTCGCTCCGCCTCGCAATACGACCCGCTGGTGGTGCGCACCGCCAACGGCACCGTGGTGCGGCTCTCCGCCATCGCCTCGATCGAGCCGGGCGTGCGCAACAGCCGCTCGTTCGGCTGGTACAACCGCCAGCCCTCGGTGCTGCTGGTGGTCACCAAGTCGGTCGATTCCAACGTGATCGAGACCGTCGACCGCATTCGCGAATTGCTGCCCGAGATCAAGCGCTGGATTCCCTCCGACCTCGACATCAGCGTCCTCTCCGATCGCACCGGCACGATCCGCGCCAGCGTCGGAGACATGCAGCTCACGCTGTGCGCGACCATCATCCTGGTGATGCTGGTCGTGTTCGTTTTCCTGCGCCGCACCGCGGCGACGATCGCCGCCGGAGTCACCGTGCCGCTGGCGCTCGCCGGCACCTGCGCGATGATGTGGCTCGCGGGCTTCTCGATCGACAACCTCTCGCTGATGGCGCTCGCGGTCTCGGTCGGCTTCGTGGTCGACGATGCGATCGTGATGATCGAGAACTGCTTCCGCAATCTGGAGAAGGGCATGGGGCCGCTGCAAGCGGCGCTCGAAGGGGCGCGGCAGATCGGCTTCACCGTGATCTCGATCAGCGTGTCGCTGGTGGCGGCCTTCATCCCGCTGTTGTTCATGACCGGCCTCGTCGGCCGCGTTTTCCGCGAATTCTCGGTAACGCTCGCCTTCGCGATCGCGATCTCGACCGTGGTGTCGCTCACCGTCACGCCGATGATCTGCGCGCATTTCCTGCGCAAGCCGCCGAGCCCGGACGCGACCTGGCTCGACCGCATGGTCGAGCGGGTCATGGCCTGGCTGATCGGCTTCTATGGACGCACGCTTGCCGTGGTGCTGCGCCACCGCGGCATGACCCTGCTCGCGTTCCTGGGAGTGGTCGCGCTGACGGTGGTCCTCTATGTCAAAATGCCGTGGGGCTATTTCCCGGGGGACGATACCGGGCTGATCTGGGGCGGCACCCAGGCCTCGACCGAGACCTCCTTCCAGGCGATGTACGAGCTGCAGCAGAAGGCGACCGAGATCGTGCTCGCGGACCCGGCGGTCGAGGGGGTCGGCTCCTCGATCGGCACCTCGGCATACAACGCATCCAGCAACCGCGGCCAGCTCTTCGTCAGCCTCAAGCCGGCGTCGGTGCGCAAGGTCAGCTCCTGGGACGTGGTCAACCGGCTGCGGACGCCGCTCAACGCGATCCCCGGCCTGCGGGTGTTCATGTTCCCGATGCAGGACGTGCGCTCGGGCGCGCGTTCGTCCGATTCATCCTACCAATACACGCTCTGGGATCCCGACTACCAGGAGCTGATCCAATGGGCGCCCCGCGTCAGCGACAAGCTCAAGACGCTGCCGGAGATCGTCGACGTCTCCTCCGACCGCGAGCAGAACGGGCTGCAGGTCAATGTGGTGGTCGACCGCCTCGCCGCCGCGCGGCTCGGCGTCAAGATGCAGGACATCGACAACGCCCTCAACAACGCCTATTCCCAGCGTCAGATCTCCACGCTCTATACCCAACGCAACCAGTACAAGATCGTGCTCGAGATCGACCCGCTCTATCAGCGCGACCCCAACGACCTTTCCCGCGTCTATGTGAACGGGGCCAACGGCACCCAGATCCCGCTCAGTACCGTGGTCAAGGTCGAGCGCGGGCTCTCGCCGCTCGTGGTCAATCATCAGGGGCAGTTTCCCTCGGTGACGGTCAGCTTCAGCCTCGCGCCCGACGTGCTCATCCAAGACGCGACCTACGCCGTCGACCGGGCGGTCGCCGAGCTGCATATTCCCGACACGCTGCACGCCGAATACGCCGGCGACGCCCGCAGCTATCGGCAGTCGATCGGCGCCCAGCCCTTGCTGATCCTGGCCGCGCTGATCGCGGTGTTCATCGTGCTCGGCGTGCTCTACGAGAGCCTTGCCCACCCGCTCACGATCATCTCCACGCTGCCCTCGGCCGGGCTCGGCGCGCTGTTGGCGTTGCTGATTTTCCGAACCGATCTCTCGCTGATCGCCTTCATCGGCATCATCCTCCTGATCGGCATCGTCAAGAAGAACGGCATCATGATGGTCGATTTCGCGCTCGAGGGCGAGCGCAATCACGGGCTCACGCCCGAGCAGGCGATCTACGAGGCCTGCCTCGCGCGGTTCCGGCCGATCATGATGACGACGCTCGCGGCCATCCTCGGCGCCCTGCCGCTCGTGATCGCGACCGGCCAAGGCTCCGAACTGCGCCGGCCGCTGGGCATCACCATCGTCGGCGGCCTCCTGGTGTCGCAGGCGCTCACGCTCTACACCACCCCGGTGATCTACCTCCTGCTCGACCGCCTCCACCGCCGCCTCTGGGGCACCGGCCGCGCACAGCACGAGCGGGGACGCCTCATCCGTTCGGCCGTGCAAGCATTGCGGTCGTGATCTTGCGGGGCGAAAACAGCTCCGCGCGATCGGCAACCCCGTCTCGACCCCGCTTGCGGGGAAGGGAACTCGGTGGCGGCGCCGCTATTTCGCCTGGCTGATGACGATCTCCTGGTAGAGCTTCTGCCACTTGTCGCCCTCGTCGAGCACCCGGGCGGGGTCGATGACCTTGAAGGGGACGTCGAGCGGCTTGACCTTCATGTTGGTCGGCGTGAAATCGCGCCCGAGCAGAAGCTGCTGCGCGTCGGACAGCATGAAGTCGAGGAAGAGCACCGCGGCATGCGGATGCGGCGCGCGCCGCATCACCCCGGCGCCGAGGAAACGCGCGAGGCCAGGCGGCAGCACGTACCATTCGATCGGCGCACCGCTGTTCTTCAACTGCTCGGCCTTGTAGTGGTAGACGGTGAGCGCGAAGGGAATCTCTCCGGAGATGACGAGATTGGCGATCAGGGTGTGGCCCTTGCGCACGGAGAGGCCGTTCGAGCGCGCCAGGTCGCGGAAAAGCTTGAGCGCCTTCGCTTCGCCGATCTCGGTCGCGAGCGCCCCGAACCAGACCGAGTCGTCGGCCTCGATGCCGAGCTTGCCCTTCCATTTGGGATCGAGCAGGTCGTCGTAGGATTTCGGCGCGTCCTGCTTGCGCACGAGGTTCGGGTTGTAGGCGGCGGAAATGATGTTGAGCCGGTCGCCGATCCATTCCCGGTGCGGACGCAGCGCCGCCGGGACGATGTCGGCGAGGAGCGGCGTCCTCACCTCCTGCAGGAGGCGTTCGCGGTGGAGCGACTCCATCTCGGCCGCGCTGGTCTCGATCGAGTCGACGTCGTAGCGCCCGCCGCGGAATTCCACCAGGGCGCGCTGCAGGATGCTTTCGGAGCTGGCGCGCCAGACCTGCAGCTTGACGCCGTATTTCTTCTCGAAGGCGGAGGCGAGCACCTTCATGTCGTCGACCGTGACCGACGAATAGATGTTGACCACGCCCTCCTTCTTCGCCCCCGCGACCAGCCGTTGGGTGCGGTCGGCGCCCGCGTAGCTGGCGAGCTCGGCGAGCGTCGCCGCGCCCGCCTGCGCCAGCGCGGGCGCGGGCAACGCGATCAGGCCGGCAAGCGCAAGCGCCGGCGCCCAGCGGCAAGGCGAGCAAAAAGCGGAGCAAAATTGGCGGATCGACATCGACCGTCCTCCCCGCGAGCCTGGCGCCAGGCGCGAAGCCTACCCTGCCTTGGCGAGAGGCGGCAGGTCGGCTAGCTCCTGGGCGTAGGCCTGGTCCATGCGCGGCACCGCGCCGTTCTTGGCCAGCTCGTCGGCAAAGATCCTGCGGATCACCGGCTTCTCGTCGGCATAGTCGATCTGGTCGCCGCCGACGCGCTTGCTGATCCAGGCCTTGGGAACGCCCTGGGCGTTGCGGATCGACACCACCTCGTGCTTGAAGGCGAGATAGCGCACCGGCGTGGTGCCGCTGTTGAAGTGCTGATGGAACCACATGTTGGGCGGGACCACGAGGGTTCCGACTTCCCATTCGTAGCGCTGCGGCTCGTCGCCCTCCGGCCACATCAGCGAATAGCCCTCGCCCGAAAGGATGATCACATGGGCGCCCGGGCCATGGGCGTGCGCCTTCTTGTAGGTGCCGGTCGGGAACTGCGAGATGTGGCTGTTCATCGAGCCCTTGGCCATGTTGAAGCGGATATGTCCGCCGCCGGCGCCGCGCTCCTTGGCGCTGATCAGCGGGAGATTGACCGCATCGGCGACGAAATTGGTCTCGAGCAGCAGGCCCTTCTGCTCGCCCTTGGCGCTGAAGTAATCGGGCTCGCCGTTGAAGCGGTTCCTGAAGTCGTGCTTGGTGTTGAACACGAAATCGAGATCCTCGTAGAGGTTGATCACCGGCGGGGCGTTGGTGACCGCCACATAGCGCGCCGGTTCCTTGCCCGAGCCGTTGAAGTGCTGGTGCCAGCAGTTGAGCGGGATCGCGAACAACGCGCCGTCCTTCCATTCGAAGGTGATGCGCTTGCCTTCGTCGTTCCACGCCGTGGTCGAGCCGCGGCCGGAGAGGACGAGGATCATCTCCTCGAACAACTGCCGTTGCGGCGCGAGCTTGCCGCCGGCGGGGATTTCGCAGACGTAGCAGTCGTTCGACGTGCGCGACGCCTCGTGGTTGATGAAGACTCCGGAGCCGCCGCGCCGAGCCCATGGCTTGAGGTCCACCGTGCGCAGGTTGCGCACGTAATGGGCGCCGATGATGTCGAGGCCTTCGCTCTTCACCCAGCGGGTATAGGCGGTATCCTTCTCGGTGCGGAATTTGTTCGCCAGCTCTTCCGAGGCGACGGCAGTCTTGGCCATGCTAGTCTCCTTCCCAGGTCTTCGACATCACTCAGTCTAGCTTAAATTTCAGCGTCCGTTCGGCATCACTTCGGCCCGATCGCGCTTCGCGGCGTCAGGTCGGAGGCAATGGCGACGCATTTCTCCGCCTTCATCCGCAGATAGATCGCCTCGCCGGTCGGCGTGCGCAGCGACGGGTGCGCCCGCGCCTGCAGGACAACATCGCCCACCTTGACGTGGAAATCCAGATATTCGCCGAGGAAATCCTTGGCGTGGACAGTGCCGCGGATGACGTTGTCGCCGTCCGCGGCCGCCGGCTCCTGCTCGGAGAGTTCGATGTCCTCGGGCCGCACCGAAACGGTCACCTTGTCGTTCTTGGCGACGCCTTCGCTCGCATGCGCCTTGATGTCGCCGACCGACGAGCTGACCAGGCAGCGGCCGCTGCCGTCGTCGACCGCGGTCACCGTGCCGCCGATGAAATTGGTCGAGCCGACGAAGTCGGCGACGAACTGGTTCGCCGGCTGCTCGTAGATCTGGCGCGGAGTGCCGACCTGCACCACGAAGCCGTCGTTCATCACCGCGATCTCGTGCGAGAGCGCGAGCGCCTCGGCCTGGTCGTGGGTGACGTAGACCGTGGTGAGGCTCAGCTCGCGCTGCAGGCGCTTGAGCTCGGAGCGCATGCGGTCGCGCAGCTTGGCATCGAGGTTCGACAGCGGCTCGTCGAGGAGGAGGAGCTGCGGCTCCATCACCAGGGCACGGGCGAGCGCCAGCCGCTGCTGCTGGCCGCCCGAGAGCTTGGTCGCCTCGCGGTCGACCAGATGGTCGAGCTGCACCGCGGTGAGGACGCGCATCACCCGCTCGCGGATCTCCTTCTTCGGGAGCTTGCGGACCTCGAGCGGGAAGGCGACGTTCTGAAAAACGTTCATATGCGGCCAGATCGCGTAGGACTGGAACACCATCCCGAAATTGCGCTTGTTCGGCGCCACGAAGATTCCCCGGCTCGAGGAATAGACCGTGCGCCCGCCGACCTCGATCTCCCCCGAGCTGGGCTTCTCCAAGCCGGCGATCGAGCGCAGCGTCGTGGTTTTTCCGCAGCCCGAAGGTCCGAGCAAGGTGAACAGCTTGCCCTCCGGCACATCGAAGGAGACGTCCTGCGCGGCCTTGACGACCGCGCCGCGCTCGCTCGCATATTCGGTGAAAAGCGATCTCACTCTGAGCACGTTTCGTCCCCGTTCGCTTAAGCCTCGGAAATTCCGAACCTCTTGCCGATGAATTGCGCGACCATCACCAGGCAGAACAGCGCGATGATCAGCATGACGCCGAGCGCGGACAGCTCGACATATTGTCCGTTCTGCCAGAGCTCCCAGATCATGATCGATACCACCTCGGTGCCCGGACTGTAGAGCAGGATCGAGCTCGACAGCTCGCGGATCGAGACGATCATCACGTAGATGAAGCCGGCGAGAATGCCCGGCTTGAGCAGCGGCAGCACCACGCGGCGGAAGGTCATCGCCCAGGACGCCCCGCTCATGGCGGCCGATTCCTCGAGCTCCTTGTGGATCTGCAGCATCGAGGTCGAGACATAGCGCATGCCGTAGGGCAGGAAGCGCGTGATATAGGCGATGAGCATGATCCAGATCGTGCCGTAGACGCCGATGTCGAGATAGAGGTAGCAGATCATGATCGCCAGCCCGAGCACGAGGCCGGGGAAGACGAGCGGCAGCGACGCCAGATTGTCGAGAATCCACCGGCCCGGCACCTTGGTGCGCACCACGACCCAGGAGATCACCGCGCCGATCAGCATGATGACGACGGCGGTGGTGAGCGCGAGGAAGAGGCTGTTGCGCACCGTCGACCAGAACTGCGGGTAGTCGAGGATGGTGCGGTAGGAATCAAGCGACAGGCGGCTCAGCGCGGCCCAGGACGGTGCGCTGTAGAACTTCTGCAGCGACGACCACACCAGCACCAGGAACGGCAGCAGCACGATGATGACGAAGTAGAGGATGAACAGCGCGGCGGTGAAATGGCGCCAGCTGCCGAGATCGATGGTGCGGGGACGGAAGCCCTTGCCGGTGACAGTCGAATATTTGGCGCCCTGATAGGCCAGCCGCGATTGCAGATAGATGCCGACCGAGGTGATGAGCAACAGCGTGATCGCATAGGCGGCGGCGAGCCCGACCTGGCTCGGATACTGGTGGATCGCCTGGTAGATCGACGAGGTGTAGACCTGGATGCCGACCGGCAGGCCGAGCAGCGCCGGCACTTCGAAGGATTCGAGCGCGCGCACGAACAGGATCAGCAGCGATCCGGCCGCGGCCGGCCAGGCGAGCTTGAAGGTGATCAGCCGCGCGACCTGGAGCACCGACGCGCCGCTCATCATCGCCGATTCCTCGAGCGAAGGGTCCATGGAGCGGAAGCCGGCGGTCATGAGCAGGAACGCCATCGGCGAGTAGTGCAGCCCGTCGACCCAGATCATCCCCGCCATGGTGTAGACGTTGATGAAGACGGTGTCGGTATTGAACAGCGTTTGCAGCATCAGGTTGAGGATGCCGATCTTGGGGCTCCCGAGCATGATCCACGACACCGTGAACAGGATGCCGGGGATCACCAGCGGGATGATCGAGAGCGCGAAGAACAGCTTCTTGAACGGCGTATTGGTGCGCTCGTTCATCCAGGCGAGGCCGGTGCCGAGGCAGAGCGAGAGCAGCGCGGTCCCGGCCGCGTATTCAACGGAGGTGAGGAACAGCCGAAAAGTCTCGGCGCTGAAATAGGCGGTGCGGAAATTCTCCAGCGTGAACTCGGCCGGCCGCAACGCGGTCTGCGGGGTGAGGAAGCTCTGCCACAACAGGAAAACGAGCGGCACCAGCGAGAGCCAGGCCACCAGGGCGACCGGGACGCCGATCAGGATCCATTTCGAATCGAGCCGCCACCGGGGCGCGAGCTCCGCGTCCCGCATGCGAGCAAGGCGGCCGACGGCTTCGGTCATGGTCGCGTGGGGCTTGCGCGCCCCGCCCTCCTGGAATCAGCCCCGTTCGCCCGTGGCGGCATGCGCACCATGCGTTCCGTGATCGTGGTCATGGTGATCGTGGTCATGGTGGTGATGGTGGTCGTCATGACGGTGATGATGACCATGACCATGATCGTGATCATGGTCGTGATGATGGATGCGTTGCGCCGGGCGGCCGCCGCGCGGGTCCTCGCTGAACACCAGCGACTTGATCGTCACCGGCACCGTGTAGGAGGGCATGCGGATGCGGCCGAGGTCGATATAGTCGAAATCCCGCAACATCACGCCGTCGATCGCCAGGATTTCGCTCTCGACCAGGAGCTCCTCGCGCAGGATGGCGCCGAGCGTCTGGGCGATGTCGCCGTCGAGCATGATGTAGACCGGCTTGCGGCGTTCGATCGTATTGGCGAGGCCGTGGCGGATCCCTTCGGCAAAGGCCGAGATGCGCTCGTAGGAGGGCGCTCCCTGCCAGCGCAGCGCCAGCGCGACCTCGCCCTCGCCCTCGATCAGATCGAAGGAGGTGAAGTGGCTGCGAATGGCCTTCGCCAGCACGCTCGGCTCGATGATCTCCTCGCACACATAAGGCGGCTGCAACACCTGCAGGTTCCGCCGCGGCAACAGCTCGCCTGGCTTGCTGATATAGCTGGTATTGCCGCTGAGCTGGACGCTGTATTCGGACGCCCCGAGCGCGGTCGCGCGGATGCATTCGCCGGCCGCCAGCATCGGCCATGGCAGCGCGCCGGCGTCGACGCGGGCGCGGATCGCCCGCCCGAGGCGGCGCCCCAGGTCGCCGAAGTCGCGCTGCTCGCGGCCATAGACGTATTCGCCGACACCGCCCGAGAACATGATGCCGTCGATGCGGCCGAAATCGAGGATCGGATCGGTGAGATAGAGGTGCTCGATCGCGTGCGGCATCGGCCGCTGCCTGAGCGCCGCGACCAGCGCATCGGCCATGCTGGCGGCGACTTTGTCGAGATCGGCGAGCTCGATGACGTCGCCCTTGTTCCAGTGAAAGCCCGCCTGGCGGGCGTGATATTTGCCGGCGGGATCGAGGCGAACGATCTGGCCATTGTCCTCGACCACCTGCAGCCGGCCGCCGACGTGAACGGCCGCGGTCGCGATCACATGGCCTTTCTCGACCACGGCGAGCTTGGTGGTGCCGCCGCCGATGTCGATGTTGAGGATGCGCTTGTCCTCGTCGTGGGAGACCCGCGAGGCGCCCGAGCCATAGGCCGCCAGCATCGACTCCATGTGATGGCCGGCGGTGGCGCAGACGAACTCGCCGCCCTGCTCGGAGAGGATGCGGGCAATGCCTTCGGCATTCTCGCGCCGCAGCGCCTCGCCGGTGAGGATCACGGCGCCGGTATCGATCTTGTCGGGATGCAGGCCCGCGGCCTCGTAGGCGTCGTCGATGATCTTGCCGAGGCCGGCATCGTCGATGCGCTCCTCGCTCTGGTAGGGGGTGAGCGCCACCGGCGACTGGTAGAGCGTCTCGCGCGAGACCACGTAGTAGCGGCTGGTGAGGTCCTCGCCATAGCGGCGCAGGTTGATGCGCGAGAAGATCACCTGGGTGCCGGCCGAGCCGATATCGATGCCGACGCTCACCAGCGTCACATGGTCCTGCATCCAGATCGGATTCTGTTCCAGCGGACCATCGTCGTCGAACTCGAAGTGGTCGTGGTCATGGTCGGTGAGACCCTCGTGGTCATGCACGATGTTCTCGCCATAGAGATGGTCGGCCAAGCTGTGGCTGGGCTTGTCGTTTTTGTCCTCGGCATCGGCCATGGAAGACTTCAACTCCTCAACGGGTCAGCGCGGCGCCCGGCCAACGGCCTGGCACCTCTCGCGGCCTGCCGAATGACCCATTCGACCTGCCGGCGCGGCTTGGGCGGAAGCGGACGGATTGGCGGCTAGGTAGAGGGGAGCTCGCCAAACCGCAAGTCCTTTCAAGGGGATCGCCTCGAACTCAGGGCCGTTCGCGACACCCGGTTTCCACCCCGGACGGGCCTCGTTTCCTCGCCTGCTTCTATCCGGACACCTCTATAGGGCACGCCCGGTCCGGGTCAAAGTCCCACGCTTGCGTCACCGCGACACCCTCGGAGCCGTGCCGATGCTGAGCCGGGGCGTCCGGTCGGCCCGCAGCGGCGGTGCGCGTCGCGAGGGAAACGGCCGCTTCGGGTTTTGGTTCATTGACAGGGGTGGGCCGCAGGGTAGTTTGAGGCGACGATCAGGATGGCGATGTGCCAGGCGCTTGCAAAGGATTGGACCCCACCGTGCAAGAGAAACACACACCCCCAGAGATGACCGCCGACGCCTACCTCGCCCGGCTGGCCGAGCGCGGCATCGACTATGTGTTCGCCAATGCGGGAACCGATTTCGCCCCGATCGTGGAGTCGCTCGCGCGCAATACCAGCGCGAAGGCGAAGTTTCCGCGCTTCGTCACGGTTCCGCACGAGAACGTCGCCATGGCCATGGCGCACGGCTACTACCGCACCTGCGGCAAGCCGGCCGCGGTCATGGTTCATGTCACGGTCGGCACCGCCAACGCCATCTGCGGCCTCATGAACGCGGCGCGCGACGGGGTGCCGGTGCTGCTCGCCGCCGGGCGCACGCCGATCACCGAGACCGGCCATGTCGCCTCGCGCAACCGCTCGATCCATTGGGGCCAGGAGGCCTTCGACCAGGGCGGCATGGTGCGCGAATTCGTGAAATGGGACTACGAGCTGCGCGCCGGCCAGCCGGTCGAGGCGGTGGTCGACCGCGCGCTCGACATCGCCATGAGCGAGCCGCGCGGGCCGGTCTACCTCACGCTGCCGCGCGAGGTCCTGGCCAATCCGGCCGCGCACGCGCGCCGCGACACGGTGCGCCCGCTCGGCGCGGTCGCGCCCGAGCCCGCGCGCGGGGCGATCGAGGAGGCGGCCGCGCTCATCGCCAAGGCCGAATTCCCGCTGATCGTGACGTCGAGTCTGGGGCGCGATCCCGAGGCGGTCGACGAGCTTGCCGCGCTGGCGCAGGAGTTTGCGCTGCCGGTGGTGCAGAGCGAGGCCCGCGACTTCAATCTGTCGACCGACCACGCCATGAATATCGGCTTCGAGCCCGGCCAGTGGCTCTCCAAGGCCGATGTGATCCTGGTCATCGACAGCATCGTGCCCTGGATCCCGCGCATGCATAGTCCGCGCCCGGACGCCAAGGTCATCCATATTTCCGCCGATCCGCTGGCGAGCCGCTTCCCCTTCCGCGAGATCGAGACCGACCTCCTCATCACCGGCGCGCCTCGGGCGGCGCTCAGGCTCCTGCGCGAATGCCTCGCGGGGTCGGCGAGAGCCAAGAACGGCGCCGCCGACGGCCGCCGCAAGACCATCGCCGCAGCGCGCGAGGAGATGGCGGCGAAGAAGAAGAAGCTGATCGAGACCGTCAAGGACCAGACCCCGGTCCATCCGGCCTGGCTCGCCCATTGCATCAATCAGGTCAAATCCGAGGACGCGATCATCATCAGCGAGCTCGGGGTCCCGGTCCCGTTCCTGCACCTGACCAAGCCGCGGTCCTACATGGGAGGCTTGCTGTCCGGCGGGCTCGGCTTCGGCATGGGCGCCGGCCTCGGCGCCAAGCTCGCGGCGCCCGAGCGCGAGGTCATCGTCACGGTCGGCGACGGCTCCTACATGTTCGGCAATCCGCTGCCCTATCACTATGTCGGCCGCGCCGAGAACCTCTCGACGCTGACCATCATCACCAACAACATGATGTGGGGGGCAGTGCGCCAGGCGACACTCGACGTCTATCCCGAAGGCACCGCCGCCAAGGCCAATGCGATGCCGCTCACCGAGCTCAAGCCCCCGCCCGACTACGAGAAGGTGATCGAGACCTGCGGCGGGTATGGGGAAAAGGTGGAGTCCCCGGCCAAGGTGCTCTCCGCGCTCGAGCGCGGGCTCGACGCCGTGCGCTCCGGCACCCCGGCGACGCTCAATGTGATGTGCCAGGGAAGGCGGTAGGTTCGCGCCTCACCGTTTCGGCGGATTGCCCATGTCGTCGTCGATGAAGTTGCGCATTTCCGGTGTGGCCACCATCAACGCGGGTCACGTCAGGGGGCGACCGCGGCGCAAGTGCCGTCGGCCGCGTTGCCGCAAGGCTTGAAGCGAACGGTATCGGTCGCCGACCCGTCCTTGAAGATCACCCGCACCGTGACCTCTCTTGCGGTGCCGAGGGCAAGCGTCACGAACGGCGGGTATTTCGCGGCGTCGAGAGCCTGTGGCTGGGCGGGATCGCAAGGCGGCAACGGGAACGTTCGATCGAGGGCGTCGGAATTGACCGAGTAGCGGATCTCGGAGAGCGCGCAGCGATAGGCGAGAAGAATCGTGAAGTAAATGAACTGGCGCCCGGAATAATTCCGAAACGCGAGCCAGTTCGCCTTGATCAGCGGCAGAATTTGTTTTTCCTGGCCGGTGAGCCCCTGCGCCCCGGCTGCTCCTGCTCCGAACGCCAACAGGACCAGAACCGTCGCCAATGCTCGTTTCATCCGATATTCCCGGAATGACCGCCTCGACGAGGATCAGGATGCGCCTCTCTAGCTTTGCGGACAAGTCATTTTCATCGTTTCGGCGGATTGCGCATGAGTCATTGATGAAAGTGCGCACATCCTGCTATTGCAGGGATAGAATGTGTATTATAGAACACGTCTATACACATAGCCAACGGAGCGCCGATGCGCACCAATATCGAGATCGATGACACGCTCATGGCAGAAGCCCAGAAAG
>WNGR01017179.1_pt1 | contig 12677 bp, 10 predicted proteins | sample 5407581 | NCBI WGS metagenome assembly WNGR01 (sample SAMN13153383, study PRJNA577476) | soil metagenome | isolation source: 80 cm soil or saprolite under Garry oak tree replicate 2 | place: USA:California | collected 2016-06-15 | reverse complement strand
CGACGGTCACGGTCGAGAACGTCGGCAAAGGGCTCGCGAAGGACGTCCGCGTGCGCATCCTCGGGGACGCCGAGACGGACGGCCTCAGCGAGATCCCCGCGGTCGGTGCCCACCGCTCGGAGGCCCTGAGGCTCCGGCTCAAGATGACCGCTTCCGGTTCCGTGCCGCTGGCGATCCAGATCGTGTCCCACCGGGTGTTCGACGACAAGGAATACACCCAGGAGATGATCGCCCAGATCGACGTCTCCGAGCGCGTCCAGGAGAAGGCGAAGCGCCTCACGGCGGACCTGGAGAGCCGGTGCCCGATCTGCAAGGGACTCATCAAGACCGGTTTCAAGGTCACCCGGTGCGGCTGCGGCCGAGACTTCCACGAGCTGTGCGCAAGCCGCGTGGGTCGCTGCCCCGTCTGTTTCCGCTCCCTGCAGGGCGCGGTCGAGTGATCAGGCGAGCCGACCCGCGGCGCCTTCCACGGCCTTCAGGAGCTCGCCGGTCGCCATCCACTCCAAGATTCGGTTCGCATCCGGCGAGAGCGAGCGGTCGTCGACCAGCGGCGGGACTCCGGACCGCACGAAGGCATGCGCCGCCCGGGGACCGACGCCGGGACGCAAGGGCTTGAGGAACTCGAGGCCCTGCGCCGCCGCGAGGACCTCCAATGCCACCACGCGCGCCGCGTTCTCGAGCGACTGCCGCGCCTTCAGGGCGGCGGCCATGCCCATCGGCACGAAGTCCTCCTGGTTCGCCGACGTCGGGATCGAGTCCGCGGACGCGGGATGGGCGAGGACCTTGTTGTCGCTCGCGTAGCCCGCGGCGACGTACTGCACGATCATCATGCCGGAATTCAGGCCGCTCTTCTCGGTCAGGAAGGGCGGCAGCTCGCTGAGTCGCGTGTCGACGAGGCGCGCGATCCGCCGCTCGGAGAAGCCCGCGAGGACCGCCATGCCGAGGGCGACGTGATCCAGGGCCATCGCGAGCGCTTGCGCGTGGAAGTTCCCTCCGCTGACGCTCGTCCCCTCCGGGAAAATGAGCGGGTTGTCCGTCGCGGCGTTCATCTCGATACGCAGGGAGGCGGCCGCGTTCTCGAGCGTCGCGCGCACGGCCCCCAGGACTTGTGGCATGCAACGCAGGGTGTACGGGTCCTGCACTTTGTGCGGACCTTTGTGGGACGGGACGATCTCGCTCCCCCGCAGGAGGCGTCGCAGGTTCGCCGCGACCTCTCGCGCCCCGGGTTGCGGCTTCAGCCCGACGAGACGATCGTCGAACGGCTTCGGGGAACCTCGGAGGGCCTCGAAGGACATCGAGGCGGCCACCTGGGCGTCCTTCAACAACCGCAGGCCATCGTTCACGACGACGGCACCGACCGCCGCCATCACGGACGTCCCGTTGATGATCGCGAGGCCTTCCTTGGACTGGAGGACGAGGGGATCGAGTTTCGCCTTCGCGAGGGCCTTCGCCCCGGGAAGAACTTGTCCGTCGACCTCCGCCTCGCCCTCGCCGACGAGCACGAGGCCTAGGTGCGCCAGGGGGGCGAGGTCGCCGCTCGCACCGAGCGAGCCTCGGGACGGGATTACCGGATGGACTCCGCGGTTCAAGAAATCCAAGAGGCGCGCCACGAGGATCCGACGGACGCCGGAGTAGCCCATCGCGAGCGTGTTCGCCCGGAGCAAGAGAGCGGCCCGCACCTCATCCCGTCGGAGCGGAGGGCCCAAGCCGATCGCGTGGCTCCGCAACAGGTTGAGTTGCAGCGCCCGGACGTCCGCGTCGGAGATGGCGACGTTCGCGAGTTCACCGAAGCCCGTCTTGATCCCGTACGCGAGTGAGCCCTTCGCGACGACCTTCTCGAGGGCCCGGCGACTCGCGTCCACGCGCTTCGCCGCGGCGGGTGCGAGTCGCACGGGTTCCTCGTTGCGGGCCACCGCAATCACGTCATCGAGGTCGAGGGACCGGCCGTCGATGGAACGCATGGAGGACCGCCGCGGCATCCCGATGCGTCAATAAACGTTTTCGCGCTGGCTCCAAAGACGAAAGCGCCCGCGGTCTAGGCTGCATTCGGTGGAACCTTAGCGTGAGGGTTCGTTGGCAATCGGGAGCTATCGACCCTTTTCAGAAACCCCCCCGGGTTGAACGTCAGGAGGAACTTCTCCATCGAATGATCGGTTTCGAACTCCTTGTGGGATTTCAGGAACGCCTGGACCGCTTCCCCCGGTCCCTCCCCGAAATTCGGTGCCACGGGGTTGCCATTGAGGTTCGTGTCCTCGACGATGAGGTAGCTCCCTGCCGTGACCATCGGCGCGTACGCCTGTAGCTCCTTCGCGACGTGATCCTTTTTATGATCGGAGTCCAAGATGACGAGGACCGTCTCGGAGTTCCCGACGGCTTTCCGGACACGCTCCACAATCACGGGATCGGTCGATGAACCCGCGAGGTATTGGATCCGAGGATGGACCGGCTGGTTCCGCTGGGCGTTGATGTCAACGGAGATGATCGATCCTTTCCCGAGGACATCCATCACGGACGCCAAGAACAGCGCGCTCCCCCCGTATGCCGTTCCGGTCTCGACGATGACGTCGGGCTTGACGGTGGATACGATTTCCTGATACGCCCACAGATCCAGGGGGCATTTCAACGTCTTAATGCCCATCCACGTCGTCCTCGTCCAGACCCCGGATCCGTAGTACAACTTGTGGAATTCGCGCCGCACGGCTCGTTCGTCCATGGATGTCCTCCCGGTATGTGGGCCAAGGGATTGAAGCTGGCGGGTATAAGGCGCACGACACCCCGGAGCCCGGAGAATCCCCTGGCGAGCGTGGTCGCGCGAAGGAGGCTCGGTCCTCGTCTTTGGGCAGGGGAGGTCCGGCTCCAAAGACGTTAAGCGCCCGCGGTCCTTCGGGAACGGGTCCATGCAAATTGTGTTCCTCGGGACCTCCGGATCGTGGCCGACGCCGAAGCGGAACGTGAGCGCCGTGGCGGTCAAGCGCGGCCCCGAGGTCATCCTGTTCGACTGCGGCGAGGGCACCCAACGGCAGTTCATGCTGAGCAAGCTGAGCTTCATGCAAGTCTCCCGCGTCTTCGTGTCCCACTTCCACGGCGACCATTTCCTCGGTCTGCCCGGCATGGTGCAGAGCATGTCGATGAACGGACGCGAGGCGCCCCTCGAGGTCTACGGACCGCGCGGCATCGAGCGGCTCGTCGGCGAGGTGTTGTCCCTCGGCTACTTCACGCCCGGATTCGCGGTCCACGCGAAGGAGCTTCCGCCGGGCGGGGAGATCGATTGCGGCGAGTACGTCGTCCGCGCGTTCGAGGCGGTCCACACGGTGCCGTGCGTCAGCTTCGTCTTGGAGGAAAAGATGCGGCCGGGCCGGTTCAGCGTGGAGCGAGCGGAAGCCCTCAGGATTCCGAGCGGGCCGATGTACCGTCAACTCCAAGCGGGCGAACCGGTGACGGTTGGCGGTCGGACGATCCGCCCCGAGGATGTGCTGGGTCCTCCGCGACGCGGACGCAAGATCGTATACACGGGCGACACGATGCCCCACGAGGCGCTCGTCGAGATGGCGCGTCATGCGGACCTCCTCATCCACGACGCGACCTCGGATGCGGCGCTCGAGGAGAAAGCGAACCGCTACGGACACTCGTCCTCGCGCCAGGCCGCGGAAACCGCGAAGGAGGCCGGGGTGGGGCTGCTCGTGCTGACCCACCTGAGTCCGCGGTACGAGGACCCGACGTCGATCCTGGAGGATGCGAAGCAGGTCTTCGCGAACGTCCGGGTGGCCGAGGACTTCCTCGAGGTGGACGTCCCATATCCCGAGTGAGGCCAGGTGCGGTGCTCCCGCCTCCGCGGGATGTTATCGTCGGATAACGATAACGCCGAGGCAAAGCCGATCAGCGTCGCGTGGCCATCTCCGATCGGGTGAGCTCGACGAACCGTCCCATCTCGGTCCTCGCTCGCTCCGCATAGGCCGCGACCTTGCGGGCGACCGTCGCACGGGTTTCCGAGTCGTTTGCCGGGCCGACGTATTCCTCGACCTGCTGCCGTCGCCCTCCGCGATCTTCGTAGTGCCAGAAGTAGAGATACCGGCGACGACGGACCGTCTTGACACAGTACCCGCAACCGATCATCATAGGGATCACCGCTCGAAGCTGTATCCATGAATGTGTTATCGTTATTTAACGATAACGAGGAGGTGGCCGAATCCGTCTCCTGGGCCGATTCATTTCCTCACAGGAGCTTCATCAGGTCCGACTTCGTCACGATGCCGGTGACCTCGCCTTTCGCGGTCACGAGCACCGCGTTGTAGTGTCGCAGCAGACTCGCCGCGAGCTCGACCGGCGCCTTCGCATCGACCTGAGGGAATGCGGGCTCCATCACCTCGTCCACGCGGATCCGCGCGAGGTCCTTCGGGTCTTTGCCGGACAGGATCAGGTTGTTGATCACCTTGTCCGAAATCGAGCCGACCGGGTGGCCGCTGTGCATGACGGGCATCTGGGAGAACTTCCAGTGGCGCATTTCGTCGACCGCGGTCGCGAGGGGGATCTTCGCCTCGACGTACTGGACCTTCCTCGTCTGGATCTGCTCGACGAGCGCCTTCTTCTCCTGCCGCTTGAGCTCGGCCTGGAGGGACGTCATCACGCGCCGGACGACGTCGTACGAGGGGTTCATCTGTTTCTTCTCGATCTTCACGATCGTCGACTGGCTGACGTTCGAGAGTCGCGCGAGCGCGGTCTGCGTGAGCCCCAGGGCCTTCCGCAGGCGGGGGACCTCCTCCAAGTCGGGCATCATCCGGACGGGCAACGAGCATGCAGTACATATTCCTGCCGGAATTTTTACGACTATTGTATATGATTGACCGATGGACCGCGACCTGGAGGGCGCCGTGTTCCCAGGAGCCCCGTCGACATCGTGCAGGCCGGCGACAAAAGCCATATATGCACCTCCGCATCCACGCCGCACAGCGTCGGAGGCTTTCCGTGGCGCGAAATATCTACGTCGAAGAACTCATCCACACGCCGATCGAACAGCAGAGCTCGGAAATCGTCGAGCGGAAGGGGATCGGCCACCCGGACAGCATCGCGGACGGGCTCGCGGAAATCGTCTCGCGTGCGCTGTCGAAGATGTACCTGCAGCGGTTCGGGCGCATCCTCCATCACAACACGGACCAGGTCGAGGTCGTCGGAGGACAGAGCGCACCGAAGTTCGGCGGCGGCGTCTTCCTCGAGCCGGCATACATCCTGCTGGTCGGCCGGGCGACGACGATGGTCAATGGCGAGCGCCTCCCGTACCGCACGACCGCGATCCAGGCGGCCCACGATTACCTCACGACGAACTGCACGAACCTCAACGTCGACGCGGACGTCACCCTCGACTGCAAGATCGGTCAGGGTTCGGTCGACCTTCGCGGGCTCTACGACACGCAGAAGTACCTCGCGAACGACACCTCGTTCGGCGTGGGATTCGCGCCGTTCTCCGAGTTGGAGACCGTCGTCTTGCAGACGGAGCAGTTGATTAACGGGCCGCTGAAGAGGGACCTCAAGGAGGTCGGGCAGGACATCAAGGTCATGGGCGTCCGGCACGACGACGCGATGCGACTCACGGTTGCCGCCGCGTTCGTGGACAAGTACGTCCCGGACAAAGACCATTACCGGAGCGTGGTCGAGGAACTCCGGGAGCGGCTCCTCGATAACGCGGTCAAGTACACGGACCGTTCGGTGAAGGTCGACATCAACACGGGCGACAACTACGACGCCGGCATTTTCTATCTCACGGTCACCGGGCTGTCGTGGGAGAACGGCGACGATGGCAGCGTCGGCCGCGGGAACCGGGTCAGCGGCCTCATCACCCCGTACCGGCCGATGTCGATGGAAGCCGCGGCGGGCAAGAATCCCGTGACGCACGTCGGCAAGCTGTACAACCTCCTGTCGTTCGACATCGCCGACCGCCTTGTGCGGGAACACCAGGGCAAGGTGAAAGAGGTGTGGGTCCGCATCGTCTCGCAGATCGGGAACCCGATCGACGAGCCGCAGGCGGCGACCGCCCAGATCATCCCCGAGAAGGGCACCCACCTCAGCTCGCTCCAGAGAGATGCGGAGGCCCTGATCGACGAGGAGCTCGAGAAGATCTACAAGATGACCGAGCGCATCGTCGAAGGGAAGGTCCACTGCTTCTAGCGCGAGTCAACGTATTTATCCGGCGCGTCGGTTCCTGTCCGGTATCGGATGAACGAAGACGTCGTCTTCATCAACGAACAGGTGGACCGCCACCACGCATGGTTCTCGAAGTCCCTCCCGATGATCGCGTCCGAGAACGTGATCAGTCCCCTGGCGCGCGAGATGCTGCTCACGGATTTCGGAGACCGCTACGCCGAGGGCCTCCCGCACGAGCGTTACTACCAGGGGAACGTCTTCGTCGACGAGGTCGAGGACCGGGTTGTGGCCCTCGCGAAGAAGCTCTTCCGCGTACGTCACATGGACCCGCGGCTGATCAGCGGCACGGTCGCGAACATGGCCGTGTACTTCGCCCTCCTCGAACCGGGGGACATCATGACGTCCGTCGCCCTGAGCCACGGGGCGCACATCAGCTCCGCGAAGTTCGGCGCCGCCGGCATGCGCGGCGTGAACAACGTGAACTATCCGTTCGACGTGGACCGGATGAACATCGACGTGGACGGGACCGCGAAACTACTGCGGCTCGTGAAGCCGAAGGTCGCGGCGTTCGGGCAGAGCGTCTTCCTGTTCCCGACGCCCCTCCGGGACTTGCGGGACGCGTTCCAGGAAGCCGGCTGCCACGTCTGGTACGACGGGGCGCACGTGATGGGCCTCATCGCCGGCGGACAATTCCAGGACCCGCTCCACGAGGGCGCGGACGTCCTCACGGGCTCGACCCACAAGACGCTGCCGGGACCGCAGCACGGGATCCTCCTCTCCGACTCCGAGGACGAGAAGTTCATCAAGCGGCTGCAGCGGGCCGTCTTCCCCGGTGTCGTGTCGAACCACCACCTCCACGCGATGGCGGCCCTCGGGATCACGCTCGCGGAATTCCTGGAGTTCGGCCGCGACTACGCCGCGCAGATCGTCCGGAACGCGAAGGCCCTCGCCCAGGCGCTCCACGAACGCGGCATCAAGGCCCTCGCCGAGAAGCACGGTTTCACCCAGAGCCACGCGATCGCCCTGGATGTCGCGGTCCTCGGCGGTGGCGCGAAAGTCGCCGGGGACCTCGAGAAGGCGAACATCATCACGAACAAGAACCTCCTTCCCTGGGACACGTCCTCGGTGAAGCCGAGCGGCATCCGCCTCGGGACGCAGGAGCTCACGCACGCCGGCCCCGGTCTTCGCGCTCGCGTACGACCACGGCCACGCGCGCTGCCGGAAGAACGCCTCGACTTCCGCCGCCGGGAGGGCTCGATCCTTCTCGAGGTCCGCCTTGTTGACGACGCCGTACGTCGGGATGTCGCCCGCGACGGAGCGGATCGACCGCGCCCACTCGTCGAGGGCGATCAGCGTATCCCGTCGGGTGAGGTCGGCGACCGCCAGGATTCCCTGGGCTCCGTGGTAGTACGCTTCCTTCAGCAGCTCCCGCACCGTCGACGTGCCCATGATGTCCCACAGGATCACGTCGGCCTGGAGCGCGTCGGGCCCGAGCGGATTGGCGACCGTCACACTCTTCTTCGTGATCTTCGTGCCGAGCGTCGCGATGTAGCGGTCGTCGTACTGGTCGAGCACATACCGGCGGATGAGGGAGGTCTTGCCGACGGCACCCTCTCCGGCCATGCAGATCTTCAGCTTGACGACGTCGGGGGGCATCATCATCTCTCCGTGTCCTCGGCCCTCTTTCGAGCGGACTGTTCCGCGGACGTCGCTCCCTGCATCCGATGGAGCTTCGCCTTGAAGCGCCAGGCGCCCGGGTACCGCGGGTCGATCCGGAGCACGCGGTCGAGGATCGTCAAGCCTTCCTCCAGGTAGCCATCCTGGACCCGAAGGGCGGCGAGGACAAAGAGGGCATCGACGTCGTCCGCGTTCGCCAAGAGGCGCTGCCGGACCAGGGAGGCCGTGTCCGGACGCTCAATCGGCACGCGGACACCTCCGGACGGGGCGAGGGGTTGCGGGAGGCGGTCTCAGGAGGAAAACGGCCTCATCGGCGCCTGGGCCGCTCCCGGTCCTCGGGCCCCGCCGCCCGCACCGTTGCCCGATCATCTCCACCCTCCGTGCATCCTCCGGAAGCCTCCCGCCAGGAACGAATCGAGGATCGGCCCCGTCTGATCGAGGCCCGCGACCCGACCGTCCCAGTCGACGAGCGCCGGACCGTGGGCCTTCTCCAGGGCCCGCTCGACCGCTTTCATCTGAGGGAAGAGATACCGCGGGTTGCCGCGGGAGACGAGCGCCGCTAGGACGACGTGACGGCCGCGGAGGACCGCCGCCTTCCGGCCCGCGAACGACAGTTCGTCGAGGGTCGCTTTCGTCTGGAACGAATCGCGGACGAACTCCTGGATCGCGACGAACATGGATGCGACAAGATCGTCGTCTCGCCGCAAACCGGGGCCGGGTCCCCGGCCGAGATGCTGGATCAGGATCCCGCTCCGATGGACGAGGAAGACCTCGTCGATCGTGAGATTGCGTTCGCCGAGGACGGGTGCGATCAGGACGGCCGCCAGGATCGCAAGGAGGGCAAAGGCGAGGACCGCGAGGACCGAGGTGAGATCGGTCCGGAGCGGGGGCGGGGCTTGGACGGTGAGGAGCCGCTCGTCGAACTTGGGACCGATGGAGCGGTTCGCCATGTCCTCGTACAGGACGGTCGCATTCACCCAGACCGGATCGCCGACCGTCGCGTTGGACGAGACGATCCCGGTGAAATTCACGTTGACGTTTTCGCTCGGTGTCAGATAGCTCAGCACCAGGAGCCGAGGGGTCGCGCTCCCGACCTCGAGTAGCGGGCTGATGCCGATCGTGATGCGCACGTTGTATGCGGTCAAGTTCTGGATGTCCGCGGGGTCGACATCCGTCGCGATGACGTTCGTGACGTTCACGACGAACGTGATCCGACTTCCCATCACCGGGGGCGAGGCAGGTTCCGCGCCGACCTGGAGGGCGAGGACGCCGATCAGAATCCAGACACGGACCTGTGCAATCCGCGGGGTGGCCGCGCCACCCCCGAGTTCGACCGCCTGGGTCGTCGCAATCCGAGAGCGACCGCGGGTCGCGTTCGCATCCACGACGGCCGGCACGGTCAATCGATAGGAACGACCGGAGCGGAGGAAGCTGCATTGCCATTGGGCGAACGTCGCGTTCGCGTTGTTCGTCCCGCACGCGAACGGAATCGAGATCGCCGACCCGACCAAGATCAGGTCCGGATCGAAGGTGAAGTTCACGCCGACGAGCTGGAGAGAACCGCCCCCTGAGACGTTTAGCCAGATCGTGTACGTGATCGTCTCGTTCCGCTCCGCAGACCGGCGATCCGCCGCGAGGGCGAGGGTGTAACTCGTGGCGGCCGGCGAGGGCGACGGGACTCGTTCGGCGAACGCGGGCGCACCGGCGTCGAGCAAGACCGCGACGAGCACGACGAACCCGATGAACGCGAAGCGGCTCACGGAACCCCGGTTACTATGAATGTGACGCTATTTGAGTTTGCGACGCGGTTATCGCTTGCGTTCTTTCCGGATTCCGAGAACATCTGCGGGAAGTTTTATAAGCCGAGGTATTCTTCGCAACTTCCCACCAGCCGGTCTTCGAGAGGGTTTCGGTGCTGGATGATCTACAGCTGAAGCGGGAGCGAGAGAACCAAGAGGCGGAACGCCACCGCCGGCGTCGCGACGAGCTGAACGACAAGACGCGGGAATGGGTCGAGAAGCGCGACGCCCTGAACGCGCAAGTCCGCGCGCTCGTCGACGAGGCGACCCAACACCGCATCCAGCGGGACGAATTGAACGCCCAGGTTAAGGCCGCGAAAGAGGAACGCGACCGTTACAACCGCCGGGTCAACGAGCTCCAAGATCAACTCAGCGACCTGAAGCGGAGGAAGCTCCCCCGAGGCGCCGTGCCGCTCGGGAAGCTCCAGCAGGAATTGAAGCGCCTCGAGTTCCGACAGATGACGTCCGTCCTGACGGTCGACAAGGAACGCGCGCTGATCGACGAGATTCAACACCTCCAGGCGGAGGTCAAGAAACTCGAGAAGTCGCTCGAGGAGAACGAGGACGTCCGGAAGATGAAGGACGAGCTGAAGTCCGCGCGAGACCTCGCGGAAGACGCACACAAGCGCGTCTCCGAACTCGCGGAGAAGGCCCAAGCAGAGCACGACCAGATGACCGCGCTCTACGAGCAAGGCGACAACTTGCGCCGGGAGGCCGATCGGGCGCAAGAGGAGTTCATCAAGACGAAGATGCTCGCGGACGAGGAACACCGCAAGCACATCGAGCACATCCGCCAGGTCCACGATTACGACAAGATCATCCACGGCATCTGGATGAAGAGCCGCGGCGTCACCGAGGAAGTCGCGGAAGAGGTCGACGCGAAGAGAGAGGCGGAACTCATCTTCGAGCGATTCAAGAAAGGCGAGAAGCTCTCGACCGAGGACCTCCTCACGCTCCAGAAGTCCGGATACCTCTGAGTCCGCCGCAAGGCCAGCCTCCATCGGCGCGGAACGTCTGGCGGCTCCCCGAAGCCCCCGGGAGGAATATACTTAGTATAGCATGGCAGGATCCCAGCGGACCCGGCCCCCAAGCCAGCGGTTTGTCATACCGCGATCCCGGCGGTGGTCGGCGCCATCGCCACCCCCAGATTTTACAAAGTGTTAAGTAGCCAAATCCGAATACGATTCTGGGGGAATTTTGGGCTAGTTCGTTAGAGTGCATCCCATCCCTTCTGACAAGGCTAGCCCTCCCTTCCCTTTTTTCTTACATCGACGATGCGCGAATGCGCTTCTTGCACCGCCAACCTTAACATGCCTCCGCACTTTGGAGACGTCGGATGGTCCTCGAAAAACTCGGCGGCTCCCTCCGCGAGGCGCTCCGCAAGATCGCAGGCGCCAGCTACATCGACGAGTCGCTCATCAAGGAGATCGTCCGCGACATCCAACGCGCGCTCATCCAAGCGGACGTGAACGTCCAGCTCGCCCTCACGATAACGAAGCAGCTCCAGCGGCGGGCGCTCGAGGAGAAACCGCCACCGGGCATGAGCCCTCGCGAGCACGTCGTCCGAATCATCTATGAGGAGCTCGTCAAGATCTTAGGGGCGACCCGGGAGGTCCCCCTCCAGAAGCAGCGGATCCTCCTCGTCGGCCTGTACGGGCAGGGCAAGACGACGACTGCGGGGAAGCTCGCGAAGTTCTTCCAGAAGAAGGGGCTCTCCGCAGGCCTCGTCGCAGCGGACGTGCACCGGCCTGCGGCGTACGACCAGCTCAAGCAGCTCGCGGAACAGATCAATGCGCCGTTCTACGGGGATCCGGGCGCGAAGGACGCCGTGAAGATCGCCAAGGCCGGCGTGAAGGCGCTGGAAGGGACGGACGTCATCATCGTGGACTCGTCCGGTCGGCACGCGCTCGAGCCCGATCTGATCGCGGAGATCGAAGGCGTCGCCAAGGCGGTGCAGGCGGACGAGCGCCTCCTGGTGTTGGACGCGACCGTGGGGCAGCAGGCCGGGCCGCAGGCGAAGGCGTTCCACGACGCGGTCGGGATCACGGGCGTCATCGTCACGAAGCTCGATGGGACAGCGAAAGGGGGCGGCGCCTTGTCGGCGGTCGCCGAGGTGAAGGCGCCGATCGTCTTCATCGGCGTGGGCGAGAAGATTGACGACCTCGAGAAGTTCGAGCCGCCTCGGTTCATCTCGCGCTTGTTGGGCATGGGTGACCTCGAGACGCTCCTCGAACGCGCGCAAGAGGCCATCGACACGCAGAAGGCCGAGGCGCTGACGAAGAAAATCATGGCGGGCAAGTTCACGCTCCACGAGATGTACGAACAAATCGAGATGTTGACGGACATGGGCCCGATGCGGAAGCTCGCCTCCCTCATCCCGGGCGTCGGCGGCAAGATGAAGGACGCGGACATGGAGAACACGCAGGCGCGTCTTCGGCGCTTCAGGATCATCATGGACTCGATGACGGACGACGAGATGAAGGACCCGAAGCTCGTGAAGTCCTCCCGGGTGCAACGGATCGCGCGCGGGGCCGGCGTCGCGCCACGGGACGTGAAGGAACTGCTGCGAAACTATGAGATGTCCCGCAAGGCGATCAAGGGCTTCGCAGGCAACCGGAAGATGCGGAAGCAGCTCCTCCAACAGCTCGAGGCCTCAGGCGTCGACCTCGACCAGGGCTGACGCACCGCTCCGATACGACACCTTAATGATGTCCTAGGACTACCGCGTTAACGGGGAGCGAGGGCCAATGGGTTTGAAAGCATGGATTATCCCGCAGGAGCGCCAGTTTTTCGACCTCCTCGAGAAACTCGCCGCCACGGTCGACGAGGGTGCGATCGCCCTGGCGGACTTGCTGCACGAGTTCCGCGACGTGCCGATGAAGTGTCGACGGATCAAGGACGTGGAGCACCACGGCGACGAGATCGTTCATCGGGTCTACGAGGAATTGAACAAGACGTTCATCACGCCAATCGACCGGGAGGACATCCAGTCCCTCGCCACCGAGCTCGACAATGTCCTCGACATGGTCGAGGCGGCCTCGAGCCGGATCGGCCTCTATGAAATTG
>WNGR01006288.1_pt1 | contig 12678 bp, 10 predicted proteins | sample 5407581 | NCBI WGS metagenome assembly WNGR01 (sample SAMN13153383, study PRJNA577476) | soil metagenome | isolation source: 80 cm soil or saprolite under Garry oak tree replicate 2 | place: USA:California | collected 2016-06-15 | reverse complement strand
AACGTCTGGAAGTCCACGCCGGACGGCAGGCCCCGGCCGGCCAGCCGGGACAGTCCGGTGCCCAGGATGAACAGGAAGAGCACCGGCTGCACCAGCGAGGTGACCGCGCGCAGCCGGTCGCTGCGGAACCTGATCAGCTCACGGCGCCAGACGATGCTGACCGCGCGCAGGTCGGCGCGGATGCTGCGCTCGGGGACCGCGACCCTGATCAGCTCGGTGAGGTCGCGCTCCCCGGCCTGCCGAACCGTCATGTCTTTCGTGGCCACCGTTACCTCCTGCCGAACCGCGTGGCGATCCTGCGGTTGCGATCGCCGATCGAGGCCTCGGCGTCGCGGATCGTCTTTCCGGTGTAGGACATGAACACGTCGTCGAGGGAGGGCCGGGACACGCTCACCGACTTGATCGCCACCGGCAGGGCGCCGAACAGCTTCGGCACGAAATGCTCGCCCGACTCCACCGAGAACGTCACCAGGCCCTCGTGCAGGCCCGCCTCGAGACCGAACACCTCCGCCAGCGCGCGGATCGCGGCCGCGTCGTCCGCGGTGCTGATCTGGACGCGATCCCGGCCGACCGACGCCTTCAGCGCCTCGGGCGTGTCGATGGCCACGATAACCCCGTGGTCGATGATGGCGATCCGGTCGCAGTTCTCCGCCTCGTCCATGTAGTGCGTGGTGAGGAAGATCGTGATGTCCTCGCGGCTTTTCAGCTCGTTGATGTACTCCCAGATGGACGCCCTGGTCTGCGGGTCGAGCCCCACCGTCGGCTCGTCGAGGAACAGCACCCGCGGCGCGTGCAGCAGGCCGCGGGCGATCTCCAGGCGGCGCTGCATGCCGCCGGAGTAGGTGGACACCACGCCGCCCCGGCGATCCCAGAGCCCGACCATCTCGAGCACCTGGCGCAGCCGCGGCCCGAACGCCGCCTTGGGCACGCCGTACAGGTCGGCGTGGAAGCGCAGGTTCTGCTCGCCCGTCAGGTAGTTGTCCAGGGTGGTGTCCTGGAACACCAGGCCGATGTTGCGCCGCACGGTGTCGCGCTGTTTGACGACGTCATAACCGGCAACCCTGGCGGTACCCGAGGTCGGGTCCGCCAGGGTGCACAGGATCTTGATGGTGGTGGACTTGCCCGCCCCGTTCGGGCCGAGGAAGCCGAAGGTCTCTCCGGTGGATACCTCGAAGTCGATGCCGCGTACGGCCTCGATCTCGCCATACCTCTTGGTCAGCGCGCTGACCGAGATAGCCGGAGTCACCCTTGCGAGTCCTCCTCCGCGTCCTGGTCGTCTGCCGCGAGGATACGGTACAGCGCCCGGCGGGTGTCAGCCAGGATCTTGCCAGCCTGCTGGACCTGGGCAGCGGAGCCGGCCTGGGCTACCTGCGACACGGCCACCATGACCTGGTGGATCGTGTGCCGCAGCTGGACCTCGGTGTCGTTGACGCTGCCGGTCACGGCGTCCCAGGACGCCTTGAGCTCGTCGGCGTGCTCGGTGACGTACGCCTGGCCTTCCTCGGTCAGCGTGTACATCCGGCGCCGGTCTTCGCCGGCCGCCTCGGCTTTGATCAGGGCCTCGTCCTCGAGCTGCTGCAGCGCCGGGTACACCGACCCCGCACTCGGCCGCCAGACGCCCTGGGTACGCGCGCCGATCTCCTGGATGATCTGGTAGCCGTTCCACGGCTCGCCCTCGGCCAGCAGGTCGAGGATCGCGGCCCGCACGTCTCCGCGCCGGACCCGCGGCCCCCGGCCGCCGAACTTCGGCGGCCCGAACGGCCCGCCGCGCATGCCGAACTCGAACGGCCCGCCGCCCCACGGCCCGGGACCTCCCCCGGGACCGCCACGCATCCGCATGCGCATCCGGTGGCCACCACGGTGTTCTCGGGGATCGCGAGGATCTCCCCATGCTTCGCTATGCATTGTGATGCTCCTTATAATCTCTAGATCGCTTTTCGATCCTTGTCGTTAGTTCAACGATATATCGATAGCGATCGGATGGCAAGGCCCGAAATTCAAGATCTTTTGTCCCGAACGGTCCGGGCCGGGAGCGTCGGCCCGCCAAGGGGCGGCTGCCTGCCGGAGGCGTCGGCTCCCCGGCAGCCCGGCCCGGCCGACAGCCCGGCCTGGCCAGGAGCATGCCCGAAGGGTGCGGGCATCGGGGGTTCGCCGAGCCCTTCGGGGGTGTCGCACTTCTGGGTGGCGGTGATCAGCGTGACGTCAATGAGAGCTCGGGCCGGGCGGCGCAGGCGCGGACTTCATGATCGTGAGCGGAAATGGGCGCTATTTGTCCCAAACTGCTCACGATCATGATCGCCGCCCGGTAGCGCGGCGGGCTATCGGCCCGGGTACGGCTAGGCGCGGATGGGGAGGGCGTACTCGCGGCGGATGCTGTTGCCGAGGCGGGAGATGTCGGCGCCGTAGACGTGCATGGAGATGGCCACGGCGTCGCCGGTGTTGCGGACGCGGTGGATGTCACCGGGCGGCGCAAAGCCGCTCACGGCCCCGGCCTGGTTGACGTTGCGGGCGGCGAGCCTGAGCGCCCGGCCGCCGTCGGCCAGCGCGAAGATCTCCTCGTATTCGCGTCCCTGCAGCACGCCAGTGACGCACCAGGCCACATGATCGTGGATCATCGTCTGCTGCCCGGGCATCCAGACCATGGCCGAAATCGAGAAGCTGCCGTCGGGTTCGGCGTACAGGAGATGACTCTGGTAGCCGGCGGGGTCACCACGCCGCAGCGGCGCGGGCAAGATGGCCGCCGGGTCGGGCAGGCTGGCGCGCAGGGCGGCGGCCACACCGTCCGCGGTGTCCTGCCAGCCGAGGCCGCGGCGGACCTCGGCGCGGACCGCGCGGACGAGTTCGTCAGGGCATGTCCGGATAACCGCGGCCGGGTCGGCCTGGCGGCTGGCTAGGGCGCTAGCGGTGCTGGTCAGTGACATGTCTCCAGGCTAGCGAGCATCCGGATATCAACACCAATGCCAATTGGCGCGTCTATGCATAGACAGCGCTGATCAATCGGTGACAGCGGAGTAGGTGATCACGCCGCGGCGCAGGGCGTCGATGGCGGCACGGGCCGTAGCGCCCAGGTCCGCCGGGCGCCGGGCGCCGTCGGCGGGCGGCTCGGTGGTGTCCGAAGGGATCGCAGGGGCGGAGGCGATCTGGTCCAGCAGGTCGATGAGCTGCTTGACGGACCGGACGAAGTCGCCGGGGGTGAGGTCGGGCGCCTCGTCGAGAACGCTCTCCAGCCCCGCGCCGTGCGCCCAGCGGTAGGCGGCCCAGGCGAAGCCGAGGTCGGGCTCCCGCAGGAACGACAGGTCGTTGTCCTTCTCCAGCTGGTCGAGCTCGCCCCAGGTGCGGACGGTGGCGGCAAGGGCCTCGGGCACCCGGCCCTTCGGCAGCCGGGGCGGCTGGACGTCGTCGGCCTGGCGCGACTCGAAGGACAGGGCGGATACGCAGGCGGCGAGCTCGGCCGGGGACAGGTCGTCCCACAAGCCGCGGCGCAGGCACTCGGCGGCCAGCAGGTCCAGCTCGGTGTACAGCCGCCCGAGCCGCTGCCCGTCCGGCGTGACGGTGTCCCCGGTCAGGTAGCCGAGGCGTTCCAGGACACGGCACACCCGGTCGAAGGTGCGGGCGATCACGTGCGACCGGCCGGCCACCCGGCGCTCGAGCGCCTCGGTCTCCCGCGCCATCCGCATGTAACGTTCGGCGTACCGGGCGTGGTTCTCGCGGTCCTGGCAGTCGTGGCACGGATGACGCCGAAGCCGCCGCCGCAGGTCCGCGATGTCGCCCGCGGCCTCGGGCACGGTATGTTCCCAGTCTGCCGCGCGCACCGGGCGCCGCCCGGCGCTGGCTCCGGCGGGCCGGCTGGCCAGCCGGTTGCGCATGGTGGCCGCGAGGTCCTTGCGGTGCTGCGGAGAACGCGGGCTGAACGACCCGGGAATCCTGATCTTGTCGATCACCTCGGCGGGCACCGGGAAGTCCGCCACCGCCAGCCGCTTGACCTGGCGTCCCTCGGTGAGGACCAGCGGACCTGGCCCGGTGAACTCGGGCAGGCCGCCGTTGCCCGCGGCCCCGACGAGCCCGGGCTGGTCCTTGCTCCGGCGGTCGTGGCCGCGGCCGCCCGCGCCGCGGCCGCCGGAGCCGCGGCCCGCGCGATCGGCCGGGCGGCCGTTGCCGTTGCCGCCTCGGGCCGGGTGCAGGCCGGGCTGGAGGACCACGGCGAGGCCGGCCCGGCGGCCTCCCGGCACCCGGATGATGTCTCCCGGACGCAGCTGCGCGAGGGATCGCGCCGCCTCGGCCCGGCGGGAGCTCGCCCGGACGCGGGACAGATCCCCCTCGCGTTCGGTCAAAGACCTCCTCAGCTGGGCATACTCGGCGAAGTCACCCTTATCGCAGCTCATCGCGGCGGCCAGCTCGTCCATGGCCTGCCGGTTCTTGCGGACCTGCCGGGTTAGCCCGATGACGCCGCGGTCGGCCTGGAATTGCGCGAACGAGGACTCGAGCAAGGTAGAGGCGCGGGCCCGGCCGGCCCAGCCGGTCAGGTTGACGGCCATGTTGTAGGAGGGCCGGAAGCTCGAGTTCAGCGGGTAGGTACGGGTGCTGGCCAGGCCGGCCACCGCACCGGGATCCATGCCGGGCTGCCAGAGCACCACCGCGTGGCCCTCGACGTCGATGCCGCGGCGGCCGGCCCGCCCGGTGAGCTGGGTGTACTCGCCCGCGGTCAGGTTCGCGTGGGTCTCGCCGTTCCACTTGTCCAGCTTCTCGATGACCACGGTCCTGGCCGGCATGTTGATGCCGAGCGCGAGGGTCTCGGTCGCGAAGACCGCACGGACCAGGCCGGCCGCGAACAGTTCCTCGACCACCTCCTTGAAGGCAGGCAGCATGCCGGCGTGGTGCGCCGCGATGCCGCGCCGCAGCCCGGCCAGCCACTCGCCGTAGCCGAGCACGGTCAGGTCCTCCGGCGGGATGTCCGCGGTGCGCCGCTCGGCGACCTGCTGGATCACCTGGGCCTCTTCCGGCGTGGTCAGCCGCAGCCCCGCGACCAGGCACTGCTCGACCGCCGCGTCGCAGCCGGCCCGGCTGAAGATGAACGTGATCGCGGGCAGCAGGCCGTTGGAGTCGAGCCGCGAGATCACGTCGGGCCGGTAGGCCGGCGGGAACCGGCGCGGCCGGTGGCTCCCTTTTCCTGCGGCCGGGCCGCTGCGGCCAGAGGCCTTGCGCTCGATCCAGGTGTCCCGCTGGGCCACCCGCAGCAGCTCGGGATTGACCCTTGTGTGCTCGTCGTCGGTGAACAGGTCATACAGCCGGTGCCCGGCCAGCACGTGCTGCCACAGCGGCACCGGCCGGTGCTCGTCCACGATGACCTCAGTGCCGCCGCGGACCTGATCCAGCCATTCGCCGAACTCCTCGGCGTTGCTCACCGTCGCGGACAGCGCCACGACCCGAACCGATTCGGGCAGGTGGATGATGACTTCCTCCCACACCGCGCCGCGGGACCTGTCCGCCAGGTAGTGCACCTCGTCGAGCACGACGTAGCCGAGGCCGGACAGCGCCAGCGACCCCGTGTACAGCATGTTGCGGAGCACCTCGGTGGTCATCACCACCACCGGCGCGTCGCCGTTGATGCTGTTGTCCCCGGTAAGCAGGCCCACGGTGCGGCTGGCGTAGCGGCGCACCAGGTCGGCGTACTTCTGGTTGGACAGGGCCTTGATCGGCGTGGTGTAGAAGCACTTGCGGCCCTGCGCCAGCGCCAGGTGCACGGCGTACTCGCCGATCACGGTCTTGCCCGAGCCGGTGGGCGCGGCCACGAGCACGCCGTGGCCCGCGCTGAGCGCACGGCACGCCTCGACCTGGAAAGGGTCGAAGTCGAAGTCGTAGAGCGCGCGGAAGCCGGCCAGTTCCGGATCAGCCTTCCGGTCGCGGAACGCGGCGTACCGGTCCGCCGGAGTGGTCATGGGTTCCAGGTTAGGCCCTCGCCAGGGTCACGAGCGCAGGCGCTAGTTGAGATGGCTGTCGCGGCTACCCGTGTCGTCCAGGTCGAGCGGGGACAGCTCGTCGTCGGCCAGTCCGGCGTACGGGTCCGGGTGCAGCCGGGCCCGGCGGCGGTCGTGGCGCCAGATGATGAACTCGGCCACCTCGACCAGCGCGACACACGCCCCGCCCAGGATCAGCATGGTGATCGGGTCCGGGCTGGGATTCGCGATCCCGGCGATCAGGAACACCACGAAGATCAGCACCCTGCGCCACTTGCGGAACCGCTCGTGGGTGAGGATCCCGGCCAGGTTCAGCATGACGATCAGCAGCGGCAGTTCCAGGGCGATCCCGAACGCCAGCAGCATCGTCATCACGAAGCTCATGTACAGGTCGACCTGGATCAGGTTCTGCACACCGTGCGGCGTCAGGTCGAGCAGGTAGTGCATGGACCGGCCCAGCGATACGTAGGCCAGCACGTTGCCGAGCAGGAACAGCGGGACGGCGGTGGCGAGGAAGATGTGGCCCCACCGCTTCTCCCGGGCGTACAGACCGGGCGCGATGAACGCCCACAGCTGGTACAGCCACAGCGGCGAGCTGAGAATGATCCCGACGATCAGGGCGACCTTGACCCGGAGGTAGAACGCGTCCAGCGGCCCGTTCAGCACCAGCTGGTTGACTCCCAGCTGGGTGCACCCCGTATATCCGCGGATATGCGCCGAGCACAGCGGGTGCTCGATGACGCGCCAGACCGGGTTGAAGAAGACGAACCCGACGATCATCCCCGCGATGAGGCCGAGGGCCATCTTGACCACCCGGTTGCGCAGCTCGCGCAGGTGATCGAAGAGCGGCATCCGCCCCTCGGGGTTCTGCCGCCGCTGCGCGCGCACGTACCGCTCACCGACGACACGGGCGCCCTGGATGGCGCCGGGGAGTTTCGCCATGACCGCTTCCGGCAGAAGGCCTAACTAGCTGGGCTGCTGGGTCCGCTGGGGCTCAGCCGTCGAACCGGCACTGGCCGGGGTGTCCATGGTCGAGGCGCGCTGGAGGTCGCGGATCTGCTGCTGCAGGGCGTCGATCTGGCCCTGCTGGTCCGCCGGCGGCGTGGCGGCCGGGGCCAGTTGCGCCTGCGGGAACTGGGCCGCGCTGTCCTTGGGGGCCGAGCCCGGCTCCTCGTCGTGGTGCAGGTCGCTGACTTCCCTCTTCAGGATGCGCATGGACTGACCGAGGGACCGCGCCGCGCCCGGCAGCTTCTTGGACCCGAACAGCACGATAATCACCACGGCGACGATCAAGATCTTCCATGGGCTGTCGAACAGGTCACCTATCATGAGCGTCCTCTTTAGCGCCGGAGACGTCCTTCTCGGCCAGAGTCTACACGTCACCCATTGCGGTCACGGTTTCCGCGGGTTCTTCCGGCCGAACCGCGCTTACCCTGCGATAATACGACATAGTTCGCAAGGGCGGCGTTGGCCGCCTTACGCACCTCGGACACCAGGGATGCAGGCGAGACGACCCGGCCGTCCTCGCCGAGCCGCAGCGCCAGCCGCCGCACCCAGCCCGTGTCCGGGGTGCGCAGGATCACCCGCAGCCGGCCGTCCTCCAGGTCCGTCACCGACTCGCACGGGTAGTACTCCGCCACCCAGCGCCCGGCGGCGGACAGCTCGAGCTCGACCAGCGCGTCGTCAGGCGACGGCCGGAACAGGCCCTGGTCGACGTCCACTGGCTCGGCCTCGGCGGGCGGCGCGGACGGCACGTTGAGGACGTCGAGGCCGAGCACCCGGTCCAGCCGGAACAGCCGCACCCCCTCGGCGCGCAGGCACCAGCCCTCGAGATAGGGGCGCCCCTCCACCACGAGCAGCCGCATCGGGTCGACGTCGCGTTCGGTCGTCTCGTCCCGGCCGGGGACGTAGTAGCGCAGGTGCACCCGGCGCCGGGCCGAAAGCGCCGCCCGGATCTGCCCGGCGTACCCCTCGGCGTCGTGGTCGGGGATGTCGACCTGCACGGCGACCTGGGCGCTCAGCAAGGCAGCCTCGCCGGCCGCGGCCTCGAGCTTGGCGATCAGCCGGGACAGTGCCGAACGGTCCTCGAGCCCGGGCACCTCGGCCAGCATCCGCAGCGCGACCAGCAGCGCGCTGGCCTCGTCGACCGCCAGCCGCAGCGGCCTGCCCATGGACTCGGCCTGGCTGACGACGATCTCGCCGCCCTCGTAGGACAGGTCGATCGGGCAGTAGGGGTCGGGGGCGCGCAGCTCGACGCACCACAGCAGGTTCAGGTCGTCCACGAGCTCGCGCTCGCTGATGCCGAACGCCTGCGCCGTCTCGGCCAGGCCCACCACTTTCCTGCTCATCACGTACGGCACCAGCGCGAGCAGCCGCTGCAGCCGCTCGGTCGAGGTGACAACAGCGGTCACGCCAGGACCCCCTTGAGATGGCGGATCACGGCCTCGCGCAGGTCCGGCGGGTCCAGGACCACCGCGTCCGGGCCGAACGAGGCGGCATAGTCGGCGAACCAGCCTAGGTCGGCGAACCGCGTGGTGACCAGGTCCCATCCCGGCGCCGACTCGTCGGGCTGCACCGAGACGGCGTGCCTGCGCAGGCCGACGCCGCCCCCGGCCCGCACCCTGAGCAGGGCGGTGTGCTCCTGGGAGGGCGCGGAGTCCCAGTCGCGGACCAGCTCGCGCACGTCGGTGCCTTCCGGCACGGTCACCCGGCCTGCCGGGCCGCAGAACTTCACGGCACCCGCGATGCGGCCGAGCCGGAACACCCGGATGGCGTTACGCCCCCGGTCCCAGCCGGCCACGTACCAGCGGCCGTGCCGGTTCACCACGCCCCACGGCTCCAGCTCGCGCTGCTGCGGGTCGCTCCGCCCGGCCGCACGGTAGCTGAAGGTGACCGGGCGGCGGTCCCTGACCGCCTCCCACAGCGGCCCGAAGGCCGGCTCGGGCGTGCCCAGCCGGGGTTCTATGCCCTGCGGCACCGGCGAGTGCTCGTCGCCGCCGTCAGGCCCCGCATCAATGCCGGCGGCGCGCAGCTTCAGCAGCGCCCCGGCGGCGGCGCCGGCCAGCTCGGCCCGCCGCCAGACCCGGGCGGCCAGGCCGAGCACGGCGGCCTCGTCGGCTTCCAGCCGCAGCTCGGGCAGCTGGTAGGCCTGCTGCCTGATCCGGTAGCCGGGGTCGTCGTCGAACGGATGGTTGACGCCGGTCTCCAGCGGCACGCCGAGATCGCGGAGATCCTCCTTGTCCCGCTCGAACATCCGCTTGAACAGCTCGTCCTGTTCGGGATAGCCGGGCACGGCCTGACGGATCTGCTCGGCGGTGAGGTAGCGCGTGGTGGAGAGCAAGCAGACGACAAGGCCGAGCAGCCGCTCGGTCTTGCGCTTGGACATGGTCCCTCCGAAGCCTGGTGTTGGCTCCAGATTATTGTCTCTCAGGTGATGCTAGTCCGGGGGGAACGACTCATGAAGATGGGTTGGCTAGAGTGCCGGGATGATCACATGGCGGAACGGCACGGTCAGCGGGACGCGCCGCGAATGGCCAGGCGCGGTCGAGCTGGACATATCGGTGGACGGCGCACCTGCGGAAGGGGGGCAGGTGCGGGCGCTGGCCTTCCCGGCGCTGACCGGCCGTCCCCGGCCGGGTGACCGGGTGCTGGTCAACACCACAGCGCTCGACCTGGGCCTGGGCACCGGCGGCTACGCCCTGGTGGTCGCGCTCCCCGACCGGCTGCCACCCGACCCTGAGCTGGCCGGCCACCTGATCAAGGCCCGCTACTCACCGCTCCAGGCGTGCGTGCTCGGCGCGGACGAGCAGGGGTCGCCGCACCACGACGTGCTGCGCGACGCGGACGACATCGGCGGGATGCCCGTCGTGGTGGCCGACCTGCACTCGGCTCTCCCGGCGGTGCTGGCGGGGATCTTTGCGGCCGAACGGTCCGGGGACGATCGCCCGCCTGTCGCCGGCCAGCTTCGACTGGCAGAGCCCCGCGTGGTGTACGTGATGCAGGACGGCGGGGCCCTGCCGGCCTGGTTCTCGCGTACCTGCGCGCTACTCCGCGAGGCGGGCTGGCTGGCGGCGACGGTGACCACCGGGCAGTCGTTCGGCGGCGACCTGGAGACGGTGACCGTGCACACCGGGCTGCTCGCGGCGCGGCACGTGCTCGGCGCCGACATCGCCGTGATCGCGCAGGGGCCCGGCAACCTCGGCACCGGGACGCGGTGGGGTTTCTCCGGGGTGGCCGCGGGCGACGCGGTCAACGCGGCCGCGGCGCTGGGCGGGCGCCCGGTGGCGTCGCTGCGGATCAGCGACGCGGACCCGCGGATGCGGCACCGCGGCGTCTCGCACCACAGCCTGACTGCTTACGGCCGGGTCGCGCTGGCCCGGGCCGACGTGGTGGTGCCCGCGCTGGCCGGGGAGTTCGGCGCCCGGGTGGCGGCCGAGGCCGCCCCGCTGGGCGGCCGGCACGAGCTGGTCACCGTGCCGGCGGACGGCCTCGAGGCGGCGCTGCGGGCGTGCCCGGCCCGGCTGTCGACTATGGGCCGCGGCCTGGACGAGGACCTCGCCTATTTCCTGGCCGCAGCGGCGGCCGGCCGGCACGCCGGCCGCCTGCTGCGCGAAGTCCCTAGCCCTGCTTGAGCGCGTCGATGATGTCGACCACGAACAGCAGCGTGTCGTTGCCCTTGATGCCGGCCTGGGACGCGCCGGAGCTGCCGTAGCCCTGGGCCGGCGGGATGGAGAGCATCACCCGGCTGCCGATGGTCTGGCCGACCAGGCCCTTGTCCCAGCCTGGGATGACCTGCTCGGGCGACGCGCCGATGGTGAAGCCGAACGGCGAGCCCGACGACCAGGAGGAGCCGAAGACCTTCTTGGTCCGCCAGATGAAGCCGGCGTACTGCGCGACGACGAGCTCGCCCTTGGCCACCTTCGCGCCCTTGCCCTTGACCAGCGTCTTGGTCACCAGGGCGCTGGGCGGCGTGGCGGACGGGAACGTCACGGTGGGTGCGGTGCCCGACTTGGCGCTGACGGTGGGCAGCGTGCCGCCGCCGTTGGACACCTGGGTCCCGGTCGCGCCCGCGGTGTCGGAGTAGGCCCTGAGCATGTCGACGACGAAGACAAGCGTGGTCGTTCCCTTGATACCGGCCTGTGGATTCCCCGAGGTGCCGAAGCCCTCCGCGGGCGGGATCACGGCGAGGACGCGGCTGCCCACCTTCTTGCCAGTCAGCGCCATCTCTAGGCCAGGCAGCGACTTGCCGGGGATGAGTGACGGGACGCTACCGAACGTACTCTGCCTCTTCGAGGAGGTGGTTCCGTCCCACGTGTAAACGACGAAGTTGGCGGCCAGGGCGTCGCTCTTGGTCAAGGTGGTGCCGCTGCCCTGGATGAGGGTCCTGACCGTGAGGCTGTTGCCCGCCTTGGCTTTCGGGATGGTGACCTTCGGCGTCTTGTCGAACGCGCCGCTTGCGGTAACGGCGGTGTTCGCGCCCGGGGAGGAGCCAGCCGAGGAGGTTGCGGATGACGATGAGGAAGCGGTCGACTTCGCCGACCCGCCACAGGCCGCGAGGACCAGGCAAGCCAGCAAGGGCACGGCGATGAGCGCTAGAAAGCGTCGCATGGAAAAACCTCAATAGTGTCGATGTCAGCCCCGTCAGCCTACTGTGTTGGCCGGGGGGACGATCCCCCCAAGACCCCCCCTGCTCATGGGGGGGCTGTCCGCCCCCCCATGCCCCCCTGAGGGGCCTTCGGCCCCGACCTGCCGTTACATCCCGGCGATGAGCTTCTCGACCCGCTCGTCTACCGAGCGGAACGGGTCCTTGCACAGCACGGTCCGCTGAGCCTGGTCGTTCAGCTTGAGGTGCACCCAGTCGACGGTGAAGTCGCGCCGCTTCTCCTGGGCCCGGCGGATGAACTCGCCGCGCAGCTTGGCCCGCGTCGTCTGCGGCGGGACCGACTTGGCCTCGAAGATGTCGATGTCGCGGGCCGCCCGCTCCACCGCCCCGGCCCGCTGCAGCAGGTAGTACAGGCCGCGGCCGCGGTGCACGTCGTGGTAGGCCAGGTCGAGCTGGGCCACCCGCGGGGAGGACAGCGGCAGGTCGTGCCGGGCCCGGTAGCGCTCGATCAGCTGGTACTTGGTGACCCAGTCGATCTCCCGCGCGATCATGTCCAGGTTGCCGGTCTCGATCGCGGACAGCGCGCGCTCCCACATGTCCAGGACCCGCTTGCTCACCGGGTCGGCGCCGTTCTTCGTGGTGAAGTCCTTGGCCCGGTTCAGGTACTCGTACTGGATGTCCAGGGCGGACAGCTCGCGCCCGTTGGCCAGCCGGACCCGGCTGCGCCCGGTCATGTCGTGGCTGACCTCGCGGATCGCCCGGATCGCGTTGTCCAGGGTCAGGTCGCGCATCATCGCGCCGGCCTCGATCATCCGCAGCACCAGGTCGGTCGACCCGATCTTGAGCAGCGTGGTGGTCTCGCTCATGTTCGAGTCGCCCACGATCACGTGCAGCCGCCGGAAGCGTTCGGCGTCGGCGTGCGGCTCGTCCCTGGTGTTGATGATCGGCCGGGACCTGGTGGTGGCCGAGGACACGCTCTCCCAGATGTGCTCGGCCCGCTGGCTCACGCAGTACACCGCGCCCCGCGGCGTCTGCAGCACCTTGCCCGCGCCGCAGATCACCTGCCGGGTGACCAGGAACGGGATCAGGATGTCGGCCAGCCTGCCGAACTCGCCGTGCCGG
>WNGR01006281.1_pt1 | contig 12684 bp, 13 predicted proteins | sample 5407581 | NCBI WGS metagenome assembly WNGR01 (sample SAMN13153383, study PRJNA577476) | soil metagenome | isolation source: 80 cm soil or saprolite under Garry oak tree replicate 2 | place: USA:California | collected 2016-06-15 | reverse complement strand
GGGTGCGGAAGGCAGGGTTATCTGCTGTTACGTTCCCACTCAAAGACACTTACCTAATGGTTATGACTACATGGGTAAGCGGTACTTAGTCATGGACCTCTTCATCAGTCAGCTCGAATATCACATGTACGATAGTATGACTCAAACCTAGGATAGCGATAGCAGGGTTCGGGTTCAGGAGGCACTTTAAAGCCCTCTCTCTGTAGTACTTAAGATGTAGTCGTTGAAGACCTAGCTCCCCAGCTTGGTCTTCTTGAATTGCCACTTGCATTCCTCTTCTACTCTGCGAGATATAAGGGCTCTTGCTCCCTTTCTCTACTTGTACCAAGAAGCAGTCATCATCTTGTGTCCAAGTGTCATTGGACCTTGTGACCACCATATCACGTGACGATCCGAGTCCGTGTATATCTGTCATCGCTAAGTCGTATCGCGTGTCGTGCTAAAGCCTCAGTCAAGGCTGACATTCAGTGGCAACGTAACATTAAGACCAAGCTCACTGTGGCGCGCTTTACAACTTGAGAACGTTGGGCCTTCACGCCTTACTCAATAGAAGAGAGAGGAGAACGAAACGTTCCTCTAATCTACCTTAAAGCAGCCAGGTGGAGAATGGTAAGAGGAAGCACCGGATACTTTGTCAACATCCCTACAAGACCCAGTCAGTACTACCCAGTTGAGTTCAATCATAACTACATGTGCTGGTGCGAAATCACTTGGAACGCACCTGAAGTAGTGTGGAACGTAGTCCGACCAGCAGGACCTGACTACCGCTGTGACATATTCGAGGATGAGGTACAAACATCTGGAAACACAGGAGCAATAGACAGACAACTTCCCCCGATGCCAAGAACCCCTGCCCCCTCTACAGACAGCCGAGAGGAACAAGGAAGTGAACACTCAGAAGATACCATCGAGTCAGGACAACCCGGGAACACTACTGAAGAAGAAGGTCTCGCCGATCTAGCTGAGTCTATTCATATTAATCCACCAGAGATGGCCACCATGACCAAAGAACCAAGGATAGAAGAACCTATCAACGACAATACCGGACATCGCATCAGATGTATCGTCAACATTGTAGACAATGAAGCGGCATTGTGAAGGGCCACCAGGCCAGACCAGCCGGACCCACCAAGTGGGGGACCAGAACAACTACCAGAACTCCCCCCTATTTGACTTCCCCAAGATGATCGACCCAACCAAAGAGTCCCAGGAGGAGGATTCCCTGGAGGAGGAGGATTCCCCGGAGGAGGAGGATTCCCTGGAGGAGGAGGATTCCCTGGAGGAGGAGGATTCCCCGGAGGAGGAGGATATCCCAGAGGAGGAGGAGTGCCGCCAGGAGGACCACCCGGAGGAGGTTGGGGGCCACCACCGATGCCTATACCACAAGCCCACCAAGGGAAGTTGGTAGGAGAACCTCCCACCATTTATGATGGCGATAGGAAGAAGACAACCCTTTTTATCAACGAATGGGAACTATATTGGGCAGTCAACAATGACAACGCCCTCATGATTAACCCATACCAATGAGCTATGTTTTTCCTCACATATATCAAAGGAACTCAAGTTAACGAATGGGTCATGGCAGTCAACCGATGGCTAGCCCGACAAATACAAGGAGGAATCAACACCGCGGATGAACACTTATGGAATGAAGTAGCTTCCTCCTTTACACGACGATTCGCTAACAGCCTAGCTAAAGAAAACGCCCAGTCCATACTCCGAGCAGGAGTAAAGATGAAAGGAGAAGACATCGACGCATATATCGTTGAGATAGAGGAGCTCATTCAACTAGCTGAGTACCGATTTGATGTACTGCAGACCATCGAAACATTCATGGACGGGTTACCCACTGGCCTATATCAGAAGGTCTTAGAACTGGACAGGCCCACTACATACGAACAATGGAAGCAGGCAGCCATCAACTGTCAACAGGATTACATCCATATGAAGGCAAGACTGAAGGCACATCGTGGAGGAGTAACCACCTCACGACCAAGAGGATGGATGCCACAACGAATACTAGCGGACCCAAATGCCATGGACACATCAGCAGGAAGGACTAGAGGTCATGTCGTGGGAAGCGAAGAAATGAATCCTGCGACCATGCCCCGAGGAGGGTATGTACCCAGAGGAGGATACATGCAACGGGGACGCGGGGGAGGCAGAATGAGGGATCTACGCGAAGTTGAGTGTTACACATGTCACAAAAAGGGACATCTAAGTCGCAAATGCCCCCAGCATACGTGGAACAAACCAAGCAATAGTAGCCAGCATAACTGGACCCCACGTCCCAGTCAAGGATGGGAAGCGATAGTCGATGACAGAAGCGTATATGACGAAGAACAACCAACGATCGCACAATCAAATACGCAAACTCCCCAGCAACAAGCCGATTCATGGCTCCGAGGAGTAGCCATGGCAGGAGAAGACATACAAGAACTAGTAATGCGAGACCTCATCGGAAGGGAGGGTTTTCAGAACGCCTGAACCCATCGGCCTGGGTGAGGGCAGTCCATAAATTCAATTCTGTAATAGTGACTACGCGATTTCGATCCATGCACATCCCCGTCTCTATCAGAACCAGCAATGCAATGGCCGACATAAAAGCACTTGTAGACTCTGGAGCAACCGATTGCTTTATGAGCGAAAGATTCATACGACGAATGAAACTAGGGAAAAAACCGCTGCAAAAACCATGAAAGATATGGAATATCGACAACACGGCCAATCAAGCCGGAAGAATCACGCACTACATCACTCTCGACATACAAACGGGAGAAATTCAAAAAACAATACAATTCCTTGTCACAAACATAGGAAACAAGGATATCATACTAGGATACCCCTGGATGGCTGTGTTCGAACCCCAATTCACATGGAAAAATGGGGTTATCCATGAAAAAGAACTGCCCATTATCCTCTGGTCAGTTAATCCCTTCATTCCAGGAAAGAACCTGATAATCGCATGAATAAAAGATAATTGTCGTGTGCAAGCCACAACCTCCACGGAACTTGCCATCAAAGCACAACAATATACAAAAAAGGTAGAGGTCCCGGCGGAATATCGACAATTCGCCAAGGTATTCAGCGAAGAGGAGTCAAAATGATACCCACCAAAAAGGGCCTGGGACCACGCGATCGAATTCAAGAAAGATGCGCCAGAAGCGGTAGACTGCAAGGTATACCCAATGAATCAGATAGAAGACGAAGTGGTACAAACATTCCTCCACAATGAACTTGAAAAAGGATATATTTGTGAGTCAAAATTGCCATACGCATCTTCCTTTTTCTTCGTTCGAAAGAAGGATGGCAAAATGCGACCGGTCCAAGACTATTGCAAGATTAACGCCATCACAATCCAAAACCAATATCCCCTTCCTCTGATTGCGGACCTCATCTGAGATCTCAGTAACGCACACATATATACAAAACTCGACGTCCGATGGGGCTACAACAATGTATGAATTTGTGAGGGGGATGAAAAGTGTTACGATTCGGACACGTTTCATCTTTTCCTTACTTACTTGACTCATTACGCTTACGTGCCGAAACCCCCATGATTCAGCCTGACTCGGACTCATGACTCATACGCTTACTGATCGTTCCATGTGACGTCATTACCGACGTCACCATGACGCACGCTTACTTATCTCATACGTCACCATGACTCATACTGACTAGGATTGCGTCATATGTTTGTTCAACACAAACATCGTGTATTACTATATAAACCCTAGTCTACCTAGCTTGTACGGTAGACTTGACTTCTTCCAATCCACGACATTCTAGTCTCACCAGATAGGGAACTCTTGGGTTGTTCCAAAGGAGGGCTTATATCTATTTGCCTCTCAGCGACGCGGGCCTTCGTATTTTGCCTCGCATACCCAACCAGACGCGGACCTTCGTATTTTGTCTCGCACCTGCTAGTCGTATTGACGACTTGGCATTTCCTCTCACACCAGTCTTGAGCGCAGCTCGACTTGGTACTTGTGCATCACCGAACTGAAGCCCTGACCCGGCTTCACTCTACGAGGTATTCGAGAACCCGACTCGCACGTCGCACGATAACGCCAGTCGTGGCGTTACAAAAAGAAAGTGGCATTTAAAACCAGATACAGACTTTTCGAACCAACAGTCATGTACTTTGGGCTCACTAATTCACCAGCGACTTTCCAAACCATGATGAACTTTATCTACCAAGACGTCATCCTTAAACATAAACCCCTTGGCACCACTATCCGCATCTATATGGACAACATTGGCATTGCCACTTGCACCAACCTCGATGACCACCGGCGTGCAGTTCACGATGTCCTCAAGGTTGCTCAACTTCACGACCTCTACTTCAAACTGGAGAAATGTCTCTTCCATTCCTCTTCCATGGATTACCTGGGGGTAATCCTTGAAAAGGGGGTGACGCAAATGGACCCTGCCAAAATTGCGGGTGTCGACACGTGGCCAATACCAACAAATGCAACAGAGGTACGAAAGGCGCTTGGCTTTTTCAACTTCTACTGCCCCTTCATCAAGGGCTTTGCATTTATTGCAAAACCACTGCACAAACTCACATGGAAAGATCAAGAATGGCAGTGGGGACAAGAAGAGCAAAACGCTTTCGACACACTAAAGAAGCGTGTCACAACAGAACCTGTGTTAGCACATGCCAAATTGGATGACCAATTTGAATTAGAAGTGGACACCTCAGGATACGCGGTAGGAGCAGTACTCCTACAACGAAAAGAGGATGGTAAAAAGCACCCCATAGGATACTATTCAGCCACGCTCAACGAGGCGCAATGAAATTACGACATCTATGATCTTGAACTCCTAGCAATTGTAATGGCTCTCAAGAATTGGAGACCCCTACTAGCAGGGTCCCCTCATAAAATCATCATATACTCTGACCATCTCAACCTACAATACTGGAGACTACCGCAGAGAATATCACGAAGGGTAGCAAGGGAAGTATTGGAGCTATCGGAATACAACTTCAAGATACGTCACCTTCCAGGACGATTGAATGGACAAGCTGACGCATTGTCAAGACGACTGGGATATGACCAAGGAGAAAATGACAACAAAGATGTAGTCGTATTACCTGACCACGTCTTTGTAAGGGCAGGAAGGATGGAACGAGCCCCTCCTATGTGAAGGATCGTGGCCCAAGAAGAGATGGAAGTGTCCGACCTGGTGTATGCGCAAGACGAGGGGACGCTGAAGCCCTGGATAGACGCACATCAACTGAAAAGGATTGAAGGGACATGGTATAAAGATGGACGGCGAGTGGTGATGGGTGTTACGTTACCACGGAACGTTAGCCTTGACGTAGGCTGAATGACGGTGCGCGTGACGACTTAGCGAAGGATATACACGGATCCTTGATGATCACGTGATATAATGGTCACAAGGTCCAATGACACTTGGACACGAGACAGTGGTCGACTTTGTGAACACAGACGTAGAAAGGGATGGAGCCCTTAGATCTCGCGAGTAGAAGAGGAAGATGGTGGTGATTCAAGAAGACCAAGCTGAGGCCTTGGTCTTCAACGATGACATCTTAAGTACTACACGAAGAGGGCTTTAAAGCGCCTCTCGAACCTGAAACCGAGTACCGCTATCCTAGGATCGAGTCATATATCGTACATGTGATACTTGGGCTGACTGATGCATAAGTCCGTGACTAATTACCGCTTACTCACGTAGCCACAACCTGTAAGTAAGTGTCTTCAGATGCAAACGTAACATCACCCCCTTTTCAGCCTTTGCGCCCACGCAAGATCTCGTCGTTGACGTGAAGTACGTCATCCACGAATCCTTGGTTATTCACGTTAATCCTCTTGTTCGCGTCAGCCATCTCCAATCGTCTGATAGTGCCCAACTTAGCTGCAGCCAACTGTCCCCATGCCTCCTCGTTCTCTACGAGGACGGTCTCCATCCTTTCCAACTCATTAGTGATCATGCGGAATCGGTGAACCTCCGCTTTGAGCGATAGATCGCCTTCTCGATCTATCAGCCGGTCCGTGAACTCCCGTCCCGGTGCGTCGGCTTTGAGATGGTCCAACTCCTCCGTTGTGTACGTGGGCTTGCCGTCATAGCGATATACCGGCGAAGCGTACAAGGGTTTACTGAATACCTTGTCAGAGTCGCTCCGGAGTGCGATGACGAGTGGGTTGGGGGCCATAATGGCCTGCGTGTAGTGGGCCTGCTGCGTGGTCGAGTCACCTGGCAGGCGGATGGGGTAGTCGATGTAGTGAGTCCCTCTGTTGGCATTGAACCCGATGGGCTCCCGTTGTTGCAATGCCGTAGACATATACGACCTCTTGTACAGCGGGTATCCGCTGGTCGTAAGCGTGTACGGGGTCTCGTCCGGGTCGTCAGAGTCGCGACTATTCTTTATGAAAGGGTGCTCATCTGGATACCAGTCTCGGATACTGGTAGTACGACTCCACGGTCCTCTCGTTGCCGGCGTGCTTGGCGGCGCAGTGCTTCCCGGGCTACCTTCGCGACGTTTCTCTTGTATACGGCTCTCGCGAATTGCTCTTCCCTCCACTGCAAGCTGATCTTCTTTGGCGATTGTGACTGTCGCTCCCCCGTCGCGGGGAGGGATTCGCAGTACTCCTTCAGCTTCCCAAAGCTCATGATCAAGCGCTTGGGTGTCGGCTGCGTGAGTTGGTGTGGCCGCCAGCCCACTAGGGTCTGACATCTCTTGCAGTAGGGGTGATAGTGGACGCGGCTGCAGTGGCGTCGTCTGGAGGTCTGGGAAGACCTCTCGTACTCGAGCCAGCTCTTCTTCGGTGAGGGGAGCGGCGAGTTCGTTTTCGTCGGTGATGTGAGGTCGTATGTACTTCTTGGCGCAAAGTTCTCGCGCCTCGTCGTAGGTGATGAGCTGGGAGTCGAGCTCGGCTTCGAAGATACGCTCCGGAGAGCCGCAGTAGTAGTTGTTGGTGTCATTTGACATGGGAGCGATGTGAGTGGTTGTGGGAGTGATGGTGAGAGGAGTGATGGGGTACTCGCCCGTCGTTCCCGTCTTTATATATCTTTGTTTATCGGTTCTTGAACTTTCAAATTCCCTTATCGCTTCAGGGGCGTGTACGTCCTTCTGATCAACCCACTCGTTGTCCGAGTCTGGATATCCCTTCCATTTGATGAGGTATTGTCTTTTACGTCCTCTGCCGAACTGCCGTGCGTCTAGAACCTTCTCGACCTCGTATTCTTCTTCATTATCTACGAGGTCTGGAGGTGGTCTTGAGTAATTTGATCCGTGAATGTCGGTTTCTCGGTAAGGTGTGAGAAGATCGATGTGAAATACGTCATGGATACTCCACTGCGTGGGAAGTTTTAATCGATAATTGACTGAGGACATCACCTGGACAATTGGAAAGGGGCCATGTCTTTTGGGCGCAAGCTTGGCGGTTGGTTGATTGGTGCGGAGGTGGCGTCCTTCTAGCCACACGAGGTCTCCTTCTTGATATTTGGGCGTATCTTTGTGTTTGATCCACGATTTTTGTGCCTTGATCATCAATTCCTGGGCGCGTTGTCTAGCCCTTTTGAATTGTTCTAGTCGTAGCGCCACTTGTGGTATTGGCGATGGTTTATCTGTCCAATCCGCTCGTGGGTTAAACCCGTATAGGATGAAGAAAGGGGACTCTCCGGTGGTCTCATTCGGCCAATTGTTATGCGCGAATTCTGCCAGTGGCAGATAAGAGTGCCAGTTATCTTGGCGTTCGTTGACCCAGAATCGCAGGTATTGTTCTAGCCACTGATTCGTCCGTTCTGATTGTCCGTCTGTTCGGGGGTGATATGCCGTTGAGATGTTTTGCGTCGTCCCCGTTCCTTTGCATAGCCCTCTTATGAATCGTGAGGCGAACTTTGGGTCTCTGTCACTGATGAACTTTAGTGGGAGTCCAAATCGCGGAAATATGTGTTGGATTATCAATCCTGCGGTTTCTTCGGCGGTCATACTTTCCTTGCAAGGAATGAATATTGCCGCCTTGGTACAGTCGTGATCGGTTACGGTGAGTATCGAATCGTAGCCCTGTGAGACCGGCAATTTAGTAATGAAGTCTAGGGCCACGGTTTCGAACGGCATAGCTTCGCGCATGGGGAATATGGGTGATAGCGGAGCTTTAGTAGGTCGCGTATTGATTTTATTCCTTTGACATTCCGCGCACCCTCGTACGTAGTCCTTGACATCTTGCTGCATGTTCAGCCACCAGTACCTCCGGCTCACTAGTTGATACGTCTTGTTAATCCCGGGATGTCCATATACTGGTGCGTCGTGGTGGGCTTGTATGAAGGTTTGTCTGTGTCCTACTCCACCTGTTACCACGCGACGTCCATCCTTGTACCATACTCCCTCGACCTTCTTTAGTCGGTGGGCGTTGACCCATGGTTTGAGTAGTTCTTCGTCTTGGGCATATATTGGGTCCATTGCTTCCATTTCTTCTTGCGCCATGATCCTTCGCATAGGAGGGGCGCGTTGCGTTGTTGCTGCCCTTACAAAGACGCGATCCGGTAGCACGATTACGTCTTTGTTGTCGTTTTCGCCTTGGTCGTACCCTGGACGTCTTGACAGTGCATCAGCCCTTCCGTTCAGTCTACCAGGGAGGTGACGTATCTCGAAGTCGTATTCCGATAATTCCAGTACTTCTCGTGCCACTCTCCTGGATATCCGTTGTGGTAGTCTCCAGTATTGCAGGTTGAGGTGGTCGGAGTATATGATGATCTTGTGAGGAGATCCTGCAAGCAGGGGTCTCCAGTTTTTGAGCGCCATCACGATGGCTAGGAGCTCAAGGTCATAGATGTCGTAGTTTCGTTGTGCTTCGTTGAGCGTTGCCGAGTAGTATCCTATGGGGTGCTTTTTACCGTCCTCTTTTCGCTGTAAAAGTACGGCTCCTACCGCATATCCTGAGGCATCCACTTCTAGTTCAAACTGATCGTCTAATTTGGCGTGCGCTAGTACTGGTTCTGAGGTGACGCGTTTCTTCAGCGCGTCGAAGGCTTTTTGCTCTTCCGGTCCCCAGTGCCATTCTTGATCTTTTCGCGTCAGTTTGTGTAGCGGTTTTGCGATGAATGCGAAGCCTTCGATGAAGGGGCGATAAAAATTGAAAAATCCAAGGGCTTTCTGTACCTCTGTGGCGTTTTTTGGTATTGGCCACGTGTCAACGCCTGCGATTTTTGCGGGGTCCATGCGTGTCACCCCCTTTTCAAGGATTACCCCCAGGTAATCCATAGAAGGTGAGTGAAAGAGGCATTTCTCCGGTTTGAAATAGAGGTCATGGAGTTGCGCCACTTTGAGGACGTCGTGAACTGCGTGGCAATGGTCTTCGAGGTTGGTACGAGTAGCGATGCCGATGTCATCCATATAGACACGGATGGTAGTACCCAGGGGTTCATGTTTAAGGATAACATCGCGATAGATGAAGTTCATCATGGTCTGGAAAGTCGCGGGGGAATTGGTAAGTCCGAAGTACATGACCGTGGGTTCAAAAAGGCCGTATCTGGTTTTGAACGCTGCTTTGGGCTCGTCTCCTTCGCGGATGCGTACATTGTTGTATCCCCAGCAGACATCGAGTTTCGTATAGATGTGTGCATTGCTGAGGTCGCGGATGAGGTCCGCGATGAGGGGAAGAGGATATTGATTTCGAATCGTAAGGGCGTTGATCTTTCGATAATCTTGTACCGGTCGTAGTTTGCCATCCTTTTTTTTGACGAAGAAGAATGATGATGCGTAGGGTGATTTGGACTCACGGATGTACCCCTTTTCTAATTCGTTGTTGAGGAACTTTTGCACTGCCTCGTCCTCGATTTGATTCATCGGATATACCTTGCAATCTACTGCCTCTGGTGCATCCTTTTTGAATTCGATGGCATGATCCCAGGCGCGCTTTGGTGGGTATCGTTTTGAATCTTCTTCGGAGAACAGTCTCGCAAACTGTTGGTATTCTTTAGGAACTTCTACGGTTTGTGTATATTGTTGTGCTTTGATAGCGAGTTCCGTAGAAGTTGTAGCGCGTAGGTGACAATCGCCTTTTATTCGTGCGATTATCGGGTCTTTTCCGGGAATATGAGGGTTCACTGACCGGAGGATGATGGGTAGCGCTTTCTCGTTGATGACCCCGTTTTTCCACGAAAATTGGGGTTCGAAGGCCGCCATCCATGGGTATCCTAGTATGATGTCCTCGTTGCCTATGTTGGTGACGAGGAATTGTATTTGTTTTCGACTCCCGCCTGTCTGTATGTCGAGTGTGATGTAATGCGTAATCGCCCCAGCTCGGTTCGCGGTATTGTCGATATTCCATATCTTGCGGGGTCTTTGTAGGGGTCTTTTCCCTAGTTTCATTCGTCGTATGAAGTTTTCACTCATGAAGCAATCGGTTGCTCCAGAGTCTACGAGTGCTTTTATGTCGGCCATTGCGTTACTGGTTCTGATAGAGACAGGGATATGCATAGATCGGAATCGCGTAGTCACTATTACAGAATTGAATTTATGAACTGCCCTCACCCAGGCCGATGGGTTCAGGCGCTCTGAAAACCCTCTCTTCCAACGAGGTCCCTCATTACGAGCTCTTGCACGTCTTCTCCCGCCGTTGCTACTCCTCGAAGCCATGAATCGGCTTGTTGTTGCGGGGTTTGAGTGGTTGATCGCGCTACTATTGGTTGTCCTTCTTCCCCCTCGTACGTACTCCTATCGTCGACTATTGCTTCGCGTCCTTGACTTGGACGTGGGGTCCAGTTGCGCTGTTTCTCTCTGTTTGATTGATTCCACGTATGCTGGGGGCAGTTGCGGCTTAGATGTCCCTTTTTATGACATGTGTAGCACTCAACTTCGCGTAGGTCCCTCATTGTTCCTCTCCCGCGCCCTCCTTGCATATATCCTCCACGAGGATTATAACCTCCACGAGGCATGGTTGCGGGATTCATTTCTTCACTACCCGTGACGCGCCCTCTGGTTCTTCCCGCGGATGTATCCATGGCATTTGGATCCATGGGGAGGCGTTGTGGCATCCATCCTCTTGGTCGGGGAGTAGTCGATCCTCCTCGATGTGCTTTCAACCGCGCTTTCATGTGGATGTAGTCCTGTTGCCGATTGATGGCTGCTTGCTTCCATTGTTCGTATGTAACGGGTCTGTCGAGCTCCAAGACCTTTTGATAGAGCCCAGTAGGCAACCCGTCTGTGAATGTCTCAATCGTTTGTGGTACGTCGAATCGATACTCAGCTAATCGGATGAGCTCTTCGATCTCCACGATGTATGCATCGATATCTTCCCCTTTCATCTTTACTCCGGCTCGTAGTATTGACTGTGCGTTTTCCTTAGCCAGACTATCGGCAAAACGTCTTGTAAAGGAGGCGGCTACTTCATTCCATAGTCGTTCGTCGGCTGTATTGACTCCTCCTTGTATCTGTCGAGCAAGCCATCGATTCACGGCCATTACCCATTCGTTAACTTTGGTGCCTTTAACGTATGTGAGGAAAAACATAGCTCGTCGATATGGGTTGATCATAAGGGCATTGTCGTTGTTGACTGCCCAATATAATTCCCATTCATTGATGAAGAGGGTCGTCTTCTTCCTATCTCCGTCGTATATGGTGGGCGGTTCTCCTACCAGTTTTCCTTGATGTGCTTGCGGCATTGGTAGTGGCGGTGGCCCCCAACCGCCTCCTGGTGGTCCTCCAGGTGGTACTCCCCCACCTCCTGGGTATCCTCCGCCTCCTGGGTATCCTCCTCCGCCCGGGAAACCTCCTCCTCCAGGAAACCCTCCTGGGAATCCTCCTCCTGCGGGATTTCTTCTGTTGGATCGATCGTCCTGTGGGAGTCGAATAGGAGGAAGTTCCGGCAGTCGCTCTGGCCCTCCACTTGGTGGGTCAGGCTGATCCGGTTCTTATGCTCGTCGTAAGGCCGCTTCATCGTCTGCATTGCGGTGGGTTCTATGCCCCGTTTGTGGGTCAATCTCTCCCACTTGTTCTCGCCTAAGGTAGGTGGTTTCTTCTGTTATCACTTCTACCAGTTCGGTGATCGTAGCCATCTCTGGTGGGTTAATGTGGATAGACTCAGCTAAACTGGCCAGTCTTTCTTCTTCTGTGGTGTTTCCGGGTTGGCCTGACTCGACTGTGTCTTCAGATCGTTCGCTTTCCTGTCCGTCCTCTTCCTCTGTTGATGGATCGGGAGTTCTTTGGGTCGGAAGTGGATGTCCGTCTATAGCTCCTACGTTTCCTGCCGTTCGTACTTCGTCTTCAAATATATCACAACGATAGTCGGGTCCTGTGGGTCGGACTATGTTCCACACTGCTTCTGGTGCGTTCCAAGTGACTTCGCACCAACACACGTAGATGTGGTTGAACTCAACTGGGTAGTATTGATTTGGTCTTGTGGGGATATTGACGAAGTACCCGGTGTTTCCTCGGACTGTTCTCCACCTCGCTGTTTTGAGATATATAAGAGGAACGTTACGCTCTCCCCTGTCTTCTATGGCGTATGGCACGAAGGCCCAGCGTTCTCGAGTCGTAATGCGCGCCACAGTGAGAGCTTGGTCTTAATGTTACGTTACCACGGAACGTTAGTCTTGACGTAGACTGAGTGACGACGCGCGTGACGACTTAGCGAAGGATATACACGGATTCTTGGTAATCACGTGATATAGGGGTCACAAGGCCCGACAGCACTTGGACACGAGACAGTAGTT
>WNGR01012915.1_pt1 | contig 12686 bp, 9 predicted proteins | sample 5407581 | NCBI WGS metagenome assembly WNGR01 (sample SAMN13153383, study PRJNA577476) | soil metagenome | isolation source: 80 cm soil or saprolite under Garry oak tree replicate 2 | place: USA:California | collected 2016-06-15 | reverse complement strand
CTCCGAACGGATCGGGTTCTTCTTGTGCGGCATGGCCGAGGAGCCCTTCTGGCCCGAACGGAACGGCTCGGCCAGCTCCCGTACCTCGGTTCGCTGCCCGTGCCTAACCTCGAGCGCGACCGCCTCGCACACGGTGGCGGCCAGGGCCAGCGCGCTCACCCACTCGGCGATCCCGTCCCGCATCACCACCTGGGTGGCCACGTCCGCGGGCCGCAGCCCGAGCGACGGCATGACCTCGGCCTCGATGGCCGGGTCGATGTTGGAGTAGCTGCCCACCGGCCCGGACAGGGTGCCCACCGCGACCGCCTCCCGGGCGCGCACCAGCCGGTCCCGGCTGCGGGCCATGGCGAAGGCGAAGTCCGCGACCCGGTGCCCCCAGACGTCGGGTTCGGCGTGGATGCCGTGCGTCCGGCCGGGCCGCAGCGTGTCCCGGTGCGCCAGCGCGTGATCCCGCAGCACCGCGACCAGCCCGGTGGCCTTGGCGATGAGCAGGTCGCTGGCCTCGGCCAGCTGGACCGCGAGCGCGGTGTCGAGCAGGTCGGAGGAGGTCATGCCGTAGTGCACCCAGGCCGCGGCCGACCGCGGCTCGGTGTTGTCCGCCCAGGCGGTCAGGAAGGCGATCACGTCGTGGTCGGTGACCGCCTCGACCGCGGCTACCGCTTCGGGGGTGGGCGATTGGGCCGAACGGACCGGCTCCACGCTCTCCGCCGGCACCGTGCCCGCCCGGGCCTGCGCCTCCAGGACCAGCACCTCCACCCGGCACCACAGCTCGTACTTGTGCGCGTCGCTCCAGACCCGCCCCATCTCAGGCAGCGTGTACCGCTCGATCATGGCTCTATTGTCTCGGGGGGAACGATCCCCCCCAGACCCCCCCTGCTCCTGGGGGGACTACCCGTCCCCCCAGACCCCCCTGGGGACCCCCTTCGGGGGTCCCGGCGCTCCGCCACGAGCGCGGCCGCGACGATGAGGGTCAGCAGGGCCATCTCGGCGGCCACGCTCAGCGTGACCCCGACCGCCGAGGCCGCCAGCGCCAGCGCTGCCGCGCCCAGCCGGTACCGCTCCGGGCCGATCCGCAGCGCGTGCCGGAACGCCGCGCTGCCGGCCAGGAACAGCGCCACGCCGCAGCCCATGGCCACGCAGGGCCCGGCCGGCAGCGTGCTCCCCGTCCGGACGATGGCCTCCTTGACTCCCGAGGCCAGCGCGACGATCCCGAGCAGCATCGGGATGTAGGCGTAGAAGTACGCGGCCAGCGCGAGCGCCGGGCGGGCCGCCGGGTCCGCCGCCACCATGGCCCGTTCGGCCCTCTCGTCGTCCTCGGCGCCGAAGTAGGCCCACCACAGCGCCGCGGTCAGCGCCAGCCCGAGCACGGCGGACAGGGCCAGCGAGACGGTCACCGCGTGCCCCTCGGCGCCGATCCCGATATCCACCACCGACTCGCCGAGCACGATGATGACCAGCGCGCCGTGCCGCTCGGTGAAGTGCGACGGCTGGATGGAGAACCGCCCGCGCACCGGGAGCACGAACGGGGACAGCACCTGCACGGCGAGCGCGGCCGCCCACAGCCCGTAGGCGGCCCCTCCCTTGACGATCCCCGCCGTGATCACCAGCAGCGCGGCGACCAGGTTGAACGGCGCGACCCGCGCGATGTTCTTGTTCACCCGCTGGTACAGCCAGCCGTGCACGAGCACGACGATCAGGTAGCCGACGCCGAGCGCCACGCCGTCCCGGCCGAACGCTTCCGGGATGGCCAGCGCCATGATCAGGAACCCGGCCATCCCGGTCAGCATCAGCAGCCGCTCGGTGGTGCGCGACGGGGTGCGCGCGTTGGCCAGCCAGACGTACCCGCCGTACATCCACCACAGCGCGCCGAAGACGAGCAGCACCCGGAACCCGTCCTCGACCGTCACATCGTGCGCGAGGATCCCGGTCAGCTGGGTGATGGCGAACACGAAGACCAAGTCGAAGAAGAGTTCCAGGGTGCTGACCCGGAGGGGAAGGTCCCCAGGCTCCTCCGGGTCGGTCACGGGCGTGCCGCTATGTCCCGGCGGTACCAGCCGCCCCGCAGCGAGACCGTGCCCGCGAGCTCGTAGGCGCGGGCACGCGCGGCCGCGACGTCGGGCCCCGAGCCGACCGCGTTCAGCACCCGGCCGCCCGCCGAGACCAGGGCGCCTTTGGCATCGCGCGCGGTGCCCGCGTGCAGCAGGTAGGCGTGGGTTTCCCCGGCCCGTTCGGCCCCTATGATCTCGTCACCCTTGACCGGGTCCGCCGGGTAGCCCTCGGCGGCGATCACCACCACCACGGCCGCGCCGGGCCGCCATTCCAGGGAAGCGGCGCCGGCCAGGTCCCCGGCCGCCGCCGCGGCCAGCAGCGGCGCCAGCGGGCTGCTCAGCCGGTCCAGCACGACCTGCGTCTCCGGGTCGCCGAACCGGGCGTTGAACTCGATCACCCGCAGCCCGGCCGAGGTCAGCGCGAGGCCGGCGTAGAGCAGCCCCTGGTACGGCGTGCCGCGGCGGCGCATCGTGTCCACGGCGGGCGCGATGACCTCGGCCATCGTCTGCTCGGCCAGGTCAGGAGGAGCCCAGGGGAGCGGGGCGTAGGCGCCCATGCCGCCGGTGTTCGGGCCCTGGTCGCCGTCCCCGGCCCGCTTGAAGTCCTGGGCCGGCTTCAGCGGTACCGCCGTGACGCCGTCGGTGACCGCGAACAGCGACACCTCCGGGCCGTCGAGGAACTCCTCGATCACCACTGTGCCGCACGCCCGCGCGTGCGCCCGGGCCGCTTGGAGGTCCTCGGTGACCAGCACGCCCTTACCCGCGGCCAGGGCGTCGTCTTTGACCACGTAGGGCGGCCCGAACGCGGCCAGCGCCTCGTCCGCCTCGGCCTCGCTGGCGCAGGTGTACGAGGCCGCGGTCGGGATGCCCGCCTCGGCCATCACCTGCTTGGCGAAGGCCTTCGAGCCCTCGATCCTGGCCGCGGCCGCGGCCGGGCCGAAGCACCGGATCCCGGCCTCGCGCAGCGCGTCACCCGCGCCCGCGACCAGCGGCGCCTCCGGCCCGATCACCACCAGGTCCGGGCTCAGCTTGCGAGCCAGCGCCAGGATTCCGGCGGGGCTCAGCGCGGTGTCCGGGTACGTTTCCGCCAATGCCGCGATGCCGGGATTCCCCGGGGCGGCATGGACGTCGTCGGTCCTGAGGGCGCGGACCAGAGCGTGCTCGCGCCCGCCCGACCCGATGACGAGGATGCGCACGCCTGGAGCCTACCGGCGGCTACCGGAGCAGGTCCCTGATCTGCAGGGTCTGATCCCGGCGCGGGCCGACGCCGACCGCGCACACCGGGGCGCCGATCATCTCCTCCACCGCGCTGATGTAGGCCTGCGCGTTGGCCGGCAGCTCATCGAACGAGCGGGCCTTGGACAGGTCCTCCCACCAGCCGTCGAAGTACTCGTAGACCGGCACTGCGTGGTGGAACTCGGTCTGCGTCATCGGGATCTCGTCGTAGCGCTTCCCGTCCACCTCGTACGCCACGCAGACCGGCACCTGATCCAGGCCGGACAGCACGTCCAGCTTGGTCAGGAAGTAACCGGTGATGCCGTTCACCCGGGTCGAGTACCTGGCGATGACCGCGTCGAACCAGCCGCAACGGCGCGGCCTGCCGGTGGTCACGCCGTACTCGGCGCCCGCTTTGCGCAGCCATTCGCCCAGGTCGCCGCGGAGTTCGGTGGGGAAGGGCCCCTCGCCGACGCGGGTCGTGTAGGCCTTGACGATGCCGACGACGTCGGATATCCGCGTCGGCCCGATCCCCGCCCCGACGCAGGCACCGCCCGCGGTGGGGGAGGAGGAGGTGACGAACGGGTAGGTGCCGTGGTCCACGTCGAGCATGGTGGCCTGGGCGCCCTCCAGCAGCACCACCTTGCCCTGGTCCAGCGCCTGGCCCAGGACCAGCCCGGTGTCGGCCACGTAGGGACGGAGCCGTTCGGCGTACCGCTCGTACTCAGCCGCGATCGCCCCGGCTTCGATCCCGCGCCGGTTGTAGACCTTGGTCAGCATCTGGTTCTTCTCGCGCAGCACCAGGTCGAGCTTCTGCCGCAGGATGCCGGGGTCGAACAGGTCCTGGACGCGGATCCCGGTCCTGGCGATCTTGTCACCGTAGGCCGGGCCGATGCCGCGGCCGGTGGTGCCGATCCGCGCGCTGCCCAGGTACCGCTCGGTGACCTTGTCCAGCGCCCGGTGGTACGGCGTGATCAGGTGCGCGTTCGCCGAGACCAGCAGCTTGGAGCAGTCCACGCCACGGGCGGCCAGCCCGTCAATCTCATCCAGCAGCACCTGCGGGTCGATCACCACCCCGTTACCGATCACCGGGACGACGTCGGGCGACAGCACCCCGGACGGCAGCAGGTGCAGGGCGTAGCTCTCGTCGCCGATGACGACCGTGTGGCCGGCGTTGTTCCCGCCCTGGTACCTGACCACGTAATCGACGCGGTCCCCGAGCAAGTCGGTGGCCTTGCCTTTTCCTTCGTCACCCCACTGCGCCCCGACAACCACGATGGCCGGCATGCGGTATTCCCCTCGGCCTCACATGACGAAGCCCCCGCACAGGCGCAAGCGCGGCAGGGGGCTCTTGCGACTTGACATTACCCGGAAAAGCGCCAGGTAACCTAGCCGCCGCGACCGTTTCGCCCCCCTTTGCCCCGCGCCGCTGCCCCGTTCGCATCATCGTGTGCAGGAAGGTGCCGGAAATGGCGCCCTTCTGCCCACGATCACGGCTGGCCGGTACTTAGCTCCGCCGCGGCGGTGGCGCTGCTGTCGCGCAGGAACTGCGCGCAGCGCTCCGCTTCGTCGTCCTCGCCGATCGCCGCGGCGGAGGTGCCCAGCATGTGCAGGGCGCGCAGGAAGCCGCGGTTCGGCTCGTGCTCCCACGGCACCGGGCCGTGCCCCTTCCAGCCCGCCCGCCGCAGCTGGTCCAGGCCGCGGTGGTAGCCGGTCCGCGCGTACGCGTAGGCCGTGACCGCGTCGCCCTGGGCGTAGGCCCGCTCGGCCAGCGCCGCCCAGGCCGCGGAGTAGGCCGGGAACCGCGCCGCCACCTTCTCCGGCGCCTCGCCCGCACTGATCATGGCGTCGGCTTCGGGGTCGGGGAGCAGGTAGGTGGGGGGCGGGCCGCCGAGCAGGTTCCTGTGTTCCATGGTGCTTTAGCTCCCCAGGGCGTGGCCGGCGGACAGGAGGTCCTCGCAGGCGTGCACGACCCGGGCCGTCATGCCGCCCTCGGCCGACTTGCCCCAGCTGCGCGGGTCGTAGGCCTTCTTGCTGCCCACGTCGCCGTCCACCTTGAGTACGCCGTCGTAGTTCTTGAACATGTGGTCCGCGACCGGCCGGGTGAACGCGTACTGGGTGTCGGTATCCACGTTCATCTTGACCACGCCGTAGGAGATGGCCTCCCTGATCTCCTCCAGGGCCGACCCGGAGCCGCCGTGGAAGACCAGGTCGAACGGCTTGTCCTGGCCGTACTTGGCCCCCACCGCGTCCTGGATCTCCTTCAGCACCGACGGGCGCAGCTTGACGTGGCCCGGCTTGTAGACGCCGTGCACGTTGCCGAACGTGGCGGCCAGGATGTACCGGCCGCGCTCGCCGAGCCCGAGCGCCTCGGCGGTGGCCAGGGCGTCTTCAGGGGTGGTGTACAGCTTCTCGTTGATCTCGCCGACGACGCCGTCCTCCTCGCCGCCGACCACGCCGATCTCCATCTCCATGACGATGCGGGCGGCCGCGCACCGGGCCAGCAGGTCCCTGGCGATGTCGAGGTTCTCGTCCAGCGGCACCGCCGAGCCGTCCCACATGTGCGACTGGAACAGCGGCTCCTGGCCGCGCTCGACCCGCTCCCGCGAGATCGCGACCAGCGGGCGCATGTAGCCGTCCAGCTTGTTCTTCGGGCAGTGGTCGGTGTGCAGCGCGATGTGGATGGGGTACTTGTCCGCGACCACGTGCGCGAACTCGGCCAGCGCCATCGCGCCCGTCACCATATCCTTGACCGGGCCCGACAGATATTCGGCGCCGCCGGTCGATATCTGGACGATCCCGTCACTGCCGGCCTCGGCGAAGCCACGCAGCGCGGCGTTCAGCGTCTGGCTCGAGGTGCAGTTGATCGCGGGGAACGCGAAGCCCCGCTGCTTGGCAGTATCGAGCATCTGCGCGTAGATCTCTGGGGTCGCGATTGGCATGACGATGACTCCTTGGCTTAGATTGACCCCACTCTAGACACGCAGGCCTGGATCTCTGTAGGGACCTTGGGCCTGACGACTCTAGACATGAAGCGCGCGTGAAGATGCACCGGGCATGGCCGGGCATGAGGTACAACAGGAAGCCTATGGAGAGCTTTCTGACCTCGGCGGGCTACGCCGGGCTTATCCTATTCGCCTTCCTGGAGGCGGCGTGCATCCCGATCTCGTCCGAGATCACGTTCGGCTTCGCCGGGGTGCTCGCCTACCAAGGGCATCTGAACCTCGCCCTGGTCATTATCCTGGGCACGCTGGCCGAGCTCGGTGGCTCTTACGCCTCGTACGCGGTCGGACGGATCGGCGGCCGGCCGCTGGTGACCAAGCTCGGCCGCTACGTGCTGGTGACCGAGTCCGACGTAAGCCGGGCCGAGCGCTTCCTCGAGGGCCGGGGGATGTGGGCCATCCCGGTGGGGCGCATGCTGCCGTTCGTCCGCGCCTTCACCTCGATCGTCGCCGGCCTGGTGCGCGTCCCGGCGGGCAAGTTCGGGATCCTGAGCCTGATCGGCACCGTCCTCTACGCGGCCGCACTCTCCTCGATCGGCTACGCACTCGGCAGCACCTGGCAGAGCGTCAGCCACGGCCTCGCGGTCGTCGGCTACGTGCTGTTCGCCCTGGTGGTCCTGGCCATCGTCGGCTTCATCGCCTACCGCTGGCGCGCGGTCCGGCGCGAGGACCAGCTCAAGCGAGCGGCCGTGGCGGCCGGCCCCGGCCAGCCCGACGGCCCCGCACCCGGCCAGCCGGACGCCCCCGGTCCCGGCGAGCGGCCCCGGCCGCACTCGCACCGGGCCGGCTAGTCAGAGGCCGAGATCAGCTAGCTGGTAGGCGGCCCGGTAAATCAGCCCGCGCCCGGTCACGTTCGGCCGGGCGCCCCGGTCGGCCAGCACGGCCACGCCGACTACCTCCGCCCCCGCCTCGCGCAGCGCCTCCACCGCGGCCAGCACGGAGGCGCCGGTGGTGGACGTGTCCTCGACCGCGAGCACCCGCCGCCCGGCCACGTCGGGGCCCTCGATCCGGCGCTGCGTGCCGTGCTCCTTATCCTTCTTCCGCACCACGAACGCGTCCACCGGCGTGCCCCGGGCGGCCGCGGCGTGCATCATCGCGGTGGCCACCGGGTCCGCGCCCAGGGTAAGCCCGCCGACCGCGTCGTAGGCCAGGTCCGCGGTCAGGTCGAGCATGACCCGCCCGGCCAGCGGCGCCAGCCGCCCGTCCAGCAGCACCCGGCGCAGATCCACGTAGACGTCGGCCCGCTGCCCCGAGGAGAGCACGAAGTCGCCCCGGATCACGCCCTTGGCCCTGATCCCGGCGAGGAGCTCGGCCCGGTCGTCGCTCACGCCTCCCCCTTCACCCCCACACCCCGCTCTTCAGTCATTCGCTCGCGATCCTAGGCGATGGCCCGCCGGCGCCGGTTTTCCAGTCCCCCTCAAACTGGTCTCCCGGCGCCGGCGGGGGCTTAGCGGGCCAACTCGTCCACCAGGCGAAGCGCCTCGGTGAGCCGCCCGGGCAACGGGGTCATGCGGATCTGGGTGCCGAACGCGGCCTGGATGTTCCGCCGCAGCCTGGCGTACCGGAGCGGCAGGTCGCTTCGGGCCGGGACCAGGGCGATGGCGGGGCCCGGCTTGGCCAGGGAGAGCGTCTCGCCGCCGGGGAAGGCGGCCCGCAGGTCGCGACCGACCAGGATGGGCAGGGCAAGGCGGCGCCACGGGTCGGGACGGCGCGGCAGCCCGACCACGAGCAGCCGGTGGGTTTCGGCCGGGCTGGTACCGCCCTGTTCGGCCTCCCGGTACACCTCGGCCAGCCGGGTGCGCAGGTAGGACAGGGTGGCCAGGCCGCTGAGCGGGTCCTCGCAGCCGACGTGGGCAAACTGGCTCACGCTCTCCTCGGCCCATCCCTCCGCGATCGCCCCGACCAGCTGCAAAGGCGGATCCCACTGCCGTCCCTCGCCCTCACCCAGCACCGCGAACAGCACGGCGAGGTCGTCGATTGTCTCGGCGATGCCGACCCCGGCCCGGGCCCGCGACCGGCCCAGGCCGGCGCAGGCCGCGGCCAGGGCAGCGCTGGCCGCGGCCAGGGCGGGCGCCCCGGCCGCGGCCAGGCCAGCCTCACCGCGCGCCAGTGCTCGGTTCTGGCACGCGCCGAGGACCTCGTCGACCGCCCAGAGCTGGGCATCCCGGAGACAAGCTGGCCCGGCGGAGCGATCTTCCCGGTCAGGCTCCATGTGGCGGTCGGTCCCTTCCGCTCGGTTGGTTGCGCTTCCGAGGTAGTGACGGCAAACCCGTCCCGGCATGACGCCGTATGGTCCAGGATTCTTTGGGTAACTATTCGGAGTCAATCAAGGACGGTGAGTAATGGAGAATCCCCGGGATCCATTGCCCGCAGACGTGTCCGCGGAACCGGAACACGCAGATCCCCCGCCCGGCGAGCCCACGGAACCCCTGCGCCTCGGTGAGCCCGCGGAATCGCTGCCCCCCGGCGACGCGGACCTGATCGCGGCCAGCCGGGCCGGAGACGCCGCGGCGTACGACACCCTGTACCGGCGGCACGTGGCCGCGGCCCACAGCCTGGCCCGGCAGCTCGTGCGCAACCGCGCCGAAGCCGACGACGTGGTCGCGGAGACCTTCGCCAAGATCCTGGACCTGCTGCACCGCGGTGGCGGCCCGGACGACGCGTTCCGGCCGTACCTGCTGACCGCGGTCCGCCGGGCCGCCTACGACCGGCACCGCGCCGAGCGCAGGCAGCTGGTCACCGACGAGATGGAGACGTTCGATCGCGGCGTCCCGTTCGCCGACCCGGCGGTCGCGGACCTGGAGCGGACGATGATCGCCCGCGCCTTCGCCTCCCTGCCCGAACGCTGGCAGGCCGTGCTCTGGCACACCGAGATCGAAGGCGCCAGGCCCGCCGACGTGGCCCCGCTGCTCGGGCTGACCGCGAACGGCGTCGCGGCCCTGGCCTACCGGGCGCGCGAGGGCCTGCGCCAGGCCTACCTGCAGATGCACCTGTCCGGCGCGGTCCGCGACGAGTGCCGTCCGGTGGCCGCCAAGCTCGGCGCGTACGTGCGAGGCGGCCTGGCCAAGCGGGAAGCCGCGGTGGTGGCCGCGCACCTGGACCAGTGCGCGGAGTGCCGCCGGGTCTTCGCCGAGCTCGGCGACGTGAACGTGGCGCTGAAGGGCATCGTGGCCCCGATCGTCCTCGGCCCGGCCGCCGTCGCCTACCTGGCCTCGGCGGCGGGCAAGGGCTCGGCCGGCGCCTGGATCGCGGCCCGGCTCGGCTGGATCCGGCACGCGCCCAAGGGCCAGCAGGCCGCGGCGGCGGGCGTCGCGGCCGCGGCCGTCGTCGGCCTGGCCGCCGCGGCGCTGGCGCTGACCGGGCACTCCGGTCCCGCGCCGGCGCGCCATGCCTTCCCTCCGGCGGCCGCCGGCGCCCCGGCCCAAGGGTCGTCATCGTCTTCCGGCCCCAGCTCGTCCGCCTCCCACCACCCAGGTTCGGGTCCGTCCGCCCCCGGTTCCGGTGGCCCGGGCTCCGCCCCCCGTGCCCCGGGTCCGGGCGCCCCTGGCTCGGCGTCCGGCGCTCCCGGCTCCGTGCCCGGCGCTCCCGGCTCCGTGCCTGGTGCCCCCGGCTCCGCTCCGGCCGCGACGTCCCAGCCCGGCCAGGCGCCCGTGCCGACCGAGCCCGCCAGCGCGCCGGGCAGTCAGCCCGCCGCGGCGGCCCCGGCGCCGTCCTCCGCGGCACCGGGTAACGCGCCCACCGGGACATCCCCGGCGTCGCCATTCACCGCGCCGGCCCCGCAGGCCCAGATTGCGGCCCGGATCAACCCGGTGGGCACGCTGTCGCAAGGCGCCACCGGCATCGTGGGGTTCAGCGTGGACAACACGGGTTCCGGTCCCGCGGCGACGGTGACCGCGAACGTCTCGCTGCCCCTCGGGGTCAGCCTGCTGGCCGGGGGCACCCTGGGCCGGGCCGGCCTGCACCAGTCCAGCCCGGGCGGCTGGACCTGTGCCCCCGGTGGCGGCGGCGCGACCTGCACCCACGGGCCGCTCGCCGCGGACGCCTCGACCACCAGTTACCTGCAGGTCGTGGTGGCGGCCGACGCCCCGCCCGGCCAGCCGCCCGCCATCTCGGTGGACGGCGGCGGTCGCCGCGCAACCGCACGCGGCACGGCCGGGGTCACCACCGGCGGGTTCCCGGCCCGGTTCGCCGCGTCCGGCCGGTACGCCGTGATCACCGCAGGGGCCCGGCTGGGCAACGGAGACGACGACTGCAACGGCACCGCCTGGGACCTGCCGCCCACCCCGCCCCGCTGCCCGGCCTGTCACCCCGGCGACACCCCGGCCGATCGCCCCGGCGGCACCTCGGCCGGCCGGTCGGGCGGCACCCCGGTCGACTGGGGTGGCGGCACCCCGGCAGGTCAGCCCGCCGGCACCTCGGCCGGCCGGCCCGGCAGCACCCTCGCCCTGTCGGGGCCGGTGGTCTGGGCTGGCTTGTACTGGGCCTGGACCGGCGGCCCGCCGCAGGCCGCGATCGCGCTGCGCCCCCCGGGCGGCCCCGGCCGGCACGTCACCGGCTCCGCGGCCACGGCACCGCTCGATCTGGGCTTCCACGGCCTGGCGCGGATTCCGGTGCACCAAGCCTTCGCCGATGTGACCGCCCTGGTCGCCGAGTACGGCTCTGGAGCCTGGTCCGCCACGGCCCCCGCCCCGGTCGGCTGGCCACGCGGCCCCCAGGCGGCCCAAGCGGCCGGGGCCGGCTACCTCGGCTGGACGCTCGTCGTGGTGACCAGGGACGCCGCCGCGCCATCCGGCCAGGTGATGGTGCTCGACGGCGCCCACCAGGTAGACGCGACCCACCCGGGCTTCTCAGTCCCCCTCGGCGGCCTGCTGGCGGGACAGGTGGTCCGGGTCCACGCGGTCGAATGGACCGGGCGCGGCCCCAGGTTCTCCGCGTTTACCCAGCCCCTGGCCGCTCACCCGGCGGCAACCTTCCCCGCCGTGAACGCCCCCTACCTAGTAGGCGTAATCACCGCCGCCGCCCCATTAGCCCCGTCCGCGGCCTAGGTGCCCCGCGCCCCCTTCCCCGCATCCCTGATCCGCCCGACCGTGACCAGGTCAGCCGCCGGGGTTTGCGTCCGCTGAGGCTTGGGTGACAGAGGTTCTGGACGTGACTAATGGGCTCTAGGCAGCGGGAATGCGCGGAAAGCCATCCGCGGCAAGGTTACTTCACTAGTCTTAGAGCCATCGGTGCCTATGAGCTGGCCGCTGTGCCGAGGGAAGGACGGTGGGGCCGTGGATCGCTGCGCGCTGTTCGTTGACGCTGGTTACGTGCTCGCGGATGGTGCTATGGCTGTGCACGGAACGCGCCGGGCCGAATCGGTCTCATGGGACTACGAGGGACTTCTGCAGCTGCTGTCCAGCCTGGCCAGGGAACGCTCGGGCCTGCCGGTACTGCGCTGCTACTGGTACGAGGCCACCGTGGACGGCCGCCGCACCGCCGAGCAGGACGCACTGGCCGACGTGCCGGGCATCAAGCTCCGCGTGGCGAAGATCCGCCCCGGCCGGCGCGAAGGCGTGGAGACCGAGATCCACCGTGACCTGACCACGCTGGCCCGCAACAACGGGATCAGCGACGCGCTCGTGGTCAGCGCGGAAGAGGACCTGGCCCAGGTCATCGCCGACGTCCAGGACCTGGGCATGCGGGTCACCCTGGTGCACATCGCGGTGGACGGGAACTGGACCATCTCCCGGGCGCTCCGCCAGGAGTCCGACGACATCATCGAGATCAGCGGCGACCATCTGCGGCCCTACGTAGAGCTCGTCGCGGGGGCCGAACCCGCCCACCCGGACGAGGACGGCGACCTGGCTGCGGTGCGGCCGCTGGCCAACGGTCATTCCATCGCGCCCGCGGCGTCCTATCAGCAGGCGCCCGCGACGTCGGGGAACCACGCACCCCCCGCCATCTACACCGCGCCGGTGGTGGCCGAATACCAGCGGCCCGCGCTGCAGCTGCCCAGGTCGACGTCGCGGGAAGACCGGAACCAGGACGACCGAAACCGGGACGACCGGGCGCGCGAGGAGCGGACGGTGCCGGCCGTCAACGGCGACGCGCCGTCGGCCGCCCGCCAGGACATCCCGTCCCGCCAGGAACTCCCCGCGCGCCAGGAACTCACGTCGCGCCCGGATCTCACGTCGCGCCCCGATATGTACGGCGCGCCGTCAACCGGCACGCGGAACCGCCCCGAACCGGTCCCGCCCGCCCCGCAGAACCCGTCGGCCCGCGCCCGCGCCGCCGAGGAACCCGCCGCCTACGCTCCGCCCGCCGGCCCGGGGCCCCAAGCACCCCAGGGACTCCAAGCACCCCAGGGACTCCAAGCACCCCAGGGACTCCAAGCACCCCAGGGACTCCAGGGACCGCCGGCGCCCCAGGTACCGCAGAG
>WNGR01014736.1_pt1 | contig 12688 bp, 10 predicted proteins | sample 5407581 | NCBI WGS metagenome assembly WNGR01 (sample SAMN13153383, study PRJNA577476) | soil metagenome | isolation source: 80 cm soil or saprolite under Garry oak tree replicate 2 | place: USA:California | collected 2016-06-15 | reverse complement strand
TTAACTTTTGCCTTTCCCCGATTTGCGCCAGGTTCTGAATCGGAATCGCCATGGTCAGAAAAAATCCCAAACAGCCGACCCGCAAATCGGAGATCGCCGAGGGTTTTCGCATTTCTAATGGACCGATCATAGGCTCCGCTGCGGACATAGAAAGAGAGTCGAGCGAGCTTCCGCGTGTTCAGGGCGCGCCGACGTTATTCGCGATCGCACGCGATCCGAACACCATATTCACCTATTGGAGTGTCGATTGGGCAACCATCTTTGCGAAAACGATGCCGGTGGATCGACAGGTTCATCTTCGCGTGTATCGCGCAGATGGTGTCGAGGAAAAGAGCGCAGCCGTCGAGCCGATGGCTGGTAATTGTTACATCGCAGTTTCGCGGCCAAGCGACTCTTATCATGTCGAGATTGGGTACTATCAACCTGCGGATGTTTGGCATCTAGTAGCGGTATCCGATGAGGTAACGATGCCGCCCGACAAAGTCGCGGAAGTTGCAGATGTCGACCTTGCCACGATTCCGTTTCATCTCAGTTTTCAACGACTCCTCGATTTGTTTCGAGTATCCAACGGCGATGCCTTGGCCGAAGTCATTTCTCGATTCCAGAAACGCGCGTTGACTGACGAAGCGCGTGAGCTGTTGACCCCTGAAGAGCGAGAAATCCTCCACGCGATGAATCTTTCCTTACTGGAGATCGCGGCGGCCAGGCGAGCGTTTTTGGATCGGGCTGACGATCAGATGTTGCGAAAACGGACAGAGGCCATCCTCGGTTTTGGATCGACCAGTTCGTTGCGAGGATTCGGCGGGGCCAGTTGGGGTTCAGGCGCCGCCTAGATAGGCACTCTCTACTTTTTCATTAGCCCGCAGCGCGCTTGAGTGATCGTGCAGCATGATTCGTCCGGTCTCGAGGAGGTACCGTAATGCAAAACTTCCAGCGCGAGATTCGCGTTTTGTTCGACCAGCAAAACGATGATCCTTAACGACCGATTGATCTCGCCGATTTTTTCAAAAATCGTTTTCACCAGAATTACCCGGGTGAGGATGGACCATTTGACCCAAGCCCGCGGAACCCGCAGGTGGAAATCAGTGCATCGTCCAGCGCTTCAACCGCTCGTGGAAGGTTTGGTGTCGGAACTGGGCAGCTGCGCCAGCTTGCTCCGGTGCACGCCGTAGCAGAAATAAAACACCATGCCAATGGCGAACCAGACCAGCAAACGCCGCCAGGTCGGCCATGGCAGCGCGGCCATAAGCGCGAGCGCCGAGAGCGCACCTGCTGGCGCCACAAACCAGACCCACGGCGTGGTGAATTTGCGCGGGAGATTCGGTTCGCGCACGCGCAACACGAGAATTCCCACCGAGACAATGACGAAGGCTAGTAATGTGCCGATGGAGCAGAGGCTGCCTGCCTCGCGCACGCTGAAGACGGCGGAGAAGATCGCGACACCCACGCCAGTCACAATGGACGTCAGCCACGGCGTGCGGAAGCGCGGATGCACCCGGCTCACGAAGGGCGGCAGCAGGCCATCGCGCGCCATGCTGTAAAAGACGCGTGATTGTCCGAGCAACATCACCAGGATGACCGAGGACAGACCTGCTATGGCGCCGAGTTTTATCAACCGTCCCATCCAGCCCATGCCCGCGTGGTCCGCCACCACCGCGATCGGGTCCGGCACGTCGAGCCGGCCGTACGGCACAACGCCCGTCGCGATTCCGGACACAAGGATGTAGAGCACGGTGCAAACAAGGAGCGAGCCGATGATGCCGATAGGCATGTCCCGTTGCGGATTTTTTGCCTCCTGGGCCGCGGTGCTAACGGCGTCGAACCCTATATAGGCAAAGAAGACAATACCAGCGCCCGTCATGACACCGCTCCAACCGAAGTGACCAGACTGTCCTGTGTTTACCGGAATGAACGGATGCCAGTTCGCCGAAGTGATGGCATGAAAGGCGCCAAAGACAAATAGCAGTACCACCGCGACCTTCACGAACACGATCAGGATGTTGAAATTCGCCGACTCCTTAATGCCGACGACGAGCAACGTCGTGACCACAAAGATAATGAACACAGCTGGGAGATTGAACATCGTCGTCACCTGGGCTAGGGCCGTCGGGTCGGTTCCAGCGCTCTTGATTTGATCCAGCAGAGATGCGCTGCTCACCACCCAGCCGACTTTTGCTTGCACGAGCGGTGCGAGCGCAGCAGGAATATTAATCAATTCGGTTCCGCGAGCGGCGGACAACGTCGGAGGAATGTTGATACCAAAATCGTGCAGGAACGATACGACGTAGCCCGACCAGCCGATTGCCACCGTAATCGCGCCGACCGCATATTCGAGGATTAAGTCCCAGCCGATGATCCACGCGATGAGTTCCCCGAGCGTGGCGTAGCCGTAGGTGTACGCGCTGCCAGCCATCGGCACGAGCGAGGCGAATTCGCTGTAGCACAAGGCGGCGAAGACCGAGGCGACGCCGGCCAGCACAAATGAGAGGACGACGGCCGGCCCGGCATTTTGCGCGGCGACCGTGCCGGTGAGCACGAAGATACCGGTGCCGATGATCGCGCCGACGCCGAGTGCGGTAAGATTCATCGCGCCAAGCGCGCGCTTAAGGCTGTGATCACTGAGCGCCTCGGCTTGCAGATCCGTCACGCTCTTTCGTCGAAACAAATTCATTGGTTGATTTTTCGGTTTCGCTAAATGGGCTGCCGCGTGCAACAAGTCAAGCAAATGTCAGATCGTTGCCGGCCGCGATTTCCTCCAGAGAAAGTAAACCGGGACTCCAGCGAGCACGATGAGCAAGCCGGGCCAGGAAGTTTGCGTGCGGTAAATCACTAGGACTACCAGAATCACCGTGGCCGCCACGATGTAGAATGCTGGCAATAACGGATACCCAAAGGCGCGATAGGGGCGCTCGGCGTCTGGACGCGTGCGGCGCAGCACGAACAAGCCGGCGATCGTCAGCACGTAGAAAATCAGCACGGCGAACACGACGTAATCGAGCAACATGCCGTAGAGATTGCCGTACTGCTCGGCTCCGGAGGCATCGAGCAACGGTGCGTTCGTCACCGGATCACGCAACCGCGTCCGCGGCAGCACGAGCAACGCCGTCCAGATTCCCTGCAAGACCAGTGCTACCGCCGGAACGTGCCGGGCGTTGAGCCGGCCGGTGGCTTTGAAGAACAGCCCGTCCTGGGCCATCGCATAATAGACCCGGGCGCCGGCCAGAATCAGTCCGTTGTCGCAGCCAAACGTCGAGACCATGATGGCCACAGCCATGAACGCCGCGCCCGCTCCGCCGAACATCACCGACATCACCGCCGTGGCCACGCGGTCGTCTGGTGCGTGCTGGATTTTTTCCAGCGGCAAGACGCAGAGGTAAGCAACGTTCGCCAGCAGATAGAGCGCGATAACTAGTCCGGTGCCCAAGGCGAGTGACAACGGCAGATTGCGCCGCGGATTTCTCACTTCGCCAGCGGTAAACGTGACGTTGTTCCAGGCATCTGCGGAAAACAGCGATCCAACTTGCCCCACGCACACGGCAATCAACATTCCCAGCGCACCGCCCGCCGCCGACACCGCCGCCACGAACGACAGATCGGACTTGATCGGCGATACCCCGCCGGGCGTCCAACAGTTCGTGAAATTGGCGCTGAGCGCATCCGCATTGCGGCCGACGAAAACCCCGAGGACGATCAGCACCAGCAGCGCCAGCGTCTTGGCGGAAGTGAACACATTTTGGATGAGTTTGCCGACTTGGAGGCCGCGCGTGTTTACGAAGGTCAAAAACACGATCACGAGGATCGCCACCAACTGCTGCGTCGAAAGACTAACGGCGTAATTCGTCGAGAGAATGATCGGCGGAACGACCCATTGTGTCGGTGAAATGGCCGGTGCAAGCACGCCGAGGAATCGCGCAAACGCCACCGCGACCGCGGCAATCGTGCCGGTCTGAATGACGAGGAATAGCGTCCAACCGTAGAGAAATCCCCACAGAGGACCATAGGCTTCGCGCAGATAGATGTATTGCCCGCCGGCGCGCGGCATCATCGCGGCGAGTTCACCATAGCTGAGCGCGGCCGTGATCGTGAGCGCGCCGGTCACTGCCCACACCACCAGCAGCCAGCCAGCCGAACCGACCAACCGCGTGATGTCTGCCGAGACGATGAAAATACCCGAGCCGATCATCGAGCCCGCCACGAGCATCGTCGAATCGAGCAAGCCGAATCCTCGAATTAACTTGGCGTCGTTGGTTGCAGGTGGTTGTGACATGGTCTTTTGAATTCGAGCTGGTCGGATTTCGCGGAGAGTTAACCACCACTCAGCCCGGCGGGGCAACGCCAAAACGCCGCGTGCTCAGAAATTGTTTCGGTTTTTCTTCGCGAAGTCTTGCTGTTGTCAGAGTTGAGGTAAGCACGAGAGAGTGATTTTGACGCGGGCGTATCAGCCGGAGCGCTTCAAATTGTGGCGACTCTGCTACGCACATCGCGATGGGGGTGACAACGCCATGAATCTGATTGCAAGAGTTTCGTTAAACAATGAAGATTTGGGGCTGGGTTTTTATGCTGTCATCGCTCGGCCTGGTCTGGGGCACAACCATTTGGGCTTATTATCGTCTCCTCAGCTCGCCGCGTGAGGAGCCGCGCTTCGCCGCAGAAAATTTTCAAAGCCGGCAGGCCTTCGGGTTTGTATTCCAGTGTCGCCGACGGCGTCGAGTGGTCGTTCTCGACGATGATTTTATTTTTCCTTGCCTATCTCGCTCGCAATTCCAACCGCAAAGACAATAGGGTCCGGTGCTGCTGAACTTAACCGGCAACTTAGCGTTTTCGCGTTGCGTGAAAGCTGTGCTATTCTCGCGCGCGTGCGGGCACCGAATCATTTTCCACTAACGCGAAGGACGTGGTCGACCTTCCTCGCGGCTCTCCTGGTCGCTGATCAGGTCTTCGGCATCAATCCGTCGGCTCGCGACGCTCGGCGCGGGGATCCGCCGCAATTTGAGGCGTTACCGCTGGTGCGCTCACGGCAAAATCATTTACTCGTTCGCGCTTACATAAATGGCAGGCCAGCGTGGCTCGGCGTCGATAGCGGCGCGCCAGTGAGCGCGATCGCGCTAAATCGCCGCGAGCATTTTCGGCTCACGACAATTTCGGCGAAATCGACTCTGCCCGCCCGCATTCAAATTAATGGTGCATTCAATAATGTGGCGATCGCCCGTGAAATGCGACTCGGCGGGCTGAGCCTTGTGGACGAACCGGTCGTTACTGTCGATCTTGGGGGCTCCACTCGCGCCGCGCGATTGCTCGACGAGCAGGAGATCGACGGAATTATCGGGGCCGATATTCTTTTCCCAACCAGAGCTGTGCTGGATTGTCAGCGGCAGCTGCTCATCTTAAAAACGGATCCGGACGTTGTTGGAAACGTTCCCGGTCTCGACCGCCGCGGATTACGCGCCGTGCCGATTCAAGTCAGCGATGGTTTCAATTTGTATGTAAATGGATCGATTAATGGCGAGCCCGCGAAGCTCATGGTTGATACCGGCTCGTTTGCGACATTGCTGCATGATCCCTTTGTTCGGCGGATGCGGATTGCGACGCGCGAGACACAGTTTAATTCTTCCGCCGTGAATCTGAAAGAGCGTGGCTTGCGAATCGCGCGTATTCGCAAGTTGTCGGTCGGTTCTGTCGACATCATTGGCAAGGAAGTCGGGGTAATTGATCTGGGAGGATTGATTCACGGCGGATTGTTGCGCGGTTCGCCGCCAGTCGCCGGCTTGCTCGGCGGCGAAATTCTCAATCGGCACCACGGCATCATCGATTTCGGCTCGCGTACGCTTTATTTGAAACGGTAGTGGTAGGACTGCGGACGAAAATTGGACCGGCAAGCCCTACCGGAACTCGACATGACGGAGTTGGAAGAGCGCGCTCCAGAAATAAAAGAAGCAACTTGATCATGACTCGAAAGATCGACAGGAGAGCAAGCGATCTCGTGCCGCTAAGCGCGCCTGGGTTCGCAATTGGAGTACAAGCGATCGGAGCTTTAACCGCTGGCGCCCTGGCGATCGGCGCTGTTGCGCTGGGTGCAGTTGCGATAGGCCGGCTTGCGATTGGCCGCTCAAAAATCCAACGAATCGAAATCGACGAACTCGTCGTGAAAAGGCTTCGCATCACAGATTCGCTGGAAACGCCAGCTGGTCACAAGAGCGAATCCAACTAGGCGAAGTATCCCCGCCGTGACTATCGATCGCATCGCGCAGGCGTTCGTCTTAGGCGCCGGGCTCGGCAGGCGACTAAGGCCGCTAACAGATGATTTGCCCAAGCCGCTCGTGCCAATTTTTCAAAAACCGCTAATCACTTTCGCCTTCGATCATTTGATCGATCTCGGAGTGAGCAGATTCGTGATTAACGCGCACAAGTTGCCGGAAGTATTTCAAAACTTTTTTGGCGAGAACAGTTATGCCGGCCAACCGATCACGCTGATCCACGAACCGGATCTGCTCGAGACCGGCGGCGGCATCAAGAATGTGGAACGTTATCTTGGCATTGATCCGTTCATCACTTATAGCGCCGATATCTTGACTGACATCAATCTAGAACCTTTGATCGACGAACATTTCCGTCGCGGAAATGACGTTACGCTCGCATTGCGTGAAACCGGTTTGGCTACAGATGTGGCTTTTCGCAACCACCGTGTTGTGGATATCGTGAATCGATACGGCATCGCGGGAAATTTCGATTTCGCCAACATCGCCGTTTGGAGCCCAGAGATTTTCCAGCAAATCCCGCCGCAACGAAAAATCTCTTTCATTCCGATTATCGCTGATTGGATAGGCAGGGGCGGCAAGATCGGTGGCTTGGTGATGAATGACGGAAAGTGGTTCAACATCGGTTCGCGCGCTGAATATCTCGACGTGCATCGCACAATTCTCCGAAAACAGTGGAAGCCGGGCTATGTGAAGATGCGCGACTGGCCTCAGTGCGTATCGAAAACCGCGATGGTGGATCCAAGCGCACAATTGGGTGGCTGCACAGTTGTCGGAGAAGAATGCCGCGTTGGCGCGGAAGCGATTCTGGAGGACACAATTTTGTGGCCCGGTGCACAAATTGCTTCCAAAAGTCACCTTCGGGGTTGTATTGTCCGCTCCCAACAAAAAGCCAGCGGTATCCTGCGCGACATCGACATCTAATCATGCGAACGAATGATCTTCTCCTTCGCCGAACGCGGATGTATTTCCCGCGCCTTGATGTCGCCGAGATAAAAATTGCGCCGATCAACAAGGGCGGATCCGACCGGAAATTTTATCGGATCCGTTGCTCGCCGGATCAGACGCTTATTCTAGTGAAATACAATCGGGAACGCGAAGAAAATCGGCATTACGTCCAGATCGCGCAGTTTCTCAACGCTTACGAAATTCGGGTGCCAAAAATTTATTTTCATGATCCAGCGGAAGGCCTCATCTGGGTCGAAGATCTGGGCGAAAGCGATCTCTACAGTTTTCGAGGAGAAAGCTGGCTCGTACGCCGTGCATTCTACGAATCAGCGCTCGATGAAATTGCGGCGCTTCATAGTTTGCCCGAATCGGTCTGCGTGGAAATAAAAGAGCATTTGCCGGCTGAATTCGACGCTGCGCTTTACGTGTGGGAGCAAAATTATTTTTTTGAGAATTGCCTCGGCCGCTATTTCAAGATCGAGAACGCACAATTACGCGAGCTCGCGGCGCTGCCCGCCTTGCACGAAATCGCGGAACGCTTGGCGCGTTCGCCCAGAGTTTTGGTGCATCGCGATTTTCAATCACAAAATATCATTATGCGCAATGGCTTGGCTTATCTGATCGATTTCCAAGGCATGCGTCCTGGCTTGGCCGAATACGATTTGGCGTCGTTGCTTTTTGATCCCTATGTCGATCTTTCCAGCGCGGAGCGAGACGAATTAATTTGTTATTATAGATACAAACAGGCGGAAAATGGGCGGGTGATTAATGGTGACTTCGACGACACGCTGCGCTTGTGTGCGATGCAACGTCTGATGCAGGCGCTGGGCGCTTACGGCTTTCTCGGCCTCGTGAAAGGCCACAAACAATTTCTCAAATATGTGCCAACGGCGGTGAAATCATTGCGCCGAATCGTCGACGCGGTTGGTGGGCTCGAAAAATTGGAACACACACTATCTGGTTTATCGGCGCGGGGGATTAAGCTTTAAAGGAAGGCGTGTCACCCGCAGCAGCAAAAAACGGATTCGTCCGCCGTTCCTTTCCAATCGTCGTCGGCGAGCCATGACCGGGAAGCACCATTACGTCGTCCCCGAGCGGAAACAATTTCTTCCTGATCCCGCCCAGCAACAGATCAAGATCTCCACCCGGCAGGTCGCCTCGGCCAACGCCGCCGGCAAAAAGGACATCGCCGCCGATGAGCAATTGGTCTTTGCGTGAGAAAAAGCAAAGGCTGCCCGGGCAATGACCCGGCACTTCAAGAACTTGCATTCCGAGACCGAGAAAATCTCTCGCCGGTGTCTCTTCAATTAGGAAATCGGGCTTAACCGCTTCGATCTCGAGTTGGAAACCGAAGCTGCGAAAGAATTCTGGATCGGAAATCGTCGGCGCGGTCTGCGGGTGGCAACCGATTGAGCAATGGAAGCGTCGTTTGATTTTGGCTACATCGGGGACGTGATCGAAGTGGCCATGTGTAAGCAGCAGAAGCTTTAGATCGATATGCTGGGATTCGAGCCAATCGCAAGCGCCATCGGGCGCATCGAAGAGAATCGCTCCGGCGGGCGCATTGAGCAGATAGCAATTCGTTTCGAAAATGCCGCCGCAAAAGCGTTTGTAAGTCATTGCGTTGAGTGGAAAGAGGGTCGGCTACAGCTGAAGACGGGAGTTTTTACGAATATTTGAATGTTCCCTGTTGTCGATTGTCTCATTTCTACCTGTATGTCGATCTTGTTTTCGTCGTCTTGCGTTTTCCCGTGAAATCTGCCAAGGTGAGAAAACCTTTTTTTAGCCGATGAAGTCATCTTTCCAACGGTCACTGGCGTATTCCGCCATTCTTTTTGCATTCGCGATTGCGCCTCCTCCGCTTTTGGCGACATCGAAGGAAACGATCACGATGTCGGTGGGACGGCTTTTGGAGGAAGGCCATTACACCCGTCAGAAGTTGAACGACGAAGTCTCGAGAAAATTCCTTCAGACTTATCTGGAGCTGCTCGATTTCAGCCATCTCTTTTTCACCCAACAGGACGTCGATACGCTCAGTGCGAAATATGGAAACTCAATGGGCAATGACATTCTTCTAGGCAATCTGAAACCTGCCTACGAAATTTACGATCTGTATACAAAACGCGTCGACGAACGTGTCGCCAAAGTAAAAGAACTGTTGAAGCAACCGGTCGACTTTAAAAGCGATGCGAAGATTGAGCTTAGCCGCCAAAAATCACCCTGGCCTAAGGACGAGGCAGAAGCCGACCAATTCTGGCGCGGCCGTATCACAAACGAGCTGCTACAGGAACATTTAAGCGAGCATCCGATCGAGCCCGCCCCACAGCTGGTCGCCCGGCGCTATGATCGCCTCGCCCGCAACGTTCACGAGGAAGACAAGGACGAGCAAGTAAAGCTCTTTCTCGATGCGCTCGCCCAAACGTACGACCCGCACTCCGAGTATCTGAGTAAGGCCGACATGAAGAATTTCAGCATTAACATGGGCCTCTCCCTCGTGGGAATTGGCGCCATGCTTCGCTCGGAAGATGGCTACGCGAAAATAGAGAGCCTTGTTCCCGGCGGGCCCGCGCAAGCCGATGGACGGCTTAAAGTGGGCGACCGGATTACCGCTGTGGCGCAGGGTCCGGCTGAATTTGTCGACGTTCGTGAGATGCGGCTGGATAAAGTCGTGGAGATGATCCGCGGCAAAAAAGGCACGCATGTGCGTCTGCTGGTGATTCCCTCAGACGCAACCGATCCTTCCCGGCGCAAAAATGTCGAGCTGGTCCGCGATGAAATTAAGCTAAAAGATCAAGAGGCGCGGGCCGACATCATCATCAGGAAAGATGAGAACGGCGATCCAATAAAGCTCGGCTGGCTCACGCTCCCGTCGTTTTACGCGGACATGGATCGGCATCAAAAAAGCACGACGCGCGATGTGCTCGCGCTGCTCAAGCGGCTGAAGAAAGAAAACATCGCCGGGTTGGTTGTCGATCTTCGGCGAAATGGCGGCGGCTCACTGGAGGAAGCGCTTTCACTCACTGGTCTGTTTTTGAAATCGGGCCCGATCGTTCAGACAAAAGATTACAATGGAAGTATCAGGATATCGTCCGATCCCGACTCCGGCATCGCTTATTCCGGACCGCTGGTGGTCTTGACCAGTCGGCAAAGCGCGTCCGCCAGCGAGATTTTTGCGGCCGCTCTGCAAGATTACGGGCGCGCCGTGATTGTCGGCGACAAAAATACGTTCGGAAAAGGAACAGTCCAGACGATTCTCCCAATCGGCCGGTTCGCGTCGCTGCTTGGCAATCATTCCGACGAGGATGGCGCATTGAAATTAACCATCCAGAAATTCTATCGCGTCGCTGGCGGCTCGACGCAGCTCCACGGTGTGGCCTCCGATATTGTGCTGCCGAGCTTGAGTGATCTGCCCGAATTTGGCGAGGGAGCGCTGAAGAACTGCTTGCCCTACGATGAGGTATCCAAGGCGAAATATACGAAATGGTCTGATACGCATTCGCTTTTCGTCGATCAACTAAAGCTACGTTCAGCAGAGCGCGTCAAAAACGATCCCGAATTTCATTATGTGATGGAGGACATTGATCGTTTGCGTCACAAGCTGGACGACAATCGGATTTCGCTGAACGAAGATCTTCGAAAAAAGGAACTCCAGGACGATAAGCTGCGCAAAGAAATGCGTTCTAAAGAGCGTCTGGCGCGCAATGAAGAAGAGCCGCGCATTTATCGCCTGACGCTCGACACGGTCGATAAACCGAATCTCCAGCTGATCATGTACCCCGGGAAACTGGCCGAGGCGAAGAAGAGTGGAGCCTCCCTGCAAGTTGGACCCGAAGCCGCCCCGGATGCGGATTCGGATTTGATCGCTACCCCCGCCGGTGGAGACGACACCAAAGAACCGGCCATCGATCCCGAGCGCGATGAGACATTGAGTATCTTGGCCGACCTTGTCGATCTCTCACGCGGACCGAAAACGGCCAGCGCGAACGTCGACAAGGCGCCCGCGCAGCGACCCTAACATCTAATTAATTACATCGCGCTCGGCTTTCGCTTTCTGTAGTCGCAGCCGTGTCGGGTGCTTAGCTTTAGCTCGCATGCGATCCGCCTTCGCCCAATTTCGGCGGGGCGGGCACGCCTGCCTCCACAGTCATGTGTTCACCGCCACCAGTAGGGCGGAGGCGCGGCAAAGCGGGGGTCGAATGGCGGACCGAAGCGCGGGTCTGCGAATCTATTGCGTCCCCTCAACATCGTGGAACGCGATTGTTCGGAATAACGGCTCACCGGTGTCTTTCCGAACACAGTGACCGGAGTTCCGACATTGATCGAGTTGAAAATTGCAATCGCATATTCTTGCGGCATGCGGACACAGCCGTGCGACGCCGGATAGCCTGGAAGATACCCGGCGTGCATTCCGTTCGCGCCGGCGAAACGCATGAAGTAGTGCATGGGCGCGGGAATAAATTTCCCGCCGGGAGGAACGCGCATGTCTGCATCGGCATCGGCCACGATCGTGTTTCCGCGGGCGTCGACGATCTTTCCATACATGCTTGAGTGATGACTTCGTTCCTTCTCGACAATCTTGAATGAGCCGGTCTCGGTGAGATGTCCGTAACGGCCACTCGAAATTGGCGTCGCTAAAACCGGTCGGCCATTTTGAACGAGATAAGCAGTTTGCTCCTGCAAATCGATCTCGACTGAAGTGGCCGGGCTTTGACCGAAAAGAGGCGCCAGCGTGAGGAGCAGAATAACCAGAACCGAGCCGAACTTCCGGGACGCGCTCACAACTTACTTAACCCGCACGACGGCCAAAAGTCTCAGACGGCGATCGGGGCTTTGCTTGCCGGATGCGGGTCGTAATCGATTAACTGGAAATCTTCGAAACGAAAATCGCGAATGTTCTTGATCGCCGAGTTTAGTTGCATGCGTGGCAAAGATCGACAATCACGGGAAAGCTGTTCGCGCGCTTGCTCGAGATGATTTCGGTAGAGATGTAAATCGCCAAATGTGTGAACGAACTCGCCAGGCTTTAAATCACACACTTGCGCGACCATGAGCGTGAACAGAGAATACGACGCGATGTTGAACGGGACGCCGAGGAACAAATCGGCGCTGCGCTGGTAAAGCTGACAACTCAACTCGCCGTCCTGTACGTAAAACTGAAAGAGAACGTGACAGGGCGGTAACGCCATTTTGTCGATCTCGGCTGGATTCCACGCACTCACGATCAGTCGGCGGCTCTGTGGATTTGTTTTGATCTCCGCAAGCACGTTGTTGATCTGATCCACGCGCACGCCATTCTCGCCGCGCCAATCGCGCCATTGCGCGCCGTAAACTCGACCAAGGTCGCCGGTTTGATCAGCCCATTCGTCCCAAATCGTAACGCCGTGTTCGTTTAAGTAACGGATGTTCGTGTCGCCGCGCAGGAACCACAGAAGTTCGTAAATGATCGATTTGATGTGTAATTTTTTTGTCGTGAGTAGCGGGAATTT
>WNGR01017445.1_pt1 | contig 12689 bp, 13 predicted proteins | sample 5407581 | NCBI WGS metagenome assembly WNGR01 (sample SAMN13153383, study PRJNA577476) | soil metagenome | isolation source: 80 cm soil or saprolite under Garry oak tree replicate 2 | place: USA:California | collected 2016-06-15 | reverse complement strand
TAGTACTTAAGATGTAGCCGTTGAAGACCTAGCTCTCCAGCTTGGTCTTCTTGAATTGTCACTTGTCTTCTCTTCCACTCTGCAAGATATAAGGGCTCTCTCCCTTTCTCTACTTGTACTCAAGAAGCGACCATTGTCTCGTGTCTAAGTGTCGTCGGACCTTGTGACCCTTGTATCACGTGACCAACTAGAGTCCGTGTATACCCGATATCGCTAAGTCGTGACACGCGTCGTCCCTCAGCCTACGTCAAGGCTAACGTTCAGTGGCAACGTAACATTAAGACCAAGCTCTCATTGTGGCACGCCTCACAACCAGGGAACGCTGGGCCTTTGCACCATACACTATCAACGAGAGAGGAGAACAAAACGTACCTCTCATCTACCTCAAAGAAGCCAGGTGGAGAACAGTTCGAGGAAGCACAGGGTATTTCGTCAACATCCCCACACGACCAAGTCAATACTACCCAGTTGAGTTTAACCACATCTACATGTGTTGGTGCGAAATCACTTGGAACGCACCCGAAGCAGTGTGGAACGTAGTAAGGCCGGCAGGACCTGACTACCGCTGCGACATATTCGAAGATGAAGTACAAACATCCAGAAACCTTGGAGCCATAGACAGACACCCGTCTTTAACGCCAAGAACTCCTACCCCATCTACGGATAGTGGGGAAGAAGAAGAAGGTGAAGGAAGCAAAAATTCCAAGAATATGGTTGAATCAGGGCAACCCGGAAATACTACCGAAGAAGAAGGCCTTGCCAACTTAGCTGAGTCCATCCACATCAACCCACCAGAGATGGCTACCATAACTGAACCTCCCTGTATGGAAGAGGCTATCGACGAACACATGGGACATCGAATCAGACGAGTGGTCAACATCGTAGATGACAACGCAGCAATGCAAAGGGCTGCGGGACCAGACCTACCAGATCCACCAAGCGGAGGACCAGAACAGCTGCCCGAACTACCACCAATCCGACTACCGCAAGATGACAGACCCGGAAGATTACCCGAAAGAAGATTCCCCGGAGGATTCCCGGGAGGAGGAGGATTCCCGGGAGGGGGAGGAGGACTCCCTGGAGGTGGAGGATACCCGGGCGGAGGAGGAGTACCGCCTGGAGGACCACCAGGAGGTGGATGGGGACCACCCCCACTGCCAATGCCGCAAGCCCATCAAGGGAAGCTAGTGGGAGAACCACCCATGATCTACGATGGAGACAGGAAGAAAACGACACTCTTCATCAACGAATGGGAGCTATACTGGGTGGTGAACAGTGACAACACCCTTATGATCAACCCATACCGACGAGCTATGTTCTTTCTCACTTATATCAAGGGAGCTCGCGTTAACGAATGGGTTATGGCGGTCAATCGATGGCTAGCTCGACAAATACAAGGAGGAATCAACAACGGAGACGAAAGACTATGGAATGAAGTAGCGGCCTCCTTCACACAACGATTCGCGGACAGCCTAGCAAAAGAAAACACACAATCCATACTCCGAGCAGGAGTCAAGATGAAGGGAGAAGATATCGATGCATACATCGTTGAGATAGAAGAACTCATCCGACTAGCTGAGTACCGCTTTGACGTACCACAGACGGTCGAAGTATTCATGGATGGGTTACCCACGGGACTATATCAAAAGATCCTGGAACTCGACAGACCGGCAACCTACGAACAGTGGAAGCAAGCAGCCATCAATCACCAGCAAGACTACATTCATATGAAAGCACGGCTGAAGGCACACCGAGGAGGAATAACCACTTCTCGCCCGAGGGGATGGGTACCGCAACACATGCTAAGTGACCCAAACGCAATGGACACATCAGCAGGACGAACACAGGGACACATGGCGGGCAGCGAAGAAATAAATCCCGCAACTATGCCACGAGGAGGATACGTACCATGTGGAGGATATATGAACAGAGGACGCGGAGGAGCCAGAACGAGAGACCTACGTGAAGTTGAGTGTTATACATGTCGTAAAAAGGGACATCTGAGCCGCAACTGCCCTCAGCATACGTGGAATAGGTCCAACAATAACGAGACACGCAACTGGACTCCACGTCCCAGTCAAGGACGTGAGGTGGTAGTCGACGACAGAAGTACCTGCAAGGAAGAAAGTTTCGTGGCACGATCGTCCACTCAAACCTCGCAACAACAAGCAGACACTTGGCTTCGCGGGGTAGCAACAGCCGGAGAAGAAGTCCAAGAACTTGTAATGAGAGACCTTGTAGGAAGAGAGGGTTTTCAGAGCGCCTGAACCCATCGGCCTGGGTAAGGGCAGTTCATAAGTTCAATTCTGTAATAGTGACTACACGATTTCGATCTATGCATATCCCCGTCTCTATCAGAACCAGCAACGCAATGGCCGACATGAAAGCACTCGTAGACTCTGGAGCAACCGATTGCTTCATGAGTGAAAATTTCGTACGACAGATGAAGTTAGGCAAGAGACCCCTACACAGGGCATGAAAAATATGGAATATCGACAACACGGCAAACCAAGCAGGGCCCATCACGCACTATACCACCCTCAACATACAAACAGGAGGGGTTCAAAAGACGATACAATTTCTCATCACCAACATAGGAACCGAAGACGTGGTGTTGGGGTATCCATGGATGGCCGCCTTTGAACCAAGGTTCACGTGGAAAAGCAGGGTCATCCATGAAAAAGAATTACCAATCATCATACGGTCAGTAAATCCCTCCAACCTTGGAAAAGAACCGATAACCGCACAAATCCGAGGGACGAATGACGACCATCGCTTGCAAGCTACGATTTCTACCGAGCTTGCCATTCAAGCACAACAGTACACAAAGAAAGCCGAGGTTCCTGCAGCATACCAAGAATTTGCTAAGGTATTCAGCAAGGAAGAATCAAAGCACTATCCACCAAAGAGGGCCTGGGACCACGCAATCGAGTTCAAGAAGGATGCACCGGATGCCATCGATTGCAAGGTATATCCTATGAATTGAATCGAAGACGAGGCAGTACAAAAATTCCTCAACGAAGAACTTGAAAAGGGGTATATCCGTGAGTCCAAATCACCATATGCATCATCATTTTTCTTCGTTCGCAAAAAGGACGGCAAAATGTGACCAGTACAAGACTATCGAAAAGTCAACGCCATCACCGTCCGAAACCAGTATCCCCTTCCTCTTATCGCGGACCTCATCCAAGACCTCAGTAATGCCCATATATACACCAAACTTGATGTACGATGGGGTTACAACAACGTATGCATCCGCGAAGGAGATGAACAGAAGGCAGCATTTAAAACCAGATACAGACTTTTCAAACCTACAGTCATGTACTTTGGACTCACCAACTCCCCAGCGACATTCCAGACCATGATGAACTACATCTATCGCGACGTCATCCTCAAACATGAACCTCTTAGCACCACAATCTGCGTCTATATGGACGATATCGGAATCGCCACTCGCATGAACCTTGACGATCACAAACGGGTGGTCCATGATGTGCTTAAAGTCGCACAACTTCATGACCTCTACTTCAAGCCAGAAAAGTGCCTCTTCCATTCGCCTTCCATGGATTACCTGGGGGTAATCCTTGAAAAGGGGGTGACACGAATGGATCCTGCCAAAATTGCCAGTGTCAGTTCGTGGCCAGTACCCAAAACCGCGACGGAAGTACAGAAAGTCCTTGGGTTCTTCAATTTTTATCGCCCCTTCATTGAAGGCTTCGCGTTCATTGCACGACCACTGCATAAACTCACACGAAAAGACCAGGAATGGCGGTGGGGAACGGAGGAGCAAAAAGCCTTCGACACATTGAAGAAACGTGTCACAACGGAACCCGTATTGGTGCATGCTAACCTAGAGGACCAGTTCGAGATGGAAGTAGATGCCTCGGGATACGCGGTGGGAGCAGTACTCTTACAGCAGAAAGAGGATGGTAAAAAGCACCCTATAGGATACTATTCGGCAACGCTCAATGAGGCCCAACGAAACTACGACATCTACGACCTCAAACTATTGGCCATCGTGATGGCACTCAAGAATTGGAGACCCCTACTAGTGGGATCTCCCCACAAGATCATCGTATATTCCGACCACCTCAACCTACAGTACTGGAGATTGCCACAACGAATCTCACAAAGAGTAGCTCGAGAAGTATTGGAGCTATCCGAATATGACTTCAAGATACGTCACCTTCCCGGCAGACTTAATGGGAGAGCTGACACGCTATCGAGAAAACTGGGATATGACCAAGGAGAGAACGACAACAAAGATGTGGTGGTACTACCGGACCACATCTTCGTAAGAGCAGGGACCGTACAGCGTGCCCCTCCTATGAGAAAGATCATGGTACAAGAAGAAATGGAGGCCACCGACCCAATATATGCACAAAATGAGGAAATGCTCAAGCCATGGATCGACGCGCATCGACTGAAGAAAGTCGAAGGAACATGGTACAAAGATGGACGACGCGTGGTGACAGGAAAGCTGGAACACAAACGAACCTTTGTACAAGCCCACCACGACGCACCAACGTATGGACACCCAGGAATCAACAAGACGTACCAATTGACCAGTCGCAAGTACTGGTGGCCAAACATGTGACAAGACGTAATGGACTATGTCTGAGGGTGCGCCGAATGTCAACGAAACAAGATCAACACGAAGCCAGTAAGAGCGCCGCTGTCACCAATATTCCCCAAACTCGAAGCTATGCCTTTTGAAACCATTGCGCTTGACTTTATCACTAAACTGCCAGTCTCGCAGGGATACGACTTGATACTCACCATAACGGATCACAACTGCACCAAGGCAGCAGTGTTCATACCGTGTCGAGAAAGCATGACAGCAGAAGAAATGGCGGGGCTAATAATTCAACACTTATTCCCGCGTTTCAGACTCCCACTAAAGTTCATCAGTGATAGAGACCCCAAATTCGCATCAAGATTCGTGAGAGGGCTGTGTAAGGCAACAGGGACAACGCAAAACATCTCTACAGCCTACCACCCGCGGACAGATGGGCAATCGGAACGAACCAATCAGTGGCTGGAGCAATATCTAAGGTTCTGGGTCAATGAACGACAGGACAATTGGCACACGTATCTACCTCTGGCAGAATTCGCGCATAACAACTGGCCGAATGAAACCATTGGAGAGTCCCCTTTCTTCACACTATACAGATTCAATCCGCACGCTGATTGGATAGATAAGCCATCGCCCATACCGCAAGTGGCGCTGAGGCTAGACCAGTTCAAAAGGGTGAGACAATGCGCCCAAGAATTGATGATCAAGGCACAAAAGTCATGGGTCAAACACAAAGATATGCCCAAATACCGCGAAGGGGATCTAGTGTGGCTAGAAGGACGCCACCTACATACTAACCAACCAACCGCCAAGCTTGCACCCAAGAGGCATGGCCCCTTTTCCATCGCACAGGTGATGTCCCCTGTCAATTATCGATTAAAACTTCCCATGCAGTGGAGCATTCATGATGTCTTTCACATCGATCTTCTCACACCCTACCGAGAGACCGATCTCCATGGATCAAACTACTCTAGACCGCCTCCAGATTTGGTCAACAATGAGGAAGAATATGAAGTCAAGAAGATTCTAGACTCTCGGCAATTCGGCAGGACGCACAAACGGCAATACCTCGTCAAATGGAAGGGGTACCCGGACTCAGATAACGAATGGGTGGATAAGCGAGATATCCACGCCCCTGAAGCGATAAGGGAGTTTGAAAATTGAAACCCCGCATCAAAGACGCATATAAGGAGGAGTAACGCAAGCAAGTCCCGTATCTCCTCTTCCTCCCAAAACACCATCACAGCTAAACTCCTATCTTTCATGTCCGATGTTAACAACTACTACCTCAGTTCCCCCGAACGCATCTTCAGGCCTGAGCTTGAGGAAGGGAACCTCACTCTTGCAGAAGCACGAGAGCTATGCGCAAAGAAGTATATTCGACCAAACGTCACCGACGAGGACCTCCTCGTCACACCCCTCACCGAACAAGAGTTGGCATCAGTCCTACTCGTCTTTCCAGACCTGCACACAGAGCCAATGCCCCCGCGTGCACTATCACCCATGGTGCGACGACTGTCAGACCCTGATGGCATGGGAGCCACCCCTACCCATCAGTCGGAGGTGCAAGACGCCGATACCAACATTTGGGGACCTAAAGATGGTCGTGCGGGAGAAATCCCGCTGCCAGTCCCTTTCGAAGAAGTTAAGTGGGTCCAAGGCAGCCGAAAGGAAGGTATGCTCGATGTGGAAGGAGGAGCAGTTTGCAAGGGCTGTCGCTCAGCGAAGTGCCAAGATGGCAGCACAGGAAGCAGTGCACCGGCTAGTACACCAACGACATGTGGACCATGGAGCCGCACCACTAGCGGCATAAGCCAAGGAGACCTATACCCAGCTGAGCACATGTTCATATGCACGCTCAAAGATTCTAACGACCCGGACGAGACGCCCTACGCGGCCACCACTTTGGGGTTTCCCCTTTACAAGGGGAGCTACCGAACCAAACACGACCAAATTCCCCTGGGGTTCAAGCCCAATCTCGGGGACCATTTCGTATCATTCCCCATCAAAGGTCCGGACGGCGACATCAAGCAGGCGGAGTTCATACAAATTATACTCCATCCAAACCCCATCGTCATCGGGATACGCGACGACAGCGACAAGGTGTACACCAAGCCGCTGTATGCTGCGCCCATCTTTCATTATGATGGGAAGCCCATGTACAAGTCGGAACAACTCGAGAAACTCAAGCAGGGGGCGGAAGGACAAGACCAGACGGATCGAATGATCCGCCGCCTCAACGACCCCTCGCTCATTGCAGAAATCCATCGGTTCCGTGTTCTGGGACAGGAGTTGGGGCGATTGGAGGAGGCGATCTTGGCCAGCGAGGACCAATGGGGGGAGCTCGCCGGGATGCACTGCAAGACCATTTGGAGATTGGAGATGGCGGACGCAATAGCTCGGATTCAAGATCAAGATGAGGGATGGGTCGATGACGCCTTACGGTCGGTAGGAGAGACGTTGCAACATGGGCATTAGTACTTAAGATGTAGCCGTTGAAGACCTAGCTCTCCAGCTTGGTCTTCTTGAATTGTCACTTGTCTTCTCTTCCACTCTGCAAGATATAAGGGCTCTCTCCCTTTCTCTACTTGTACTCAAGAAGCGACCATTGTCTTGTGTCCAAGTGTCGTCGGACCTTGTGACCCTTGTATCACGTGACCAACTAGAGTCCATGTATACCCGATATCGCTAAGTCGTGACGCACGTCGTCCCTCAGCCTACGTCAAGGCTAACGTTCAGTGGCAATGTAACACCAAGCGTGTTTGATGTTCCTGCAATGTAAAGGTGAGAGACTCAGACTGTCTTATATTAAAGTGATGTTGAATTTAGTTTTCTAGTTTACTTCTGTTGGGGCCTTCCATATCGGCAAAGTACAATTTTATTTCTGAAGTAACCACTCCAGGGCAGAGTGTGTGTATGCACTAGTCTCAGCGTGGTCTGAACCAGACACAGACCTTTTGGAAGAATCCTCAAATACAGTATATTCATGTGTATATTGAGGTCAGGAGGATCTGCGGGTCATAGATGTGAAGGCGATCATGTCTGTTGTGGCTATGGTGCCTATGACACCACATGAAGGAGATCGCAGTGCTCAGTTCTTTCTCCTCAAGAAGCCTGGGCTAGAGATAATGGCATTGGGAGATGTAAATACAGACATCACTGATGAATAAGATTGTATTTTCACTGTTCTAGTTACATGCACTGCCAACCAAAAGAAGAAGTGCTAAATTGAATGTGAGGGGTGGTATGCTTGGGGACAGATAATACAAGGATACTGAATCCAATAGGCAGCAACAGTCTGACCTTGATACGAGTGGCAGACGGAGGTGGCATTCAAGAGTATCATCAAAATGGCCAGTTTCAGGCCCTTGGATTAAGGCAATACATTACATGCATTTGTACTACACTAACAAGGGTCACATGCATTTCCTCTTTTTGTTTTTAGAATCCTGGCTGACCATGTCACTGTCTTCGGCGAGGACACTGGCATCAATCTTGGTCAGGGTGGTGTCAGGATTGGGGTCAATGGTTTGTACGTTCTTGTCGAAGACCCACCACTGTGATGGTATTAGTCATGCGAATGAGAACTTTGGCATCAGGGACTTACATCCTTGGGATATTGTGCCCAGGATGGTTGACTTGCATGAAATCTGCAAACTTGCCCATCTCCTGTGACCATGTAAGGAACTGGGGGGGGTGGCAGAGTCAAAAAGTCGACCTCAGAATAGTCGATTTCCTTAGCACTGAGTGATAAGCTTGATGTGACCAAGACCCATGAGACCCAAACTCCCAGAGGAGACAGAGCTAGGAAACAAGTTACCATTCGTGCAACAGGTCATTGTGTTCCCAAAGGAGATGGTGCACTGCATTGTTGCCACAGTGCAGTAAATCTTGCAAAGTGGCCTCATGGAGAATCGCAACCTTCGACATGCGAAGCTCTCTAGCAGCGGTGTCCAAGTCATTGCCAGAGGGTGTGCCAGTAGACATAGTATAACTGAGAGAGATGCAATAGCTAACTTAGAGGCGACCGATTGCCTTGGAGGCAGTGGCTGAAAGTGGCTGAACTATGCAGGTGTTGGTCACAGCTGACAAGATAGGCAACTGCCAGTACGTCTACATACATGCTTTCCTCTCTGGTCCTTCTTTTACGTTCCCTCCCTGGTCCTTCTTTTATGTTCCCTCTCTGCTTTTCTTTTATGTTCCCTCCCTGCTTGTTCTCTTACATGTCTCATCTGGCCTAGGTTCTATACAATGCTGATCTGGGGAAGCACTTGGCAATTCAATTTGGGCTCACATGCCTCGTGCTTGCCCCACCCAGTCAATGTTATTTACGTCTGGTTCTATGACTGATCTGCTCCATGCACCACTAGGCCACAGATGGTTCTCAGACAGAAACTCTATTGGCTACCAAACTAGGGAGAGTTCTCAATCTGTGCTTGATGCTGGCCAATTTATGAACGATCATGACCCACATGGACAGTTGTATCCCACTCTGCCCCAACACTCAACACCCCTCTGGTCGCCTTTCGCCCACCACAAAGACACCACATCTCATCTCGAAGCTGAGTACGCACAAGACACAAACACACCCAGCATGGCACATACGAGGTCTCAGGTGAGTGCATGTCTGATTTCCCTGTGTTCTGTACAACCAACTCACTCTTTCTGAGGGCAAAAACCACATCATCCATCAAGCCACCCATGAAGACATGTTGGCCGCTCAAAATCCCAAGTATATGCACATATACTCGGAAAACCTTAGGCTCTCTGCGAGCCTCAAGACTCTCAAGTATGCGTTTTTATTCGTCAAACAACTAACCACATGTCACATCCTTATAGGAAGGTGTACCAGACACTTGTATCTAATGCCTCAACTTCAACTCCATCCAATGCGATGGCCGACACCGTCCAACTAGACCACAAGAAACACCCCCAGATCACCTACTGGTTCAAGCATCTACAAGAGGAAGAAAGGAGGCAACGGGAAGAGTTCAAAACAGGCAAAGGGTGGAGAGGACCTGCACAAGCGGCTAAAGGCAAAAATGTGGCCTTTTGGTTCCTCGAGGAGGAAGATGGGACGATGCTGGATGGTTTTACCATGGCCAACATACAATTTGAAGCCAAGGGTATTTGTAGGGAGATGTGCAATAAACATGGGCCAATTGGGTTGCCATGGACGAGTGTGTCACCAAAATACTGACAGCTGTACTGGCAAAAAATCGAGGCTTTGTTCCCCATCCTTTGGTTCTGTGATGCTCACTACAAAGCAGATTTGATTGCAATCTCAGACTACACCCACTGGTACAAGTTGCGATACCCTGATGGCAGTCCCAAGGAGGGTGCCTGCAAACACTCACGCAGTCCAAGTTCCACTCTGACACAAAAAGTGCATCACTGTGGCCTTAGATTGGATTGTGAGCCACAGCCACAGGACATTGACGAGGAGGACAAGGACGTTGACAATCTTCCACCCTCTGTCCCAATGCCACCCCCCCACCCACCCCAATGCAATCCACAGCCTGAGCTGCTGCCTGCATGTGAAACAGTATCTACCTCATCATCTTCCCCTGACTCCGCACCTGACACCACACCCTCAACTGTCCCCACCCATACTGAACTGACACCTCCCTCTACAGCAATAGGGAGAAGCAAGACACCAACCCCACCCAAGGGTGAGAATCCCACGCCATCTGTTAACCAAGCTACCACCATGACGACCCATGGTCGTGCCACGGAGGCCCCCATTGTACGTCTCTTCCTCCTTTTCCCCACTCACATAACATAACTAACAATGTCCTGTTATCAACAAGACCCTCCTGAACCCACTGTACATCCCCACAAATCAACACACTCCTTCGCTAACTTGATTTCCCAGCACCGGCATCACCAGAAGTCTTCTGCCCCAAGCATCCCTTTGATACCATCGCCAGAAATTTCCCCCGTTCAAGTACCCAAAGGTATGCTACTCACTCCATCACAGCAGCTACCAATTACAACCCAACAGGACCTGGCCATCAACACAGCTCTGCTGGCACAACCAATGATGCGCCAACACCACCGACGGACCCAACCACCAGCGCCCCTGTTCAAGTTCCCCAAGGTATGCATGCTACTTACTCCATCACAGCAGCTACTGATTACAACCCAACAGGTCCTGGTCCCCAACATGGCTCCACCAACACAAATGACAACACACTGACACCATCAAGGGACCCAACAGCAAGCGCCGTCACACCTAAAGCGGTGCCAAGCGTCAGTGTAGCTAGTGTTTAAAAGTTCAGTCACATGAACTGGAAAAAACCACAACCAGACTGGACTGCAACTGGTTGCAACCGGACCTTTGGTTGCGGTCCTATGGAATTCGGAGGTGGACCGGTTGTGGTTCACCTGGAATCTGATGCTGTGGGAACTGCCACAGGACCAGTTTGGGCCAGTCTCAACCAGCCTTTGGCAGGTACAGGTCACCACTCCCCAATGCTCTGCCAACCACGATTGCCATCACACTGACGCCAACGGCAACTGCGACAAGGACAACCGCGACAGGTGCTGTACAGCCAGCCCGAGTGCTGAGCCCTTTTTCAGCACGATTCAGAACACATCCAAGTCTGCATCACTTCAAGTTCACATTGGTTGCCCCCTTTCCCCCATCTTTCCCCCCCTCATACACACATTCAGATCACCATTTTCGCACACAGATGGACGCCGCTAGCCCTCTCACAAATGGCTCATAGGCCATTTGTAGACAGGCTGCACCTTGGGCCACGTGCTGTCCCCTTGTCTCGTGCCCTATTTGTCCATCACCATCCTGTCCTTGTCAGATCGCATGGTCTCCAAGTCACCCTCATCGCTTACCACTTTAAAGCTGTCAAGACGAAGCATCCAACCATGGTGATGGCAACAATGATAGGGGGCATGCCACCCATGCAGACCTGAGCTGTGTGACCCACCAACAACAGCGGTGGCAGGCAGTCAGCAACGCAACTCCGAGCTGCGCGTGCCACCAACCACCACCACCTCCTCTACTGGTGACAGCAACGATGATGGGGGCTCACCACCGATGCAGGCCCGAGCCGCATGGCCCACCAACCATGGCAGCGGAAGGCAGTTAGCGAATGCAGCTCCGAGCTGCGTGCGCCACCAACTCCTCCCGCCCTGTTGTAAGCCTGTCATTTCTGGAATGACCATTCAGAATATATTGATTACAATGACTACCAGCACCACGCTGGTGCTGCCAACGACAGGGGGCACACCGCCGACGCAGACCCTAGCTGCGTGACCCACCAACCACGGCGGCTCAGCTGACGTAGCTCCAAGCTGACCACCCCCAGCACCATGTCGATGACACTGATGCAGACCCTAGCTGCATGGCTCACCAGCCATGGTGGCGGAAGGCAGTTAGCCAACGCAGCTCTGAGCTGCGTGCACTGCCAACTTCACCAACCCTGTTGTAAGCCTGTCGTTTCTGGTACTACCATTTGGAACATATTGACCTCAATGACCACCACCAGTACCACACTGATAACACCAATGACAGGGGGCACGCCACCAATGCAGACCCTAATTGCGTGACCCACCTACCACGGCGGCTCAGTCAATGCAGCTCTGAGCTGACCACCTCCAGCACCACGCTGACAACGCAGACGCAGACTCTAGCTGCCAGTGCGTGACCCACCAACCATGGTGGCTTGGCCAATGCAGCTCCGAGCTGCATGCGCAAACCACAGCCACCACGATGCTGACTATGTGTTACGTCTTGGTAGGGACATTCACTTGACTTGAGCAAAGGTCACTAGTCCGACTGACAAAACACTAAGGTTGGTCACATGTAGTTTCTGAGTCCTAAGTCTGAAGAGGACTTAGCAAGTTCCTGATGAGAAGTAGTAACCCTCGAGTACTTCAAGTATGAGAGGAATACTTTGAACGGATCAGACAGGGGATGGATGAGAAAGACTCTGTTGTTCTGTATACTGAATGATACAAGAAGTCAAGTCTAAGGCTGTAGGGCCAGAGACACGAGTTACTTATAGTAAACGAGAACAATAAAGTAACAAGTACAATAGACGTCACGAGAACAATGGCGTCACAAGTACAATAGGTCACAGGGAACAATAGA
>WNGR01006275.1_pt1 | contig 12689 bp, 9 predicted proteins | sample 5407581 | NCBI WGS metagenome assembly WNGR01 (sample SAMN13153383, study PRJNA577476) | soil metagenome | isolation source: 80 cm soil or saprolite under Garry oak tree replicate 2 | place: USA:California | collected 2016-06-15 | reverse complement strand
GTCATTGCCCTGCACGGCAACGGCGTCCAACACCCCCACACCCGGCACGCCGACCACGGTCCAACGACGCCCGTCCCAATGCTCGACCAGCGGCTTATCGGACCGCTGACCGACCGCCCACACATCGTCAGCCGACGCGGCGGCCACCCCGTAGAGATGGTCGCCGGCGGCACCCGGATTCGGGCTGGGCACCACAGTCCACCGATGCCCGTCAAAGTGCTCGACAAGCGTGCTGAACAGGCCAGCGTGATCCTGCCGCTCCCCAACGGCCCACACGTCGTCGGCAGACAAAGCGGTAGCCGACGTCAGATAATCGCGCTGGGTATCCAGCGCGGGAGTGGCGACAACGTGCCACGCGGCACCGTCCCACGCCTCGATAAGACTGTGCGCCTGATAATCCCGGTCCAGCGCCACCCCCACTGCCCACGCCCGGCCGGGCACCGCGGCAACACCGAACAATGTGTTGAAGTTCGGCCCGGTGTTCGGGGTAGGTGTCGACGTCCAGCGAGTGCCATCGAAGTGCGCAGCGGTCGACAGCGTCGCGTCCGGGTTGCTCGACGGTGTGTCGGGCAGGAAGTTGCCAACCGCCCAGACATCTTTCGGTGAGACCGGGGCCACCGCGCCAAACGTGTTGTCCGCAGTGCCCAGACGCGGCGCGGCTTGCACCGTCCACCCAGCGCTGGACGGGGTGTCCGTGACGAACGAGACCGGTTCGGCCGGACTGGGTGTCGGCGTGGCGATGGCGGGCACGGGCAACGCCGTTGTCGCACGAGCGGCTGCGCCGGTGATCGTCAACAGCGGGCTCATCGACGTGACATGGGCGGTGTCGCAGGTGTTCGCCAGACAACCCAGCCCGAACGTTCGCTGGACAGTCTGCAACAGCGAATAGTGGCTGTACGGGGTCGCGTCCTGCACGTGGCGCGGGCCGTGGCTGGTGATCACGACGCTGGCCGCGCGCCCGCCGCCGCCCGCGTTGTCGTCGCCCTCGTCGTAGACGACGACGATCGCGTTGTTGCCCTTGGCCCAGAAACCGGCTCCGGTAATGATTCTGACCAGATTCCCGAGGTACTGGTCACCGGTGGCCACCAGCCGCTGGTCCTGCGGGTCGCCCACCGTGCCCGAGTCGATGCAGTACGGCGGATCGCCGTGCTGGTCATGGCATTCGTCGGGGATCACGTAATTGAACGCCGGGACCGTGCCTCGGCGCAGGTCCGTGGTCAACTGCTCGATCGGCACCTGCCGGGAACGGTCGGCCGCGTTCCATGACGTGGTGAAGTTCGTGATGCCGTTGTGCTTCGACACGTACAGCGGATCCTTGTCCGGCGCGCCGTTGCAGTTCGCCGGGTAACAGATGCCTTGGTAGCCGGCCTGCGGCAGGCCCTGCAGGTAGGCCTTCCAGCTGATGCCGGCGTGGTCCAGCTGGCTGATCAGGCTCGGCTGGTCGACCTTGTTCACGTAGTACGGGTTGTCCGTGGTCACGCCGAACGTGCTGCCGCCCAACATGGCCACGTAGTTCGGCTCGCTCGGGTGGCTCACCGCGAAGTAGTCCGTCGCCACACCGTATTGCTGTGCCAGCGCGTTGAGGTTCGGCGCAGCCGGATTCCCGATCACGTCGGTGAAACCGTGGTTCTCTTCCACCACCATGAAGACGTGGTCGTAGTGCGGCACGGGAGCGCTCGCCGACGCGTTGGGCACGGCCAAGGTCAGCCCGGCGGCTACGGCGGCTACGGTCACCACTATCCGCGTACGTCCAGCCATGGTCTCCTCCTCGGGACGTCCGACTCGGTGCGTCCGACGACTCGACACTATGGCCGGATCGGGCCGTCGGCGGGTGAACGTACGGTGTGACCGGGCTGAACAGCTAGCGTGGACGGGTGGCCTCCAGCGCCGTAATGACCGCCCTCCAGCGCAGCCTGCTCCGCCCCACGATGGACGCAGACTGACATAGTTTGACAAGGCTGGCTCCCGGTAGCGTCGGTGATCCATCGAATATGCGCGGCAGTCGTGTGTGCTTTGGCCTCTGGGGGTCTGGGGACGACGGCCGCACCGGCGATCAGGAGTTGATTCACACAATGAACTGGCGCACGAGAACGGCCAGACGCGGGGCGATTCTGCTGTCCGCGCTGGCCTGTATCGGCACGGCCATGGCCACCATGGGGGCCGGTTCGGCCAATGCCGTACCAATACGCAACAGCACACCGTGGTCCATTCTGCTGTGCAAGTTCGTCGACCAGCCACAGGAGCCGCAACCGCCGTCGTTCTTCGCCAATTTCCTGACCGGCGCGGGAGTGGGCATGGGCGGACTCGCCGATTACTACGCCGACCAGTCCGACGGGCTGGTGTCCCTGTCCGGCTCAGTCGTGCAGGGCTGGTACACCGAGTCGTACACGCTCGCGCAGGACAAGACCGTCGACCGCTGGACGCGTAGCCAGCACTGCGTCGATGCCGCGGCGGCCGGCGGTTACACCGTGCCGGCGGGGAGTCGCGTGATCACGATCATCAATGCCCAGGTCGACTCCGGTGAGGTGGGCGGTCCCGGCGGGCGGGTCGTGCTCGATCCGTTGGCGTGGGACGTCGGTTTCGCCGCGCACGAGATGGGCCACAGTTACGGGCTGAACCACTCGTTCTCCAACGACACCACCGCGTTGCACGGCGGGGCGCCCGGCGAGTACGACGATCCGTGGGACGAGATGAGCGCGATGAACATCTTCGCGTTCAACACGCCCAACTTCAGCACGAGCGCGGTCGGTCTCGCCGCCTACCAGCGCGACAAGCTGGGCTGGCTGCCGATCAACCGCGTGGTCACCGTGGGCTCGGACGGCGTCGGTTCGCGGACCGTCACGCTCGCGCCGCTGGAGGTTCAGTCGGCGCCGGGACCGCTGCTCGTGCGCATACCGTTCGATCCCGCCGACCTGAACCACTACTACACCGTGGAGTTCCGCCGGCAGGTCGGCTGGAGCCGCGCCATCCCGGGCGACACCGTGCTGATCCACGAGGTCCAGGGCGGCAAGCCCACGCTGATCCGGGATCTCGCCGGATCGAAGTCCCCGGTGCAGTCGCTCAACGCCAACGGTGTGCAGATCACCGTCAACAGCGTCAGCGGAAACACCGCGACCGTCAGCATCACGACCGACATCGTGAACCGGTGCCTTCAGGGCTACGTGTGGCGCCAGGCGATCCCGAGTGACCACGTGTGCGTCACGCCGGCCGAGCGGTCGCAGGTCGCGGCCGACAACGCCGCAGCGCCGTCACGCTGGGTGAACGGGGCGTTCGGGCCACATACCTGCGTCAACGGATTCGTGTGGCGGGAAGCCTTTACCAGCCCGACGTTCGACGATGTGTGCGTCACACCGGACCAACGCAGCCAAGCCGCGGCGGACAATGCGGCGGCGGCGTCCCGGATCAACCCTGCGCGGCTGGTCTTCGGCCCGAACGCCTGCCAGAACGGGTTTGTCTGGCGCCAGGCCGACAGCTTCGACTACGCGTGCGTCACATCGGCCGAGCGGTCGCAGGTCGCGGCCGACAACGCCGCAGCACCGTCACGCTGGGTGAACGGGGCGTTCGGGCCACACACGTGCGTCAACGGATTCGTGTGGCGGGAAGCGTTCCACAATCCGACGTTCGACGACGTGTGCGTCACCCCAGCGCAGCGCAGCCAGGCGGCCGCCGACAACGCGGCAGCGGCCTCCCGCGTCCTGTCACCGAACGGCTGAGGGTTACCGGACTGGTGCGTCACGAACGCATGTGGGACGCGCCAGTCCGGCTCCGCAGGCGAAGACGACACCCACCGGGGACTCGTCAGAACCGCGAAACACGTGGACGTCCGGGCTGAACACCTGGCGTGATCGCTCGGGACGCTCCATGGTGTGAGCGTGACGGATACGGTCGACGCCTTGGCCGAGCCGACGCGCCGGGTGGGCGTGCGGTTCACGGGTTCGCTGTCGCTGGCGATGCTGGGGCTGTGGGCCGGATTCTTCGCGCCGCTACAAGTGTTGTTGCCCGAGCAGGTCGCCGCGATCGATCCGGCGGCCAAGGTGTCGGGTCTGGCGCTGGTCACGGCGAGCGGGGCCGCCGTCGCGCTCGTGGTGAACCCGTTGGCCGGCGCGTTGTCCGACCGCACCCGGTCGAAGTTGGGGCGGCGCCGGCCGTGGGTGTTGGGCAGCGCGGTTCTCGGTGCGGTGGCGTTGGTGCTGCTCGGTGTGCAGTCGACGGTGGCCGGGGTCGCCATCGTTTGGTGTTGTGCCCAGTTGTGCCTCAACACGCAGCTGGCGGCGCTGATCGCGGCCGTGCCGGACCAGGTTCCCTCGCGACAGCGTGGGCTGGTCAGCGGGGTGGTCGGGCTGGCGCAGCCGTTGGGGGTGGCCGTCGGCGTCGCGGTGGTAAGTCGGATCGTCACGTCACCGGCGGTCGGCTACGACGTGGTCGCGGCCGTCTTGCTGTTGACGGCGTTGGGTTACGTTGTCGCGGTTCGGGAACCGCCGCTGTCGCGTGCTCCGGCGTCGGATGGGTTCTGGGTCAGTCCGCGTCGTTATCCGGATTTCGCCTGGGCCTGGGTGAGCCGGCTGTTGGTGAACCTCAGTCAGGCATTGGGGATCGGTTACCTGATCTATTTTCTGCAGGACGTCGTGCGGTTGCCGCGTGACCAGGCGGCACAGGGGGTCGCGCTGCTGGTGGCCGTCTATACCGGCGCGCTGCTGCTGACCGTCGTGGCGGCCGGCTGGTTGTCCGACCGCCTGCGGCGCCGCAAGATCTTCGTCGTCGCATCGGCCGCCGTGATCGCGGTGGGGACCGGGTTGATCGCCGCGTGGCCGACGTGGACGGCGGCGGTGATCGCGGCGGCCGTGCAGGGCCTGGGATTCGGGGTATATGTGGCGGTCGACGTCGCCCTGATCACCCAGGTGCTGCCGACGACGGCCGGCCGCGCCAAGGATCTCGGCATTCTCAACATCGCCAACACGTTGCCGCAGTTGATCGGCCCGGTCATCGCCGCGACCCTGATCACGCAGGCCGGCGGCTATCGCGGCCTGTTCGCCGGCGCCGCCGTCCTTACTCTGGTCGGCGGCACGTTGGTCACCCGGATTCGCTCCGTGGCGTAGTCGTACTGTGGTAAACATCGTTTATCGCATTCTGGGGCGACCACAAGGAGCTTCCCTTGTCTTCGACGATCAGCGAACAGCCACGGCCATTGCCACTGCCTCGCGAGAAGAAGTGCCCGTTCGGCCCGGCGCCCGAGGTCGCCGAGATCAGGGAACAGGGTCAGCTGGTGAAAGTGACCTGCCCCACCGGGATCGACGCGTGGCTGGTCACCAGGTATGCCGACGTGCGTGAGGTGATGGGCGACCCGCAGCGGTTCAGCAACCACTCGGGACAGGCCGGCCACGTGCTGGCCAACATGCCGCCGGACAGCCCGGTGTACGAGGGCGACTTCTTCCGGATGGACGGCCCCGACCACATACGTTTCCGCCGTGTGTTCGCGCCCGCCGTCTCCACGGTGAAGCGCCTCGAGCTGTTCCGGCCGATGGTCCAGCGCACCGTGGACGAGTTGCTGGACGGCCTTGCCGGCGTGACCGGGCCGGTCGACCTGCACGACAAGTTCTCCAAGCCGCTGACGACCGCGGTCATCGCGGAGCTGCTGGACGTGCCCCATGCCGACCGGGGCCTGTTCCACCGGGTGGCCGAGGCGCTGTTCAGCGGCAAGACCGACGCCGACGACCTGGATGCGGCACGTTTCCCGCTGTTCGAGTACGTGCAGGACCTGGTCGTCACGCGCAGGACCGAACCGGGCGAGGACGCGCTGAGCGTGCTGGTCACGCGGGGCCAGGACGCCGAAACCCCGTTCAGCGACATCGAACTGATCAAGATGGCCGCCGGCCTGCTGGTCGCCGGCTACGACACCACGGCCAGCCTGATCACCTACGGCATGCTCGCGCTGCTGGACAGCCCCGAGCAGTTCGCGCTGCTGCGCGAGAGCCCGGCAACGGTGCCCAGCGCGGTCGAGGAGGTGGTGCGCCTGCTGGCCGTCGGTTCGGGCCTGCTGCGGGTCGCGAAGGTCGACATCGAGATCGGCGGCACGCCCATCGCGGCAGGCGAGTACGTCGTGGTCGCGGTCCAGGCAGCCAACCACGACCCGGCCCAGTTCGCCGACCCGGAGCACCTGGACATCACCCGGCAGCACAACGCGCACATCGGCTTCGGTCACGGCCCGCACCAGTGCGTCGGCCAGCAGATCGCGCGGCTGGAGCTGTCCACGGTGCTGGCCACGCTGCCGCGCCGGGTGCCGTCGCTGCGGCTGGCGGTGCCGTTCGGAGACGTCGAGTTCAAGTCGGACACGACCGTGTACGGCCCGGTCTCGTTGCCGGTCACCTGGGACGAGGTGCTGCCCGCCTCCTGAAAACCGCAGGTCAACGGCTGTCGACGGAGTTGTCGGCGCGCACGGGTTAGGCTGAAAGTGTCGCGCGGACGTGCGACGTGCGGAGGGAGAGCGGGAACGCGATGTTCGGCAAGCGGGCGGAGCAGGAGCAGTTGGCGGCACTGCGAGCCGAGGTACAGAGTCTGCAGGCAAGGTTGTCGGCCGATGTGAGCACGTTGGACCCCGGCGACGACCCGATGTGCCGTCAGGCGTTGGCGGACGCCAGCGAACGCCAGACCGCCGCCGGCAGCCTTCTGGCCACCGCGACGACAGTGGGTGAGTTGCGCGTAGGGCAACGGATCGTGGTCGAGGGGTTGACCGCGACCCGCCTGGTGCGCGAACGGCGTGGGCTGCCGCTCGGTCCGGAACTGCCTGATCTCGCCACGCCCACGGTCAACTCGCCGACCGCGGTCACTGTGGACGGTGTGCCGCACCTTGCCCATCCCGACTATCACCCGGAACGCCCGCATTTCTTTGGTGGCAACAACATGGCGCCGGCCGGGTATTACCAGACGCCGTTCTGGAAGAAGGCGCTGGGGATCGGTGGCGCGGTGCTCGGCGCTGAGGTGCTCGGCAACGCGCTCGGTGACATGTTCGACGGCGACCAGGGCTACGGCGGTGGTGACTGGGACGGCGGCGGCGGTGGCGACTGGGGCGGCGACGGCGGCGGGTTCTGACCGGACGGAGGAGCCCTGCGGCACCACCGGGTAACGTGCGCTACGCATAAGACGTCTGACGTCTGATGAGGAGCGGACCGTGGCCAAGATCGTCCAGCAATGAACGAGATGCCGGTCCGCGTGATCCCGGACGCCTTGGCGCAGATCCGCGCGGAAAACGAACGCACGGGCACGCACATCGCGGTACTCGACGACGACCCCACCGGCACCCAGACCGTCGCAGGCGTCCCCGTACTCACCTCGTGGTCCGTCACAGACCTGCGCTGGGCACTCGAAAGAGGTCCGGGCGTGTTCTTCGTGCTGACCAACACCCGAAGCGTCGGCCCGGAAGAGGCACGCGCCCGCAATGCCGAGATCGCGGCCAACCTGTCCACAGCAGCAACCAACAAGCGGGTTCGCCTAGTCAGCCGGTGCGACTCGACGTTGCGCGGCCACTATCCACTGGAGACGGACGTCCACGAGGCCGCCGGACGGTACGACGCCATGCTGTTCAGCCCGGCATACCTTGCCGCAGGCCGAATCACCATGGACGACGTGCACTGGAACCGACGCGGCACGGAACTCGTACCGATCGCGACCACGGAATACGCCCGCGACGCGACGTTCGGCTACCGCAGCTCCAACCTGCGCGACTTCATCCTGGAGAAGACCGGCACACGATGGCGACCCGACGACATCACGTCGCTGGATCTCACCACGATCCGGACCGGTGGGCCGGACGCGGTCCGCGACCTGCTGCTGCGGGTGCACGGCTGCCGGCCGGTGATCGTCAACGCCGTTGCCGAGGAAGACCTGGAAGTGGTCACGCTGGGCGTGCAACTGGCCGAGCGCGAAGGCCGTCGGTTCCTGCACCGCAGTGGGCCATCACTGGTCCGGGTGCTCGGCGGGCTGCCCATCCGGCCACCGCTACGCCACGAGCAGCTCTACCCGCGCGGCCCGCGACCAGGTCACGGGCTGGTGGTCGTCGGATCCCACGTCGGCCACAGCACGCGCCAGGTGGCCGAACTGCTCGAACTGCCCGACCTCGCGACCGTCGTGCTCGACGTGCCCGCGCTGCTGGCCTCGGGTGATACCGCAGCCGTGGCCGCCGACGTGACGGCGGCGCTGGGCGGGTCCGACGTGCTGATCGCGACCAGCCGGGAGCTGGTCCGCGGCGACGACCCGGACGAGGGCCGCGAGATCGCCGGCCGGGTGTCGCGTGCCATCGTCGACATCGTCTCGATGGCGCATGCCAAGGCAGCACTGCGTTTCGTCGTCGCGAAGGGTGGGATCACGTCCAGCGACATCGCCACGTCCGCGCTGAAGATCCGCAGGGCTGAGGTCCTGGGCCAGCTGTTCCCCGGCATGGTCTCGGTGTGGCTGACCGCCGACGGTGAGGCTGATGCCGGCCTGCCGTTCGTCGTGTTCGCCGGCAACGTCGGCGACACGTCCGCCCTGGCCGACGCGGTCACCCTGCTGCGCGGACAGCACCGTCAGGGGAGGTGAGGCCACCGCTACCGTCTGCACAACGTCCGACGTCCGATGGAGGCACCCCGTGCGACGACCGCTGGCCGATGACCTGGCGGACCAGATCCTGGACGACGTGCTCGCCGGCCGCTACCCGGTGGGCACGGCGTTGCCGAGCGAGTCGGAACTGGCCGAGGCGTCCGACCTGTCCCGCGCCACGGTCCGCGAGGCCGTCAAGACGCTCCAGTCCAAGGGCGTGCTGCGGATCGTGCACGGACGCGGCACGTTCGTCGCGTCCACCGATGAGTGGTCGGTGCTCGACCCGACGCTGCTGATCGCCCGCTCCGCCGCGCAGGCCGACTCGCTGCTGCTCCCGCTGAAGTTGATCGAGGCCCGCAGGCTGGTGGAGGTCGGCGTCGCCGAGTTGGCGGCCAGCCGGCGCAGTGACGACGACATCAGCCAACTCGCCGAGTCGCTGGCCCAGATGCGCAAGGCGTCCCAGGCGAAGGACGTCGCCGCGTTCGTGCGGGCCGACATCGAGTTCCACCAGATCGTGCTGGACGCGGCCGACAACGCTTTCGTGGCCGCGATCTTCGATCCGCTGGCGCAGATCCTGCGGCTGACCCGCTACCAGACCTCCGCACACGCGCCGGTGCGCCGGCACGCCATCGTCCACCACGACAACATCCTGCGGGCCGTGGCCGCAGGCGACCCGGCGGCGGCCAGGCAGGCCATGCACGCACACATCGTCCAGACCGAGAACGACATGGTGAAGTACGTCCGCGACCCCGCGGCGGCCCTCACCGCCCTGCGCGGCAGCGACCTACGCCGCGTCTGACACCCACTCGAAAGGAGTTCCGATGAAGGTGCTCGTCACGGGCGCACACGGCAAGGTGGGCCGTGCCGTCACCGCCGCGCTCGCCGAAGCCGGCCATCGTGTCACGGCTTCCGATGTCGGCCGTGGGGTCTTCGAGCGGTCGCTGCCCGGTGAACTGCCCTACCAGCAAGCAGATCTCACTGACGCCGGCCAGGCATTCGCGATCGTTCGCGGGCACGACGCCGTCGTGCACTCCGCCGCGATTCCCGACCCGACCCACAACCCGCCGCACGTCGTGTTCCAAAACAATCTGATGGCCACGTTCAATGTCCTTGAGGCGGCTGTGCGCTTCGGCGTGCCGCGCTTTGTCAACATCTCCAGTGAGACCGTTCCCGGATTCTTCTTCCCGGAACGCCCGTTCCTACCCCAGTACGCGCCGGTCGACGAAGAACACCCGATGCATCCGCAGGACCCGTACGCGTTGTCCAAGTTCTTCGGCGAGAAGCTGTGCGATGCGGCCGTGGAGCGTAGTGACATCCGCTGCATCTCGATCCGGCCCAGCCACGTGCAGAACGAGGGCAACTACGAACGCAACCTCGGCCCGCAGGTGCGCGACCCGTCCGTGCTCAGCCCGAATCTGTGGAGCTACATCGACGCCTACGACCTGGCCGACGCCATCCGGCTGGCCGTCGAGAGCGACCTACCCGGACATGAGGTGTTCTACATCGCCAGCCCCGACAACTCGTGCGGCAAGGACTTCGCCGAACTGCTCCGCACCTATTATGGCGACCAGATCGAACTGCGTGCGCTGACCAGGCCCGACGCCAGCGGCATCTCCAGCGAGAAGGCCAAACGTCTGCTGGGCTGGAAACCCACCCGTTCCTGGCACGACTACCTGGACGAGAACGGCAAAGCGATCACCCGCTGATCCCCGGGACGGGATATTCAGTAACCAGGCGCGGGTGGGCGCGCGTATCTTGCGGTGTGGCCGGATCGGCTGTGTACCAAGCGAAGGACTGACCGTGCTGAGCAGGGGGCCGTTCCGATCGCGGGCCTTCCGCTGGGTGTGGGGCGGTGAGGCGGTCTCGATGCTGGGGGACGCCAGCTACGAGGTGGTCTTCGCGTGGCTGGTGTTGTCGGTGACCGGGTCGCCGGCCGGGTTGGGTGCGGTGATGCTGGCCGCGACCATCCCGCGCGGGCTCCTGCTGTTGGTGGGTGGGGCGATCACCGACCGGCTCTCGCCGCGACTGCTGATGCTCGGCGCGCATGTGGCGCGTGGTGTCGCGGTCGGTGCGCTGGCCGTCTTGTCCGCCGCCCACGCGTTGCACGTGTGGCACCTGTTCGCGATCGGGGTCGTGGTGGGCATCGCCGAGGCCTTCTTCTGGCCGGCCAGCGGGAGCATCATGCCCAGCCTGGTCGACGAGACCGACCTGCCACGGGCGAACGCGGTGTTCGGCGTGGCGGAACAGGCCAGCCGGCTGGCCGGACCGCTGCTGGGTGGCGCGCTGATGGTGTGGGCGGGCGTGCCTGCCGCGTTGGGGTTCAACGCGCTCACCTTCTTCTTCGCCGCCGGGACCGTGCTGGCCGCGCCGCGCCGTGAGGTGACTGCCGGCGCGCGGATTTCGGTCGGCGCGGTGCTCGGGGAGATCCGTGCGGGGCTGTCCTATGCACGCCGCAACGTCGAGGTGCGGATCGTGCTGCTGGTGGTGGCCGCGAGCGCGTTGAGTTACAGCGGGTTGTTCGCCGTCGGCTTGCCTGCCCTGTCCAGGAACTTCGGTAACGGCTCGCTGGTGCTGGGTGCGATGTTCTCGGCGTGGGGGTTGGGCCAGCTGGTGGGCACCGTGTCGGCCACCGTGACCGGGCTGCCCCAACGGTGGGGGCTGCTGATCATCGGTATGGCGGTGGCGGAAGGTACGTCGTTCGCGGTGCTGGGCGTGGTGCCGCGCTACCAGCTCGCGGTCGTGCTGCTGGCGTTGCTGGGTGCTGGTGTGGCCTACTCCAGTGACGTGGCACTGCCCAGCTTTGTGCAGACGACCACGCCCGCGGCGATGCTGGGCCGGGTGAACAGCCTGCTGGACCTGCCCCGCGTCGCGCTCGCACCGCTGTCCATCGCCGGGATGGGGTTGCTGGCCGCGATCGACGTCCGCTGGGCTTTCGCCTTTGCCGCGCTGCCGATGCTGCTGGTCGGGCTCGGCCTGGCGACGAACCGGCAGGCCCGTGGGCTCACGAGCCGAGCCGGCGGTAGCGACGCAGGATCTCGATGACGCGGGAGTCGTCCTCGGCACCCAAACCCGCCGCCGCGGCCTCATCGAACAGTGCTTCCGCCGCGTCGGCGAGAGGTGTGTGGCTGCCGACGCGGCGGGCCTCGTCGCGAACCAGGCCCAGGTCCTTGACGAAGATGTCGACGGCGCTGCGTGCGGTGGCCGGCGGGCCGTCGAGCATGCGTTCACCTCGGTCGCCGAGCATGAACGAACCGGCCGCGCCCGCACGTACCGCCGTCCAGACTGCGCGTGGGTCAAGGCCGAGCGCGTCGGCGTAGTCGAGGGCTTCGGCCGCGACGGCGATGTGGACGCCGCAGAGCAACTGGTTGACCAGCTTGACCAACTGCCCGGCGCCAGGCTCGGGTCCGGCGTCCGTGACGGTCGTCGCCAATGCCGACAGGACCTGGTCGACCGCTGGTGTGCGCTCGCCGCCCGCGAAGATCACCAGCTCGCCCGCGCCCGCCCTGGCCACACCGCCGCTCACGGGTGCGTCCACTATGGAGCCGGGGACGCGGGCGGCCCACTCCCGGACCGCCCGCGGCCCGACGGTGCTGAACACGATCACCGGTGTGCCGGCCGCCAATTCGTCGGCGACCCCGCCCGGTCCGAACAAGGCCTGCTCGCCCTGCGCCGGCGTGGCCACCATGAGCGCCACGATGTCGACGCCGGCGGCAGCCTCGGCCGGGGTTCGGCAGGCGACCGCGCCGGACGCGACTCTCCTGGGATCGGGATCGAAAGTCCGTACCGGATGGCCGTTCGCGATCAGCCGCTCCGCCATCGGCAGGCCCATGGCGCCGAGCCCCAGCCAGCCGACTGTCATGGCTCACATGATACGAGACCGGGGGTCCAGGGATCAGCTCATGAGTGCGGGCAGGGCTTGGCGTAGGTGTGTCGCGGTGTGCGAGCCGGGCGTGTGGCACAGGTCGGCCGGCGTGCCCTGGAACATGACCTGGCCACCGTTGCTGCCGCCGTCCGGGCCCAGATCGATGACCCAGTCGGCGTGGGCGATGACGTCCAGATCGTGCTCGATCACGATCACCGTGCCACCGCGTTCGTCGACGAGGTGGTCCAGCACGTCG
>WNGR01006270.1_pt1 | contig 12695 bp, 20 predicted proteins | sample 5407581 | NCBI WGS metagenome assembly WNGR01 (sample SAMN13153383, study PRJNA577476) | soil metagenome | isolation source: 80 cm soil or saprolite under Garry oak tree replicate 2 | place: USA:California | collected 2016-06-15 | reverse complement strand
GCGATCGGCTGGTGGCTTGGCGCTCGCGTCGGGATCATGACGGCATTTTTCGTCAGTGTCGTCGGGACGGGCGCCGGGGTGTACGCCGGACGTCGCATCGCAGGGTGGGTTGAATGATTGGAGTTCGAGCCGCGAAACCGAGCGACGCCGCCGCGTGGCTTCAGCTGCGGCACGCTCTCTGGCCTGACCACACCGAAGCGGAGCATCGCGACGAGATCGACCGGTTCTTTGCCGGCGACGCGCGGGAACCGCTCGCCGTCCTCCTCGCCGAAGACGGGGCAGGATGTCCGGTCGGCCTCGCCGAGCTATCGATTCGAGCGTACGCCGAGGGCTGCCGCAGCGACCGTGTGGCGTACCTCGAGGGATGGTTCGTCGTGCCGAAGGCTCGTGGTCGCGGCGTCGGTCGAGCACTGATCGTGGCGGCGGAGGCATGGGGGCGCTCGCAGGGCTGTCGTGAGTTTGCCTCGGATGCGCAGCCAGACAACGAGGTCAGCACCGCTGCCCACCGTGCGCTCGGCTTTGTCGAGGTCGGTCTAGTACGGTGCTTCCGGAAGGATTTGTAATGGCGACGTGCAACAGGATTGCACCCGTCCCGCGCTCGGCCTAGCCTTACTGGGGGGTGCCGTGGATTTGTCACCGGCGCAGTGATCGGTGGTCAGTTTCCAAAGCACGACTAGGGGCCGCTCAGCGCTATGGAATTCGACCTGGACCGAGCGATAGAAGTGCTGCGACGCTCGCCCGCCACGCTCCGGGCGCTGCTCGCTGGTCTCAGCGAGCCGTGGATCCGAGGCAACGAAGGTCCCGAAACGTTCAGTCCGTTCGATGTGGTAGGGCACCTCATCGACGGTGAGGAAACCGATTGGATCCCGCGAGCTCGCATCATTCTCGCCAAGGGGCCCGATCTCCGCTTCGAGCCCTACGATCGATTCCGCCACCGGGCGCGCAACGTGGGACGCTCCTCGGAGTCTCTGCTCGCCGAGTTTGCTCGATTGCGGACTACGAACCTGCAGCAACTCGAGTCCTGGAAGCTTACCGCGACGGAGCTCGATCTCCCCGGTGAACACCCGCGTTTGGGCCGTGTGACGCTCCGTCAGTTATTGGCAGCATGGGTGGTGCACGACCTCGGGCATCTGGCGCAGGTCGCGAGGGTGATGGCGAAGCAATACCGAGAAGAGGTCGGCCCGTGGGTACCCTTTCTGCCGGTGCTCACCGACCATCCCGTACCCCGCTCCTAGGATCCGCGTCCGTACCCACACCCTTGCGCCGGCAGGCGGGTCGCCCGCAGCTTACGCGCGGTCCGTTAGGCGGCGCGTGACAACAGGCATCGTAACTGAGCGAGCTTCCTATGAAGAGATCTCGTCCTCGGCCGGTCCGCCGGCGCGGTATTAGTCGCATCGATCAGCCCTCGACCCGCACGCATGGGTGGTTCGTGCGCACAGGCTTCTACCGCCGCCGGGATGGGAGCTACGGGCCGCGCCACCAGAAGTTTTTCGGGGACTTGAGCTACGGCGGGAAACGCAAGGCGTTGCGGGCAGCGCAGGGCTACCTCGCAGCGGTGGAGCGTGCGGGGCGCAAGAAGCGCTCCCGTGTGTTGCGACACGCCGCCTAGCAAGCGCGTGAAGCCGACGGGCCCGTGAGCTCGCTCGTCTGCATCAAGACCGTTGCGACTCGTCCGGAAGCCGAACTGGCCAGGGGCCTGCTCGAAGCTAGCGGCATCCGCGTCGTGGTCCCCTTTGATGACGCCGGCGGGCTGCGTCCGGAAATCGCGTTCACCCGTGGTGTGCGTCTCTTGGTGGACGTTGAGCAAGCGCACCGCGCCCGCGAGCTCTTGGCTGCGCAGGAGCGCCCGGAGACCACCTTCGAGCGCCGCGTGCTCACAACACGACTGCGCGGGTGCATGATCCCGGCGACAGTCGGCTTTCTGCTCCTGGGGATCGGTGCGGCGGTCGGCGAGACGGTCACTTGGCTCGGGGTGATCGTCGTTCTGGCTGGCGCGACCTTGCTCGTCCTGGCAGTCGTGCGTGGGAGGCGGGCTGCCTAAGGCCACCATCGCGATTCCTGTCGTCCGGCGGTTCGCCACGGCTCTCTTGCTAGGAGCTGCCACCGGGGCGGTCTTTCTCGGCGCTGGCGGGCGCTTGGCGATGCACGCGCTCGCTCTCGCCACCACCGGATCAGGCGGCTTCACGCTGCGTGGTTCCCTCAACGTGGTGTTCGCCGGGGCCGTCGCCGGCGCCATCGGCGGCATCCTCCTGGCCGTCATCGACCGCTTCCTCCCCCAACGGTTGTGGCTGCGCGGGGTGCTCTTTGCGGCGGTCTGCTATCTCATCGCGACGCCTGGGTTTCGGCCGCCGCGGCTGGTCGTGTTTGCGCTGTTCGCGCCGGCGTTCCTCGCGTACGGCGTGGTGTTGGAGTGGTGGTGGGAGCGCGGGGTGCGAAGCCGCCGTCTCACGAGCGCTTGAAGCTGCCGGCGCCTGGTCTGGGAGGAATCGCGTTTGTGCCCTGCCGACCCTCGTGCTAGCGTTCCCCGCAAACCAGCGGGAGGTTGAGATGAAACGCACCTGGATGCCCGGTCCAATCGCAGCTGCTCTCGCCCTGACGGCCGCCGGCCTCGTTGCGCAGAGGCAGCATGGGACGGGTGTGATCTTCGCACCTTCAAGTACGGCGAAATTCACTGACGTGATGCCGGGTGCCTCCAGGTATCTGATCTGGGGTGACACACTCAAAGGGCCATTTGGGGGCTTCACGAAGTTCACCCCCGGATTCGACGCAGGCCTGCACACCCACACGAACGACGTTCTGCTGGTGGTCTTACGGGGCGCTTACCTATATCGGGACGATGTCGGCGACAAACGCGTCGGTCCGGGCGATTTCATCCGCATTCCGGGCGGGCACAAACACTGGAGTGGCGGAGACGCAAAAGAAGGCGCGCTCTTCTATCAAGAGACGTTCGGCAAGTTCGACTTGATACCTGTGAAGTAGCCGCCGTGAAAGCATCCGTCTTTGTTGGCACGAGCCTCGACGGCTTCATCGCTCGAGCCAATGGCAATCTCGATTTCCTGCCGCCGGGCGGCGGCGAACCTCACGGCTACGACGAGTTCATGGCCACGGTGGACGCGTTGGTCATAGGCCGCAAGACGTTCGAGACCGTCTTGACCCTGGGTGCGTGGCCCTATGGCGAGAAGCCCGTGATCGTGCTCAGCAGTCGCCCGCTCGCGCCCGCGCCGTCCGGCGCCGTCGTGGAGCGCATGTCGGGAGCTCCTGCCGACATCGTGTCCCAGCTTGCCGCACGTGGCATCCACCATATCTACGTGGATGGTGGGGTCACGATTCAGCGGTTTCTTCAGGCCGGCCTGATTCAGCGCCTCATCATCACGCGCGTCCCGGTGCTTATCGGTGCAGGCGTCCCCCTGTTCGGCCCATTGCCTCGTGACATCAGACTCCAGCATGTGACGACGCGCCCGTACAAGAGCGGCCTGGTGCAAAGCGAGTACATTATCGCCGCCTGAGCCACGACCTTGCGACCCGGAGGGATGTTTTGAAGGCCTATCTCCTGACCACCGGCATCATCTTCGGCCTCTTCGCCGCAGGACATGTGTTCGAACTGGTGTTTGAATGGCGCTCGCCGGCGTCGGACCCATGGTTCACGTTCGGCGTGGCCCTCATTGTCCTGGTAAGTGGCGCCCTCAGCGTCTGGGCCTTCCGCTTGCTGAAGTCCGCGGGACGGGCCGACCGTTGACGCCTCGATTACTCCGCCGTTCTCGCTCAGTCCCGTGAGGCGGCCCACCAGAGTCCAGAGGTCCTCATGAGGTCACTCAAGCAAGGCGTTCTCCCCCTGCCCCTCGCTGTCTTGCTCCTCGGATGTCGCCCCGCACGCGTCGACCTCGAGGCCGAGCGTCGCGCCATCCTCGCTCAAGATGAGGCGTGGGCCGCGGCCGCGGCTGCGAAGGACCTGGAGCGCACCCTCGCGTATTGGACCGACGACGCCACCTTGATGCCCCCGGACATGCCTGCCCTGAAGGGCAGGGATGCGATTCGCCAGTACGTTGCCGCGGGCTTTCAGGCCCCCGGCTTCAGCGTGTCGTGGAAGGCTCAGGAGGTCGAGGTGGCTGGCGACGGCGCGACCGCCTACGAGATCGCGAGCAATCAGTTTACGATCGCGGACTCCCGCGGTGCCGTGCACACCAAGCAGGGGAAAGGCGTCACCGTGTGGCGGAAGGATCCCGACGGGGTGTGGCGGTGCGTCGTCGATGTGTGGAACAATCTGGCCCCCGCCTCCGAGCCTACCAAGGGCGCATCGGAACGCCGGCGGGGGGTGCAGTGACCCACGGCCATCACCTCTTCCGCCGTCCGGTCCGGAGCTCCATCTTCGCCAACCACTCGCGATCCCTCGGAGGTCCTATGCGCGCCCTCGCCGTTCCAGCGTGCCTCTTGCTGGTGGCTGCCCCGGCACTCTCCTCGCAGGCCGTCCCCGCCGCCCCTGCCGCGCCCGCCGCGAAACCGGCCGCGCTGCACTGGGGCCCGGCGCCCGCCGTGTTCCCGAAAGGCGCGAGGATGGCCGTGGTTACCGGTGACCCGGGCAAAGCGGCACCGTTCACGGTCGAGCTGGCCATGCCGGACGGCTACCGGATCCTGCCGCACTTCCATCCCACTGACGAGACGGTCAAAGTCAAGCGGGGGACGTTGCTCATCGGCATGGGCGATACCTTCGACGCGTCCCAGACCAAGCCGATGAAAGTCGGTGACACGGGGTCCGTGCCGGCAAACGCCCACCACTTCGCCGCCGTGAAGGGCGCCACGATTATTTCCGTGAGCGCGATGGGCCCCTTTGCGATGAGCTACGTCAATCCGGCGGACGATCCACAGCGGCAGGCGGCCAAGCCCTGACGCGGGTGCAGCGCCGGGCTGCTTGCCGTCAGGTAAGAGCCCGCGCGCTGCCCTTCTGGTGTAGGAGGCCTCCCGCCCAGGTGCACGGGAGCGCCAGCGCCACGAGCGCCAGCGGATACCAGTGCGGTCCCACGGCCCACATGGCGACGGCACCGGCGGTACCTGCGACGAGCCCCACGACGCCCAGCGCCAGCGCGTGCCCCATCGGATGGTTGGGGGCGAGGCGCGCGGCGAGATAGCCGCCGGCGACGGTGTAGACGCTGCGATACGCCGTCGCGAGCAGCAGCAGGGACGTGGTGTACAGCTTCGGCTCGCTCAGCGGCGGAAACACCCCCGCCGCGCGCAGCGCCGTGTCCGTGGCGACGGAGAGGATGACGACCGCGACGAAGCCGGCGAGCACTGCCCCGATGCTGCGGAGGGCCACGCGCTGCTCCATGTGGGACTTGAGGGCAGTGTCGCGCGCGTCGCCGCGGTTGTCAAGCCAGGACCCGGCGAGTACCGTTCCAACTTTCTGAGCCTGGGCGCCGGCGCCAGCGGTTTGCCTTGCCGAAGGCCATCGGGCTCAATGGAGGGGCGGAAAAAGTTGGAACGGCGCGAGGCGTCGCCCTTGCGATGGGCTGTTCGACGAGCGACTCTCAGGCCTCACTTCCGCGCTGTAGGGAGACTGAGCATGAAACGCTTCCTGTCTTTCGCGTTCGCGCTGGGTATGCTCACACCTTCTCTGGCACCTGCGCAACGGCAAGGGGAGGTCGATGCCATCAACCGGGTCGTCGACCGGTACGGGGCGCTTGAGGACGCGATGGATATGAATGCGCAAGCGCAGCTGATGAGCGCCGATCGGGTTTGGGTCGCCCAAGGCGGGGGGCGCCGCACGGACCAGGCGATGAACATGCGGATCCAGCAGGCCGCGTTCGATCAGCTCAAGAAGCGACTTCCCGGCGTGCAGACATTTACGGAGGACCGTGATCGGCTCATCAGGTTCTATGGGAACGGATCAGTCGCAGTCGCGAGCTTCTTCCGCTACACGACCACGATTCTGCCACCATCGACTCCCCCCGAGGTCGCGAAAGAGTTCGGCCCGACGCCGGCCGTCGCCATTACGCTCGTGCTTGAGAAGCGGGACGGCGACTGGAAGATTGTGCACACGCACGTATCGGAGCTGGGCCCACCGGCACGCAACTGAAACGCCGGCATGCGGGGCGGAACGAACCGACTCGATGCATACGATTAAGGTCATCGCCGGAGGCCTGCCCCCACCTTCATCGTCGTGTTTGCCGTCCCGGCTGCGGTCGCGCTCGTGGTGCTGTGGCGGTTGTCACGCTAATCTCCGCTGGGAGATCGCCTGATGTTCGCGTTTCCTCCGAGGGTGGCCGCCACGGTCCTGGCCGCCGTCTTCCCGAGCCCCGTCCCGGCCGAGCGGCTGCCGCCACCTCGCGTCGTCGTGCTGGCGACCGACCTCAACAATCTCAGTAATCAGCCCGACGACCCGGCCGAGCTTCCCCGCTTGGCGCTCCTTACGAGCGCGCTGCGCGCCCGGCTGGCCGCTGCCTGCGGCTACGACGTCGTCCCGCTCGATTCGGCCACCGAAGCCAGCGCTCACGTCGGGGTCGCCTACGCCTACGCCCACCCCGAGGTCGCGGCCCAGCTGGCGGCGAGCGTCGGCGCCGAGTGGGTGGTAGCGCTCCGACTGAATCGGATCGGCTCGTGGGTGGCCGAATTTGAGGCGAACGTGGTTCGTGTCAGGGACTCCGCCTTAGTCGGGACCCTTGCGGTATCGCTCCGAGGGTTCGGCATGGGGTCGGATCTCACCGCTCGCCTGACGGAGCGCGGGGCCGCGTCGATGGCGGATCAAGTGGCTCAGGCGATCGACCGGGCCGCGGCGCCGCACGCCCCCGTGGCGCGGCGCTGTCCGCCCTAGGTGGCGCGCCCGCTCCATGAACCCGGTCCCCCGCAGCGGCGTGCGCTAATCCGGTGTCGATCTTGAGCTCTCCCGAGCGACTATCTAGCGTCCACAGCTGTTCCACCACGATGCGGAGGAAGCCATGAAATACCTGTGCCTGATCTACGCAGACGAAGCCGCGTGGCCGAAGATGCCCAAGGCCGAAGCGGAGCAGTGGTTGGGTGAGTACTTCGCGTTCGGCGACGCCATCAAGCAGAGCGGCCACTACGTCGGGAGCAACGCCCTGGAGCCCACCAATACGGCGACCACGGTCCGGGTCCGCAACGGCAAGGTCTCGACCACGGACGGGCCGTTCGTGGAGACCAAGGAGCAGCTCGGCGGCTACTATCTCATCCAGGCAAAAGATCTGAACGACGCGATTCAGGTGGCCTCGCGGATTCCGGGAGCGCGCCACGGGAGCGTGGAGGTGCGCCCCATCAGGGAGTACCAGCGTTCCTAGGCGCGGGAGCGCACGACCGGTGCCCGAGGATGCGGCCGGGCAGGTGCGCGACCTGGTGGACGGCGTCTACCGTGCCGAGTCGCGCCGCGTCCTCGCCACCCTGATCCGCCTGCTCGGCGACTTCGAGCTCGCCGAGGAGGCGCTGCACGACGCCTTCGTCGCGGCGCTGGAACGCTGGCCGCGCGATGGCGTGCCCGCGCAGCCGCGGGCGTGGCTCGTGTCGGCCGGTCGCTTCAAGGCCATCGACGCTATCCGCCGCCGCGCCCGGTTCGACGCGTCGCTGCAGGAGCTCGCGCGGCGACTCGACGCCGACACCAAAGACGCCGCGGGGGGCGGGGGCGACGACGAGGGCGTCGACGACGACCGCTTGCGGCTGATCTTCACGTGCTGTCATCCCGCCCTGCCACCGGACGCCCAGGTGGCGCTGACGCTGCGCGAGGTATGCGGCCTCACGACCGAGGAGATCGCGCATGCGTTTCTCACCGCTCCGCCCACGGTGGCCCAGCGGATCGTGCGCGCCAAGGCGAAGATCCGCGACGCCCGCATTCCCTACGAGGTGCCGTCGCGGGCCGATCTGCCGGACCGGTTGGACACCGTGCTCCACGTGGTCTACCTGGTGTTCAACGAGGGGTACTCCGCGTCGTCGGGCGCATCGCTGACGCGGCCTGATCTCTCGGGCGAGGCGATCCGCTTGGGGCGTCTGCTGGTGGAGCTGCTGCCGGAGCCGGAGGCGGTGGGACTCCTGGCGCTGATGCTGCTGCAGGAGTCGCGGCGCGCCGCGCGCACCTCGCCGGCGGGGGAGCTGGTCCTGCTGGACGAACAGGACCGCTCGCTCTGGAAGCGCGATCTGATCGCGGAGGGGACGACGCTCGTGGAACGGACGCTGTTGTCGCGCCGGTTCGGCCCGTACACGCTGCAAGCGGCGATCGCGGCGGTGCACGCCGAGGCGCCCACCGGCGCGGCGACGGACTGGGCCCAGATCGTCGGACTGTACGACGTGCTGGCGCGGGCCGATCCGTCGCCCGTGGTCGAGCTGAACCGCGCCGCGGCCGTGGCGATGCGCGACGGCCCGGAGGTGGGCCTTGCCCTCATCGATGCCATCCTGGCGCGCGGCGCGCTGCGGGAGTACCACCTGGCGCACTCGGCGCGGGCGGACCTGTGCCGCCGGCTGGGGCGAACGGCGGACGCCCGAGCCGCCTACGAGCGCGCCCTCAAGCTCACACGGCAGGAGCCGGAGCGGCGGTTTCTCGAGCGCCGGTTGCGCGAGCTGCGGGACGCTGGCGGGTGCGCCCAAGTTGGATAGAATTCCGGCACGTACGCATCGGAGGAGATTGACCCGCATGCAGCACCCATTCGCGCACGCGCGTGTGGCGGGGGCCCTCGCGCTCATTGCCACAGCGGCGTGCGCCCGCGCCACCCACCCATCGCCATCGGGAACCGCTCAACCCGCCGCGACAAATCAGGCCACGGTCTCGCCCGCGGCTCAAGCCAAGGCGGACAGCGGCCGGCCCCCCTACACGGCGGCGGACGTGCACTTCATGTCCGGCATGATCGCCCATCACGCGCAGGCGGTGGTGATGGCCGGCTGGGCGCCCACACACGGCGCCAGTGCGGCCGTGCGCGCCTTGTGCGAACGGATCGTCGTGGCCCAACAGGACGAAATCGCGTTCATGCAGCGCTGGCTCGGGGAGCGACATGAGCCCGTTCCGGACGCCGGTGCCCCGTCGCACAGCCACCCGCTGTCCGGCATGGATCACGCCATGCTCATGCCCGGGATGCTGACGGCGGCGCAGCTGGCGCAGCTCGACAGCGCGCGCGGCGCCGAGTTCGACCGGCTGTTCCTCGCGTTCATGATCCAGCACCACCGGGGCGCGATCACGATGGTCGAGCAGCTGTTCAGCGCCCAAGGCGCGGTCCGGGACGACATGCTCTTCAAGTTCGCCGCCGACGTAAATGCCGATCAGACCACCGAGATCGACCGCATGAGCCGGATGCTCGAGACCCTCACCCGGAGCCCGATGTGAAATCCACAGCATTGTGCGTGATCGTTGCGCTGTCCGCCGCGGCATGTGCCTCGTCGAAGCTCGACATGTCCACCAGGGCGCCCAGCCCCGACCCGCGGGTCGGACTCCGCGCCGGGTGGATGGACGCCGCCGAGGCGGCCTGGAATCTCCGTCGCGTTTCGACCACCGCGCCCTCGGAGCAGTTCATCAATCGCAGTACCCCGGGTGACTTTCGACTCATCAACTCGGACCTGTCGTTCGTGGGGCACTATGCCATTCAGGGCAACTTCAGCGGCTATCAGGTGTGGGACATCGCGCAGCCGAGCCACCCCACGCTGTACACGGCCTACGTCTGCCCCGGCGCGCAGAGTGACGTCTCGGTGTACCGCAACCTGATGTTCGTGTCCGGGGAAGCCTACAACGGCCGTACCGATTGCGGCACACAGGGAGTGCCGGACACGGTGAGCAAGGAGCGGCTGCGCGGCATCCGCATCTTCGACATCAGCGACATCGCGCACCCGAAGTACCTGACCAACGTGCAGACGTGCCGCGGCTCGCACACGCACACGGTGGTGACCTCGCCGAGCGACTCGGCGAACGTGTACATCTACGTCTCCGGCACAGCGCCCGTCCGCTCGCCCAACGAGCTCGCGGGCTGCTCGGGCGCGCAGCCGGACGAGGATCGGAACACGGCGCTGTTCCGGATCGAGGTCATCCAGGTGCCCGTGGCGCACCCGGAGCAGGCCCGGATCGTGAGCTCGCCGCGGATCTTCCAGGATCTGACGGCGCCGGCCTCGCATGGCGAAACGCCCGAGGACATCGCGGCGGCGGCGCGGGCGGCCGCGGAGGCGCGCGCCAAAGGTGGGTTCACCGCGATGTCCCACGGCCAGGAGATCGTGCTCGGACCCGGATTCGTCAAATCTCAGCTCGACAGCCTCGTGAAAGCGCGCAGGGGCACGGGTGCGCCCACGGCGGCGGACAGCGCCACGCTGCGGGCCGCCGTCCAGGGCATCTGGGATCGGATCGCCAATCCCCCGACCCGTGGTAACAGGCCGCCTCCCGGACCCACCCAGTGCCACGACATCACCGTCTACCCGGCGATCGGCCTCGCCGGCGGCGCGTGCGCGGGATACGGCCTCCTCCTGGACATCCGCGACGTGGCCCACCCACGGCGGATCGGCGCGGTGGCCGACTCCAACTTCTCCTTCTGGCACTCGGCGACGTTCAACAATGACGGTACGAAGGTGCTCTTCACCGACGAATGGGGTGGGGGCCTGCAGCCCCGGTGCCGCGTGACGGATAAACACGAGTGGGGCGCCGACGCGATCTTCACGCGGGCCGACAGCACGATGACGTTCCAGAGCTACTACAAGCTATCGGCCCCGCAGACGCCGAACGAAAACTGCGTGGCCCACAACGGATCGCTGATCCCGATCCCCGGCCGCGACGTCATGGTGCAGGGCTGGTATCAGGGCGGCATCTCCGTGTTCGATTGGACCGATCCGCAGCACCCGGTGGAGATCGCCTATTTCGACCGCGGCCCGATGGATTCGACCAAGCTCGTCGGCGCGGGGTCTTGGTCCGCGTACTGGTACAACGGCTACATCGTGAGCTCCGAGATCTCCCGCGGCCTCGACGTGTTCGAGCTCGAGCCCAGCGGCTTCCTGTCGCAGAACGAGATCGACGCGGCGAAGCTGGTGCATTTCGACTTCTTGAACGTCCAGGACCAGCCGAAGCTGGCGTGGCCGCCGAGCTTCGTGGTGGCGCGCGCCTATCTGGACCAGCTGGCGCGGTCGAACGGGCTCGCGCCAGACAAGGTGTCAGCGGCGAGGACGGCGCTCGCCCATGCCGAAAAGCTCTCGGGGCAGGAGCGGGGAGCTGCGCTGGCCCAGCTGGCGACGCAGCTGAACGGTGACGCGCCGGGAGCCGCAGGCGAGGCCAAGGTACGAACGCTGGCCGCCGCAGTCAGTGACCTGGCCACCGCCCAGCGTTAACCCATGACCATCGCCGCAGCGCTGGTGCCGGAATTCGACGAAGAAATGGCCACGACGCGGAGGCTGCTCGAGCGCGTTCATCGCGGCCAGCTCAGCGTGTACCTCCGTCTCAACGACGTGCCGCTGCCGCCGATCTACGGTCCCACCGCCGACGAACGCGGGTGAGGGGCCCCCCATGACCGAATGACCGCCCGCGAGTTCCGAACCATCGCCTTGAGTCTCCCACAGGCGTCCGAAGCCGCTCACATGGGGCATCCAGACTTTCGTGTGTCGGGCCGGATCTTCGCGACGCTGGGCTATCCCCGCAGCGGTTGGGGCATGGTCAAGCTGACCCCCGAGCAACAAGAGCTTTTCGTCCAGGCCGAGCCGGCGGCGTTCGCGCCGGTCCAGGGCGCGTGGGGTCGCGCCGGAGCCACGCATGTCAGATTGCGGGCCGCCAAGCGGGCCGCGGTGCGCGAAGCGCTCACTATCGCCTGGCGTAACCAAAAGGTGATGAGTCACCACAACCGGAGGTCGTCATGACAGGGCTCGGCGCGCTGTGGCTTCCCATCGTGCTGTCGGCAGTGCTCGTTTTCGTGGTGAGCTCCCTGATCCACATGGTCACGCCGTGGCACAAGAGCGATTACCCGCGGCTCCCGAACGAAGACCGAGTGATGGACGCGCTGCGCCCGCTCGCCATCCCACCGGGCGACTACATGATGCCCCGCCCAGCGAGCCGGGCGGAGATGCGCTCGGCGCAGTTCCTTGAAAAGATGAAGAAAGGGCCGGTCATGATGCTCACGGTGATGCCGGGAGGCTCCACGGCGATGGGGAAGCCCCTGGCTCTCTGGTTCCTCTACGCCGTGGTGGTCGGGATCTTCGCCGCGTACGTCGCCGGGCGCGCGCTGCCGGCAGGTGCAGACGCCCGCAGCGTGTTCCGATTCGCCGGCGTCACCGCGTTCGTGGGTTACTCCGCGGCGTTGTGGCAAATGTCGATCTGGTACCGCCGCGCTTGGAGCACCACGATCAAGGCGACGATCGACGGCTTGATCTACGCGCTCCTCACGGCCGGCACGTTCGCATGGCTGTGGCCGCGATAGGCCAGGCGCGCGGTGGCGAACCGTTACGGGGAACGCTTCTTGAAGCGACGGGGATCAGAGCCGCTGGTGTTGCTGGTACTCGGGCTCAGCGCGCTGCTGCTCAGTGCGATCCACTGCTACGATCCTATGACCTGGCTCCTCGAGGTCGCGCCCATTCTCCTCGGGGTCCCGGTGCTGGTCGCGACGGCGCACCGCTTCCCCCTGACGCCGCTCTTGTACCGCCTCATCTTCCTGCACGCCATCATTCTCATGGTCGGCGGCCACTACACCTACGCGCGGGTGCCGCTGGGCTTCTGGGTGCAGGACCTGCTCCACCTCTCCCGCAATCACTACGAC
>WNGR01007747.1_pt1 | contig 12697 bp, 11 predicted proteins | sample 5407581 | NCBI WGS metagenome assembly WNGR01 (sample SAMN13153383, study PRJNA577476) | soil metagenome | isolation source: 80 cm soil or saprolite under Garry oak tree replicate 2 | place: USA:California | collected 2016-06-15 | reverse complement strand
CGAGCACGCGCTTGAAGCGGTCGCGGTCTTCGGCCAGATCGATGGCGTCGGGCGAGGTGCCGAGGATCGGCACTTCGGCGGCTTCCAGCGCATGCGCCAGTTTCAGCGGGGTCTGGCCGCCGAACTGCACGATCACGCCATGCAGCGTGCCGTTCGTGCGCTCGGTCGCGATGATCTCCAGCACGTCCTCGGCTGTGAGCGGCTCGAAATAGAGCCGATCGGCGGTGTCGTAGTCGGTCGACACGGTTTCCGGGTTGCAGTTGACCATGATGGATTCGTAGCCGGCGTCATGCAGCGCGAAGCAGGCGTGACAGCAGCAATAGTCGAACTCGATGCCCTGGCCGATGCGGTTCGGGCCGCCGCCGAGAATGATGACCTTCTTCTTGTCCGACGGTGTGCTCTCGTCCGCCGGCGCACCCGCGAACGGCGCTTCATAGGTCGAATACATGTAGGCGGTCGGCGAGGCGAATTCGGCCGCACAGGTGTCGATGCGCTTGTAGACCGGACGGACGCCGAGCGCGTGACGCTTCGCGGTCACCTCGGCCTCCGTCGTCGCCACGAGCACCGCAAGCCGCGCATCCGAGAAGCCCATGGCCTTGAGCGTGCGCATGCCGAAGGCGTTGCCCGGCAGGCCGTTCTTGCGGATCTTCTCTTCTAGGTCGACGATGCCGCGCATCTCGCTGAGGAACCACGGATCGATCTTGCAGGAATGGAAGATGTCTTCGTTCGACCAGCCGAGCCGCATGGCCTGGGCGACCTGGAGCAGCCGGTTCGGCGTCGGCGTGCCGAGCGCGGCGCGGATAGCGTTCTTGTCGTCGTCGCGGCCGAGGCCTTCGATCTCGATCTCGTCGAGGCCAGTGAGACCGGTCTCGAGCCCGCGCAACGCCTTCTGAAGGCTTTCCTGGAAGGTGCGGCCGATCGCCATCACTTCGCCGACCGACTTCATCGACGTCGTCAGCGTGGTCGATGCACCCGGGAATTTCTCGAAAGCGAAACGCGGCACCTTGGTGACGACGTAGTCGATGGTCGGCTCGAACGAGGCCGGCGTCGCGCCGCCGGTGATGTCGTTGGCGATCTCGTCGAGCGTGTAGCCGACCGCGAGCTTGGCCGCGACCTTGGCGATCGGGAAGCCGGTAGCCTTCGAGGCCAGCGCAGATGAACGCGACACGCGCGGGTTCATCTCGATGACGACCATGCGGCCGTCTTCCGGATTGACACCGAACTGCACGTTGGAGCCGCCGGTCTCCACGCCGATCTCGCGCAGCACCGCCAGCGAGGCGTCGCGCATGATCTGGTATTCCTTGTCAGTCAGCGTCAGCGCGGGCGCCACCGTGATGGAATCGCCGGTGTGCACGCCCATCGGATCGAGGTTCTCGATCGAGCAGACGATGATGCAATTGTCCTTCTTGTCGCGCACCACCTCCATCTCGAACTCTTTCCAGCCGAGCACGGATTCTTCGATCAGCACTTCGTTGGTCGGAGATGCATCGAGACCGCGCTCGATGATGTCGAGGAACTCTTCCTTGTTGTAGGCGATGCCGCCGCCGGTGCCGCCCATCGTGAAGGAGGGACGGATGATCGCGGGCAGGCCGATCTCGGAGAGCGCCATCAGCGCCTGGCCGAGCGCATATTCCTGGTAGCGCTTGCGGCGGTCGCCTTCGCCGAGTGTCCACTGCCGCTCGAGTTCTTCAAGCGCTGCACCGGACGCCTTCGCGCGTTCGGCCTGGTACTTGTCGCGGAAGGACTTCTTCAACTCGGAGGCGTTGGCGAGCCGCGACTTCGGCGTCTCAAGCCCGATCCTGGTCATGGCCTCGCGGAAAAGCTGACGGTCTTCGGCCTTGTCGATCGCATCCGCCGTGGCGCCGATCATCTCGACGTCGAACTTCTCCAGCGTGCCTTGCCGGCGCAGCGACAGCGCGCAGTTCAGCGCGGTCTGGCCGCCCATGGTCGGCAGCAGCGCGAAGCCGCCGGGAATGACGTGGCGTTCCTTCTCGATGATCTTGGCGACGATCTCGGGCGTGATCGGCTCGATATAGGTCGCGTCGGCCAATTCCGGGTCGGTCATGATGGTGGCCGGGTTGGAATTGACGAGGACGATGCGATAGCCCTCTTCCTTCAGCGTCTTCACCGCCTGCGTGCCCGAATAGTCGAACTCGCAGGCCTGGCCGATCACGATGGGACCGGCGCCGATGATCAGGATGGTGGTGATGTCTGTACGTTTGGGCATCAACTCTCGCCGAAGTGGAATTTGGGCACAAAAAAAGGGCGCGCTACCGCGCGTCCCCTGTGGTCGAGAGCGCGGTGGTCTCCCTCGCGCGCGGGTGGGTCTTAGACCAGTTTCCGGGACGGCGAAACCCCGAAAAACACCCATCAACCGGCAATTTTGACGGTTTTTGGCCGCGCCTGCCAGCCACGCGCGAGGTGCACCAGAAGGGCTGCCGAAACGCTCAATCCACCGACCCAGCCGAGATCGGCCGGACTCCACGCCGCAAGCACGGCGCCGCCCAAGGCTCCCCCGATCGCAAAGCCGAGATACATGGCTGAGGCGTTGAGGGAGAGCGCGACCATCGAGGCCCGCGGGTCGATCCGGATGATGCTGGCGACCTGCGCCGGATAGAACGCCCAGCCCGAAATACCCTGGAGGAAGATCGGGCCCAGGATCGCATAATGCGCCTGGTCGGGGAGGAATTTCAGCACCAGCGAATGCAGGAAAAGCGCGCTGGCCATGCCGGTCAGGCCGAGCGCCGCCGTGACGATGGTGCCCAGCCGGTCGGCCAACAGGCCGCCGAGCATGTTCCCGATCGCGGCGGCCGCGCCGAAAACCAGGAGCGCGAGGCTGATGCGCGAGGCGTCGAAGCCCAGCGCGTGCAGCGGGACGGCAAAATAGGTGAACATGGTGAAGCCGCCGAGCGCCCATAATATCGTGATGAGGAGCACGATCAGGACGTTGCCGTGACGCGCCACGGCCAGCCGTTCGGCGAGCGAGGCTGTGCTTTTGGGCAGGCCTCGGGGGAGCCCAAAAAGCAGGCCCGCCAGCGCGATGGCGCCGAGCAGTGCGACCATGGCGAACGTCGCGCGCCAGCCGAACAGGCTGCCAATCAGATTGCCGAGGGGAACACCGACGACGGTTGCGATCGTGAGGCCGGAGGTGACCAGCGCCACGGCGCGGCCGCGCCGTTCAGGGGAGGAGACGGCCACGGAAACACCGAGCGCTGTCGGCATGCACAGGCCAGCGCCAAGTGCCATCAGCATCCGCGACGCCATCAGCAGTGCAAACCCGGACGCGACCACGGCCAGCAGATTGCCGGCGATGAAGGTCGACAAAGCGAGCGTCAGCACGGTGCGGCGGTCGATATTGTTGAGGGTCACCGCGAGGATCGGCGACCCCACGGCATAGGTGAGCGCGTAGACGCTGACCAACTGCCCGGCAGCCGGCACCGAAATCTGCAAGTCCGTCGCGATCGTCGGCAACAAGCCCGCAATGACGAAGGCTTCCGTCCCGATCGCAAACGCCGCCACCGCCAGCCAGAACACGCTCATGATCTGCCATTCCTATGTTCAATAACTATTGAACTATCGAGTAATAGGCTTCCAATGTCAATTGGTTCAAGAACCATTGAACATATGGGCCGCATTGCTATAACTGCACCATGAGCCGCACGCCGCTTCACCCCACCCGTGAGCAGATCGAGCTGCCGATGGTTTTGGATTGCCTGAGCGATCCGATCCGGTTGGCGATCGTGTACCAGCTCGCCCAGCAGGAACGTGTCAGCAGCGAACTCCGCTGCGGCGACTTCAACGCGCTCAGCGGCAAGTCGAACCTCGCCTACCACTTCGCCAAGCTGCGCGAATGCGGCCTGATGCAGACGCGCATCGTCGGCACCAGCCGCCTGATGCGGCTCCGCCGCGAGGATCTGGAGGCGCGCTTCCCGGGCCTGCTCGATGCCGTGATCAACTCCGCGGCCAAGGACGCCGACCGGCTTCAGCTTCTATCCGAGTGCGATGTGGTCGAGGCGGACTAGGGCCTGCTGAGCCGAGCCCGGCTTCGCCCTTCGGGCTTCGCCGCGGCAGCCTTCGCTACGATAGGGCCTGCCGAGCCGTAGCTGGCGAAGCCAGCGAAGGCTGGAGACCCGGCCTGGATTTGAACCAGGATGAAGAGCAATGCACCGCTCTCGCGTAGACGCTTCCGCCACCGGGCCGCGGCGATCATTGCCGATCGGGGTGCGACAAGCCACCTCAGCCAATTGTTAAGCTTAACGGACCCAAGGAGCTTAGCGGACCCAGGGAGCTTAACGAACCAAGGGCGGCCTTGCGATGAAGGTCATGCGCCAGCGGTTGTGGCCGATATTGGTGTTGGCACGCTGGGCCGCGAAGCCGGCCGCCTTCAGCTTGGCCGTGATCTCGTCCTCGCTGTAGCGCTTGAGCCCGATGCGCGCGCGCAGATCACGGTAATCTGACAGCGCCGTGCTGATCAGCCCGACCAGCGCATCCTTCAGGAAGCCGTGACGCAGGCCGAAGAAGAGCAGCGCCGTCACGTCCCGTCCCATGCCGACATGGGGCAGGAGGATGTCGCCGAGCACCAGCTTGCCGGACGGCTTCAAGATGCGCCGGACATTGGTGAGCGCGGCATCGAGCTCCTCCGCCGTCATGTATTGCGCGACCGAGTTCATCACGACGAGGTCGATGGACTGGTCCTGCATCTTGCGGACGTCGTCGAGCGAGCGGACGCGGATCTTTGTATTGGGGGCAAACCGCGCGATCAGCCGGCCGCGCACGCCGGGGGCCGGCTCAGCCAGGATCAGCTTGCCGCATGCGGCCGCCACCTGGCTCGCCGACAGCGCCTCGCCGCAGGCATAGTCCAGCACGGTCGCCTCGGGCGAGGTGATGTAGCCGATGATGTCCCGCGCGATGATCTGGAAGTGCAAATCGCGATGCAGCTTGCTGACATAGATCGTATGCGTCGAGTCGTAATAATCGATCCAATCGTCCATGGTATCCGAAGGTCCCGGCCAAACGGTTCCGGCAAAGGAACCGGTGCTGCGCGCCTTGCGTTAGGGGTGCGACGGCGCGCCGTCAATGTCCGCGTCCTAACAGGAAGGTTTCCCGTGAGCAAAGCCCCCAACAAGGTCTCGCCCGACCTCGACACTCCCACCGATCTGTCGCCCCAGGCGGTCAACAAGGTTTCGGAGGCGCTCAACGTGCTTCTGGCCGACGCGTTCGCGCTCTATCTCAAAACCAAGAATTTCCACTGGCACATCAGCGGCCGGCATTTCCGCGACTATCATCTGCTGCTCGACGAGCAGTCGGACCAGATCTTCGCCACCACCGACCAGCTCGCCGAGCGCGTCCGCAAGATCGGCGGCACCACGCTGAAGTCGATCGGCCAGGTCGCAAAACTCCAGACCATCAAGGACAACAACGAGGACTACGTCCCGCCGCGCGAGATGCTGCGCGAGCTGATGCAGGACAACAAGCATGTCGCGAGCGCGATGCGCAAGGCGCATGACGTTTGCGACGACGCGGACGACGTCGCCAGCGCCAGCATCCTCGAAGTCTTCATCGACGAGACCGAGCGCCGCACCTGGTTCCTGTTCGAAGCCACCCGGCAGGAAGGCGGCAACGAGGCGTAAGGGACGTTGCCGTAGGGTGGGCAAGGGCGCACTCTTAGTGCGCCGTGCCCACCATTTGGCTGGCGTCGGTTGCGGATGAATGGTGGGCACGCTTCCGCCTTCGCTCTTCGACCTACGGCGGACAAGTCGCTTTGCCCACCCGGCGCTACGTTTTGGCTACTGCCACAACCGTATCAGCGTCCCATCCTTGCCCGTGACCGGATCGGCCGGCGGCAGCGCGACTTTAGGAATCGTCTTCAGCGCCTTGGCGTGGTTCTCCGGCGTTGGCCGCGTGATCTCCATCTTCGCGCCGGGCGGATAGGCGCCGATGATGCAGAAATCGCCGCTCGCGCTGATGCATTGATGTCCCGTGCCGGCGGGAAGGATGGCGACGTCGCCGGCCTTGATCTCGAGCTCCTGCCCGTGATCGCCGCCGAAGCGGACGCGCGCACTCCCACGCGCGACGCCAAGCACCTCATGCACCGTCGCATGATAGTGCAGATAGTCGTAGACGCCGTTGCGCCACGTGGCTCCCCAACCGTTGGCGCCGAACAGGTGTTCGATCGTTTCTTCGGGACGCTTGGGATCGAGCTTCACCGCACCCTGGTAGACGAGGAACGGGCGGATGTTGTTGGGCACGAGACCGTCGTCCTCGAAGACGATAGCGAGCGGCTCGGCATTGTCGCGGATGATCGACATTGGGATGCTCCTGCGTGAGCGTAGCAGGGATCAACGAGGGGCATCAGTCGCCGTTCCCTTCATTCCGGGGCGACGCGCAGCGTCGAGCCCGGAATGACGAAAAAGCCCGGGACCAGGCCCGGGCTTTTGTCCTAAAAGCAATTCCGCGAGAACGCGCCTTACGCGCTCTTCTTGTGCCGCATCAGATCCGCAAACCGCTGGAACAGATAATGCGAGTCGCGCGGGCCGGGCGAGGCTTCCGGGTGGTACTGCACCGAGAACACCGGCCTGCCATCGAGCTGGATGCCGCAATTGGAGCCGTCGAACAGCGAGATGTGGGTCTGCGTTGCGCCCTTCGGCAGCGTCTTCTCGTCCACGGCAAAGCCGTGGTTCATCGAGGTGATCTCGACCTTGCCGGTGGTCTCGTCCTTCACGGGATGATTGGCGCCGTGATGGCCCTGATGCATCTTCATGGTCTTGGCGCCGACGGCGAGGCCGAGCATCTGGTGGCCGAGGCAAATCCCAAACGTCGGCGTGCCCGACTTGATCACGTTCTGAATCACCGGCACGGCGTATTTGCCGGTCGCGGCCGGATCGCCCGGGCCGTTGGACAGGAACACGCCGTCGGGCTTCATCGCCAGAATGTCTTCGGACGAGGTCGTCGCCGGCACCACCGTCACCTTGCAGCCGACGCCGGCCAGCAGACGCAAAATGTTGCGCTTGATGCCGTAGTCGATCGCGACGACGTTGAACTCAGGCTTGTCCTGCCGGCCAAAACCCTTCTCCCACACCCAGGGCGTCTCGTCCCACGTGAAGCGCTGGCCGGAGGTGACCATCGGCACGAGGTCCATGCCCTCGAGGCCCGGCCATTCGCGCGCTTCTTCCTTGAGGCCATGCAGGTCGAACTCGCCGTCCTTGGCGTGCACGATCACGGCGTTGGGCATGCCCTTGGAGCGGATCAGCGCGGTCAGTGCGCGGGTGTCGATACCGGAGAGGCCGATGATGCCGCGCGCCTTCAGCCACTGGTCGAGATGCTTGGTCGCGCGGTAGTTCGAGGGATCGGTGATCGCGGTGCGCAGGATCACGCCGCGCGCGCCGGGCGTCGCGGCCATGTTCACCGTCTCGATGTCTTCCTCGTTGGTGCCGACGTTACCGATGTGCGGGAAGGTGAAGGTGATGAGCTGCCCGGCATAGGAGGGATCGGTCAAGATCTCCTCATAGCCGGTCATCGCGGTGTTGAAGCAGACTTCACCGACGGCATGGCCTTCGGCGCCGAGACCAAAGCCTTCGAGCACCGTACCATCGGCGAGCACGAGGAGCGCGGTCGGTTTGTGGTCCGGCCAAGCGAAATCGTTGTCATGTTGTGTCATGAGCCCGGTTCATAGTCCCGGCGGCCGCCGCCGTCAAAGCGGGAAAGGCCGGATTCACATGCGTTTTTGCATATTTGACAGGTCGCCTCAGGCACTTAAGCTGGAACAGGTAATTTTTGTGCAGTTTCGGCGGCCGGATCGGAAACAATGAACCGCAGCCCGACGGGGCCGGTATGGCCTCTTGGCCGCAAACGGCCTAGATCAGGCGCAATGGATTGAGAGGATCACGATCATGTTGCGCGACGACATCAACAATGCGGTCAAGGAGGCCATGAAGGCCAAGGAGGAGCGCAAGCTCTCCACGCTGCGCATGGTCAACTCGACCATCAAGAACGCCGATATCGAGGCGCGCGGCAACGGCAAGCCGCCGCTCAGCGATGCCGACCTGCTGGGCGTCTTCCAGAAGATGATCAAGCAGCGCCAGGAGTCGGTCGAACTCTACGACAAGGGCGGTCGCGCCGAACTCGCAGCGCAAGAGCGCGAGGAGATCGCGGTGATCTCGGCTTATCTGCCGAAGCAGATGTCGGACGATGACGTGAAGAAGGCGATCTCGGACATCATCGCCGAGACCGGCGCGGCCGGCATGAAGGACATGGGCAAGGTGATCGCGGCGTTGCGGGCGAAGTACGCCGGGCAGATGGATTTCGGCAAGGCCAGCGGCTTGGTCAAGGCCGCGCTGACGGGTTGAGGCCGTCATTCCGGGGCGCGCAAAGCGCGAGCTATGATGCGCAATTGCGCATCTGAGAATCTATCGTGCCGCCGGCTCCGTTGCGAAATGGATTCTCAGATGCGCAATTGCGCATCACAGCTCGCGCCAAGAGGCGCGCCCCGGAATGACAAGAAGAACTGGGGAGGCAACGATGACCGGCGCCATCAAACCGTTCCGCATCGCCATCAGCGACGACATCCTCACAGACCTCAAATCGCGTCTCGCTCGCACGCGCTGGCCGGAGGCGGAGCTGGTCGATGACTGGAGCCAGGGTGCGCCGCTGAAGTGGATCCAGGAGAGCTGCGGCTACTGGGCTGATGGCTACGACTGGCGGGCGCGTGAGGCAAAACTCAACCGCTTCGAGCAGTTCACCACCGAGATCGACGGGCTCGACATCCACTTCCTGCACGTGCGGTCGAAAGAACCGTCGGCGCTGCCGCTGATTATCACCCACGGCTGGCCCGGCTCGATCGTCGAATTCCAGAAGGTGATCGCGCCGCTGGTCGATCCCGCCGCCCATGGCGGCAATCCTGCGGATGCCTTCCACGTGATCTGCCCGTCGCTACCTGGCTTCGGCTTCTCCTCGAAACCCAAGGCCACCGGCTGGGGCGTCGACCGCATCGCCGCGACCTGGGCGAAGCTGATGGATCGGCTCGGCTATGCACGTTACGGTGCCCAAGGCGGCGACTGGGGCTCGGCGGTGACGACCTCGCTCGGCATGCAGGACCCCGTGCACTGCGCCGGCATCCACATCACGCTCGCCTTCAATGCCGCGCCGAAGGTCGAGGGCGAGCCGACGCCGGAAGAAAAGCGCGCGCTCGCCGGCCTCAAGCATTATGTGGATCTCGACTCCGGCTATTCCAAGCAGCAATCGACGCGGCCGCAGACAGTGGGCTACGCGCTGACGGATTCCCCGAGCGGACAGGCCGCCTGGATCCTGGAAAAGTTCTGGGCCTGGACCGATTGCGACGGCCATCCCGAGAACATCTTCACCAAGGACGAGCTGCTCGACAACGTCATGCTCTATTGGGCGACGGAGACGGCGACCTCCTCCGCGCGGCTCTATTGGGAGAGTTTTGGCAAACGCCGGACGACGCCCAAGGTCAGCGTGCCGACCGGCGTTGCCGTGTTCCCCAAGGAGATCATCACGCCGGTGCGGCGCTGGATGGAGCCGAACTTTCCCAACATCACGCATTGGAGCGAGATGGAGAAGGGCGGCCATTTCGCCGCATTCGAGCAGCCGGAGCTGTATGTCGGCGAGGTCAGGACATTCTTCCGAACCGTGCGGTAGCCACGCACTCTACCGTCATGCCCGGGCTTGTTCCGGGCATCCACGCGCTTAAACTAGCGGTCAAGCAAGAAGAACGTGGATGGCCGGGACAAGCCCGGCCATGACGCCGCCGCCGGGAAACGACCAGCCATGCTCACCGAAGCCGCAACCTACGACGAACTCTACCGCAACTTCCGCTGGGACATCCCGGCGCGCTTCAACATGGCGGAGGCCTGCTGCGACCGCCACGCCGACGGCACCGGCCGCCTCGCGCTGGTCTATGTCGACGAGAACGGCGCCACCACGCGCACTTCCTTCGACGAGGTCGCGGAGATGTCGCGCCGCTTCGCAAATGTGCTGAAGGCGGACGGGCTTGCGCGCGGCGACCGCGTCGCGGTGTTTCTGTCGCAGTCACTGGAATTGCCGATCGCGCACATGGCCGCGTTCCGCTCGGGGTTGATCTCGATCCCGCTGTTCGCATTGTTCGGTGAGGACGCGCTGGAATTCCGCCTGTCGAATTCACAAGCCAGGGCGATCATCACCGATGAGGCCGGCTGGGAGAAGCTCACAAAGGTCCGCGACCGGCTGCCCTACCTGCAAGACATCTATGTCACGAGCGGAGCCGTTCACGCCGGCGCAAAACCGTTCTGGTCGGCGATCGAAACCGCCTCGGAGGACTTTGCGACCGTCGACACTTTGGCCGATGATCCCGCGCTGATCATCTACACATCAGGCACGACCGGCAATCCAAAGGGTGCGCTGCATGCGCATCGCGTCGTGCTCGGTCATCTGCCCAATGTCGAGATGTGCCACAACTTCCTGCCGCGTCCGGGCGATCTCATGTGGACGCCGGCGGACTGGGCCTGGATCGGAGGCCTCGTCAACGGCCTGTTCGCGTTCTGGTATCACGGCATTCCCCTGGTCGGCCACCGTGCGCGCAAATTCGAGCCGCAGGCTGCGATGCAGATGATGGCCGATCTCTCCGTGCGCAACGTCTTCCTGCCGCCGACCGCGCTGAAGCTGATGCGGCAGGCCGGCGTGAAGCATCCGGGCGTCAAGCTGCGCAGCATCTTTACCGGCGGCGAATCCCTCGGCGGCGAACTCCTGGGCTGGGTGCGCGAGACCTTCGGCATCGATGCACACGAGGTGTTCGGCCAGACCGAGTGCAATCTCGTGATCGGCAGCAACTCCAACCTGTTTCCGATCCGCCCGGGTTCGATGGGCCGGGCGACGCCGGGTTTCGACGTCCGCATCGTCAACGACAAGGGCGAGGAGCTGCCCACGGGACAGCGCGGCATCATCGGCGTGCGCCAGCCGTGCCCGTGTACGATGATCGAGTATTGGCGCAATCCGGAGGCGACGGCGAAGAAATACGCCGGCGAGTTTTTGCTGACTGGCGATCTCGGCATCCAGGATGAGGACGGCTATTTCTGGTACGTCAGCCGCGAGGACGACGTCATCACCACCGCCGGCTACCGCGTCGGTCCGTCCGAGATCGAGCACACGCTGATGAAGCATCCCGCGGTGGCGATGGCCGCGGGTCCCGGCTTTACCGGCAGCGACGCACTCGCGCGGGAGATCCAGGAGTTCGTCAAGGTGCAGCTCGCCGCCCACGAATATCCGCGCTTCGTGGCGTTCGCGGAGACGCTGCCGATGACGGCGACGGGGAAGGTGTTGCGAAGGGAGTTGCGCGCGAAGGGGTAGGTTAGTTCAGGTCATCGGCGCGACGCGACGTCCGCAATCTCGGTGTCGTCCCGGCGAAGGCCGGGACCCATACCCCCAGGGAGGAGTCGTCGCGCGAGGTCGTAATAACGAGTCTTCGCCAAACGCAATCCTGTGGTTATGGGTCCCGGCCTTCGCCGGGACGACAGCTTTGATTGTGGCAACTCTTACGGCGTCTTGATGCCCATCGCCTTCAATGCCGCAAGCATCTGCGCCGGCGGAGCCATCTTGATCTGCGGCGCCTTGCCAGTCTCCAGCAAACTTTTCAGCCCCGACAGGATCGCAGGCCAGCCGGTGCGGCCGCCGGAGAGGATGTCGTCGCTGAGTGGGCGGTCGTGGCGTTCGCTCATGGTGAGGCGCACGGCCTCGCCGGCGGGCTCGATCTCGTAGGTCACGAGCGTGGTGCCGAGCTTTTCGACGAGGTCGGGCCAGTTGACGTTCCACGTCACGGTGAGCTTGTTCGGCGGATCGTATTCGAACACTTCGCCGCAAATGTGCGACGAGCCGTCCGGCGCGCGCACGATGAACGTGCCGCCGAGCTTTGGCTCCATCTCCACCGCAAAGCCGGAAAAATATTTGCGGCTGAACTCGGCCGAGGTCAGCGCCTCCCACACCTTCTCCGGCGTCGAGGCGATGTAGATGGTGTAGACCGTCAGCGGCTTGAATTGTTCGAGGTTCATCTTGCGTCGAATCCCTTGTTGAGGGCTGCGCGCGGGATGGCGAGCACTTTGCCTCTTTCCAAGAGGCTCTTGAGCCCGGACAGGATCGCCGGCCAGCCATTGGAGACGGCGCCGAGATATTTGCCACCCTCGACGAAGCCGTCATGCAGCACGGTTAAACGCACGAGCGAGCCGAACGGTTCGATGGTGAAGACGACGCGTGATATAGGCTCACCGCGCAGCTCTTCGAATTTCTGGTGCTTGAAGCTGTAGGACAAGCGCCATGGCGGGTCGGCCTCGAGGATTTCGCCGGAATCGGTGACCTCGCCGTCGAGCGTGAGCGCGAAAGGTGAGCCGATTTTCCAGTCCGATCTGACCTCGGCGCCGAACCAATATTGCTTGGTGAATTCGCTCGACGTCAGCGCCTCCCACAGCTTCTCCGGCGTGGTCTCGATATAGCTCACATAAACGAATTGCGGCTTACTCATCGCGCTTCTCCAACTGGCGTTTCAACTCGCTGAGTGCGGCGAGCTTGCCGCGCTCGAATTTTTTGATCCAGCGTTCGCCGATCTGATGGATCGGCACCGGGTTGAGATAGTGCAGCTTCTCGCGGCCATGCCTGATGGTCGTGACCAAATTGGCCTCTTCCAGAATCGCAAGGTGTTTTGTGACGGCCTGGC
>WNGR01037264.1_pt1 | contig 12699 bp, 12 predicted proteins | sample 5407581 | NCBI WGS metagenome assembly WNGR01 (sample SAMN13153383, study PRJNA577476) | soil metagenome | isolation source: 80 cm soil or saprolite under Garry oak tree replicate 2 | place: USA:California | collected 2016-06-15 | reverse complement strand
CGGGCCCCGACCTGTCGATACCAAATCTTATGCTTGACAGATTAGCTGACAATCTGGACATTTGGGGGAAGCGGCCGGGAGCGTGCCGCGACCAGAACAAACAAGAAGACCAGAACAAACAAGAACAAGAGCGCCCGTCTCATATGGTGCGACAGGGAGTGAAGCGATGGCGGAAGATACGATCGGCTTTGTTGGAACGGGCCGAATGGGCGGGCCGATGGCCGGGCGATTGCTCGACGCCGGCTATTCGTTGTCGGTTTACGACGTGCAGAGCGAGGCGACGAAGCCGCTTGTTGCGCGTGGTGCACGTCTTGCAAAATCGCCCGCCGAGGTCGCATCATCGGCGGATATCGTGCTGACCAGCCTGCCTACTCCCGACATCGTCAAGGCCGTTGCATTGGGACCCGACGGAATCATTGCGGGAAACCGCGCCAGCATCGTGATCGATTTGTCCACCACCGGACCCGGCGCAGCCAAGTTGATCGCGGAAGGATTCAAGCCCAGGAAGACGCTGGTCGATGCTCCCGTCAGCGGCGGCGTCAAAGGCGCGGTGAACGGTACGCTCGCGGTCATGGTTTCCTGCCCGAAAGCAACCTACGAGAGGGTCGAACCGATCCTGAAGAATTTTGGAAAGCTGTTTTATACCGGCGACAAGCCGGGCACGGCACAGACCGCGAAGCTCGCCAACAATCTGATGGCGGCAGCCGCCCTCGTGATCACGTCAGAAGCCGTTGCCATGGGCGTCAAGGGTGGCGTCGACGCCAAGGTGCTGATCGATATCATCAATGCCAGCAGCGGGCGCAACAGCGCGTCCGAGGACAAGTTCCCCCGCGCGGTGCTTCCCGGCACCTTCGATTTCGGTTTCACCACCGGCCTTTCCTACAAGGACGTACGGCTTTGCGTCGATGAAGCCGAGGCCATGGGCGTTCCGATGGTCTGCGGTTCGGTGGTCCGGCAGATGCTTGCGATTACCAATGCCAAATATGGCCCTTCATCCGACTTCACATCGATCGCCAAAGTCCTTGAGGAGTGGGCCGGAGTGGAAATGCGCGGCTAGAGTCGGGCAGCCGTCGAGCGAGGGGCGATTGCAAATGACAATCGGGTCGACCGGACCAAGCGAGATGTCCCTGGCGCGCGCGTTGGCGCGCGCATCGCTTGCTGTCGATCTCGGCTCTTTCGATGTCGACGTCATCGCCAAGGCCAAGATCTGCCTTTTGGATTTTCTCTCCTGCGCGTTCGAGGCACGCCATCACGCCTGGAGCCGTCAGGCGATCGGCATCGCGCGCGGGATCGAAAATGGCGCAACCATTATCGGGACCAGCAGACTTTCAACGCCGGGCGAGGCGGCCTTTGCCAATGCGACGCTGGGCCACGGCCTGGTGCGCGAAGACATGCACGCCGCCAGCATCTGCCACCACGGCGTGGTGCTCTGGCCGACCCTGCTCGCATTGTCGGAACGAACGCCGCTCGCCGGCGCGACATTGCTTGCGGCGGCGATCATCGGCTATGAGGCCGGCGCGCAGATCGGCCGCGCGCTTTTTACCGCCGATCTGGCGCGCCTCTATCGCCCAACAGGCCTTGTCGCGCCGCTCGGCGCAGCACTGGCGGGAAGCTATGCCCTCGGTCTCAGCGAAGATGCCGCGACAAGTGCGGTTTCCATTGCCGCCAACACATCGTCCGGCCTGAACGAATGGCCGCATGCCGGCGGCTCGGAGATGTATTTCCACCCGGGTTTTGCGGCCCGCAACGCGATTGCAGCGATCGAACTGGCGGAAGCCGGCGCCTACGCCTCGGAAACGATTCTTGAAGGTGAGGCCGGACTGTTCGCCGCTTACCGCCGAGAGCCTGCCCCCGCTGCTATCCGGTTGTTTGGCGGCCGCCAGCCGGAAATCATGGCCGTTTACAACAAGCTGGCTCCCGCCTGCAACTTCGCGCAAACCGCCGCGCAGGCGGCATTGCGAGCCGCGCGCGAACTGGCGAAATCGGAGGACATCGAGAGCATTCTGATCCGCGTCCCCGAGGCGGCGGCGCGCTACCCCGGCTGCAATTCCAAAGGACCCTATCGGAATGCGCTGCAGGCCAAGATGAGCATTCCCTTCAGTGTCGCCGCCGTGCTCGCGCGCGGCGCGATCGCGGAAGACAATTATGCGCAGATAGCCGATCCCCAGATTCTTGGTCTCGTCGATCGGACCGACCTGCAATGCGATGCCGGATTCACCGCGGCTTTCCCTGCGCAGCAAGGCGCCGAGGTCGTGGTCGGCCTGCGGAATGGAAACACCATTCGACAACACCTCGACAATGTCATTGCCGCCACGCCGCAGGAAATCCGTGCCCGCTTTCGACAAGCTGCCGCCGACGTCGTCGGCGACAGGCGCGCGCTGCATTTGGAAGAGCTTGTCGATAATTGCGAATTCCTCTCGGACAGCCGCGTCATCGCCGCGCAGTGCCGGCTTGAGCCGATGGAACGGCTGCTACGGCCGGCGTCATGACCAGTCGTAACGAACGGCAAACAGGGGGTGCAATGATCACATCGGGGACGGACTATGCAACGAGGCCGGCAATCGGCGTGAGGCAAACCGGCTCCACGCCTGCGCGAGGTCACCGGTGACACAGGCATTGGAAGGCTTCCTGCAAGCGTTGAGCGCCGGGCTTTTGATTGGCGCGGTCTATGGCCTGATGTGCGTCGGGCTCGGGCTGATTTTCGGCGTCATGCGGGTCATCAACTTCGCCCAAGGCGACTTCATGATGCTCGGCATGTATGCGGCGTTCTATTTCTTCACTGCGCTCGGCGTGCAAGCCACTTTCGGCAACACCTTCGGACCGTTCGTCGCAATTCTGCTTGCCGGTCCCGTGCTGGCGGCGTTCGGCTATGCGGTCCACCTCGCTCTGATCTCGCGTGTATCGGGCACGCGCACCTCCTCGCTCGAGGGAGAAGGTCACTATGCCCAGCTCATTCTGACGCTGGGGATCGCGCTGATCCTGCAGAACGGCGGCTTGCTCGTGTTCGGTTCGGTGCTGGCCTCGATCCGCACGCCGCTGTCGAGTTCGGCCTGGGAGCTCGGCCCGTTCTTCGACATCAGCGTCTTCGTCAACAAGGCGCGCGGGATAGACGCCGTCGTGTCGTTCGCAACGATGATACTGCTGACGCTGTTGATCACGCGGTCGCGGATCGGAAAATCGCTGCGGGCCGCCGCCGATAATCCCACCGCGGCAACCTATATGGGGATCGACGTTGATCGCGCCCACCGCGTCGCCTTCGCGCTCGGCACCGGCATCACCGCGATCGCGGGCGGCCTGCTCGCCACCAACTATCCCTTTCATCCCTTTGTCGGCGTCGAATACGTCATCGTCATGTATGCCGGGGTCGTGCTCGGCGGCATGGGCAGCATCATCGGCGCCTTCTGGGGCGGCATGACGATCGGCCTGGTACAGCAGATGTCGACCCTTGTGCTGCCGACGCAACTGCAGAACGCGGCGATCTTCGTCGTCTTTCTCCTGATCATCTTTTTCCGCCCGCAGGGATTCTTCGGACGCATGGTCGAGAGGACGTGACGATGCAGGGATCGCGATCGCTGCTCCCGATTCTTGTCTTCACGGCGCTGTATGCGGCGCTGTCGCTGAGCGTCACCAATTCATACTACCAGCTGGTGTTGGCGCTGGTTCCGGTCTGGGCGGTGTTCGGGCTGTCGTGGAACCTGCTCAGCGGATACACCGGACTGATTTCGTTCGGCCATGCCGCCTTCTTCGGAATCGGCGCTTATGTGACAGCACTCGGTCAGATCTATTTTGATTTGTCGCCATGGGTATTGATCCCGATCGCGGCAATGTTCGGCGGCGTTGCCGGGCTGCTGATTGGATTTCCGACATTTCGGCTGCAGGGACACTACTTCGCGCTGGCGATGCTCGCCTACCCGCTGGCCATTCTCTACGTATTCGAATGGCTCGGCTTCCAGGAAGTCACCCTGCCGATCAAACGCGACAATCCGATTGCCTACATGCAGTTCTCCGATCCACGTCTCTACACGCTGCTGGCGCTGGCGATGATGCTCGGGACGATCCTGCTCACAAGGGTGATCGAAAAGTCGCGATTCGGGATGGCGCTGCTTGCGATCAAGCAGAATGAGGCTGCCGCGGAAGCCGCGGGAATCGACACGCTGGCCTGGAAGCTGCGCGCCATCACCTTGAGCGGGGCGATTGCCGGGGCGATCGGCGGATTCTACGCCGTCGTGCTGCTGGTGGTGACCCCGCAATCGGTATTCGGCATGCTGGTATCCGCACAGGCGCTGACGGTCGCCATGTTCGGCGGTGTCGGAACGGTGTGGGGGCCGGTGATCGGATCCGTGATCCTGATCCCGCTTGCCGAAACGCTCAACGCTGAAGCGGGTTCGCGCTTTCCCGGCATTCAGGGGGTGATCTTCGGCCTGGCGATCATATCCGTCATCCTGGTCGCGCCGGAGGGTTTGTTCTGGAAACTGCGCGATTTCCTGCGCAGGCGGCCGGCTTCGCAAGCTGTGGCAACGTCAAGCGCACCGGCTCAACTCACCGCCGTCCCCATCGCCGCCGCAACGCCGCCGCGCCCGGAACGATCCCAAGGTTTGTCGTCCTTGAGATCCGCAACCTGTCGCGTTCCTTTGGCGGATTGAAAGCCGTCCAGAACGTCAGCTTCAGACTGCGGCGAAACGAGATCCTTGGAATTATCGGCCCCAATGGCGCCGGAAAAACGACGCTGTTCAACCTGTTGAACGGATTCTTGCGGCCCGGCACAGGCGAAATTCTCCTCGACGGGCGCGACATGTCGGGCCACAAGCCGCATGAGCTCTGTGAGGCAGGCATCGGCCGCACCTTCCAGATCATGCGCCCATTCTTGCGCATGTCGATCTCGGACAACGTCGTCGTGGGTGCCTATGTCCGGGCCAAGGCCGACGCCGAGGCAAGGCAACTGGCGGCAGAAGCGATTGCCCGCGTCGGCCTGTCTGGGATCGCCGAGCGCGTCGCCAGCGAACTCACGACCAAGGAATTGCGGCTGATGGAGCTCGCCCGCGCGCTGGCCGGACAGCCGCGCATCCTGCTGCTCGACGAGACGCTGGCAGGCCTCGGGCATGACGAAGCCAACGAGGTCGTCGCGGTGATTCAGCGCCTCGCCCGCGACGGCATGACGATCGCCATTATCGAACACACGATGCAGGCCATGGTCCGCCTGGTCGACAGTTTCCTCGTTCTCGACCACGGCGCGGTTATCGTCGAGGGCGAGCCGGAAGCCATCACCCGCGACAGCCGCGTCATCGAAGCCTATCTCGGCAAGAAATGGATGGCGCATGCTCCGCATTGAAGGGCTGACCGCCGGCTATTCGGCAATCCCCGTCTTGAACGGCGTCTCGATCAAGGTCGAGCAAGGTCAGTTCGTCGCCATCGTCGGACCGAACGGTGCCGGCAAGACCACCCTCTTCAAAACGATTTCCGGAATCGTGCGGCCAAGCGCCGGAGCGATCACTTTCGAGGATACCGACCTGCTGTCGGTCCGGCCTGCGCGACGCGCGCATCTCGGCATCGCCCACGTCCCGGAAGGACGCCAGGTTTTTCCCTCGCTCACGGTGATGGAAAATCTCGAAATGGGCGCGATGACCGAGGCCGGCCAACGCGACTGGAAACGCAATATCGAGCGCATCTTCGAATGGCTGCCGGTGCTCGCCGAGCGCCGCGGCCAGTTCGCGGGAACGTTGTCCGGCGGACAGCAGCAGATGCTGGCGATCGGCCGCGGGCTGGCGTCGTCGCCCAAGCTTCTGATGCTGGATGAACCCTCGATGGGGCTGGCGCCCGCGATTGCGGATTTCGTGTTTGAACGGCTGATCGAAATTCGCCGGCAATCGAACCTGACGATCCTGCTGGTCGAGCAGCGCGTGGCCGAAGCCCTGGAGTCCGCCGATCACGGCTACGTCCTCGAGGCCGGCCGCGTCGCGCTCGAAGGCAACAACCAGACTTTGCGGGCGGACGACCGTGTGCGCAAGGCCTATCTCGGCATGTAGCAAACGATCAATCAACGAAATGGGAGGACGAGAATGGGCCAGGAAAGAATAGCCAGCAGGATATCGAAAACGTCGGTGACGCGGCGAACCGTGCTCTCCGGTGCAGCCGCCGTGGGACTATCGACGGTGGCGCGGGCGCAACAGCCGGCCGAGGTCAAGGTCGGTCTGATCGTGCCGCTTTCCGGCATCTATACCCGCCCGGGCCAGGTGATGCGCATGGGCGCAGAGATGGGCATCGAGCACATCAATGCACAAGGCGGCATCAACTCGCTCGGCGGCGCCAAGCTCAAACTCGTCGTGATCGATTGCGGAGACACCACCGAAAAGGCCAAGAACGCGGCGCAGCGCATGGTGGCGCAGGAGACCGATCTCGTTGCGGCGACCGGCTCATATCTGAGCTCCTTCACGCTGGCCGTGACCGAGGTAACCGAGCGCGCCGAATTGCCGATGCTGACATTATCCTATTCGGATCTGCTGACCGAGCGCGGCTTCAAATTCATCTTCCAGACTGCCGCGCCCGCGAGCCGGCAGTCCGAGCTCGGCCTGCCCGAACTGATGAAGCTTGCCGAAGCCGCATCCGGCAAGCGCCCGAAGACGGTGGCGATGCTGATGGACAATACGGCGACGTCAGTTGCGACCGCCAAGGCGCTCAAGGAAAAGATCTTCGCGCAGGAAGGCCTTCAGTTGGTGGTGGAGGAAGTCTGGACGCCGCCGCTCTCCGACGCCACCTCGTTGATTCAGAAGGTCAGGTCGGCTCGTCCCGACCTCCTGCTGTTCATGCCGAACGCCATATCGGACGCCAAGCTCGGCCTGGAGAAAATCAACGAGTTCGGCCTGGGCCAGGGCAAGATTCCGACAGTCTCCTTCAGCATCACGATCGCAGAACCCGACATGCTGCAAAGCGTCAGCCCCGACGTCGTCCAGGGCATCATGACCATCGTCGCCAATTGGGGTTCGAAGGGCCACGAGGATCTGATCGCGGAGTTGAAGACAAAATACAAGGAGCCATGGATGACGCAGAACGTCATCTCGACCTATGGCGATATGTGGCTGATGAAGGCGGCGCTGGAAAAAGCCGGCAAAGCCGATCGCCTTGCCGTCGCGCAAGCATTCCGGACGATGGATGGCGGTCCTTCGAAACATTACCCAGGCGGTCAGCTCAAATTCGACGAAAAGGGCCGCCGCGTCGGCGCCGGGGTGGTGATCGTGCAATGGCAATCCGGCGTGCCCGTCACCGTATTTCCACCCGATCTCGCATTGGCGGCGCCGTTCTGGCCGAAAAAATTGTGATTTAAACCCATCTCGCAAATTTTCAGGGAGCAATTGTCATGAGCAAGATCACGCGGCGCACGCTGCTTGCCGGCGCATCGGTCGGATTGATGTCCTCTCGGGTGTGGGCGCAAGCGCCCTCCGAAGTGAAAGTCGGATTGCTGGTGCCGATCTCGGGCCTCTATGCGCGCCCGGGAGCGGTGATGCGCGACGGCGCCGAGATGGGGGTGGATCACATCAATGCGCAAGGCGGCATCAAGTCGCTCGGAGGCGCCAAACTCAAGCTGGTGGTGCTCGATTCCGGCGACACCACCGAGAAAGCAAAAAATGCGGCGCAGCGCATGGTCGCCCAGGAGCCGGATCTGGTGGCGGCAAGCGGGGCCTATCTGAGCTCGTTCACGCTCGCGGTCACAGAGGTTACGGAGCGGGCCAATCTGCCGGTTCTCACCCTGTCCTACTCCGACCTGATCACCGATCGCGGATTCAAGTATGTATTTCAGACCTCGGCAACGGCAGGATCCCAGGCAAAACAAGCCTTGCCGCAGATCGTGAAGCTGGCGGAGGCTGCTTCCGGCAAGAAGCCCAAGACCGTCGCGATCATCACCGACAACACCGCAGCATCGGTCGCCTCGGCAAAGTCGATGCGAGAGGGTTTGCTCGCCGAAAACGGGCTGCAACTGATCGCCGACGAAACCTTTACGCCACCACTCGCCGACGCAACGTCGCTGGTCCAAAAAATCCGCTCCGCCAAACCGGACCTTTTGTTCTTCCTGCCGACCGTGATTTCCGACGCCAAGCTGTTGCTCGAGAAAATGAACGAGTTCGGCCTGGGACAAGGCAAGATTCCGACCATCTCGTTCGGCATCGCCATCGCCGAACCCGACATGCTGCAGACCGTAAGCGCGGAATTACTGCAGGGCGTGATCACCTGCGTCGCAAGCTGGGGTGCCAAGGGCCACGAAGCGCTGATCGCCGAGCTGAAGGCGCGGTACAAAGAACCCTGGATGACGCAGAACGCGATTTCCACTTACGGCGACATGTGGGTGATCAAGGACGCGCTCGAAAAGGCCGGCAAGGCTGACCGGGTCGCCGTGGCCGAGGCATTGCGTTCGATGGACGCTGGTCCTTCAAAATATTATCCGCTCGGCGAGATCAAGTTCGATGAAAAGGGCCGGCGTGTCGGCGCCGGCATGACGATCGTGCAGTGGCAATCCGGCGTTCCGGTCAATCGCGTCGGCCGACGACTTCAATCGTCCAATGCAGGACCTCACGACGGAATATTGCTGGGGCTATGTCTGGGGCCGCGATGGCCTTTCGCACAAGACCCGCAGTTTTCTCAACCTCGCGATGCTGTGCGCGCTCAACCGCCCGCACGAACTCAAGACCCATGTTCGGGGCGCGCTGACCAACGGCGCCACGCAGGAGGAAATACGCGAGGTGTTCATGCAGGTCGCGATCTATTGCGGCGTGCCGGCCGGCGTCGATGCCTTCCGCAATGCACGGGAGGTATTCGCCGAGCTGGATCAAAAGAAGTAAACTGGGGAGCCCCATCCGATGTTGAAGGACAAATGGGCTCTGGTGACCGGAGCGACGGCAGGTCTCGGGCTGGCCGTGGCGGAAAGCCTTGCCGGCGCGGGAGCCAATATCGTCCTGCACGACTTGGTCGAACCGAAACAGACAAGGGATCGTCTTCGGTCCCGCTTTGACGTCGATGCGGTGAGCGTAGCCGCCGACCTGTCGCAACGCTCATCCATTGAAACCATGATGGCTGAGCTGCTCGGCCGCCTCCCCGCGATCGATATCCTGGTGAATAACGCGGTGGTCCGGCACTTTGCGCCGGTCGAGACGTTCGCGCCGGAACGATGGGAGGAAGCGCTGGCCGTCAATCTGTCGGCTCCGTTTCATCTCATTCGCCTTGCGTTGCCGGCCATGAGGAAACGCGGCTGGGGCCGCATCGTCAACATGGCATCGATCTATTCGACCCGCGCCGTCACCGACCGCATCGATTATGTGACGACCAAGACCGCCATCCTTGGCATGACCCGGGCGGTCGCGATCGAGACGACCACGAGCGGCATTACCTGCAACGCGCTCTGCCCGGGCACGCTGCCGACGCCGGCCATTCAGGAGAAAATTGCATCGATCGCAGCCGGCGAAGGCCGCACCATCGGCGAGGCGACGCGGGACTACCTGGCGGCACGCCAGCCGAGCGGGCGATTTGTTGCCATGGAAGGCGTCGGCGCGATGGTTGTCTTTCTCTGCAGCCAGGCCGCACAGGACATCACAGGCGCGACCCTGCCGATCGATGGAGGCTGGTCCATCGCATGAGCGCAAACCATCGATCCGCAACGGAGATATCCAATGGCTGAAACATCGGTGCGAAACGCCGTGGTGACCGGTGCGGCTGGCGGCATGGGCCGCGCCATCACCGAGGCGCTGCTGGAAAGCGGACGCCGGGTCGTATTGGTCGACCGCGACCCGGAATCCCTTCGACAGTTTGCCGCCAAAATGGGCGACAGCACGTTCCCGATCCAGCTCGATATTACGGACGCCAAAAGCGTGGACCGGCTGCCCGATCTTATTCCGAATGCTTTCAAGCCAGTCGATATCCTCATCAACAACGCCGGGCATGACATCGGCGGCCGGACGCGCTTCGATGTCGGGCCGGCGGACGATTGGTCCGGCATCATCCAGACCAACCTGATCGGCTTGATGCGCGTGACACGCAGCATCCTGCCCGACATGGTCAGACGCAACTCGGGCCACATCGTCAACATCAGCTCGATCAACGCCGTACGTATCGTTCCGGACATGGCTGCCTACAGCACGAGCAAGGCAGGCGTGCATATGTTTACCGAAACGCTCAGAGGAGAACTTGCCGAGACGGCGATCAGGGTAACCGAGATGCAGCCCGGCCTCACGCGAACCGGTATCATCCTCACCCGCTACCGCGGCGACAGGAAGAAGGAAAAAGACTACTTTGAGCAGTTCAAGCTGGCGCTGGATCCGGCGGATATCGCACGATCGATCTTGTTTGCGCTGGACCAGCCACTGCACGTGTCATTGCGACAGACCGAACGAAGGCGATAGACAATGGACAAACGCGCTGAATTGCAATCCACGCTTCGGATCGAGGACGTTCCAACCGTCCGGTCGAGGGTCGCGCAAAAGTTGCGCGAAGCGATCATGTCCGGGACCTTGAAGCCGGGCCAGCGGCTGGTGGAACGCGAGCTTTGCGAGATGACGGGTGTCAGTCGGCCGTCTATTCGCGAGGCACTTCGGCTGCTGGAGGCCGACGGTCTCGTCAATACGGTCCCCCATCGCGGTCCCGTCGTCAGCACCATCAGTCTTGATGAAGCAAGGCAACTTTACGCGGCACGTGCCGTGCTCGAAGGATTCGCCGGCCGTGAATGCGCCCGTCTGCGCGACCCCGCGGTCGTGCGAAGGATCGGGGACGCTCTCACCAGGTTGAAAGCTGCGTTCGCCGAAGCTGACCTGATGACAGCCCTCGAAGCCAAAACGGAATTTTATGCGGCGCTTATCGGTGGCTGCCAGAATACCTTCGTCGAGCGAATGCTTCGGCCACTGCACGACCGGATCACGTTATTGCGAATTACCTCGATGTCGCAGCCAAAACGGATCAACAAGAGTCTTCGCGAGGTCACTGCGATCTGGCGCGCGATCCAGAATGGCGACCCCGAGCTCGCCGAGCGGTGCTGCGTCGATCATGTGAAGGCGGCTGCGGTGGCCGCGCTCAGCATGATCGAACGCTCATCCGCGCCCAAGGAAAAAGCGGCCGCGCATGAATAGCCAGTGCTCGCTGCTTTCGAAAGGCACGCGAGGCAGACAGGAAACTGCCATGAAGTTCGTCAAAACAATTCTGCTGTTGCTGCTGCTGTCGCCAACGCTGCCGGCGTTCGGACAGGAATATCCGAGCCGGCCGATCACCATGGTCGTGCCGTTCTCGGCTGGTGGGCCCGGCGACGTAATCGCGCGCCTGCTCGGAAGCTCGATGAGCGCGACGCTGAAGCAAGCCATGGTCATCGAAAACATCGTTGGCGCCGGCGGCACCATCGGCACCAATCGGGTCGCCAAGGCCGCCCCCGACGGCTACACCCTGCTGCTGATGCATGTTGGCCAGGCCACCGCGCCGGCGCTCTATGCGAAGTTGCCGTTCGATCCGGTCGGCGATTTCGCGCCGATCGGCCTCGTAACCGACGTGCCGATGATCCTGGTGGCGCGCTCAAACTTTCCGGCCAAAGACCTGAAGGAACTGGTCGCCTATGTGCGCGCCCAAGGCGACAAGGTCACCTATGGCAATGTGGGCCTGGGCTCCGCGTCACATCTTTGCGGGCTGATGTTCATGAGTGCGATCGAGGCCAAACTCACGCCGATCTATTACAAGGGCGGCGGACCGGCGCTGAACGATATTATCGCCGGTCACATTGACGTCTATTGCGATCCGGCAACCGGACCGACGCCCTATATCCAGGCCGGCACCATCCCGGGCTACGCGATTACCAGCAAGAAACGTGTACCGACCTTGCCGAACGTGCCGACTTCGGCAGAAGCGGGCGTGCCGGGATTTGACGTCACGACCTGGTACGGAATGTATGCGCCGCGCAACACGCCGAAACCAATCGTGGATGCGCTCGTCGGCGCCCTGCAAAAGGCGCTCAAGGACCCGGCCCTGGTCAGCCGCTTCGCCGAGCTCAGCATGACGCCGGTCGAGCAGGAGCGAGCGACGCCCGCGGCGCTCGAACGCCTGCTGAAGACAGAAATCGAGAAGTGGGATGGGATTATCAAGAATGCAGGCATTACCCCGCAATAAGGCTGGCAAGTGCGTCAAGGCAAAGGTCTGCGCCAACCCTTCGCCAGAACCGTCGACCGTGTAGAAACCATACCCTACCTTGGTGCTGTCCTTGATCTCCAACAGTGATTTGGCTCCTGCGGCGCCGCGCTCTCCCGGTTCGCGTGCCTCAGCTGCTCCAATCCGCTTTCCAAAGAGTTTGACATCGCCACTCTCAAGACTCCGACTGGGCCTTATGGGGCGTGTTTGGCTACACGTCGATGGGCTCCGCGGCCGCCAACAGGGTGGCATTGCCGCCGGCAGCCGTCGTGTCGACGCACACGGCGCGCTCGTGCACGTAAGCATTTGGGCTGATCACTTCCGAAACCAATGGCACAATCGGACCGGAACGTCGTGCCAGCGCACGGCGTATGGCGCGCAGCGTGTCGACGTCGGCCGAGATCGCGACCACCTCGACGCTGAGTTGAACCAGATCGCCGGCATCCACCGTGCCGTTGATGGCGCGGATTGGCAGGCCCTTGTCCAAAAGCGGCAACAGGCATACTTGCGCGCGCGGCGCGACCGCCAGCACCGCATTGCCGGCCGCGAGAGCCTGGA
>WNGR01012711.1_pt1 | contig 12700 bp, 9 predicted proteins | sample 5407581 | NCBI WGS metagenome assembly WNGR01 (sample SAMN13153383, study PRJNA577476) | soil metagenome | isolation source: 80 cm soil or saprolite under Garry oak tree replicate 2 | place: USA:California | collected 2016-06-15 | reverse complement strand
GCCATAGCGCTGCCACAGCGGCACCGACGGCTTGCCCCCTTTGCCTCCTTTGCCTCCTTTGCCGCCTTCCTCGCCGGCGTCGTGGCGGGCGACGAACTGCAGGAAGCAGGCGCCGATGCTGTTCTGGTGCCGCAACGCCAGCTCCTCGCCGGTGATCAGCTCGTGATGAAACAGGTTCGCCTCGAGCAGCGCCCGGGTATCGTCGAGCGTCGGCTCCTTGCGCACCATCCGCTCTTCGAGCCTCGCTTGCGCCGCTTCCTCGCGGCCGCCGACCTTGCCGCTCGCGGTCTCGAGCGGCGGCAGCAGGCTGCCGGTGCCGAGAATCATCACCTGCGACACGCGCTCGGGATGTTCAAGCGCAATGCCCACCACCGGGTTGCCGGCCGACGAATGGCCGATCAGCGCTGCGCGCTCGAGCGCGAGCGCATCCATGAAGCGCAGGATGAATTTTTTGCGGAAGGAGCCGCTGAGGTCGTCGGACGGATCGCTCTTGCCGAAGCCGGGCAGGTCGACCGCGATCGCCCTGATGCCGTTGGCGGAGAGTGCGCGCAGATTGCGGCGGAAGACGTCCGCCGAGGAGCCCAGCGAGCTGCCGTGCAGCAGAATCGCCGGCACGCCGCCGCCTTCTTCGAGATAGCGGATGTTGAGGCCATCCACCGTGACGAAACGATCATTGGTTCTGACGGCGACGTTCATCACGGCGGCCTCCCTTGTTTCGCTTGCTAGCGCCCGGCGGTGCGCTGCCAGGGCAGGAGCTTGAGGCGGCGCACCCCATGCGCGATATAGGGCTCGCTGTTGGCGATGCGTTCGGCCTCGGCGCGGGTCGCGGCGCGGAAGATGATCATGCCGGTGCCGAAGCGGTTGCCGGTGTCATCGAGGAGAGGTCCGGCGCCGACCAGCCTGCCCTCGGCCTCGAGCGCATGGATGAAGGCGTGATGGCGCTCGGTGAGCTCCTCCTTGCCGAGCGCGATCTGCGGCGGCGGCTCGACGACCTCGTTGTTGATCACCCAGCATTGCTCGCGCTGGCGCTCGCTCATGTCGCTCTCCTTGCCGCAAATGGCGATCGCTGCTCGATGCCGGGCTAAGGCTTGATGCCTCGACAGACGTAATACGCGCCCAGCATGAACTCTTCCATCTCGATCTGGTCGGTGAACCTGGCGAGGTCCTTCCAAGGCCGGATGTAAGGGTTCCCGAGCATGGTGCGCTTCATCAGCCACACGCCGAACGGCCGAACGAGCTCGCCGCCGAGGCCGGGCGGAAGCTTGGCGTCCATGATCACCAGGCGGCCACCTGGACGGAGCAGACTCCAGGCTTGGTGCAGGACGGTCAGATGATGCGGCATCGTGTTGTAGGATAGACCGAACAGGATGCCATCGAGGGGTTCCGGCGCGACATAATCGGCAGCGTCGCACTCGATGAGCTCGACATTGCTCCACTCTTGGCGCTCGCGCAGCTTGCGCGCCTTCGCCAGCATGCCGGGGGAGAAGTCCACGCCATAGACCCGCCCGGTCGGACCGACCGCCTGCTGCAGGAATGGCAGGTTCCTGCCCGTTCCGCAGCCAATCTCGAGTGCGCGGTCGCCTGGCTTGAGGTCCAGCCGGTCAACCGCCTTGCGGCGAAATCCCGGTGGCTGGAACAGCAACCAATCGAAAAATGGAATGAGCCCTGCCAGGCGGTCATAGCGTCGGGAGATGAAACTGCGGTCCAGATCGACCCATTCCTCCGCCCCGCTAACCCTATTCCACGGCTTGCCGCGACTACGCGTACCGAACTCCACCCCCGACACCAGCGCCTCCTTGCGAACAACCATTTATGTCTTTTTTATCGCTGTGTTTATAATTCGCTCATGCGGGGCCATGGTCAACCGGGTGAAGTGTCATATCGCCGCAGCAAGGGACGGAACTTCAAGGCAATGTCCAAGTGCTGCCTGAAACTGCTTCTAGAGCATTCGAATTGAACTTGCTGAGGGAATCAGCCAAGCGAGCGATCCGGAAAGGAGCCGCGCCATGCGTCTGTTGATCCTCGTCGGTTGCAGCGTGGTCCTCGCCGCCAGCCCAGGCTGGGCGGCCGAGCCGACCGGAGACTGGATGGTCGAGAATGGCTTGGGCCAGGTGCGCATCGAGAACTGCAGTGGCTCGCTCTGGGGCGTGGTGTCGTGGGAAAAGGTGGCCGGGCGCGACACCGAAAATCCCGATCCGGCCTTGCGCGGCCGCCCGATGCTCGGCGTCCCGATCCTCCTCGAGATGAAGCCGAACCGGGACCGCTGGGAGGGCCACGTCTACAATGCCGAGAACGGCAAGACCTATACCGCCAATATCAAGCTCACGGCCCCCAACACGCTGCGGATCGAAGGCTGCATCCTCGGCGGCTTTTTTTGCGGCGGCCAGGATTGGACCCGCGTGGTGCAGCCCAGCGCGCAAAGCAAGGGCGGCGCCCAGAAAGGCGCCCCCAAAAGCACTCTGGTCGGCGATGTCTGCTCACGCGTCTCCAATCTCGCGGGGCGGCCCCATTAGCACGGGCTGAAACAGCACCGCTGCGGCGAGAGTGCAGACCAGCGACAGGGCCAAAAGCTTCCCCATGCTCGAGGTGCCCGGGTGGCTCGACAGCCATAGGCTGCCGAATGCCGTTGCCGTGGTCATGGCGCTGAAGATCACGGCCCGGGTGAGGGCCGATTGCAGGAGGCCGGTTTGGCCGGCCCGCCAAGCCATGATGTAGTAGATCTTGAACGCGACGCCGACGCCAAGCAGGAGCGGCAGCGCGATGATGTTCGCGAAGTTGAGCTTGAGGCCGATCAGCACGCAGATTTCGAGCGTGACCACCCCGGCCAGCAACAGCGGGATCAAGGTCAACCAGACATCGGTCAAGCGCCGCAGCACGATCCAGAGCAGGATCGCGATCGACACGAAGGCCCAGAGTCCAGCCTCGATGAAGGCCCGAACGACGGTGTTTCCGGTTTCCAGGATCGAGATCGGGCCGCCGCTCCCCCTCGGCTCGATGGCGAGCACCGCGCGCGCGAATTGGCGCAGCGTCTCGTTGTCGTTGGAATCGCCTTTCGGATGGGCCTCGACCCGCGCGTGGCCATCGGGCGCGACCCACTCGCTGGCGATTTCCGGCGGGATCGTCTCTTCGGTGATCTGCTGCGCATCGAGCGACTCGCGCAATCCGTCGAGCGCGATCTTGAGCGGCGGGATCAGCGCCGCTTGCCCCCGCGCCCGCAGGGCCTGGTCCCCCTCGGCCAGCTTGGTGAACGCCGCGGCGAGGCGCTTGGCGGCGGCGGCCCCGGGCCCGGTTTGCTCGCCGGCCGCACGCGTGAGCGCCTCGGCGGCGCGCTTGAGCGCGGCGATGTTCTCGTCATCGGTGGGGGCTGGGCGCAGAGCTGCGTGCAGCGCTGGATTGAGGGTCTGCTTGACCTGCGCAATCAGCGCCAGCTTCTGCTCCTGTTCGGCCGGGATGAAGGTATCGAGCGTCATCACGCGGTCGACCTCGGGCACCTTCGACAGGCGCTCGGCGACTTGTTTCGCCTCCGCCAGCGAGGCCGTGAGCACGTCGATGGCGTTCGCCCCCGCGTTCGGATCGCGTCGCAAATCGAGATAGGTCGCGATCGATTCGACCTTGGGGCTTCGCAGATTGATCGGGTTGAAGTCGAACTGCAGAAAATAGAGCAGCGGCAATCCCCCGAGCGAAAGCACTGCCGTTCCGACGATGATCGGGATGCGGTTCCGCTCCATGAAATTGTCGACCGGCGCGAGCGAGGAATAACCGAGCGGCTCCCTTTCGCCGGGCGGGTTGAACAGCCTCAGCAAGGCGGGCAGCAGCGTGATGCTGATGATGAACGCGATGATCATGCCGACGCCGGCAATCCTGCCGAGCTCGGAAACACCCTTGTAGTCGGTCGGCACGAACGACATGAACCCCGCCGCGGTCGCCGCCGCGGCAAGCGTGAGCGGTACGCCCACATGGCGGGCGGCATTCGTATCGCTCCGCCCGGTAGCGGACGCTGAACTGGATGCCAAAGTCGACGCCGATGCCGACGAACAGGACCGCGAAGGCAACCGAGATCGGATTGAGCGACCCGACCATCATCAATCCCAAGGCGGCGGTGATCGAGAGGCCGACGAAGATGCTAATAAGCACGGCCGCGATGATGCGCGGCGACCGCAAGGCGAGCCACAGGATGCCGACCAGGAAGGCGAGCGAGACGATGGCATTGATGTCGGCGTTTTCCCGCAGCGTTGCGAATTCCTCGTCCTGGATCGGAACCGGGCCGGTGAGGCGCACCCGCGCGCCGTATTGCGAATCGAGCTTGAGGTCGGCCGCGGTCTGGCGGATCGCGTTGGTCGCCATCTCGCCTGGCTCGAGCGCGGCGTAATCGAGAACCGGCCTGATCTCGATGATGCGGCGAAGCTCGCTCGGCTCGGGCGGCTTGCGGTTGACCAGCTCGCGCCAGGAGAAGCTTGCACGCCGCCCGGCAATCGCCTCTTCGAGGGTGGTGGCGAACATGGTGAGCGGGCGGGTCATCTGATCGAGCGTGTAGTATTGGCGCTGGATGCCCGCCAAGGCGAAGGTCAGGGCCTGCACCAGCCCGCGCAGGTTTGGATCGGAGACCAGCACCTGGAACAGCGCCTGGGTCTGCGCGAATTGGCCGATCGTGCGCCCAACCTCTTCCGTGGAGAGGAACAGGAGGGCATTGCGGGTGAAAAATTGGCCGCCCGTTGCTTCGCGGATCGCCCGCACGACGTTCGGCTGGCCCGACAGCTTGTCGACAAGAACCGAGCTGGCCTCGGTCGCGAGTTCCGATGTGGGGGCTTCGACGACCGCGAGAATCCTTTCATAACGGTGTGGAAACGCCTTGTCGACGGCAAGTTCTCGCTGGCGCCACGGCAGGTTTGGCGAGATCAACTTATTGACATCAGTGTCGATCGTGAAGTTTCCGACCGAATACGCGCTGCTCATGATCGCCAACAATGCTGCAACCGCGATCACTGGCCAGGGGTGACGCGTGCAAATAGTGACGATCGAGGCGATTTTGGACTTGAGCATGACTTGTTCTTTCTGGCCTTTGCGGGTGTAATGGCAGGGGGACCATTGAACCGGGTGAACCATCCGGCTATGCAATGCGTTGACGACGATGCCGCCGTCCCGGGAGGGGGCAAGCCGGTCCATTGAGGTGTTCAACCCGGACGTTCCTCAATGGTTCTCCGGCCGGGGCGGAAAATAACTCGGGTTATCCGGTTCTCCCTGTGCTAGCCACGATCTTGTTGTGATCATGACCATAGCCACGCCAATTCTCGATACCATCAAAAGTCCCGCCGATCTTCGACGCCTGGACGAAAAACAGCTCCGACTGGTGGCGGACGAGCTGCGGGCCGAGACCATCAGCGCCGTCTCCGACACCGGAGGGCACCTCGGGGCGGGGCTCGGCGTGGTCGAACTGACCGTCGCGCTCCACTACCTGTTCGACACCCCCCGCGACCGGCTGGTCTGGGATGTCGGGCATCAGGCCTATCCGCACAAGATCCTGACCTCCCGCCGGGACCGTATTCGCACCCTTCGCCAGGCCGGCGGACTGTCGGGTTTCACCAAGCGGGCGGAAAGCGAATACGACTGCTTCGGCGCCGCCCATTCCTCGACTTCCATTTCGGCCGGCCTCGGCATGGCGGTGGCGCGCGACCTTAAAGGACAATCCCACAACGTCATCTGCGTCATCGGCGATGGTGCCATGTCGGCAGGCATGGCTTACGAGGCCATGAATAACGCAGGGGCGATGGATTCGCGCCTGATCGTCATTCTTAACGACAACAATATGTCCATTGCGCCCCCGGTGGGCGCGCTGTCGGCCTATCTCGCCCGGCTGGTCTCCGGGCGGCCCTACCGCTCGCTGCGCAATGTCGTCCACCGGCTCGCCAGGCACCTGCCGAAATTCCTCGAGCAGCGCGCGCGCGCGATGGAGGAATATGCGCGCGGCCTCGTCACCGGCGGGACCTTGTTCGAAGAGCTCGGCTTCTTCTATGTCGGCCCGATCGACGGCCACAACCTCGACCACCTGCTGCCGGTCCTGCGCAATGTCCGCGATGCGAAGGACGGACCCATCCTGGTCCATATCGTGACCCAGAAGGGCAAGGGCTATGCGCCCGCCGAAGCCTCCGCGGACAAGTACCACGGGGTCGTCAAGTTCGACGTCGCCACCGGCAAGCAGGTCAAGTCCAAGGCCAATGCGCCCTCCTATACCAAAGTGTTCGGCGAGAGCTTGGTCAAGGAGGCGCGCAAGGACGACCGCATCGTGGCGATCACCGCGGCCATGCCGTCGGGCACCGGCATCGATATTTTTGCCAAAGTGTTTCCCGAACGCACCTTCGATGTCGGGATCGCCGAGCAGCATGGCGTGACCTTCGCGGCCGGGCTTGCGACCGAGGGTTTCAAGCCGTTCGCGGCGATCTACTCGACCTTCCTGCAGCGCGCCTATGACCAGGTCGTCCACGACGTCGCGATCCAGCGGCTGCCGGTGCGGTTTGCGCTCGACCGCGCGGGTCTCGTCGGCGCCGACGGGCCGACCCATGCCGGCGCCTTCGACATTCCTTATCTCGGCTGTCTGCCTGGCTTCGTCATCATGGCGGCCGCGGACGAGGCCGAGCTTGTCCACATGGTGGCGACCGCGGTCGCGATCGACGACCGGCCTTGCGCCTTCCGCTACCCGCGCGGCGACGGCGTCGGGGTCGACATGCCCGAATTCGGTGTCCCGCTCGAGATCGGCAGGGGCCGCATTCTGCGCGAGGGCACCTCGGTCGCCTTGTTCTCCTTTGGCGCGCGGCTGCAGGAATGCCTGCTGGCGGCCGAGACGCTCGCGGCCCATGGCTTGACCACCACCGTCGCCGACGCGCGCTTCGCCAAGCCGCTCGATGTCGATCTCCTCTTGCGGCTCGCGCGCGAGCACGAAGTGCTCATCACCGTCGAGGAGGGGGCGATCGGGGGCTTCGGTGCCCACGTGTTGCAGACGCTCGCCGAGCACGGAGCTTTGGAAAACGGACTCAAGCTGCGTTGCATGGTGCTGCCAGATGTGTTCATCGATCAGGACAGTCCGGTGGCCATGTATGCCAAGGCCGGGCTCGACGCCAAGGGCATCGTGGCCAAGGTCTTCGAGGCGCTCGGAAAGGACGCGCGCGGCGGTGTGGCCAAGCTGATCCCGGCCGGGATTGTGCGCGACGCCGGTTGACCTATCTGTGTCCCGCAAGGGACGACCTGCGATTGGTCGGAAAAAATGCGAATGTCGGACCGAAGCGAATGAAAGTGATCTTGGCTCAACCGCGGGGATTTTGTGCTGGCGTGGTGCGCGCGATCGAAATTGTCGAGCGCGCACTGGAGAAATACGGCCCCCCGGTCTATGTGCGCCACGAGATCGTGCACAACAAGCACGTGGTCGAAAGTCTCAAGGCCAAGGGCGCGCGCTTTGTGGAGGATCTGTCCGAAGTCCCCGCCAACGCGGTCACGATCTTCAGCGCCCACGGCGTGGCCAAGAGCGTCGAGGACGAGGCCGCAGCGCGGCGATTGCCGGTCTTGAATGCGACCTGTCCCCTGGTGACCAAGGTGCATAACCAGGGCAAGCGCTATGTCGGCCAGGGCCGCAAGCTCATCCTGATCGGCCATGCCGGGCACCCCGAGGTCGAGGGCACCATGGGGCAGATTCCGAGCCCGGTGATCCTGGTGCAGAACGAAGCGGAGGTCGATGGGCTCGACCTGCCGGCGGACACGCCGGTCGCCTACGTCACCCAGACCACGCTCAGTGTCGACGATACCCAGGGCATCATCGCGGCGCTGCAGCGCAAGTTCAGCGACATCGTCGGGCCGGAGACGCGCGATATCTGCTATGCGACGCAAAACCGCCAATCCGCGGTCCGCGAGCTGAGCGAGCTGGTCGATCTGATCCTGGTGGTCGGCGCCAAGAACAGTTCCAACTCCAATCGCCTGCGCGAGATCGGAAGCGAGGAAGGGGTGCCGAGCTACCTGATCGCCGACGGCAGCGAGCTCGATCCGAAATGGCTCGAAGGCGCGAAGACGGTCGGCATCACGGCCGGCGCGTCAGCGCCGGAGGTGCTGGTCGATGACGTGATCTCGGCATTGCGGCGGCTCGGACCGGTCGATGTCACGGTGCTTCCCGGCCGCCAGGAGAAGATCGAATTTCGTCTCCCCGCCGAGCTCGCGGCGGCGTCCTGAAATCTGCGCCAGTCCGCGTGGGCGCGAACCTTTAGGAAAGTGCACAGCATGGGAATTCCGCTGCACAAGGAAATGCGCATTGGCGCCTATCTCGTCAAGCAGAAGCTTGCCGGGCGCAAGCGCTACCCGCTGGTGCTGATGCTGGAGCCGCTGTTTCGCTGCAATCTCGCCTGTTTCGGCTGCGGCAAGATCGACTATCCCGATGCGATCCTGAACAAGCGCCTCTCGGTCAAGGAATGCCTCGACGCGGTCGATGAATGCGGCGCCCCGATGGTCGCCATTCCGGGCGGCGAGCCGCTGATCCACAAGGAGATCGGCGAGATCGTCAAAGGCATCGTCGCGCGCAAGAAATTCGTGTCGCTGTGCACCAACGCCTTGCTGCTCGAAAAGAAGCTCCATCTGTTCGAGCCCTCCCCCTATCTTTTCTTCTCGGTGCATCTCGACGGCCTCAAGGAGCACCACGACAAGTCGGTGTGCCAGGACGGCGTGTTCGACCGCGCGGTGTCGGCGATCAAGGCCGCCAAGGCCAAAGGCTTCACCGTCAATGTCAATGCCACGATCTACGACGGCCATCCGCCCGACGCGATCGCGGCCTTCCTCGATTTCGCCAAGGAGCTCGGCGTCGGGGTGTCGATCTCGCCCGGCTATGCCTATGAGCGCGCGCCCGACCAGGAGCATTTTCTCAACCGCCGCAAGACCAAGGAGCTCTTCCGCAGCATCTTCGCCAAGGGGAAGGGCAAGAGCTGGCCGTTCGTCCATTCCGGCCTGTTCCTCGACTTCCTCGCCGGGAATCAGACCTATCACTGCACCCCCTGGGGAATGCCGACGCGCAACATCTTTGGTTGGCAGAAGCCGTGCTACCTCCTCGGCGAAGGCTACGTGCAGAGCTTCAAGGAGCTGATGGAGACCACGGATTGGGACTCTTACGGCACCGGCCGCTACGAAAAATGCGCGAACTGCATGGCCCATTGCGGCTACGAGGCGACGGCGGCCGAGGCAACGCTGAAACATCCGCTGCAGGCGATCCGGGCCGCCTTGCGCGGCCCGCGCACCGATGGGCCGATGGCGCCGGAGATCCCGCTCGACCGCCAGCGGCCGGCTCAATACGTGTTCTCGGACCAGGTGCAGCAGAAGCTCACCGAAATCCGCTCCGCCGAAGCGCGCGAGAAGGTCGCCAAGACGGCCGCAACCGCGGCTTAGCTCTCCTGCTTGGTCGGACTGTCCTCGTCATATTTGCAAAGAAAGGGCGCTCCACGGAGCGCCCTTCAAAGTTTCATCGCAGAGCGATGACGGGAGGACTATGCCGAGTAATACATTTCGAACTCGACCGGATGCGGGGTGTGCTCGAAGCGGATGATCTCCTGCATCTTCAGCTCCGTGTAGCTGTCGATGAAGTCGTCGTCGAACACGCCGCCGGCTTTGAGGAAGTCGCGGTCCTTGTCGAGATAGCCGAGCGCTTCGCGCAGCGAGCCGCATACGGTCGGAATCTGCTTGAGCTCCTCCGGCGGCAGGTCGTAGAGGTCCTTGTCGATCGCCGGCCCCGGATCGAGCTTGTTCCTGATGCCGTCGAGGCCCGCCATCAGCATGGCCGCGAAGGCGAGATAGGGATTGGCGAGCGGATCGGGATAGCGCACCTCGACCCGCTTGCCCTTGGGCGAGGACGCCAGCGGGATGCGGCAGCCGGCCGAGCGGTTGCGGACCGAATAGGCGAGCAGCACCGGCGCCTCGAACCCCGGGACGAGCCGCTTGTAGGAGTTGGTCGTCGGGTTGGTGAAGGCGTTGATCGTGCGCGCGTGCTTGAGGATGCCGGCGATGTATTGCAGCGCCGTGTCGGAGAGGTCGGCGTATTTCTTGCCGGCGAAGGTCGGCTGGCCCTCCTTCCAGATCGACTGGTGGCAGTGCATGCCGGAGCCGTTGTCGCCATAGACCGGCTTGGGCATGAAGGTCGCGGTCTTGCCGTAGATGTTGGCGACCTGATGGATGCAGTATTTGTAGATCTGCAGTCGGTCGGCCATCGTCACCATCGGCGCGAACTTCATCCCGAGCTCGTGCTGGGCCGAGCCGACTTCGTGGTGGTGCTTCTCGACCGCGACGCCCATCTTGGCCATCGCGCCGAGCATTTCGGAACGGATGTCCTGGGACATGTCCTGCGGCGGCACCGGGAAATAGCCCTTCTTGAAGCCGATGTGATGGCCGAGATTGCCGCCTTCGTAGTCGGTGTCGCTGTTGATCGGCAGCTCGACCGCATCGAGCTTGAAGCCGGTGTTGTAGGGCTGGGCCGAGTATTTCACGTCATCGAAGATGAAGAATTCCGCTTCCGGTCCGAAGAAGACGGTGTCGCCGATGCCCCAGGCCTTGACCGCCCCGGCCGCCTTCTTGGCGATCGAGCGCGGATCACGGTTGTAGGGTTCGCCGGTCAGCGGCTCGAGCGTATCGCAGACGAGCACCAGCGTCGTCTCGGCGTAGAACGGGTCGATGCAGGCGCTCTCCGGGTCGGGCATGAGCTGCATGTCCGACTCGTGGATCGCCTTCCAGCCGGCGATCGAGGAACCGTCGAACATGATGCCTTCGCTGAATGTATCCTCGTCGACCGTCGAAATGTCGACGGTGACGTGCTGCCACTTGCCGCGCGGGTCCGTGAAGCGGAAATCGGCGTATTTTGCATCGTTGTCCTTGATCAGTTTCAGCACTTCTTTGGCCGTCGTCATGGAATGCGTACCTTTCGTAGGGCTGGGCGCATCGCTGGAGGCGGGCGCGGGATGAATTGCGCGGCCAGCGGTTCAGATGGCGTCAAGTCCGGATTCCCCCGTTCTGATCCGGATGGCTTCCTCGATGTTGGAGACGAAGATTTTGCCGTCGCCGATTCGCCCGGTCTGGGCTGCGCGACGGATCGCCTCGATGGCTTTTTCGACCATGTCGTCACCGAGCACAACTTCGATCTTCACTTTGGGAAGAAAATCCACGACGTACTCGGCGCCGCGGTAGAGTTCGGTATGTCCCTTCTGCCGTCCGAAGCCCTTGGCCTCGGTGACGGTGATGCCTTGCAGGCCGACCTCTTGCAGCGCTTCCTTCACTTCGTCGAGTTTGAAGGGTTTGATGATCGCCTCGATCTTTTTCATCGTGCTTGAATCTCCCAGCCCGCCTGCGAAACGCCGCTGGTCGAGCCGGCTAGCGGTTAGCAGGGTCCGTGCCAAGCCGGCAAAACCCGGAAAACCCCGGCCTTTCAGTTCCTTAAGACGATCCGGCAGGGGAAGCATCGGGAACCGGCGCAAGGGTTCGATTAAGAACTAAGCAATCTGCCTATTTTATGACCATCCGCGTGTAGGCTTCGCTGCCAGCAACGAAATTGCCGTTCGCCAGTGCATTGTCGCGCTCTTGGCCCGCCGGTACTGTTCCTCGGGCCATGATCGAACTGCTCACGACCGCCGAGATGGGGGAAGCGGACCGCCTGGCGATCGCGGGCGGGATCGCGGGCATCGACTTGATGGAGAATGCCGGTCGGGCGGTGGCCGACGCGGTCGCGGGGGGCCATCCCCTCGCAACCCGGATCGTGGTCGTCGCCGGACCGGGCAACAATGGCGGCGATGGCTTCGTCGCTGCGCGGATCCTGTCCGAACGCGGCTATCCGGTGCGGGTGCTGCTGGTCGGCGACGCGAGCAAGATCAAGGGCGATGCTGCTCTCGCCGCGCAGCGCTGGAAGGGCGCGACCGAACCCGCCGCTCCGAAAGCGCTGACGCCTGCGGGTGCCATCATCGATGCGCTGTTCGGCGCGGGTCTCGACCGCCCGGTCGAAGGCGCGGCGCGGACCCTGATCGAGGCGATGACGGCCGCGCCAGCCCCTGTCTTTGCTGTCGATCTGCCGAGCGGCATCAACGGGACGAGCGGGGCCGTGATGGGGGCGGCGGTCAAGGCCGTCGAGACGGTGACGTTCTTCCGGCGCAAGCCAGGTCATCTGCTGCTGCCAGGACGGCTCCACTGCGGAAAGACCCGTGTCGCCGACATCGGCATCCCGGCGAGCGTGCTCGATCGGATCAAGCCGCGAACCTTCGCCAATGCCCCGGAGCTGTGGGCCAAAAGCTTTCCAGTGCCCCGCGTCGACGGACACAAATATGCACGCGGCCATGCGGTGGTGATGTCCGGCGGGCTTTCCTCGACTGGCGCTGCGCGGCTTGCCGCGCGCGGTGCGCTGCGCGCCGGGGCCGGCCTCGTGACCATTGCCTCACCGCGCGAGGCGCTGGCCGTCAATGCGGCGGCCAATCTGGCGGTGATGGTGCGGCCCGTCGACGGACCGGATGAGCTTGCGGACTTCCTCGCCGACGCGCGCCGCAATGTCGTGGTGCTCGGTCCGGGAGGCGGGGTCGGCCCGCCGATGCGCGACTTGGTGCTCGCGGCGCTCGCGGGCGAGCGGGCGGTGGTCCTCGACGCCGATGCGCTCACGAGCTTCTCGGACGCGCTGCCGACGCTGATTGCGGCCATCGAACGGCGCTCCAGG
>WNGR01007210.1_pt1 | contig 12702 bp, 15 predicted proteins | sample 5407581 | NCBI WGS metagenome assembly WNGR01 (sample SAMN13153383, study PRJNA577476) | soil metagenome | isolation source: 80 cm soil or saprolite under Garry oak tree replicate 2 | place: USA:California | collected 2016-06-15 | reverse complement strand
GCTCCGCCAGGTCGACGTAAGCCCGCGCATCGGCCGCGTACCTCTCCCGCAACTCCGGATCGCCCGGATGCGGCAGCACCTGATCCACGCCCCGGCCAGTCATCACATCACCGCACAAGAACAAGGTCAGCAGCCCATCGCCCACCTCACCCACCCTGCCACGCCACCGGCAGCACGCCGCAACCGAAGACCCGCCCGCACAGCCCCGCTCACACTCCTCAACACGCCGCACAACCTGACATGCGCGCGGCCGCCCGGGCAGCACCAGGCATCCCGCAACCGCTCAGAACGCCGGCAGCATGCGCCTCGCTCAGGTCGGGTAATGGCCCAAGTCCCGCCCCAAGGGACTGCTGCCCCGGTCCAACCCAGGACGCCACCTACGGGCACATCGCGGCACCGGGGTTCCCCTCCAACCGCGGAGACTTCCTCACGCTGATGGCCTGGCGCTGCGGCCATGCCTCCTGGTATCACTGGCTCGTGGCAACGGGTCCTGTGTCCTTCGAAGTGGTTCCTATAGACAAGCCGGCCGACATGAACGTCATTATCGGCCAGGCGCACTTCATCAAGACTGTCGAAGACCTGCATGAGGCGCTGGCCGGGGTGAGCCCGCATCTGCGGTTCGGCCTGGCGTTCTGTGAGGCCTCGTCCGCGCGGCTCGTGCGCCGGTCCGGCAACGATGACGAGCTGACCGGGCGGGCGGCGGCGAACGCGCTGGCGATCGGCGCCGGGCACTCGTTCGTGATCTTGCTCAGAGAAGGCTTCCCCATCAACGTGCTGAACCCGCTCAAGGCCGTGCCCGAGGTCTGCACCATCTTCTGCGCAACCGCCAACCCGGTTGACGTCCTCGTGGCGGTCACCAACCGCGGGCGCGGGATCATCGGCGTGATCGACGGGTCGCCGCCGACCGGAATCGAGCAGGATACCGATGTCACCGACAGGCGCAGCCTGCTCCGCGCCATCGGCTACAAGCTCTGACAATCAACGTCGGCCAGGCCGGCATGCCGGCGCTCTCAGCGACTCCTGATGTTGCGGATATCCCCTGATGAAGGGTGCCTGCCCTATCCGGGCTCCCCGAAGCCGTGACCGCGAGCGTGAGGAGTACCGCGGCCAAAGGGCAGGTGATGCCCAGTTCCAGGGCAATCGGCAATGGGTATCCGGACAACTGACGCCGGCGGCGAACCGCGCGGCAGCCGCAGCGGGCATGTCCAGCAGCGCGAAGACGAGGTGCCGCAGCGGATCGACGGCGCAGGTGAACGGGTTGACGCGGGTGATGACGGCGAGCCAGTCGCGTACAGATCAGACTCATCTGCGCGCGGTCTGGCCGAGCGTCACGCTACCGCGACGCCGTACAGAACGGCGGCTCGGTGTGCGCCGTGACGTCGATGGCTGATCACCCAGCGCGATCACGCCGATGAGCAACTGACGTTCGCCGGACAGTGCCGGTCACGCGCGGACGACGCCGCGCGGACGGGCAGACGGTCCGCGATGTAGATGGTCCTGTTCCGCGTCCAGGCGACATCTCAGGCCGGAGTCCATGCGGCGGGCGGGCCGGCGCTGCGGGGTTGCCTCACGGGCTCGCCGGAGCTCATCTCGGCTTACCGCGGTGGCGTTGCGCGGCATCCGCGGTGGCCAGATAGGTGCGAGTTGCTGCGTCAGCCGGCTTCCGCGTTGGGCTGCCGTGTCCCTGCTGCCGCAGCGCGTCCCGGGCCTTGGCGGGCAGCTGAGCCAGCTGCATCGCATACGCCGCCGGGTGATCACCGATGCCGGCGCCGGACGACAGATCCCAGGCCCACCGCGGCTGGGCTCACGGCTGGTCCGATGCCGGCTCGGCGTCCAGGTACGAGGCGTTGATCATCACGCCGGCGGCGGCTAGGTCCGCGACTGGGTCGGGCCGGTGGTGCGGGTTTCCGCAGGCGGTCTTGACGCAGTACAGCGAGCCAGGGCCGAACTGGCAGTTCTCGTGGCCGCCGCCGCAGACCGGGCAGCCGCTCATTGCGCCTCCCCGGACGGCGCGCCGGTTCCGGCTAGCGCGCTGCTGGACATGCCGTCCGGCCATCGGGCGGCCCGCGGCCAGCCGGCCGCCAGGGTCGCGCGGGCCAGATCGGTGGCCATGGTGTCCTGCGCGGTAGTGTGGGTCATGGGTCCATCATATCGAGCATGTGTTCGATGACAAGCCTCGCGCGGCCCCTGTCGTGCTACGCTAGAGCGGTTTCTTTCTTGTGGAAGCGGGGGGTGTTGTCGTCTGGAAACGCGTGCGCCTCCATCGTGGAGCGATTGATCGTGCGGCCCGAACGCACTCTGATCGCATGATCGGATGAGCCAAGCGCCCGCCAGACCCATCTGGTCTACGCGCAAGCGCAGGTCGACGCCGAAGGGATCATCGGCGCGGAGATCGGCGGTTCTCGGTGTATGCGGCACCGCGACGTACTGGCCACGCGGAGCGACCGTCTACCCGCATCAGGCAAGGCCGTCGGCGAGCGCGTCCCAGAACGCGATCTCGTAAGCGTGCAGGGCCAGCGCCGCCCGCACCGCCTCCTGCGGATCTTCGCCCGCGGCGAGCCCGGCGGCGACGACGGACGCCGCCTGCCCGGTGAAGCCCGGCGGCGGCCCGGCGAAGAACCGGAAGAACCCCACCGCCTGCTCCGGCAGGTCATAGCGGGTCAGCAGCGCCCCGGCGACGCGGCCACAGTAGCCACCCCACTCCTCCAGGTTGGCCAGCATCGCCAGCGCAACCCCGCTGCAGGTCCCGAACAGCGCGCTCCAGGCCAGATACGCCGGGTATGCCTGCGCCAGCGGCCGCGGCTCATAGGCCCGCAGATCCCGCTCGCCCCACCCCAGCGCGGCGGCGAAATCGGACAGCAGCCGCAGCGCGTCCCGCTCACCCTGCGCCAGGGACAAGAACATCTCCCCGGCCGGCGGTTCGGGGAACCGGGCCGCGAGCAACGCGAAACTGCGCTGGTCGCTGCCGACGATGCGGAACTGCTCACTGGCGAGCCAGGTCAGCCTCTCCCGCGGAACACCGCCGGCCTCCAGCAGGTCAACGAACCGGTTCCGGCTCGTGCGCGCGGCGAGTTCCTCGCGCACACGCCCGATGAGATCCGAAGCGGACTGGCCAGGCATGCCTCCCACGCCAGCACCCGGACCCCGTCCCGTCAACAGCCTGCGCCGACCTATAAACGCCGAACGCGAACCACCCGTGGCGGCAACCAGGTTCGCCACGCATGCTGCCTACCGGACGGATTCAGATCAGCCCAGTCCGTATGGCGACAGCTATCAGCCGATCGCCGCCCCCAAAACGCAGATCGGCGGCTATCGTGTCGCGCGCATGAGGACGCTATGGCGGAGTGTGATCGACCTGGCAGGTTCTGGGGCGTAGTTCAGGGTTGCTCGGTTGCCAGCCTGACCCCGAGCGCGACGAGGACGGTGCCGGTCACCGCGTCGAGGATGCGGCCTACTGGCGAGCGGCGTAGCAGGTCACCCATCTTGGCGAGGGCCACCGCGTAGCAGGCCAGCCAGAGGAACGTCATCGCGCAGAACACCAGCCCGAGTAGCGCCAAGACGGCGAAGCCGACGCCGAATTGCGGCAGCAGGCTAGTGAAGAACACGGCCATCTTCGGGTTGCCGAGGTCGCTGAGCAGGCCGCGGCGGTAGCAGGCCAGGGCACCCCGCCGGGTCGGCTCGCCGACAGCCGCCGGCAGGGTCGGCCCCTGCCTTATCGCGGACCAGATCGCGTGGAGCCCGAGATACAGCAGGTATGCGGCGCCAAGGTACTTCACCGTGAGGAAGGCCGGCTCGGAGGCCACAAGCAAGGCCGAGATGCCTGCACTCGTCGCGAGGGTCCACACCGCCTGGCCACAGGACACGCCGAGCGCCGTGAACACGCCCCCACGCCGCCCGCCGCCGGCAGTGCCGTTGATCGTTACCGCCGTGTCCGGGCCAGGCGTCACGATGACCAGGGCTGACACGCCGAGGAAGGTAAGGAACGAAGCAGTCACCCGGCCAATCTAGGTCGAAACGGCGCCTGTGGCACGCTCCGGCGTGGCAGCGTCCGCACGTGCTGCCGCCCGATAACGATAGATCTGCGCGACTCATCGGGTAGGTCCCACAGGCCTCATGGCCATGCATAACGGCGGCTACGTGTGCGGGTGGCCGCGGCGACTCGACCACGCACCGTGATCGGCATCAGGGCCGATGTGCAGATGCGCGAGCGTCCGCGACGCCGTGTCATGCGGCATAGTCGGCAGGCGAGTCCTCATAGCATGCCCCTGCCTGCCGGAGACTCGATGATCCCGACGTACCTCATCGCGGCATGAGCGCGCATTTCCGCACACGGCTGCAATGCATAGATATACAGGCTGGGCAGCCGGTCGCGTTTGCGATCGGGGCGCATGGCTCGCTGAGTGGCTCGGCAGGCTCATCACGGGGAATGGGCAGCCATAACCGGTTCGGGCTTGGGCTGGGGACGGTTCGCTGCCTGGCACGTCATTGCCCGGTCTGTCAGTACGCTGGCCGGCAAGGCTGACACGGCCAGCGGCCGTGTGGCCGGGCAGAGCGAATGCCTGAGCAGGAAGCGATGGCGGGAGCGTGATGACCGCGCAGGTGTCCATTCACGGGGTCTGAGCGCGACACGCTGACGCGCGGCGGTGGTTGAAGTTTTAGTGCAGGTTGAGCATGCTTGCGGCTCGTGTCCGATGAGCCTGAGGCGGCTGGCGAGCAGGGTGGCCTGGTCGCACGGCTGCGGGCTGTGATCGGGGCGAAAGACGAGCAGATCGGGGCGCTGACGGCGGCCCTGGAGGCGTCGCTGGAGAGGGAGCGCAGGCTGGAGCTGCGGCTGGCGGAGGTAGAGCGGCGCCTGTCGATGGACAGCACGGACTCCGGGACGCCTTCTTCGAAGGAGCGGATCGGGGCGAAAGAGGCGCGGCGGGCGGGGCAGCAGTCCGAGCGGGTGCGCAGCAAGGACCGCAGGCGGGGCGGCCAGCCCGGTCACCAGGGAAAAGGCCTGAAGCGGGATCCTGATCCGGATGAGCGGAAGACCGCGGATCCGCAGGCGGAGTGCCGCAGCTGCAAAGCGGGGCTGGACGGCGCGGAGGCCGCGGGCTCGCGGTGGGCGCAGGCCACCGATGTGAAGATCATCCGGACGGTGACCGAATGGGCGCTGCCGGGCCTGAGCTGCCCGGGCTGCGGGACGGTCACGTTTGCGGAGCCGCCGCCGGGCGCGCACCAGGGGGCGGTGTCGTACGGGCCGGTGCTGAACGCCGCAGCGGTGCTGCTGTCCTGTTACGGGAACGTGCCGCCGGAGCGTGCCGCGCAGGTCATGGGCATGCTGCTCGGGATCTCGGTCTCGGCCGGCTGGGTTGATAAGGCCGCCGCCAGGGTATCGGCGCAGCTCGGGAAGGCCGGGTTCGACGACGCGATGACCGCGGCCCTGACGGCGGAAGAGGTGCTGGCCGCTGACGAGACCCCGGTGAACGTCCTGGGCAAGACCGTGCCTTCGGCCGCGGTGCCGCAGGAGAGGGAAGAAGCGGACCCGGAAGAGAAAGAAGGCAAGGTGGCGGCCGGGGCACCGCACGTGCTGATCACCAGGACCCCCGACGGGCGGCTCACGTTCCTGCAGGCCATCGGCTCCCGCCGTAAGGACGCCATCGCCGCCGGCCTCCCGGCCCTGTTCACCGGGTACCTGATCACCGACGGCTACACCGGCTACCAGCACCTCCTGGGCAGGCTCGCGGGCATCCAGCAGTGCGCAGCCCACGTGATCCGCCGGTGCCGCGCGGTCACCAAACTCGGCCCCGGCAGCCTGCAGGACTGGGCCGGCGACATCATCACCATCCTCCGCGAGGCCCATGAAGCCGTCACCGCGGCACGCGCCCGCGGGGACACCGCCCTGGACCAGCAGGTACTCGCCGGCCTGCGGGAACGCTACGACACCGCCGCCGCCTTCGGGATGACGCATAACCGGCTGCGGGACTGGCACGACGGGAACCACCCCGGATACGCGCTCGCCGCCTGGCTGCGCGGCTACAAGGAACAGGTCTTCCTGTTCACCCGCGACTTCGCCGTGGAATGGACGAACGATCTGGCGTCACACTGCACCTCCTGGGGGTGTTGCGCAGTTTTCGGCTGGGTTCGCTGGCTGGCTGATGTGATCCTGGCATGCGGTGGTGACATTTTTGGGGGTCCGCGGGCGGCCGGAGACGCGGTGGGGGTTGCGGCGGCCTGACCGGCGGGGGTCGCCGAGCTGCTGGCCGGCTTGCCTGACCTGGGCCAGGGTGGGCCGGGCCTGGCCCGGGTGGTAGAGGAAGATGCCGCGGTCGTCGGCCTGCTCGCCGGTGATCAGGCTGAGCTGGTGCCAGCGTTTGATGCTCTGGGTATGCGCGGTGAGCTGGCGGGCGATCTCGTGCAGGGTGAGCAGGCCGCGGTCGCGTAGCCGCTGGTGGTGGCTGCGGAGGCCGCGTTCGTGGCTGTATCTGGCGACGTGCTCGCCGGTCCAGGGTGCGGTGTGGCCGCCGTGGGGCGCCTTGCGGGTGTTGAGAGTGCCGGCGATCTGCGCGTAGGTGTGGTGCTCCAGTAGCTGGTCGATCAGGCTGATCACCTCGTCGGGGGTTTTGCGGAGCTGCCAGGCGTTGAGCGGGACGGGCAGGTGCAGGACGTGGTGGCCGCCGCCGGGGAAGCGGATGGCGGCGGTGATGGTGTCCTGGCCGCGGGTGAGGGTCACGTCGCTGACCAGCAGGCGCAGGAGGCGTTTGCGTTCGCGTGCCGGGGTGGCCGGGTTGTTCCACGGGGCGGGCAGGTCGGCGGCCAGGGCGCGGATGCGGGCGCGTTGCTGCTCATCGGGCGCGGCGGCGGCGGTCCTGGCGGTGGTGTAGTGGTCCTGGGCGTCGGCTAGCTCGCGCAGGCGGGCGTTCCAGTCGGCTTCGAGGGCGTCGGCGACCAGCCGGTTGCCGGGGTCGACGGCCAGGTAGCGGCGGCGGGCCTGGTCGGCGGCGTGCTGGGCGCGCTGGACCGAGGCGGCGCGCAGTGAGTCGGCGTGCTGGGCGTGCTGGATCAGCTCGTCGCTGACCGGCAGGGCGACTTCCAGGGCGAGCGGGGTGAGGGTGGCCAGGAGCAGGCCGGCGACGGCAGCGTCGATGATGGCGCCGGGCATGTGCTGGCAGATCGGGGTAGCGTTCTGGATGCCATCGTGCTGGCAGACGTAGTCGGGCACGGTGGTGCCGTCGTTGCGGCGGTGGTAGCGCACGGTCATGCGGCGGCCGCACCGGCCGCAGATGATCAGCCCCTGGAGCAGGGCGGGGCCTTCCCGGGCCGGGCCTGCGTTGCGGTTGTGGCCGTGCGCGGCGGCGTTGGCGGCCAGGGTCTGCTGGTTGGCCTGGTATTGCGGCCAGGTCAGGTAGCCGGGATGGTGGTCGTGGATCACGACGGTCCACTCGCCGGGCGGTCTGGCCAGGGTGTGGGGGCGCCCGTCCAGGTCGGTGGTGTGGCGGGCCCGCCCGTAGACGTAGGCGCCGGCGTAGGCGGGATTGTGCAGGACCTTCAGGACCTGGTCGTGGCGCAGGCTGTTCCAGTACAGTTCGCCGGCGCGGGAGCCGCTGCGGTGGCGGCCGGGGAAGAGCAGCTGCTGGTCACGGAAGGTCTTGACCACGGCGAACGCCGAACCGGTGGCAGCGAAGGTTTCGAACAGCAGCGACAGGGCGCCGCGGACGCCCGCGTCCGGGTCCGGGGTCACCTGGTCGCGCAGGTCGTAGGCCAGCCCGATCGGCAGCTGCAGCTTCAGTTCCCCGCGGCGGGCCTTGGCCAAGATCCCGCCGCGGAGCCGGGCTCGCAGGAAATGGAGTTCGAATTCCGACATCTGGCCTTTGAGGCCCAGCAGGGCGCGGTCGTTGAAACTGGTCGGGTCATACAGCCCGTCCTCGTCCAGGATCAGGGTGTCGTTGTGCGCGCAGATCTGCAGCAGCCGCTGCCAGTCGGCGTTGTTGCGCGCCAGTCTGGAGCATTCCAGGCCGAGCACGATCCCGGCCCGGCCGAGGGAGACCTCGGCGACTAGGTGCTGGAACCCTTCCCGGTCAGCGGCGGAGGCCCCGGAATGCCCCTGGTCGATGTCGATCACGTGGATCCGGTCGGCGCTCCAGCCCAGCGCGATGGCCCGGCCGCGCAGGTCGTACTGGCGGGCGGTCGACTCGGTGTTGTTAGCGACCTGGTAGAGGGTGGACTGGCGGATGTAGAGGTAGGCGTCGCGGCGGAGCCGCGCCGCGGTCACCTTGCCGGTGGTGTCAGTGCTGGTAGTCATGGGTCATCGGCTTCCTGATCGGGGGCAAGCGCGTGGCGCTGCCCGGCGGCGCGGGCATGGGCGAGCGTCATCTGGGCCAGCACCGCGACGATCTGATCGGTGCCGGCGGGCAGGAACGACGAGCAGGCCGGCGTAGCGCCGGCATCACCTCCTCGGATGCCCGGGGTGGACGGGGACGGGGTCGTGGTGGACAGGGACGCGTCGGCCTGCGGGGCCGTTCCTGCGGTGGCGCCGGGCTCGGGCGATGCCACCTCCACGGCGGCCCACGCGGCCATCCAGGCGGCCATTCCCCTGGCCACCAGCACGCCCAGCCCGTGTCGCCACCCGCCGCTCCCGCTGGCCGCGGCGGCGCGCAGCAGCTCATACCGGCCGGCGGACTGCGCCGGGGAGACCGTGCCGCCGGCCTGGTCAGCCGCTTTTGGGGTCGTCCTGCCCGGGCTGTGCGGCATGGGAGGCCCGGGCGGCCCGGCGGCGGCTCAGCGCGCGTTCTGCCGAGCGCGGGTGCACGCTGATCCCCGTCCGCTGCTGCAGTGCGGCGGCCAGGCCGGCCGGGCGCAGCGCGGCATCGGCGGCGAGCAGCTCCTCCAGCAGGTCCACGACCTCCTCGGTCAGCTTGTGGCCGCTCTTGGGGCCGGGCCTGGCCGGGATGAGCCCGGCCAGGCCCTGCCCGGCCAGTGCCGACTTGGCCGTATACAGCGACTGGCGGGAGAACCCGAAGGCCGCCGCGGCCGCCGCGGCCGGCACGCCGCCGATCTCCGAACGGCGCACCATCTCGTACTTGACCTGAACCAGGTCCGCCGGATCGTAGAAAGAGCCCGGCGCGAACGCCGCGTCGGTCACCTTTTCCGGCCGCGGATTCAGCGTCCTGGACGCCGCCAGCGCTCGCGTCTTGCCATCGTCTCGCCGGGCCATTCCGCCTCCCAGGCTGCCAGTCCGTCCAGAAGATTATGCCGTATATAATCCGGCTAACCGCGCCGCCGCGCCGCCGGATACCGGTACTAGCAGGCCAGAGTGCGCTAACCACGTGAATCAGCCGGCAGAACCGGCGAGTCAGTACGGTAAGACCCGGCGGAATCCCCTGGACACTCACGGCAGAATCCTCTTGACACTCTGGCGGTCAGCGCCCGAACCGGCACCCAACTGGGCGACCAACTCGGCCAGCACCAGAAGATCCGCCGCACGAAACGGCGAACGCCCCGCCGAAACCACCACGAACGGGTCCGCCGGCACGACATCAGTCCACTCGGCCGGCAGATTCGCCAGCTCACCGGCGTCGTCGAAGAAGAAGACCCGATCGCACTGCCAGGTCTTGCAGCGTTTCACGAACTCAAACGAGCGGCCGGACAGCGGATGGAACCGGTGCGTCACCCGCACCAAATCCGGATACTTCCCGCCCGCCGCATCACGTGCAGTCCACGGCTCGGTTGAACAACGAAGCAGAACAAGTCATCAGGATGAGCAAGCTGCGCATCAAGGTCTCCGGCTGCATGCGCTCCATGCACGGTGCCGAGGCCTTCTGCGCCATCCGCTCCTACCTGGCCACCGCCACCCGCCACGGCATCGGCTGGCTTGACGCCCTCACCCGGGCCGCCCAGGGACACCCCTGGATCCCGGACACCACGTAGCCGTCGCGCCAGCGGCCAGTCGCGATGCGGCCCCGTGCTGACGGGGCCGCCGGTTACCGTAGCCGCATGCCATCACGTCCAGCGCGCCCTCAGCTGGGCCTGTTCGATAACCCGGTCGGCGCCTTCAGGCTCGAAGAACTCACCGAAACCGTGCGCGCCCTGGAACGCCAGCAGCCCGGCCGGACCGCCGATGAGCTCTCCCGCGCCGTATTCGCCGAACTGGCCATGAAGCGGACACGGCGTTCCGCCGAGCTCGTCACCGAGGCGATCCGGCTGGCCCGGGCCAGGGAGCCACACGCCGAGATCAGCGGCTCGCGGTGGCAGGCCAGCACAGCCGAAGTCCGGAACTGGGCGCTGACCGCCGGCTTCGAGATCGGTGACGACGCCAGCATCCCCGAGCAGGCGATCACGGCATACAACCAGACACATCCCGACCACCCGTACTGAATCGCACGCGCACGAAGACACGAATTCCGCAACGCGCTGCAGAAGAGAAATCAGGCAACGCCACCTATCCAGTTACATGATAACAAACTTTGTCGAGATGTCATCATATCCGCTAGCTATGTATTAACCAAGTTGAACTCGTAGTGCATGTGGTCACCAGGGCTCGATCTTTAGGCCGGTGGCGGCGAGGCAGCCGTCGATCAGGTGGGGCCGGTACTGGATCTTCTTGAGCTTGCGCTTGATGATGCGGACCAGGCCGGCCTGATCGGCGGCGGCGAAGTTGGCCATGGACCGCTTGAGCAGTGACCAGATGCCCTCTGCCGGATTCATGTCCGGCGTGTACGCGGGCAGCCGGTAGACCCGCAGCCATTCCTTGTTCTCCGCGGCGAAGGACGCCAGTTCCGGGGCGAGGTGGATGTTGAGGTTGTCCCAGACCCAGACAAGCGGGGCTGACAGGCCATGATGGGCGGCGAGGATCAGGTTCCGGTAGTCCTGCCAGGTGAATCCCTTCGGCTCGCCCTTACGGCGGTGGTGCACCCGCAGCTTATAGAACATGTGCGGCCGGTCCCCGGGCCGGTAACACGCCACCCCGGCGATGCTGACCCGGCCGCCGCCCGCGCCGCGCACCTTGACCACCGGGCGGGCGCCGCGCGGTGCCCAGGTGCGGCCCTTCGGCGGCCTCAGCCCCTGGCCTGCCTCGTCCTCGAAGCAGATGAAGGCGCCCAGGTCGCGCGCCGTGCTTTTATATCGGGCCACACCTGGTCCTTCCACACCGCGACCGCCTCGTCATCGCGTTCCAGGGCCTGGCGTACCGGGACCTGGGCTGACCAGCCGTGCCGGCGCATCAGCTTGGAGGTGCCCTCGATCGTGTAGCCGACGTGGAACAGCCGGCCGATCAGCGTCTTGATCCGGCCCAGCGTCCACCTCTGGTCATGAGCGAACCCGTGCGCCAGCGGCCCTTTGCGCAGCTCGGCCTCCAGCCGGGCCCACTGCTGCGGGCTCAGCCGCTCCCGCGACACCGGCCCCTTCGACCGCAGCGCCTCAGCGCCGCCGTCCCGCCAGGCCTTATGCCACCGCCGCACCGACCCCCCGGTGACCCGCAGGTCATGCGCGATCTCGCTGATCGCGTCGCCCCGGGCGAACCGTTCAGCTGCCTGCAGCCGCAGCCGCTCGCGCCGCTGCTGCTCGGCGGGCGTGTACCCGCCCCGTTGCGCATACCGCATGCACCCGTCATACGCCCAACACCGCGTCTTTTAGGTGTGGTGTTCCGCGGAGTCCTTTCTTTTACGGGGTGCGGGCATGGTCTCGGCCCGCGTGTCGCGGCGGTTCGGGCGCGCGGTTCCACGGGCCGCGAGGCGGTGCGATCTGCCTCCTTCCGGTCGCAGGGACGGTGGACGGGTTCAGCAGCGGCCGGGTGCGTACACGATGACCTCGTGTTTCCCGGTGAGGGTCGTCTTGGTCGCGGACGTGTGCCCGAATTTCGGGCGTGCCTTCTGCACGCGGGGCGAGTGCCGTTCACGGCCGGGGATGTTGAGGGTGTGCAGGCAGGCGCGGGCGGCGGCGTCCTCCGCGGCGGCGAGTGCCGCCAGCGACGAGGTGGCCGTGACCTGGGTGGTTTCCATGGAGCGGATGGCGTGGTGGCGGGCGGCGGTGAAGGATTCCTCGTCCGCGGTGACCGGTTTCGCGTCCTTGCGGCGCAGGGCGCGGGCGGCGGCTTCCCCGCCGCGCAGCGCCGCGGCCTCGCTGGCCCGCACGAGCTGGGTCCCGGTGAGCCAGGCCCACGCTTCCTGGAGGACGAGCTGCGGGCAGCCGGAGCGGAGCACCGGGCCGGAGGTGCGGTTCCCGGCGCCGGTGATCGTCGCCTTGTTCTCCCCGAAGGCGGTCTCCGACGCGGACCACCGGGTCAGGTACGCCTGCATGATCTCCCCGGCCGGGACGGCCCGGTCATCGAGCAGGGTGGTGATCAGGGTGCAGGTCTCCGAGACCTCGCCGTCGCCGTCCGGGCCGGGCACGAGAGCGGAGTGCTCGCCGACCCGGACCGGGAGCCGGTCCTCCTTCTTCCCCGACGGGGCGTTCAGCCAGCTCATCCGGGACCCGCCGGGCAGCCAGCCCCGGTCCGGGGCGTCCTGGAACGGCAGGGCGATGCCTTCCCTCACCCGGGCGATCACGTGGCCCTTCGCCAGGAGGATCGCGGTGATCAGGTCATAGCCGGGTAGGGTGGGCTGCGCGGCGAGGTCCCGGGTTCGCGGATCGTGAACCCGGGCCTTTTCCGCGCAGCCTCCCTCCGAACCCGGCATGCGGCTTTCGCTGCACCGGGCTCTCCAGCGACTTATGCCGCGTGCGTGA
>WNGR01006265.1_pt1 | contig 12702 bp, 14 predicted proteins | sample 5407581 | NCBI WGS metagenome assembly WNGR01 (sample SAMN13153383, study PRJNA577476) | soil metagenome | isolation source: 80 cm soil or saprolite under Garry oak tree replicate 2 | place: USA:California | collected 2016-06-15 | reverse complement strand
AACGGAAACTGTTCGAGATCTTCGAACTCCACCGCTGGGCGCCCACCAGTTAGGTAATACACCACACCTAGATCGACATCATCCCTGGCCTGCAAGAACACCAATCTAGATCAAAATAGCCAGGAAACTCCGGCTAGCGCGGCGATCGCGGCCAGTACCCGTGCGGTTGTCTTCAACGCCCACACCCCCTTCATCCCTGATCAGGGTGCGAGGTCGCGCTGGCCGGCGAATCCCGGCTTCATGCCACTCCCCGTCGGTTGCCCGCGACAGGACCTGAGCAGATCTTGGTGTGTGTGGCGCCCGCCGGCCGGGTACGACACTCCGTATGACCGATGAGCATGAAGAGGCCAGCGACGTCCTCGCCGAGGACGAGGTGGTGCACGTACCCCCGGCCATCGAGGACCTGGCCGACAGCCAGGAGCCGGGATCGACCTTCCTGCCCGATGTGCCCGACTGGGACGAGCCCGAGCACGCCTGAGGCGGGCAAGGCGTTTTCCCGCATCGTGGAACAGTCCGCGTGCGGACGGATGAGATCCATTGCAAGGTGGATCCCGTGGAACAGCTACTCGGTGGCCGGTACCGAATGGTGGAGCCCCTCGGCGGCGGGGGCATGTCCGCGGTCTGGCGGGCGTACGACGAGGTACTGGGCCGTCAGGTGGCGGTCAAGGTGGTGGCGGGGCCGGAGGGTACCGCGCAGACTGCGCGGGAATGGATCACCCGCGAGGCCCGGACGGCGGCGCGGCTGTCCCACCCGCACATCACGGCTATACACGACTACGGAGAGTCGGTTGCCGGGTCGGGCGAGCGGGTGCCGTACGTCGTCATGGAGCTGGTACCCGGGCCGACCCTGGCCGAGCGGCTCAAGGTCGGCCCGCTGCCGGTACGGTCGGCCCTGCTGATCGGCGCGCAGGTGGCCGCCGCGCTCGCGGCCGCGCACGCACGCGGTCTGGTGCACCGCGACATCAAGCCCGGCAACGTCCTGCTCTCCCCGTCCGGCGCGAAGGTCGTGGACTTCGGCATCGCCGCGGTCGCCGGCGACCCGAGCGAGCTGCCGCAGGGCCTGGTCTGGGGTACCCCCGCCTACCTCGCCCCGGAACGGCTGGGCGGCGGCGAGGTCGTGCCGGCCTCCGACGTGTACGCCCTGGGCCTGCTGCTCTACCGCCTGCTCGCCGGCCAGATGCCGTGGCAGACCGAGACGGTCACACAGATGCTCAAGGCGCACCGGTACGCCGAGCCGGCCCCGATGCCGCCGCTGCCCGGAGTACCCGACGCCGTCGCCGAGGTGTGCCGGCAGTGCCTGGCGAAGGATCCGGGCAACCGGCCCACGGCCGCCGCGGTGGCCCAGGTGCTCGGCACCGCCAGCGGGTGGTCGGTGGCATTCGACGCGGGTACCGGCGACATCGCCGTCGGTGCCCCGCTCGCCGGGGCGGCCGCCGAGGACGACCCGGACGCCGAGACCCGGATCGTGCCGCGACGGGCCCCGGGTGCCGCGCTCTGGGTGCGCTCGACCTCGGTACCAGCTCAGCGGGCTCCGCGTCGCCGCCGCGCGGCCGCCGTGCTGGTACCCGCGCTGGGCCTGCTGGTGATCCTCCTGCTCGCCGGCTTCTGGGCGGCCGGCAGCAACCACGGCGGCGCACACGGCGGTACCCGACCGGGTGCGCTCGGCCCGGCCTCTTCCGGGGCCGGCAGCGGGTCCGCCACGGCGACCGGCAGCTCGACCAACCCGGGCGGCGCGGGCAGCGGTCCGGCAGTACCCGGTGGCGGCGCCGCAGCCGCCGTTGCCGGCGGCGCGGCAGCCGGTGGCGCGGCGGCCGGTGGCGACACGGGCGGCGGTGCTCCGGCCGGCGGCTCCGCACCGGGCGGCCCGGCGACACACCCGGCGCCGAATCCCCAGCCGGCGCCGACGCGCGGCGGCACCCTGCCTGCGAGCCCGGTGCCGAGCGCGGTCACCCGCACGGTCAGCACCGTCGGGGGTACCGTCACCGCCACCTGCGTCGGGAGCACCGCCACACTGACCGGGTACAACCCCGCACCCGGCTTCACCGCCACGCGGATCAACCGCGGGCCGGGCAGCTCGGTCGGGCTGACCCTGCACGCCCTCGTCACCGACGTCACGGTCGGCTTCACCTGCCGCAACGGCGTGCCGCAGCCGAGCATCAGCTAGCCGAGCGCCGCCGGATCCCTGAAGCGGCTGACCGGTACCTTGCCGCATCGAGCCCGGTTCACCACGCTTGCCACACGGCATTCCGGTCGCCGCTCCTGATCGCGTCGAAGCGCTGCCGAAGAGCGGCGGCAAACTCGGGACCGTCGCCGGCCCGCCGCAGCGGCCCGGTGAGCTGTACGACGTCACGCATGGCGAGCAAGGTCGAAAAGCCTTCCCAGGTCGCCAGGTCGTAGCCATACGTGGCGGCAAAGCTCGTCGACCAATGCGCTCCCCGGCCGTAGCGGGCGGCCGCGTGCCAGGTGGGGATGAGGTCTACCTCGCGCGGCCCGTAGCTCACCCAGTCCCAGTCCCCGATCACCACGGCGTCGGTGCCTGCCGCCGTGTTCCACAGAAGGTTGCCCGCCCAAGCGTCGCCATGGATGACGCCATGCCCGAGCGGAGACTCCAGAGCGAGGACCCGGGTACGCATGTCCGTTACGTACCCGACCAGCCAGTCGAGGTCGTCGCGCGGAAGGTTGCTGCGGGCGGCCGGGTCGCCAAGTGCCGCCGACAAGGAGGTAAGCGGCTGCCAGGGTTCCAGCTCGAACGGCACCGCGCCGACGGCGTGCAGTCCACGGAGTACCCGAGCCAGGTGTACCGAAGTGGGCTCAGCCCTCGCCGCGGGTTGTGGATAGTGAGTCCAGAAGCTGACGACTGTGGAGAGGCCGACTTCTACCGGCGCCGCCTCGGCGAGCGGCAGCGTGGCGGCGACGCCGTGGCGCTCGGCCAGCCAGCCGGTGGCTGCATGGGCGAGCCGGGCACGGTGCACCGAGCCGGTAGTGATTCGAGCGACCGCGTTCTCGGCAGGAAGCAGGTAGACCGCATTGCTGTAGCGGTGGATGAGCTGTGCTCCAACGGGCGACAGGCCGCGCTCGGTGCAGGCACGTTCGAGGGCCTCTCGCAGGTGGGAGGTGTCCCGAGCCTGCTTGACGGGATTCGGGTTGTCTGCCGCCACGACCCGCTAGACCGCCACACCGATGAGCTGCCGGAAGGCAGCCTCCAACTCACGTACCGCCGCCTGGTCGCGGTACGGCACAAGCTGACGGCGGACCTGGTTCACCGCCTCGATGCCGCGCTTGGTCGTGAGCACCTGGACGAGCGGCACGGTCTCTTTCAATGTGCCGCAGGCCTGCTCGACATCGACGCCGTGAAGGTCACCGGCAGCCGGCTCAAGGTAGGACGAAGCCAGGGCGGCCGTCACGAGTACCTGACGCCGCTCCATTCCACCCGAATTGGCGAGTACCGCCGGCGCGAAGGAGCGGACGTCAGGCGCCCTCTTCAGTTCGCTGGCGGCGTAGATGAACTCGGCATGCAGCTGCTCAGCGGTGAAGAAGCGAATCCAGGACGGCTCTTCCTCCTGATGCACCCGACCGAAGGCTTGCTCGGCCCGCGTCATGGCGTCGGCGCACTGCTCGCCGTCGCGTTGGCGAGCGTGGGCACGGGCCTCCATAGCGCAGCAGCGGGCCAGGCTGGAGTACGAACCGGACTGGCTGGCCGCGCGCTGGCCGGCACGAGCCAGTGAGCAGGCTTCGATGGCGTTGCCCAGATAGTGCGCCTGCATCGCCATATCGGTCAGGATGTGCGCCCCGAGTGCCCGGTCGTGGCTGGCCTGGGCAAGCCGAAGCGCCTGGATGTAGTAGCGCTGCCCAATCCTTGGGCCCCGGAGTCGAAAGCCGTGAAGCCGGCCAGGTCACAGAGCCGCGCGGCGGCGCCGAGGAGAAGGCGACCAATCGCTTCTGAATAGGTGCCTTCGAGCAGCGGCAGGACGACCCTGTTGAGGTAGTGGATGAGGGTGGTGCGGGCATACCCGCCGCCCAAGCGGTGGTCCGCATCAGCGAAAGCGTGGCACAGGGCCCACACCACGTCGACCTCGGCGGCACCGACGCGGCGAGCACCGATGTGGCCGGTGTCATCCTCCGACCAGTCGAGCAGCCACTCGCGGGTGGGAACGGCGAAGGCGCTCGCCACCCACGCTGAGGCGAGCAGGAGGGCCCGACGCTCCAGGTCAACCCTCCACAGCCTGGCAACTGTGCCAACGGTGGCCTGCGCGGTGGGTTCCCAGACCAATCCAAGATCCGGCGGCAGGGCGTCGTCGTACCCGATGTCCCCCGGCCTCACGGGGCGACCGAGCCGCTCGGCCAGCAGCACAGCGAGGATCTCGGGTACTGGAACCGCCGGGATCATGCCGGATAGCCAGTTGGCGACCGACGTGGCGGTATAGGACCGAGGACGGCCACGCTTCCGGCAGTCGTCATTGACGCGCTTGGCCAGGCCGGCGTGACTCCAGCCCGCCTCCGACAGCAGCAGTGCCAGGCGGTCGTTGGGCTGCCGATCCACGCTGATCCTCCCTGACGTCCGAACGCCTGGTCCCCGCAGGGTAACAAGGCTCATAAGCACCGTCGACGACCGTGGGGCCGTGTGACCCCCGTGGGATCTCTCGCCTGGTCGTCCATCTCGCCAGAGTGGATGGCAGCACCGGGACGGGCGCAGGACGAGCGGCCGACGCTCGCCGACACGCTTGGTCGGCTTCTCCCTTGCCCTTCACCCCGTCCCGGTGCCCCACCGTTCCTGCCCCTACCTGCGACGAGAGAGGCCACGCGATGCCCTGGGCGCTGTCGCCGTCCCTGACGCCGGGAGATCCGTACACCCTGCGGGACCTGGTGTGGTGCCGGCTGTGCGACGTCTCCATGAAGCCGGCGCTGTTGTCCGCGAGCACCGGCGCTTCTACGGCTGCACGAGTCTTGACTGCGGTAGGTCGCTTCTCCACTGCTCACCCAGGCGTTGGTTCGCGTCTCCATTGGCGTCGATCCGACGGACCTGGACTACCAGTGGCGGGATGAGCCATGAGGACCACTGCCCTGATGGACGAGCGCGCCCGCTACATCGCCGGTACCCACCTGCCCACCGGCGACCCTCTGCGCATCCGGCTCGTGTTCGGGTGGTTGCCGGTCTTTCGGGTGCGGCGGGTGTACTGCGTGCTGTGCCGTACCCGGTGGAAATGCTCACCGGCGGCCTGGGCCCACGAGCACCTGAGGACCTGACGACGTCTACAGGGGTACCGGTACGCCGGCGAGGGCGACGACGGCGCCGATCGCGCCCGCGCACAGCAGCGTCAGGACGACTCCGCGCCGCAGTACGAGCAGGAGCACCGCGGCCCCGGCGAGGACGGCGTACTGCCAGGGCCGGCCGAGCGCCAGGGCGAGCGGGATCGCGGAGCCGAGGATCGCGCCGATCGCGGCCGGCCCGGCGCCGTCGAGGAACGCCCGTACCCGCCGGTTGCCGCGCAGCCGCTCGAAGTGCCGGGCGCCCAGCAGGATGAACAGGAACGACGGCGCGAACGCGACCGCCGCCGCCAGCAGGCCGCCACCGAGACCCGCGGCGGCGTACCCGACCACGGCCACGGTCTGCACGACCGGCCCGGGAGTGACCTGGCCGAACGCGACCGCGTTGAGGAACTGGCCGGCGCTCATCCAGTGGTACTGGTGCACCGCGTCCGCGCGCATCAACGGGATGATGACGAACCCGCCGCCGTACGAAAGGGCGCCGACCTTGAACGCCACCCACGCGAGCGACAGCAGCACTCCACCACCGGCGAACGCCGGCACCGCGAATGACTGCGGGTCGCGGCGCAGCGGTACCCGCTGGGCAATCCCCTCGACCACGCCGCAGGCGAGCAGGACGACGACCAGCCACGGCCCGAGCAGTGCGGCGGCGAGCGCGCCGGCGGTCAGGTAGCCGGCCCACCGCACCCGGCTCAGCTCGCGGGCCCGGCGCCAGCTCGCCGGCAGCAGCGCCGTCCCAGCCTGTACCGCGACCGCCGCGACCGCCGCACCGGCACCCGCACCGGCGCCCTTGACCCAGGTTGGCGGTGACCCGGTCAGGAACAGCGCGGCGAGGGCGAGGATCACGACCAGCCCGGGGACGATGAACGCGATGCCGCCGGTGATCGCGCCGGCCCGGCCCCGGACGCGCCACGCGCAGAAGATCGCGAGCTGGGTGGACGCCGGCCCGGGCAGCAGGTTGCAGGCGGCGATCGCATCCTCGAACTGCCGGGCGTCCAGCCAGCCCCGCCGCTCCACGCAGAGCTGGCGCAGCAGCGCGATGTGCGCGGGCGGGCCGCCGAAGCCGATGCAGCCCAGCCGCCCCCACTCGCGAAGCACGATGCCGAGGCTGGGCGGGCTGGAAGAGCTGGGCGGGCTGGAAGAGCTAGGCGGGCTGGAAGAGTTCAACCGGGTTGCCGGCGGGATCGTCGAGCAGGATCTGTGACCCGCCCGGTCCCCGGACGATGTCGTTGCGGAACGTCAGTCCGGCGGCGCGCAGCCGCGCGACCTCCGCGGCGATGTCGTCCACGATGAGGTGGATGCGGTTCCACCCGCCCGGTTCCGGCCGGCGGCCGTCGGGCATCGGCCGGCCGGCCGAACTGCCCGGCCCGCTCAGCAGCAGGCGGAGGTTTCCCCGGGTGACGTCCGCGAAGGCCGGCCCCTGGTTGGAATGCAGCGCGAACCCGAGATAGGTGGTGTAGAAGTCGACCGCGGCCTGGACGTCGTCGACCAGGTACCGCACATGGACGGTGCTGTCTGGCATGGCTCTCCCATCTAAGCCTCAAGTGTGGATGCGGTGCAGCAGGAAGCGGATCCGGGCGGCCAGGTCGCGCGCGGTTGCCTGGAAGGCCGGGTAGGTGTCCTCGCCGGGCGGGCCGGCGGCCGGGTCGGGAACGCTCCAGTGGACGAGGTCGGGGTGTCCGGGGAACTCCGGACACACCTCCCTTACCCGGTCGCACAGCGTCACCACGAACGCGAACCGCTGGCCGGTGAACTCAGCCAGGTGCTTCACCCGGTGGCCGCTGATGTCGATGCCGTGCTCGCGCATCGCCCGTACCGCGTGGGGGTGCAGCGCCTTCGGGTGGCTGCCGGCACTGTACGCGGCCACGCCGCCGTCGGACATGCGGTCCAGTAACGCCTCTGCCATCTGGGAGCGGGCGCTGTTGCCGGTGCACAGGAACAGCACCCTCGGGCGGCGGCCACGCCGGGCCGGTGGGGGCGGGGCGGTCAACCGCAGCGCGGGGTGCAGCGCGGCGCCGGTCTCGGCCAGCAGGTCGGCGCAGCCGGCCAGGTCGATGCTGTAGTAGGCGTCGCGGCGGTCGGCCGAGCTGCGCCGTACCGACACCAGGCTGGCCGCGCGCAGCCGGCCCAGGTGGTACGAGACGAGGTTCTGCGCCTCGCCGAGCGCCGCGGTCAGCTCGTGGACCTGGCGGTCGCTGCGCGCCAGTTCACCGAGCAGCCGCCAGCGCAGCGGGTGCCCGGCGAGCCGGAGGAACGCGGGCGGCGGCAACAGGGCGCGGGACACGCCCGTACGTTACATCAAACCGGTTTGATAAATCTAGACGAGCGAACCCGGATCCGCCGGTACGTCGACGGCGTGCTCGCGCAGGAGCTCCAGCGGTACGGTCTCGGCGGCCTGGGCATGGGTGGCGGCGAGCACCACCGGCGGCGCCACGCCGTCCTGGTACGCCTGGAGCCAGCGGGCGGCCACCACGCACCACCGGTCGCCCGGCCGCAGCCCCGGGAAGCGGAACTCCGGCCGCGGCGTGCTGAGGTCGTTGCCCACCTGTTGCTGGTGGGCGAGGAACTCGGCGGTGACCACCGCGCAGACGGTGTGGCTGCCCACATCCTCCGGTCCGGTGGTGCAGCACCCGTCGCGGTAGAAGCCGGTCAGCGGGTCGGTGCCGCACGGTTCGAGACGGCCACCGAGCACGTTGCGGTCATCGCTCATGCCTGTAGCCTCTCACCGCCAACTACCCGGCCGCCATCGCCTCCGCAAGCTCGGCTCAGGGCGGCACGGACCCGGCCGGCCCGGTCGAGCTTGACCACGACCAGGGTGTCCCCGGGCCGGGCGTAGTCCAGGGCGGCGGCGAGCGGGGCCGGTCGGCCTTCACGCCAGATGCCTTGCCGGCGAAGATGCGCGCGCAGCCGGCCGCGTGCAGCTGGTCGGTCTGCGGTTCGAGGTGCTGATCCGTGGTCGAGACCCGGGCATACCCGATGAGTGCCATGCCGGGCAGTGTCGCGATCGTTTGTGCGTCGGTCTGGCCGGGCCGGCTGCGACCGTGCGCGATACGGTCGGGGTACGGCGAGCCGCCGGGTGACAGCGGCGGCTCGCGCCCAGCCTGTCACCTGGGAGCCGTGCCGTGGCCCGCCCGATCGTCGTGGTCGACCCGTCGTTTCCGCAGCGGCTGCGCCAGCTGCGGCAGGAGCGCGGGCTGTCGTACCGGGCGCTGGGCAAGCTGGCCAACTACAGCGGCACGTACGTCTACGAGTTCGAGACCGGCCGCAAGACCCCCTCACCGGAGAACGCCGCCCGGCTCGACGAGGTGCTGTGCACCGGCGGAGTACTGTCCCGCCTCGTGACGACGCCGGCGTCGACGGAGCCGCTGACCCTCGACGACGCCGAACGCCTGGCCTATGTCGCCCGCCACCCGGCGCGGGTGGACGCCGCCGCCGTCGACGCGCTGGCCGTGGTGCTCGCCGGCGAGCGGCACCGCGAGGACGTCATCGGCTCGGCGCCGCTGATCGAACCGGTCACCCGGCAGCTGGCCGCCCTGACCGAGCTGGTGCGCGAGGCCCGGGGCGCGGTGCGGCCGGCGGTCGTCGACGAGGCCACGCAATGGGCGCAGTACGCCGGCTGGCTCAATACCGCGGTGCACCGGCCCACCGTCGCCGAGGCGTGGTTGGACCGGGCGCTGGCGTGGGCGATGGAGGCCGGCAACGTCGACATGGTGTCCACCGTGCTCAGCTTCAAGGGGCACCTGGCGTGGACCCTGGGCGAGGTCGGACCCATGGTCGGGTTGACCCAGGCAGCCCGCCGGTACCCCGGGGTATACGTCGGCCAGCTGGCATACGACGCGCTGCAAGAGGCCCGCGGCCACGCCGTCGCCGGCGACGTCGCCGCGGTCGAGACGAACCTCGCCACGGCGCTGGACCTGGCCGCCCAGTCCGCCGAGTACACCGGCCCGGTACCGCCGTGGCACTACTACCGGGTACCGGCGTTCTTCCTCCTGGAGCGGGGCCGGGTGTTCCGGTACCTGGGGGCGGTCGACGGCGACGACGGGCACAACGCGCGGGCGGTCGACGAGCTGCGCGCCGGGCTGGACGCGCTACCGGCCGACATGCGCGGCGCCGAGTGGGCGGCCAGCTACCTGCTGGACCTGGCCGTCGCGCACGCCCAGGAAGGCGACCGGGCCGCCGCCCTGGCCGTGCTCGACGAGGTGGCCGCGGTCGCCGCGGCGACCGGCTCCGGCGAGCTGCGCGGCCAGGTCCAGCGGCTGCGGCACCGGCTGCTGAACGGCTGACACACGCCCGGTTCTAGCTGACAGCCGACCACTTCCCGCCTCCCGTCACGCTCGGCAGGGTAAGCGGTAGCAGAGAGCGTCGGTCGGAGCCGCGAGGGGCCAGGCCGGCGTGCACCCCACGGGGGAACGTCGGGGTGCGGCGGTACGAAGGCCGGCGGCAGCCCTGGTCTCGCTGATGTTCCGCCACGGGGCCACATACCGCCGCACCCCGTCCCAACCGTCCACTGTGGAGAGGCGTGCGCTGTGGTGCTGCCGTATGACCCGGAGGATCCGCCGGCCCGCCCGCCGGCAGGCGCGGACCCGTTGACGTGGCGGCTGGCGTACCAGGTACTCAGCGACCACCGGCGCAGCCCGTTCGGGGCGTGCCGTTCGCCGCTGTGTGAACACGCGGACTGGCCCTGCCGCCCGGCGCGGCTGGCCGGGCTGGGGTTGCGCACGGCGCTGGGCGCCCGGGCGCCGTGGTCGACGCTGAACCGGTCGCGGCGGTGGCGCTGAGGCGTCACGGCACCAGCTCGCTTTCCACCCACGCGAGGAGATCGGCGGCCCGGTACTGGTCGGCCAGGCCGTCGCGCCCGGCCGGCGCCGGCACCGGCGCTTCAGCCGTGGTGAGGTAGCAGACCTGACACTCGGTGGCGACACCGCCGACGACGATCTGCCACCGGCCGAGGGTGCGCGAGGCGCGGGGCATGGCCGCCTCGGGTACCAGCATCTGCCAGTTGTTGCGCGTGTAGCGGGCCAGCGCGCGCACCCCCGAAGTTTTCCCGCGACTCCGGGCCGCCCGTGGTGTTGGCGGTGAGCATCTGCGCGATCGCCAGCACGTTGTGCTTGGCAGAGCGGCTCATGAACAGCATGTTCCGGAACGCCTTGACCGCCGGCGACGTCTTCGGGTCGCCCTTGTCCCGCACGTCGATCCAGTAGTCCTTGAGCCGCGTGAAGGTGGCGTTGAGCTCTTCGGCGATGACCAGCACCCGATGCCCGGGGTCCCAGTCTTCCGGCTCTCAGGGGTCATGGTACCAACGCCCGGAACATGAGGCGCTCACCCGGTACCGGTACCCGGACCTCGATCCGGGTGAAGCCGGCCCGGCTCAGTCGGGTGGGCAGGGTGGCCGGATCCACCGGCACGTAGACGTCGCCCGCGTGGAACTCGCGCAGCCGGGGACTGGCCACGCTGTCCGATCCGGCGAACACGCCACCCGCCACGAGGACCCGCCGGGCCTCGCCGAACAAGGCGTCCTGCGCCCGTACCGACGGCATGTGGTGCAGCATCGTGAAGCACACGACCGCGTCGAACCGCCCGGCTTCGAACGGCAGATCGGCGCCGTTGCCGTGGACCACGGACACCGCCGGGAACTGCTCGCGCAGGTCGGCGACCAGGCGCTCGTCCAGCTCGACGACGGTCAGGCGCGGGGCCACCCGGGCGAGGTGCTCGGTGGTCGCGCCGTACCCGGGTCCGATCTCCAGTACCTCGCCGTCCAGCGGTACCCCGCCGAGCGCCTCGGGCAGGACGACCTCGGCGATGTGCGCGGCCCACTCGGGCGAGGAGCACAGCGCGGCGTGACCCTCGTTCATCGCACTCCCATGATGCAGATGTGAAACACAATTGTTTCACCACGGGCCGGCGGCCCAGTTGGTCATCTTGTGAGAACCAGGACGGCGCTGTCGGCCGGTACCGTCACCACGACCGTGGTGCCCGAGACGGACAGCGACTGAGGCGCCGGGTGGAACCCGCCGCTCGCGGTCACGCCGGAGCCGGCCAGCGTGATGGCCTTGGACGTGAGCGACGGGGCGGTCAGCACGTACCCGCTCGCCCTGGCCGCGGCCGCGGCCAGCTTGACGGTGGCGGTGATCGCCGACGAGCTCTTGTTGTTCAGGACGACATTGTTCGCGATCCCCCACGCCGCGACACCTGATCCGCCGGACACCGCAGCCGCGTGCAGCGCGCCGGTACCGGCGAGGCTCCACAGCAGTTCGCCGTAGTACACCGCCTGGACGCCGGTCGGGGTCAGCCCGCTGAACACGATCGGCGAGTAGTGCAGCGGAAACTGCGTCGAGGTACCGCCGTGGAAGTTGACCCCGGCGCCGTCGTGCGACGCGATCCCGTACATGAAGTCCAGCGACCACAGCGCCGCCGCCTGTACGTCGCTGACGCCGGCCGCGCCGCCGTGGAAGTACGAGTTCGCCTCGGTCATCCGCCACTGCGCGATCCCGCCGGCCGCTTTGGCGCTGGCCAGCGCGCTCCACTGCCCGGCGAGCTTCCCGCCCGGCGCGGTGGAGGCGAGCATCCCGGAGATGGACGCGGCGGTGTTGCTGTCGATGTACGTGTGCATCGACAGGATCGCCAGGCTGTTGTTCTTCTCATGCGTGGCGAAGGGCTTGAGCCAGGAGTTCTTGCTGGCCGGGCCGGGACCGTCGAACACCGCGCCGGGTACCTTGGCCTTGATCGCCTTGACGTAGGAGTTGTATGACGTCTCGTAGGTGGCCTCGGTCCGGTAGAAGTTGGGCTCGTTGCCGATCTCGAACGCCAGCAGGCTGGTACCGAGCGCCTTCGCCGTGAACTGCGCCTCGGCGGCCGCGTTGGCCGAGGTGTTCGTCTTCAGGTTGATCCCGTAGAGCGCCTTCCAACCGGTGGCCCGGAGGAACCCGGCCAGCTTGGTCACGTCGGCGGGCGCGATCTCCTTGGCCGATCCTCCCGCGCCCTTGCCGTTCCAGTTGACCATGTCGACGAGGTTGCCACCCAGGCGCAGCACGCTCGGACCGAGCAACCGGAAGAGGTTGACCAGGTTGGTGTCCTTCGCGTCGAATATCCCCGCGCCGATGCGGTCCTTCTCGTGGCTGAAGCCGGCGAACCCGGTACCGACGTGTCGGTTGGTGGCCGCGTTGACAACGACCGTGACCGGCGTCGGGGCCGTCCCGGCCGGGGCTTGACGGGTCGCGGCGGAGGCGGAGACGGCGCCGAGGGCGGCGAGTGCGGCGAACGCCGCCACGAAGAGGGCGGTGCGACGGTGGGAAGCCATGACAGTCCTCCAATGTATTTACCTGTATGGATCAAACAGGCCGGAGAGCGCTGCGTCAACGACAGAAAGTGCATTAATAATGGTCGATTCCCCCTGGGGAAATGGCGCCGCGCGCGCCGTCTTTGGTACGACCGGTGATG